>ENA-UOIZ01000349-UOIZ01000349.1-human-gut-metagenome-genome-assembly--contig:-P88-NODE-349-length-50161-cov-10.478346_pt1 | contig 50161 bp, 40 predicted proteins | sample MGYA00242336_ERZ723883 | MGnify/ENA metagenome assembly ERZ723883 | reverse complement strand
CTTGGAGCGGTTGAAGTGCAAGACCTATACGCAAAAGGAAAAAGAACTGCCTGCGCTTACCGACAATAAGGTTTTTCAGCCTGTGCGGAATATGATAATCAGGACTGTGCTTGATATGGATAACCCCATAGTTGATGTATTAGTCGAAGAACCCGAACCTACCGAACGATTTGAGAATGATGACTCTGATAGTTTAACTGCAGAAATATTTCCACAGTTCGATGAAGCGGAACAATTCGCAGGCGACAAAGTAATATTTTCAGATAACGATGATCCTACAGCTGAAGATTTCATTTGGAGTTATGAAAATATAGTAACGGTTGATGTTGATGATACTCCAAAAAGTAAGTATTATTTAAAATGGAGTAATTCATACAAAGAAACCTGTAAACTGATTTACAATAAGAAATCCAAGCTTGAGGATTTTCAAAATGCGGAACAGCTTTTGCTTACCGAATCAAAGTCAGGCAATGTTCTTGCCATTCACGATCTGGGAAAGCTGTACTCCACAGAAAAGCTTGGTACAAAAGATGAGAAAAGGTCATATCAATACTATGCCGAGGCATTGCAGGGATTTATGGAGATCGAACCCGATTCAGATTTTATGCTCCCCTATGAACCGAAACATGAGGGTCAGGTCATGAAACCTGTGGATATGCGTTCTTACGTTTGGTATCGCATAGGCAAAATGCATTGCTATGGTTTAGGAACGGAGCAAGATTACGTTCAGGCATTTGATTGGTTTTTGAAATCGGCAAAAGAGGAAAACAAATTCGCTCAGTACAGTCTTGCCAACCTATATTATTACGGCAACGGCGTGGAGAAAGATTTGTCGCTGGCGTTTTTGTGGTATCAAAAATCATCTGCACAGGGACAGCCATATGCTTCCTATGCTATTGCACAAATGTACAGCAAAGGTGAATATGTAAGTCAAGGTGGGGAAACCGCTCAACGATACTATAAAGCCGCATTATCGGGTTTTCTGGAACTCGAAAGTAAGGAGCAGGCTGACGATAACCTATATTACAAACTGGGCTCTATGTTTAAAAAGGGTCTCGGAACTGACATTGATATGGATAGGGCTATAGATTACTTCAAACGTTCCGCTGAGATGAATAACAAGAATGGGTTGTATGAATACGGAAAGGCTCTGCTGCTTGGTGAGCATATTCCTCAGGATAAGGAAAAGGCGGTCAAAATGCTTGAAAAAGCAATAAAGCTTGAGAATATCAATTCAAAATGTTTCCTTGCACTTGAATATATTTCAGGTGAGCATTTAGATCAGGACATTGACAAAGGACTTGCTATGCTTACCGAGTGTGCTGACAGCGGAGATACTTGTGCCTGTTACAAGCTCGGCAAGATATATTTCAAGGGCGAGATCGTATTGCAGGACTTGGATAAAGCCGAGAAATACTTGCTTTTAGCTGAGGATAACGAATTCACACAGTATGCACTTGGCAAGCTTTATCTGCAAAAAGAAAAGTATGATGTTCAAAAAGCTGTTGACTACTTTGAAAAATCCGCAGATAAGAATATGTGGTCAAGCTATCAGCTCGGCAGGCTTTATCTGTTTGGAGCAGAGGGACTTGAGAAAGATAAGACAAAAGCAGTAGAGTGGCTTACAAAGTCCGCAAATGATGGTAATGAGTATGCACAGAATATGCTGAATAATATGGCACAGTTTGAAAATGCTGTGCTTGCCAATACGATCTTTGGTTTGTTTGCAAATCTCAGTAGGTGCATTGAAGATGATTATACGCAGAAGTATAAGGCAGTCAGACGGACGGTGGACAGCAGGCTGCGGAGAATGATACAAAAGAAAAGGCAGGCGCTTGGAATTAAGGATGATCAGTCGACGAGCTACGAGCAATCATATTAATTGCGAATTTATACTGCACATTACCGTTTCGAGATTTGTAAGTATACCGCATACCGATGCTGTCTGTCTTTAAACTTAGCTGATAGTTCAAACATTGGTAACGTTGAATACATAGATTAAGCAAGAAACAGGCTCTTGTGCAGTACCCGCCCAATAATCCCCAATTCCCCTAAAGCCAAAGATCCCCGAGTCCAAACTCGGGGATATATTTCACGGTAATTTGCAGATCTTCTGTGTAGCCTCATTCCAGGGCAGCAGTTCCTCAATGATATCCGGATTGGTCAGAAACTCCATGCTCGGAAGAACTGTCAGCAATAATTCAAAGTATTTGAAAACATCAAGTCCGTTTGCCTTTGCTGTCTCCACAATGCTATAGATTGCTGCACTTGCTTTGGCACCCCTTGGAGTGTTACTGAACAGCCAGTTTTTTCTTCCTACAGTGAATGGCCTGATTGCTACGATATCATGCTGCTCGACTTCATCGCACAGTGCCTGCCTAACTTGTTTCAGCCGATAGTAGTACGTTTTGACATTCACTCCGTTTTGTTCGCACCATTTTGAAACGGTCAGCCCACTTTCATTTCTGAGCTGCACCATTTCTGCCCACTGCTACAGCTTGACTTCTTTTTTTACCTTTGCTATTTCATTCATTCTTATCAACTCCAATTAGACTTTTTTCTTACTTCTAGTTTAGTCTATTTGGTGTTCGTTGGGTAGGGTGGGAGATTATTTGGCTGGTACCTTGTGCATTAAAGTGCCTGCTTTTTATAATACTATGTTCTTGGAATAGGAATAGTTATTTCCGCTTTAAAAATATTATCCTTATGCTTTATACTGAATATACCGTTATACTTTTCAACGGTGGACTGTACTATGTTAATTCCAACGCCGTCATGGTTGTTCTTGGTCGAAATCAATTTGCTTTTTCGCTGTTTTAATTCACCGTTAAAACTGTTTTCCATATTTATGATTAGAAAACAGTTGATTTTACTCATAGAAACTTTTATATATCTGTCATCAATGTTTACTTTTTTACAAGCCTCAATAGCGTTATCCCATAGATTGGCAAATATTGCCGTGATGTCAATATCAACAATGAAATCAAGAAGCAGGTCTTCAATCTCTGTATGTACTTTTATATTTTCTGTTTCAGCGGAAATAATTTTTTGACTCATAACTATACTTAATATTTCATTACTGCATTTAAAATCAAAAAATAAATTGTCGACTTCTTTTTCAATCAAGCTTCCATATTGTTCTGCTCGTTCTTTGTCAGAGCTTTGTAAAGCTGTAATAACAGATAAATGCTTTTTTATATCATGAACAGCTTTTCGTGATTCTTTATATTTGCTACTAACTTCCTGATAGTGAAGAAGCTGTATTTCATTTTGCTTTTTTGATAAACTGAGTTCGTATTTGCTCTTATATTCGTTTGAAAGCTTTCCTATAATGCCTGAAATAAAAATATTAAAAAGTAAAAATCCAAATATAATAATAATCAGGTCTATACCATCCAGCTTTCCGGAAACTCTCATTACAAATTCGTGTGAAACAAAAATTTCAAATAATGTCATTACTATCAAAACTATAATCTCGTTGTAATGAATCATTTCAAGTTCGTCATTTCCGATAACTGTGACGTAAATTTTATAAGCCAAAAACAGCATCATTATATTTAACAAGTTGCTTATTATCATTAGCTGTGAATCCGATAAAACATTTACGAGCGTTTCACCTTTTATTATAGACCAGACCACTACGGTAGAAACGTCACAGAAAAAAGTAATAAAAATTATAAGTGTATTGTGAAGAATCATTCTTTTAAGGCTGTCTTTATATAAAATCAAGGATAGCATATTAATCGATATGAATGTATATGAGATATTTAATAACGGTATTCCAATAAGATTTATAAGCCTCATACATATTACTGCTGCTGTGAAAGCAAAAATGTAAGCTGTTTTTGTCTTATATTTAGGGGTATACAGCTTCTTGAAAATCAAAAAGGTAAATATGTATACTGATGTAGCCAGTATACACGAGCTTATAAAAGATAATATTTTATTTGCCATAAACATAACTCCTGTTAATCATGAAGATAATGGTGAAGTGCTTCAAAGAATTCTTTTTTTCGTTTTTGTGCCATAGGAATAAATTCGCCATTTTTCATTATTATATCAAAGTCGGATATATAGTCAACATATTTTAGATTTATTATGCAGCATCTGTGAGGACTATAAAACTGCACCTTATCTAATTTTTTATATATGGCATTTAAGTTTTCTTTTACGATATAATTCTTTTTAAAAGTGTAAGCAGTACATACTTTATTTTTGTCAATTAAAAAATAATAGATTTCGTTGGTGCTTTGAATAATAGTGCCTTCTTCTGTCCGTAGATTTATTGACTTTCCGACCTTTTCTGAACGCATTTGAAGAAAGTCATTTAATATTTTTTCAAATTTATCATAATATACTGGTTTTTCAATAAAACCAAAGGCGTGAACTTGATATGCACTTCTCCAGTATTTGCTAAAACTTGTTATGTAAACTATAGGTACATTCATATCATAATTTCGTATTTGTATGGCAGTATCTATGCCGTCTAAAGATTTCATTTCTATATCCAAAAAAATTATGTCATAAGATTCTTTGTTTAACAACAGATCTTTTCCGTCGTTAAAAGTGTACAATTTAAAGTCTAAAGAATGACTGCTTAAGAATCTTTCTATTAATTTCTTTATTTCTTCAATAACAGTCTGCTCGTCATCGACAACTGCGATCTTTATCATATCTACACACCGCCTCTATAAAAATTATAGCAAAGCGTATGTATTAAATTCAAGGCCAAATTTATTAATTTTTAGACAAAAAATTACAAATTGTGGCGAATTTAAATTCGTAACAGGCATTGGGACGAATATATCGGCATTCGGACAAAATGTATTGTAATTTCGCATAAAATAATATAAAATCAGCATATAAACTTGTAAGCTATTGCAAGAAAATTTAATTTAAAGGAGTTGCTCTTATGAAAAACAAAATCAGTTTGAAAAAACTTATTTCAAAAGCAGTTGTCTTGGATATATTAAAGGTTAAAATCGGAAAATGACCTCAAAAAACAGACACAAAACGCTTCCGACATTAATGCTGATAGCTGTCATCATTGTTATTCCTTTGATTCTCATAAGTAAATGTACAACGAAAAATAAAACAGAATCAGATAATGTTCAGGCTAATGTAACATCAACAGCATCCGCACTGAATTCGAGCGAAAGTCAAACGGAAATTGCTGATGATGATCAAGAAACGTATTTGTTTTTAGTCAATGACAATACTCCTTTTTACGCTCCGAACGAAAATGAAACGGTGCTTTTCGACTACGCAGACGGTAATATAGGCGGCTTATATACCGGCAGATATTCCAAAATATATCAAGGGTATATTGAGATAGATTATCGAGAGGATTACGTCTTGGTAAACGAGGGATATTCATGCGTTATTGATTGTACAAATATTATAAAGTTGGGCGTGATTTCTCAGCTTAACAGTATGGGAGTCGGCTATTCAGCCTGTGGTGTAGCATGTGTGTATATGCTTGCAAACAGCAAAAATATCGGAAGTGATGAATTTTTCAATTACGATAAACTGCTTGATTATTCAGAAGAGAACGGTTACGGTGATCAAGGTACATTGCTTGACACCGGAGGAGGAATGTCGGCTGAGAGTATACAAAAGCTGGCGAAAAATGCATATGGTATAGAGCTAAGCAATGCTTATGACAGTGACCAAAAACCATCGGACATAATCAAACAACTGGTTGATTATGGTCATCAATGCATTGTATTGGTTAAACAACAAGATGGACAAATAATAACACAAAACGGGGTTAGCCATTTTGTGTTAATAACCGGATACATACAGTCAGGCGACGCAATATATTTTGTTTACGGAAACAGCTATTATACTGATAGTATATTATCAGGGCACACTCTGATGCTGGTCAGAGATGAATTATTAAATTCCTCGGTAAGTGCTCACCATGATGAACCAAATGCCATACTATACCCAACTCAGTAAGTGTTTTTGAAGATTTATATCTTATAGTATACGCTTAAAATTCGGATTAGGTTTAGCTATGCAAAGCGGCTTTGTCTGTCAGAATTGTTCAGTAATAATATATAAATGGTTAAAGCTTGTAATGGGCACTATCTTACAGCTTTAACCATTTATTTTAGAAATAAACCCTAGATATCAATAAAGTTTTATAACTATCACCTTAATGTAGTTTGAAATCATGGAGTATAACAAAAGCTTTTAAAGCCGAAAGTTATACTCCTTTTTCTTTATAGACCTTTTTGTTTTAAAAGCAGAAAGGTCTATTTTTATGCCCATTCTAAAAAACTGGCAATGTTTTATTGCCAAATATCCATAAGCCTTCGTTTTGATTCAGAACAAGAAAATCAAAACGGAGGAATAAAAATGAGCAAAAACATAGTGAGTGTTTATGACACTATAACCAAAAGATACGTTGAAATTGAAGTAAGCGAAAAGATCCGCACATATTACAATAGAACCCAATGGAATATTGATGACAACAATAAATCGTTCTATAAGCACGAGATCCAGTTCTCTGCGTTGAAAGGAAACATTAACGGAGAACTTGAAAACTTTCAGGAGTTCCGAACAGAAAATGACGACGTCGAAAGAAGAGTGATACAGAATATTAAATTTGAAAAGCTGTATAGTTGTCTGAATGAACTTTCTGATGATGAACGAAGGTTGATCTTTGCAATATATTTTGAAAATAAGACGTAAAACGAGGTCGCTTGTTTTCTACATACCACTCAGCAAAACATTAACAAAAAGAAACGTAGGATTTTGTGCAAGCTTAACAAACTTTTGAAACCGCAATAAAAAACGGTTGTTAAACGTCCGACTTCTACCCCTATACAAGTGTAAGGAGAATAAAAGCTCCTTAAGCATCTTGAAAATTGAATATCAGCATCGGGAATACGTCAATCCTGCGGCCGGTATAAAATCTCGGCAGCCAGAGAAGCCATACGCCATGACAGTCTTAGCTTTGTACGACAACGAGCGACAAATATGAAGCTTCAAAATCCGGAACAGCTTTCCGGAAGGGCGATGAAACGCAGGAGGATAATGATACTTCCGCCCAGCCACAGACTCAAGCAATGGGGGCGGCTCTATGAGAACCATAGTGGAGTGAGAAACTCATGAGATCGATAAGCTGTCGATCGTTCCCGATGTTCCGCCGTGACGGATATTGAGGATAAATATCACGGAAAACGTCCGAAACAAAATGAGTCGGACGAAGGCAAAACGAATATAAGGCGGTTTGCATGTTTTGCAGACCGCCTGTTACATATAAAATTTAAAGGTCAGGAGGCTGATATATGAACGATAACGATATGCCTGAAAAATCAGATTTTCAGTACGAATATAATAAATTTGGAGTATATATTCCTGCTCCTACAATCAGATTATCGAAGAAACATCCATGCTGCGGCTGTGTATGGTATGACAGGGATACAGATGTTCTCTTCTGTCCGTTTCATAGCTGTATAAGGAATAAGAAAGTTTTTGAAACTCTAAAGAAAAAGGTGAACGAAAATGCTGATCAAACGAGGTGATATCTTTTACGCAGGCCTTGATCCCGTTGTCGGTTCGGAACAAGGAGGTATACGGCCTGTGCTGATAGTGCAGAATAATGTGGGAAACAAGTACAGCCCCACCCTAGTGGTTCTTCCGCTGTCAACAGCCAAAAAGAATCATCTTCCCACGCATATCCATATCAAGGGTTCAAAAGCATTGCCCAAAGACTCGGTTATTCTTGCGGAGCAGATAAGAACGATAGACAGAAACCGACTGAAAAGTTACGTAGGTTCAGTTAATCTTGAACTTATGGAAAAAGTAGAAAAAGCAATGAAAATAAGCATAGGAGTGGATTTTGATGACTAAGTTCGGACAGGCAGAGTATAACGACTTTATGGCAAGAATATTTGCAGATAAGCTTGATAAACTTCTTAAAGAAAGCGAAAAGCAGAATTACATCAACAGAAATACAGAAGATATATACAAAGAATTTGCGTCGTCAAAAGACGCAGCATAGGAGGGATAGCATTGTTAGGATTTATTATCGGATTAATCATAGGCGGTACAGTCGGCGTATTTGCAATGGCTTTGTGCATAACCGCAGGACAAGCCGACAAACGTGAAAACTGCACAGATTGGGATAAGTAATTTTATCAAGTATAGTGATACCATTCCATAAAGATTTGTGGTAGCATTGTTGGTAAAACGGAGGTGAGAATATGCCAACTGTAACTGTGATACAGCCGACCATAGCAGCAGAACAAAACACAAAGATCCGTTGTGCCGCATATTGCCGAGTATCAAGCGATTCCGAAGATCAGCTCAATTCCTTTATGGCTCAGACAAGATACTACGAGAAAGCTTTTGAAAAGTCTGACAGAGAACAGCTTGTGGACATATATGCCGATGAGGGAATAACAGGTACTCGTGAGGACAAGCGTGACGAGTTTCAGCGAATGATAAAGGATTGCCACAGAGGTAAGATAGATAGGATATATACCAAATCTATCAGCCGTTTCGCAAGAAACACAAAGGACTGCCTGAAAAATATAAGGGAGCTTAAAAGCCTTGGAATAACCGTGTTCTTTGAGAAAGAAAACATTGATACCGCAAAGCTGACCGATGAAATGATGATCACCATTATGGGCGGTCTGGCACAGGAGGAGTCCACTTCGATTTCACAGAATATGCGGTGGTCTGTTCAAAAGCGAATGGAGAACGGTACTTTTAATCCGCCCTCTTTGCCGTATGGGTATATGAGAAGGAAGCAAGATATAGTCACTATTGAAAATGAAGCGAAAATTGTACGAGATATTTTCACGCAGTATATAAATGGTATAGGTATGGAAACTATTGCGAAGGAACTTAACAAAAAACACATTGATAAAGGCAGCAAGGGCTTTATATGGTGTAAAAATACCATAAGATATATTCTTATTAATGAAAAGTATACCGGCAGGTCTGTATTTCGGAAGTTTTACACCACTGACAACTTTCCGTTTAAGCAAAAGGAAAACAAGGGTGAGTTTGATCAGTATCTTGTACAGGAAACGATGCCGGTAATAATATCCGAGGATATATTTGAAAAAGCTCAGCACCTTATATCAATTCGCAAATCGATGGGCTGCCGCGAAACAGCTAAATACCCATTGAGTGGAAAAATCAAGTGTGGAAATTGCGGTAGTTCCTTTAGACGAAAGAAAATAAATAACACGGTATGCTGGACTTGCTCTAAACATAATATAAATGCAGCAGATTGCGAATTAAAGGCAATTCCACAGGACTTGATCTATAGTATATTTATAGGACTATGCAACAAGCTTTTCTGCAATTACAAAACTATCCTTAAACCGCTTCAAACATCATTGCAGGATTTGAAGCTGAAAGAGATCACCGGTAAAACACAAGTAATGGACATACACAAGGAAATCGCTAAGTTTCGTGAACAAACTCATATCCTCGCAAGGCTTAAGACAAAGGGATTTTTGGACGAGGCTAAGTATATTGAGCAGACAAATGAACTTAACGTAAAAATAAGCAAACTTCAATCTGAACTAAAAAAGCTCACACGTTCCGACGATGAAGATGAGGCTCTGGATCAGATAGAAATGCTGACAGACTTCTTTGAAAAGCGTGAAAAGCCTATGACCGAGTTTGAAGAACTGGAGTTTGAAAGCATTGTGGATAAGATAGTTGTTAAAAATCAGCACGAGCTTGAATTTCATTTGATAGGCGGATTGAAGTTTAAAGAAAAGGTATAGACGTTAATGCCCGTATGCCAAATTGCAAGGCAGTTTTTTGTTGCTGTTGGTAATAGCTTTTGGGAAGAAAATGTGGTATTGTTGTAGGTCGAAAGGAGGCGAGATCATGGCTAAAAACAGAACGATACCGTTCGGATACTGCATGAAAAACGGTGAGATAACAACCGAGCCCAAAGAAGTATACGCCGTTGTTGCAATATTTGACGAGTATCTGAAAGGCAGAAGTTTGTCTGAGATTGCAAAGCTTATGCAGTCAGAGAAAATTCGCTACAATGCTGTTTCGGATAAGTGGAACAAAAATATGGTCAAGCGGATCATTGAAAATGATAAGTATTTAGGCAATGATACATACCCGCAGTTGATCACCGATGATATTTTCAAGAGAGCAAACGAAAAGCGAGTAAAGAAAGCAACAACACTTGATCTGATACCCGATGATTTACAGGAAATCAGAAAATGTACATACTGCACTGAATGCGGTCACAAGCTTTCAAGAATCGGAGGCAATTCAAAATATGAAAAGTGGGATTGCAGAAATCCCGATTGCTATAAGTTTGAATATAGATTGACAGATCAAATGATAATAGGAGCAGTTCTTAATGTTCTAAATTCGGCTATTGTGAATCCGAGTCTGTTGGAATCGGGCGGCGAGATAAGCACATATTCACCTACTGCGGATATAGTCCGTAAGCAAAATGAGATCAATCAGATGACAGATTCTCCGCAAGTGGATTTTGACAGAGTTAAAGCTGAAATTTTCAGGCTTGCCGAAATGAAATACGACTGCTGCACTTACAATGAAAGTCCGCAGAAAACAGAAGAACTACGTAATTTACTTGAGAATAACAAACAATTAAATATACTCGATATCGGCTTATTCAAAGCGTGTGTTTCACGAATCTGGATAAGCCATTTTTGTACCATAGAGGTCGAGCTTATCAACGGAGTAAGGATCAAGAATATTACTGAAAAAGTCAAAACGTCAAGGAGTGAAAACAATGTCCACAGCGCCGAATGTAACGGTGATACCTGCGAAAGTGCAGACAGCTGAAAGTCGCAGTAAATACCACCAGTTAAGAGTTGCCGCATACTGCCGAGTATCTACGGCTCAGGAAGAACAGCAGAACAGCTATCAGGTCCAGATCGCATATTACACCGATCTTATCAACAGAAAAAAGGAATGGACGCTTGCGGGGGTATTTGCAGACGAGGGTATAAGCGGAACTCAGACAAAGAAAAGAACCGAGTTTAACCGCATGATAAGAATGTGCAGGAACAAAAAGATAGATCTTGTGATCACCAAATCAATATCAAGATTTGCCCGAAATACCGTCGATTGCCTTGAATATGTCAGACAACTTAAAGACTTGGGTATCGGAGTTATTTTTGAAAAAGAGAACATAAACACCTTAACCATGACATCGGAATTTATGGTAGCTCTGTATGGAAGTTTTGCTCAGGCGGAATCCGAATCCATAAGTAAAAATGTTTCATGGGGAAAAGAAAAAGCTTATCGTGAGGGAAAGGTGCAGTTTCAGTATAAATATCTTCTGGGCTACAAAAAGGGGACGGACGGTAAGCCTGAAATAGTTCCCGAAGAAGCGGAGATCGTGCGACTGATATATACGCTGTTCCTTGACGGATATAGCATGACCAGAATCAAAAAAATTCTTGAAAACAAGGGATATTTGACCGCACAAGGCAAAAAAGTTTGGAACGAATCTTTAATAAGAAGCATCCTCAAAAACGAAAAGTACGTGGGAGATGCACTCTTGCAGAAAACTTTTACAAGCGATTGCATAACGCACAAAGTCGTGAAAAATCATGGAGAACGTCCGATGTATCTGGTTACGGATCATCATGTTCCGATAGTTGACCGTGACACTTACAACAGGGTTCAGCAGGAGCTTGCAAGGCGTTCCAGTAAACGAAAAGTTTCAGATAAAACTACAACTGAACAGGGAAAGTATTCAAGCAAATACGCACTTACCGAATTGCTTATCTGCGGTCACTGCGGTACGCCTTATCGCAGAACTACTTGGGCGGCTCGTGGAAAAAAGCAAATTGTCTGGCGGTGCATCAGCCGTCTGGAACACGGTAAAAAGTATTGCCCAGATTCTCCTACGATAAAGGAAGAAAATCTGCATCAAGGAATCATAAAAGCGATTAATAATTACTACTCATGCCGTAACGATATTGCAAGAATTCTCAAAGCAAACATTGGAACGGTTCTTGAATGTCAGGGGCAGGAAGAAATTATCGCTGCCGAAAACAGACTTAAAGAAATCGACCGAGCAAGAAACGAATTAGTTGGACTGATAGCAACAGGCGGCTGTGATGAGGACAAGCTGGACAGCGAGTTTGAAAAGCTATATGAGGAAGAGCAAAGCCTAAGTGAAAGACTTGTATTGCTGAAATCAAAAAAACAAACTTCCGCCGAAACTCAAGCCAAGCTTGATAAGATAATAGATATGATAGAGCATGAAAAGTTTGAGTTGGAAACATTTGATAATGTGCTTATCAGAAAGCTGATAGAATGTGTGAAGGTTCTGAACAAGGCGGAGATACTGGTGATCTTTAAAGGTGGGTATGAGGTCAGAAAGGAAATTGAATAACGATCAAAATTTACGGCTTGCGATATATTCGCAGGCTGTTTTTGTTGGGAGGTGTAACATTGTCATCAAACTTTGACGGCATAAAAACAAGAAAATTCGGTATAGAGATAGAAATGACTGGACTTACACGAAGTCAGGCGGCAAAAGCTATGGCAAATGTCCTTGACGGGCGTGTTGAACACGAGGGCGGAAGCTATGACAAATACATTGTAACTGATTCAAAGAACAGAAAGTGGGCGATAGTTTATGACGGCAGTATCAACTGCTATAACGCAAACGGTGACAGCGCTTCCAAGTCTTACAGCGTGGAAATGAATTCTCCTGTGCTGGAATATGAAGACATACCGCTTTTGCAGGAAGTTGTCAGAGCGTTACGCCGTGCAGGTGGGGTAACAGGCCCTCGGTACTGTGCTGGAACGCATATCCATATTTCGGCGGACGATTATACATCGCAGCAGATACGAAATCTTGTAAACATTTTTGCAAGCAAAGAGAATTTTCTGTGGGACGCTTTGCAGGTATCATCTGCCCGTGAAAGCTACTGTCACAAGATGGACAAGCAGTTCATAGTGGAAATTAACCGCAAGAAACCCAAAGATATGGAGGAGATAAAAAAGCTTTGGTATCGTGGAAGAATGAGCGAGCAGTTTCAGCATTATTCAAACAGCCGATATGTGATCTGCAATCTGCACAGCTTTTTTCAGCACGGGCATTATGAGATAAGGGCGTATAATGGTTCACTTCATGCCGGTGAGGTAAGAAGTCAGATCGTGCTTGCATTAGCCATAAGCAATGCGGCTATGACAAAGAAATACTGTTCTCCTCACGTTTCTCAAAGCGATAATATGCGGTACAGCTTTAGAGTATGGCTGCTGGGATTAGGACTTATCGGTGATGAATTCAAAAATTGCAGGACACATCTGCTGAAACATCTTGAGGGTGACATAGCCTGGCGACATCCGGAGGACGGGATTGCTGCAAGGGCAAAGCTAAAAGAAAAACGAGAGCTCGAAAAACAAGCGGCTCGTGAGCGGCGTGCCGAGCCTGTAAGCGACAACAGCACACAAGCCGAAAATGTACCCGAAGAAAACAACGAGCCGTCAGAAAGCGAATGTGACGGTGTTGAAGAACTTGAAATGAGTATGTAAATTTGAAAAGGAGATTTTTATGGAATACAGAAGATTATATATCGCTTATGGCAGCAACATCAATCTTGAACAAATGGCAAACCGCTGCCCGAATTCAAAGATCGTAAGCAAGGAGATGCTGAAAGGATACGAGCTTGAATTCAGAGGTGTTGCGACGATCGTGCCGAATGATAAATCGGAAGTTCCCGTACTCATATGGGAGATAGACGGACGAGATGAGCACAGTCTTGACAAATATGAAGGCTTTCCGAACTATTACCGCAAGGAGCTTTTTGAGATAGATGTTAATGGCGAAAAGAAAGAATGTATGGCATATCTGATGAACAGCGGTCACATTTCACCGCCTATGAGCTATTACTACAACGTTATAAAGCAGGGTTACGAGGCAAATGGTATGGACACAAGCTATCTGAGGGCGGCACTTGAAAGGTCGGTTTACGAAAAGTATTTTGATGAAATTCAAGATGAAGAGCTTGACGAAGATGATGATCTTCAATTGAAGCTTTAAGGAGGTGGTGGAATGAGATACAAGGATTTTTATGTGAGAATTACGCCTGACAAATATATCCCCAGGGTTGACAAGAAAGGCAATAAAATTCTCTGTGAGGGCTTTTTGATACAGATCTTTGCAGATAAAAATGAGCAGGTAGAGATCGACAATTTTACTGCTGCGGTGGGGTTTGAGATACTGGAGGACAGTTTGGCTGAGGCGGTGCAGTTTGCGAAGGATTTTGTGGAGTGTGAGGGGAAGGAGTATCTCAAGGTTGTTAAGTAAGATATATCGTGATTAGATAAAAGGAAACAAGGCGGTATGGAAATTATCGCTTTGTTTTCTCTTCCAAGCTTTTGAGTATGTTGAAAATTTGAAAGAGAAAGTACGCTTTTTGTAGTTAATTGTCGAATTTACAAATTAAACAGCAAAAAAGCAGTGGAAAATATATAAAAAGCACTTGAAATCTGGAATATTTTGTGGTATAATAATTTTAAATAATTAATACATCATTTGCGAGTGCTAATTAAATTTCTACATGAAATCATTAAGTATTGATATACAAAATTATGTTCATCTAAAATTTGTTATGGGAGTGTTTTTTATTATGACAAATCTAAAACGGGAAATATGAAAAAAAGCATCATTGATGCGGGTGGACTGTTTTATCAATATCGTTCTTATTTACGAGATGTAGCTACATTATATAACATAGAAAATCTACGACAGGGTGTTGTAGATGCACAAATTCCACTAAATATGAATGATTTACTTGATTCTATGACGGGATTTTCTCCTAAATAAATTTATGATTATTGTATTGATTAAGTATTTGATTGTTTCACGTTTGAATTTGACAGTATTAGAGTTTTTATGTAATTGCTAATTATAAAATGTTGTGTGTAAAACTGCTGAATTGTTTCTTGTCCTCAATTAATAAAATGTATATTTGTATTCAAAAAAAGCGACTTAGCTTCAAACGAAATTGCCAATTAAGTATTAATGTAACTATTAAACTGATTTGCATAAATTGGTCGTCGTATTTGAAAAAATAAAAAGGAAACTGATATGCATCAAATTGATCAATAATTAATCTAAAAGATTTAAGCATAGGCACAAAAATGATTATACTTACAAAAGTAGTATGATTAATGTTAGGAGAAATAAATATGATTGATTTTAAAAAAAGAATATCTTCAGGGAAAGACAATAAAAAACGGACCCACTAGAATTATATAAGACATTAGATAGAAAAAGTGTAGCTGGTCCATTGAGACAAGCACAAGAATACATTCTTAATGAGTGGTTTCAAAACCATCATGATGATAAAGATTTGATAATAAAGCTGCATACTGGAGAGGGAAAAACTTTGATTGGATTGCTAATATTGCAATCCATGATTAACTCAAAGGAAGGTCCATGTTTATATGTTTGTCCTAATATTTATTTGGTATCACAAGTATGTGCTGAAGCTGAAAAGTTTGGAATTCCGTATTGTTGCATAGGAGATGATAGACAAATTCCTGATGAATTTATGTCTGGCGAAAAAATACTGATAACGCATGTGCATAAAATATTCAATGGTAAATCTATATTTGGTATAGATAATAATTATGTGCATGTTGGGGCGATTGTTTTAGATGATTCTCATGCATGTGTAGATGTAATAAAAGAAGCTTTTACAATTACTATATCAAAAAATGATAACAAAGATTTATATCAAAAAATCATTTCTCTATTTAATGATGATTTGACGGAACAAGGCGAAGGAAGTTTTTTGGATATACAGTCGGGCGATTATGAAACATTTATGCCTGTTCCATATTGGAGTTGGATTGATAAGCGGACGGAAATGTTAAAAATATTATCAGATTATTCTAGTGATAATTCTATCCAATATGTATGGCCGCTTATGAGGGATAAAATAAAAGAATATTGCTGTTATATATCTGGTAATACAATTGAAATTTCTCCATATAATCCAAATGTGAATACATTCGGCTCTTTCTCTAAATCTAAACATAGAATACTTATGTCTGCAACTACACAAGATGATGCTTTTTTTATTAAAGGTCTTTTGTTTAGTGCTGATGCAGTTAAGTATCCTTTAGTAAACTCAAGCCAAAAATGGTCTGGCGAGAAAATGATTATACTTCCATCACTTATTAATGATGAATGTGATCGAGATTTAGTGGTTACTAAATTCTCCAAACGGAAAAACAATAGTTTTGGGATGGTAGCATTAGTCCCCAACACAAAAAGGCAGGATCATTACAGAAGCTTGGGAGCAATTTGTACAGATAGAAGAAATATTTTTGATGAAATTGGAAAATTAAAAAGAGGAGTATTTGATCGTTTAGTTGTTATAAACAATCGTTATGATGGTATTGATTTACCTGATGAGAGTTGTCGTGTTTTGATTATTGATTCCTTACCTTTTTTTAACAGCCTTTCAGATAAATATGAAGAAAAGTGTAGACCTGACAGTGAGATAATTTATAAAAAAATTGCCCAAAAGATTGAGCAGGGGATTGGAAGAGGTGTTCGTGGCGAGAAAGATTATTGTGCTATTTTAGTAGTAGGATCTGATATAGTAAAATTCATGCGTAGTGTTACTACAAATAAATATTTTTCTGCTCAAACTCAAAAACAAATAGATATCGGATTAGAAATCGCTAAAATATCCCAAGAAGATCAAGAGCCTGGGGATTCTCCAATCAAACCAGTTATGTCATTAATCCAACAGATGCTAAAACGCGATGAAGGTTGGAAAGAATACTATACTAATGAAATGGATTCTATCGAAAGTACAACTAGTAATGCAACTATATATGATAAACTTTTAGAAGAATCACGCATGGAAATACTTTATTGTAATGGAGAGTATCAAAAAGCTTCAGATGAAATGCAGAAATTTATTAACAACTTTTCAGGTAATGATTTAGATAAGGGATGGTATCTACAGCAACTTGCTAGATACATTTATCCAATTGCCAAGGACAAATCCATTCAATTACAAAAATCGGCATTTATAAGTAATCCACAATTATTAAAACCCAAAATAGGAATAGAATATTCGAAGGTATCGTACATAAATGAAAATAGATTAAAACGTATACGATCTTTTTTGAAAAAATATAACGACTATAATGAACTTGTTCTTGAAATTGATGAGTTGTTGGATTATTTGTCTTTCGGTATGGAATCAGAAAAATTTGAATCAGCCCTAAAAATTATAGGCGAATTAATGGGATACATAAGTCAACGACCTGATAAAGAATTTAGAAAGGGACCTGATAATCTTTGGTGTATAGCAAATAATGAATATAGTTTTTTTGAGTGTAAAAACGAAGTTGCGGAAACTCGTGTAGAGATTAGCAAAAGTGAAGCAGGACAGATGAATAATCATTGTGCATGGTTTGAGGAACAATATGGTAAGGATACAAAAGTAAATCGTTTTTTGATTATACCGACAAAAGATTTATCTTCTAATGCAAATTTCACACATGATGTGCGAATAATACGCCGTGGGACGTTAAAATTTTTAAAGGATAATATAAAAAGCTTTATTGCGGAACTAAAATCATATGACTTGTCAGACATTACTGATGATACTTTACAACGTTTTTTAGATTTACACAAGTTAAACCCTTCTAATTTATTGGATACATATTCAGAAGAGTACTATCATAAATCGAGATGATCTAGTTTTGATTTTGTGTTTATATGGCAAATAAGAATGAAAATGTTGAATTTGAATACTATGGTATATTTTTAGGGTGGCAAGCCAAACACAAGATTAGAAAAATATTCCATCTATTTTGTGTGCCGCTGGTGCACATCTATTTCATAGTCGCAATACAAAGCAAAAAGCTCGGAGACAGTGTAAATACGCTGTTTCCGAGCTTTTTGTTTTATTTGGAACTTCATTGCCCTACTTTTCCCCGCACACCTCACTCTTGAGTTTTTTCGCCACCTTGAAATACTCATGCATTTTCACGTCCGCAGGGTCTATCTGCAATGCAAAGGATATCCTGCCAAGCAGCGAATTTATGTACTTCTCAGGCGTAATGTCAGCACCTTTGAAAAACAGGCTTTGGGAAACTCCGTATTTCTCACAGTAATATATTTCCTGACGTATCTCCCGACGCTGCTTCGACGAGATCTGCGCCTTTTCGTTGACTACTATCCCCGTTACCTGCTGACGTTGCGATGAGCCGATAAGCGTCGTTTTTTTCATGTTCAGCTTAAACCCCATTTTCCGCAACGCCCTGCTCACAAGTTGCGTTATCTCTTTGGCGTTAAGTTCAGCTTTTCTACCTGAAAATGTCATATCATCACAGTATCTTGTGTAATTTATGCCACGCTCTCCACACCACTTGCCTATCCTCTCATCAAACCTTTTCATCACCAAATTCGATATCTGCGGAGATGTTGGCGCACCTTGTGGCAGTATGCTGTTATGAGTGCATATATTTGTCAGCAGCGTTGTAGCAGGCTTAGAAAATCCAAGCTCGCACATGACCCCATAGACCTTGCCAAAATCAATGCTGTCAAAAAAGCCTGAAACATCGAGTTTAAGCACTCTCTGTTGACCAATATGCGGCTCTGCATTTTTCAAAAGCGAAGAGTTTTTGCAATATGCAGTGGCATACTCAGATACGGACAGCGTGTAAAGATACCTTTCAAGTATCCTTCTTTGAACGAGCTTGAGATATTCGTTCGGCACTTTTAACACCCTGTTTTTATGCCCTCTGCCACGATGTATTATCACCTTGCGGTAATTTGAATAACACTTTTTCTGATTTCGTTTATGATAGCGTATTCGGTTGTTGCTAAGCATATAAAGCTTTTTTAAAGGAACATCAAGCTCCTCTGAGATCCTTATGATATCATTATCAATATCATTCATTTTGTCACCTCAAAAAAATAATAACAAGCGTCAGCACAAGATTCAAATGCTTTGGAGCCGAATTTTATTTAATGGAATTAAATCCGATTCGGTGAAAAAGCTTTTGATAAAGCTACTATTCCCTGAAACTTCCACAGCGACTCGCTGTAGTTATGCGTTTTGCAATATCGCTGTTGACGCTTGTCATATTTTATCAAACCATGTTATGTACTCATGATAAAAGCACCTTGTTTATTTTATGAGATAATTATATCACGCGAAATGCACAACAATTGGTGCATCTCGCAGAGTACAACGAAAAAAAATGGCTGTATATAAACACTCTGATATCATTTTACCAATTTATGCACAGCACGTCAATGGGTTATCCTGACATTTTGCGCCAAACGCCAATATTTTGTATGAATACACAAAAAAACATCAAAAAAGGAGTGTATTCGCAAATTTAGAAGTTCCAATTACAGAGAAGTTTTTTTCAACAACATTGTTCTACCTATTCCAACACCATCTTTTACAATTGCAACATATGGTTCACCTTGGTGAAAAAAATCAATCTTTCCAATTAAACCTGATGCACCATATACATCGTATGCACCATTCTTATCAACAGCCTCAGATAGTTTCAAATTAGAGATACCTTTTTTCGCATACATCTTCAAGTCTAACCCGCATAAACCCATCTACAAACCCGAATTTGTCGCGTAAGTATCGTAAGAATTATTAATGCAGATTTGAGGGCTAAGCGTTTTTGGCTTATAAAGTCAAATAAGTGTCTTGTAATGGACTTAAAAAGTGTGCTTGCCCTTGTTGTTGACACGCCATGTGCTTATGTGCTACAATTCAGCAAGTAGGAAACCAATTCATAAGCGACCTTTCCAACTATTTTGACGTCGAGCTTATCAACCGCTTCTCACAGAAATACACTTTCAGCGAGATATCAAGATCGGTGTACAGAAAGATAGTTGAAAAACGGCTTGCGAGCGAAATAAAAGTCATCAAAAGGCTTCGCACTGAGCTGAATATAGACAGCCTGTTCAGTGCAGATGAGCTTGCAAAGGCAGTAGATAAGATAACAGCCGACACCTACAACATCAAATCAGGTGCAAGACCTGCCATCACAGCAGTAAGCAAGTTCATTGACAGCAAGCTCCTTTCACACTTCTCACGCATGGCAAAAACATACAGGCCAAACCAAAACTAACGCTTCGCCATACAAAAAAATCAATGACCGCACCTTTCACGGGCGCGGTCATTTTTTTTATTCTGACAATTTTACTCTTATTAAACAGATATAAAGAAAAGAAAGATAAAAAAGCTCGAATTATATTATTAGGATATGTCACACCCACAAAATATCACGCTAAACAGCCGATATCAAAATGTGATTTTTGCATTTGATGTGCGGGAATTGGATTTTTTCTATATGATCTTACCGTCAGACACTTCGATAACACGACTGCATTGTTCTGCGACTTTTGGATCGTGAGTAACGATAACGACTGTTTTTCCCTCTTTGTTAAGGCGTTTGAAAAGCTCCATTATCTCGGCCGAGGTCTTTGTGTCCAGCGCTCCTGTAGGCTCGTCCGCAAGTATCATGGCAGGCTCGTTGACAATTGCTCTGGCTATAGCAACACGCTGCTTCTGTCCTCCCGAAAGCTTGTTGCAAGGCTTCTTAGAAAGATCCCCCATACCAACAGCTTTTAATGCTTCAAGAGCTTTTTCTTTTTTATTCTTTATCTTTTTCTTTGCAAAATCCAATGGAATCAATACGTTTTCAAGGGCAGAAAAATCCTCAACAAGTGCAAAGTCCTGCATTACAATGCCTATCTTTTCATTCCTTATCTGTGCATACTGCCCCTCCGATAAATTTTTTACCAAAGTGCCGTCAATTGTGTACTCACCGCTCTGATAGCTGTCTATGCAGGCAAGGATATGCAAAAGTGTGGATTTTCCTGCGCCTGATTTACCGATTATCGCTACCATTTCACCGTCTGATATCTCGCATGATACCCCATGCAAAGCCTCATATTCATTGGCTTTCTTTGGATTATATATCTTTATTATTTTATCAAGCTTTATCATTATAATGCCTCTCTTATTCATTTATCATCAAGATCTCATTTGGTGTATTTCGTCTCATTATAACGCCCGGTATCAAAAGTGAGATCAGAATGTTCAAGATAACGATACATACACAGCCAATCAAGTGCAGCCAACCAAAACTTATCACTGTATTTCCCATAAATTTGCTCATAGTAAGAACATTTGAAATACACACTGCAATGGCGGCTGCCATAACTGCGGTCATAAGATCACACACAAGATCTATCTTGATATATGCGTTCCACTTTGCTCCGCAGAGATAATAGATACCATAATCTCCAAGTCTCTTTTTTATGTTCACTGCCGAAGCCGAAACTGAGCTTACAATAACAAGAACTATCACGCATATAAGCATTGGAACAAGCTTGATAAGCTGACCATTAATATAGACAAGCGAATTTTCTCTGAAATCCTCAAAGTCAAAAACCCTGCCATAATCCCTCAGATATAATTCAAGCTCCTTAAAACGCTCATTGCTTACATTATCCTTTAACGTTACTATTTGATTGCCACAAGGATATATTTTACAGTTTATATCTTTAAGACAGTCTGTCGGAACTATCAGCATCATGTTGCCATGCTTATTGACATTAGCATAAAGATCTCTGAAATCAGGCTTTTCTTTTATACTATCCTCAGTGCCTAAATATGCAGATGAAAATCCCAGCAACTGTGAGCCGTCAGCTATGACACCGACAATTTCCACCTTGTTCTTAACATACTCATACTTATAAGGATCAGCATAGTCAAAATCCTCATCATCAGGGGACATCTCCCCTACTTTCTCTTTGTGCATAATGGTAACTATGTCACCCGTTTTGTAGTTGCTGTTTTCAGTCACAACAGCAGGTATCAAATCTCCGTTAGCCGACGCATTAGACAGCCATTTTCCCGAACTCATCTGCGGCGTAAATGACTTTATCATATCTTCAGATAAAGCATTAACGCTCATTCTATCGTCACCAAGTCCATTAGATAGATCTTTTGATGACGGAGAATAATACAAGCTTGTATCATATCCGCTTGTCACCGACTCCACATCATCAATATTTTTAAGCTCACTGTCAAGAGGAGCAGTATCATATATATTACATATATATAGTCCCTTGCCATCAGGAAAGTATTTCTTTACAGGAGTATACATCTCTATTCTTGAAAGAACAGAAGAAACAGCCGCCGACATTATAATAAATGCAATGGCGAGCTGAACAGCGATAAAAATATTGCTGTAGATATTTCTTGCAAATTCTTTTAAACCATATTTTATCATATTATTTTCCCCTCTCTTTCATCATTTTCACAGGGGATCTTTTATTTGTAAACAATATCACAATGTTAAGGAACAAATAAATAGAAATAATATATATTCCAAATATGGTCATATATACCCTGAAATTATATGCGACCTTGATATACTCAAAAAACAAAGTAAGCTTAGGAAGCAGCGCATAATTGAATACCAATGCAAATATCACATATATCGTCACTGATATCATACCTATCTCGGCTATATACATCCGTCTTATTTTATTTGACGTGCAGCCACACAGCATGAATATAGCAGTCTGTTTAGCACGGGATCTTATTATGTATCTGAAAAGCATTGCAAGATTTATTGCAGAAGCTATCGCAACGGCTACGGACATAAATATAACGGAATTGTAGAATTTTATTTCAGCCATATCGATCGTGTCTATCGGAGGAAAATTAACATTACACGTTAAAACTTCGCTGAAAGCTTTTTTCAGCTTAAAAAAGCTTTCTGTATCGAGAGCATTGTCATCAAGAAAACTTATGCTTGAAATAGTGCAGTTATCACCCAACGTTTTAAAAGGCACCTGAAATTCCTCTTGTACAGTATTACCGAATATGCCTATGACCTTATAGCTTTTGCCAAGCAGTTCAACATTCTTGCCGATCATATCGTCTTTTGCGCCGCTAGGCAGCACGACCAAATTTTCGTCTGAAGCATATTCTTCCTTAGTAAAATATCTGCCTTTGCGTATACTCATGTTGTCGACATACGATTCGTATAAACTATAATCATTCAGCTCCTCATCATATTGAATGCGCACCGCAGACATAAGATACGGTTGACCGCCGTCAAAACACTCATCAATTTTAAGCTCGTTCTGATCAAAATTTATACTAAAATACATACCCGGCATTGACGCTTTAGAATTATCATCAAGCTTGTCAAGCACCTCCCGAAGCTGAACAGGAGTTATAGAATCTGTTCCAAAATAAGACAAGATCCTGCCATCACTGTCTTCCTGAGTATCTATTATATCGCCAAATGAAAAAGTATAGTTAAATACATACTTCTTTTGCTTTTCAAAATCCTTGCTTGCTTTAAAATTCTGAAATGCACCATGTGAAAACAATATTATAAGCACATCAGTAACGGCGCAAACAATAAATAGAATAAAGATAAGTACATTCTTTACGGCAAAATTTTTCAGGTTAATAAAAACGTATTTCATTTAGTCCTCTTAATATTACTTATTTTGATTTATACGATAACATACATTGTCTATAGCAATCTGATTATCCTTATCTGTTCTAACTTCTACACGATGGATATAATAAGCATATGACTGACCATATACCTCTTTGGTTGCTGACGTAGTTGCTAATGCAGTAGTAACAGCCATAGTGCTTACAATAGCCAATGCAACAATTCCCGTAACAATTTTCTTAATAATCATACTTATTTCCTTTCTCGTTTCGCAATAAATCACGAATTTTTAATTTGTAGACTTAACTGAATTTGCCATACGAACTATGTCACTTTCGCTCGCATTTCCAACGATTGAGTATGAAAAAGATTTATCTGTCCAAACAAGAATAATATCATTTTCAGTTATTGAAATATATCCGTCATATTTACCTATTTTTATTTGCCTTGCGCCTAAATCATCAATATCTATATTCATTCCAGCCGATATATCATTTTGAGTGAATTGAATTTGCTCTGTGCCGTTTGTATAAGTCACAATGTGTGTAAAATCGTCTATAAAATCTTCTGACAATACATAACCGCTAGGAATGAAGTCAGGAGTCATAACATTGTTGGCAACAGACAAACTATTATCTTCAATATCACCATCTGCAAATCTTACACTAGAATGAGATGCCCCTTGTGTCACAAAAATTCCAACAAACCATTCACGCAGCTGCGGTACGGCGGCGACTGTCACAGAGCCGACCGCAAGCACCGCAGCTATTATCGCCGCAGCAAATCTTAGAGTGATCTTTATATGTCTGTGACCGCTTTTTCTGTTAGTTTTTATCAGCTCGCCAATTCTCTGCTCATATTTTTCCGAAAAATCATGTGGAATTTTCTCAACAGCCAAATAATCCTTATAGTCTTCATCAATTATGCCTGTTTTTATTGCCCGTCTTAACTTATCATTCAAAACGATCACCACCGATCAAATCTAAAATTTGTCTTTTAGCTTTGTTCAGATAATTAAATACCGTTCTCTTAGAAATGCCCATGATCTGTGCGATCTCATCAGCGGTCAGATCATAATAAACCTTATATGCTATCACAGACTTTAGTTTATCATCCAGCTTTCTTACCGCATCTATAAGCAGATCTAAGTCAATATCATCATAAAAATCCTCACTCGGCTCATCTTCCACCTTAAGATCAAATATAGACGATGCTGGATTTTGATTTTCCTTATTGTAGATCGCATAACAGGCGTTTCTAATAGTTCTAATAAGATATGCGTCCATATCGTGCAAAGAATAATTGTGAATTTTTTTAAAACATTTTGCGATGCTGAAAAAAGCATTTGCACAAGCCTCTTCTGCCAGCGCAGAATTATTCAAGATCTTGTATGCAAAAGCATAGGCTATCTGACGATTTCTGTAATAAAAATCTTCAAAAGACGTCTGATCCTTATCGTTGTCTATCAAGGTCATACATACAGCTAACATTTGATTCCCCCTGAGTTACTTATGTTACTAAGTATAACACATATTGACATACTTTTCAAGATACCAACAAATAAACTTATAACCCGAAATTATAATACATTTTGCAATTTATACTTGTATAAAACTAACATGATTGAGCCATTCAATTTAGTTAAAGCTACAAAAATTCAAATATAAATCAACAATATGATGCACGAAACGACTACTTTCGCTATTATTTATAGTGTAAGACTAAAATAAATTGGTATTAGCAAACATATTAATATCCGCTATTTTCTTTGTAACGTATGGTTCACTCTTGCTTTTCAACCATAAGATCTATGGCATTTATCAATTCAAAAAAATCGAGAATAACAAATTAGTTTTGGTCAAAGAAATAAGGAAGTCATACTATGATTCAATAATCGATCAAAAAAAGGTCTTTTCAGAAATTGAAGAAAACTCCAAATGCAAAATTATTCAATAAGATAGACATTACCTTGAATCTAATAGCCAAACCTGAAAAAGCCAACCGCACCCAAATGGATGCGATCGGCTTTTTTATCTTATTCTATTTTTTTCTACCCCAGCTTCAAAACATTCAGCAAGAATATCCAGCTAGTTCCATAGTAAGCCACAACTGCCACCAGATCGTTCAGCGTGGTTATCATAGGGCCTGACGCAACGGCAGGGTCTATCTTTATTTTCTTGAAGAAAAGCGGTGTGAGCGTTCCCACTGCACTGGATACTATTATGGCAAGTATAAGTGAAATGCCTATACAGCCCGACATTGCAAAAGAGTATACCAGCCCCTTGCCCTTGAAGAAGAAAATATACAGCCCCACTGCTATGAACGACAGCACGCCTATAAGAGTGCCGTTTAGAAGTCCAACTCGCATTTCTTTTGACACAAGGCGAAACTTCTGCTTTGCAGTAAGGCCTCCGTCTGTAAGCACACGGATAGTCACTGCAAGGGATTGTGTACCAACATTTCCTGCCATGTCAAGTATCAGCGATTGAAACGCCACAATAAGAGTGAGCTGTGCAACAACTTTCTCAAACGCTCCCACCACTGTTGACACCACCATGCCAAGTCCCAACAGCACAAGAAGCCACGGCAATCTCTTTTTCACACTCTGCAACACAGGCTCGTTAAGATCCTCCTCTGCAGAAAGACCACCAAGCTTTGCATAATCCTCGCCCATTTCATCATCTGACGCCTCGATGATATTTTGCGCCGTGATAACTCCCAGCAGTCTGTTTGAATCGTCAAGCACCGGTATAATATACTCTGAATAATCCTTCAGTTTTTCGATACAATCGGCAGTCTGCTCGTTGGCGTAAACATATGGGAAAGAAGTTGCCGTTATGCTCTCAAGTTCCACCTCGCTGTCAGCCGTGATAAGATCCTTCAGATCTATAGCTCCGCTGAAAACCTTATTTTCGTCCACCACGAACAGCGTTGAGATGTTGTCATTTTTTCTCGCCTGACTAACAAGAGCGTTCATTGCCTGCTTTACAGTCATGTCTTCGTCAATGATAATGCAGTTCGTAGTCATTCTGCTTCCTATCTCTTCCTCATCAAATGAAGCGATAAGCTTGAGTTCACTGCGTACATCAGGTGCAACAGCGTCTATAATAAGGCTTCTCCTGTCCTTATCTGTTTCAGACAGAATATTCACCGCTGTATCAGTGTCAAGCTCCGATATAAGCTCCGAAGCCTTGTGGATATCCATTTCCCTGAGATACTCCCCTGCCTGCTTTTCGTCAAGATATTCAAATATCTCTGCCAGCATTTCAAGACTGCACACACGATAGAATTTTCTTCTGTTGAGAACAGAAAACGTACTTATTACCTCTGCGATATCACTGCCATGATAATCGTCAAGCTTGTTCATCATGGCTTTCGGGGAATCATTGCTGTTGATGACAGCGGTTATCTCGTCGCAGTGAATGTTCTTTACTGCGTCCTCGTTTAAAATTACATTTTTGTTCAGTTCATTTTTCTTCATTTGCTTGTCCTCCGTTTCATTTTTTTATGACGTGAGGGACAAACAGGCATAAAAATGCCCGTGCATGACAGGTCACACACGGGCAGATATATCAGATCACAACGAATAAAACGGCAACGCAAAGCGAAGCCCGTCGGCTGTGTTCACATATATACATAATCGCCCGTTAGACCCGCAACTGTCGCAGTTTGCCACTTTATTCACCTCCGTATTATCTTAGTCCTTTGATATTATACCATTTTAGCAAAGATCTATCAACACCCAAAATCTTATTTTAATATTAAAAAGCTGTTAAAGCAATGGTGCAAATATCCTTAGCACGCCGTCAATGATCCGTCCAAAGAAACCACGCTTTGTGTCCTCAAGCGTGCGCTGTCTGCACTTGCTCTGGGTTTCAAGAATGTCAGCCTTAAAAGTCTTTATTATAGACGAATCATAGAATATAGAACTGCACTCAAAATGCAAAAACAGACTTCTATAGTCAAGATTTACCGAACCAAGAACCGCAAGCTTGTCATCGCATATACAACCCTTTGCATGAACAAACCCAGGGGTGTATTCATATATCTTCACTCCTGCCTCGATAAGCTGACGATAATAGCTTCTCGAAAGCCTGAAAACCACCTTTTTGTCAGCGATACCTGGCATTATGATGCGCACGTCGACCCCACGTTTAGCCGCCCTTATAAAAGCGTCAAAAAGGCTGTCACCAAGCATAAGATACGGTGTGTAGAACCACACATAATCGCTTGCGGCATAGAGCATCTCAGAAAAAAACGTGTTGCTCACATTTTCGTCCACCATAGGGGAATCATAATAAGGCAAAACATAGCCGTCGCCACCCTTGCCCTCTTTTTCAAAGCTCTCCCCCACAAGGTCATGAGGTATCATGTCATTTGAAAAAGCGTTCCAGAACTCCATAAACATATAGGTGTAGCTTTTTACGCCCTCGCCTGTTATCTTAAAGCCGATATCTTTCCAGTGACCATATTTCGAGCCTATGTTTATATACTCGTCCGAAAGATTTATTCCGCCGCTGTATGCAACTCTGCCGTCCACCACCATTATTTTTCTGTGGTCACGGTTGTTGAGCTGTGATTTTATAAAAAGGAACGGATTGAAAGGCACACATTTTATACCTTTCTCCCCAAGCTTCAAAGCGTCTGCAAGAGAATATGTTGCGATACTTCCAAGGTCGTCATACATTATCCTGACGTCAACGCCCTGAGCTGCCTTTCTCGCCATAATATCAACCACAGTGTTGAGAAATTTGCCGTTTTGCAGAATAAAATACTCTGCAAAAATATATTTCTCAGCCTTTTCAAGCTCCTTGCACATATCAGCGAACATTTCCTCGCCCACGGAAAAATACTCTGCGCTGTCAAGCTTCACCATAGGAAAACCCGTTGCATCGCTTATCCTTTTCACCGATTGAGCAAGCCTTTTGTCCTCACGTTCAAGCTCCACTATGCACTTTTCCCCGTCAGAAAGCTCATAGTCCATGTGAAGCCTTGCCTTTGTGATATTCTTTTCAAGCTTTTTCGCAGTATTGTTATTGCCAAAAATTATATACATAACTGCACCAAGCACAGGAAAAGTAAGTATCACAATAAGCCAAAGGGTCTTGTAGCTGCTCTCCTCACGCTTTGTGTTGATATAAAGTACAAACAGAAATGACAGCACAGTAAGCACGATGCTGAGAAGCCCTGCCGCCTTGCTGAGCCATTTAAGTATGAGAAGATACCACAAAAACTGCATCGCCACAGGAACTATCACCGCCACCACTCTGCCTGCTATTTTCTTTACATTGTTCCACGTCAACTCCGTTTCGCTCCTTTCATTTATCATCTTAGGGTAACAAAACACTATCATTATGCGATATTACCACTATTATAACAATTTTTTTAACATAAGTCAACGCCATTGATTTTATTATTAAAAAGTGTTATATTAAATATGAGATATGTCCTGCTGATAGCTTTGTCTGTAGGCGGACGAACAGTGTTCGCCCCTACAAAAATAATATAATTGATAACGGAGGTAACAAAATGTGTACTGCGGCAACTTATAAAACGAACGATTTTTACTTTGGAAGAACTCTTGACTATGAAAGCTCCTACGGCGAGGAAATAGTCATAATGCCAAGAAACTTTCCCCTTAACTTTGTTAATATGGGCAGGATAGCTACCCATTATGCGGTAATAGGCACAGCTCATGTCGCTCAGGATTATCCTCTTTTCTATGACGCAGCCAATGAAAAGGGTCTTGCCATGGCAGGTCTTAACTTTGTTGGCAATGCCTTTTACCGTGATGATATCGACGGCAGGGACAACGTTGCGCAGTTTGAGTTTATCCCATGGATACTCTGTCAGTGTGCAAACGTGACAGAAGCAAGGACGCTTATAGAAAAGATAAACATAACCAAAACTCAGTTCAGCCCGCAAATGCCGTCAGGTCAGCTCCATTGGATAATAGCAGACAAGAACGATTGTATCGTAGTGGAATCTGTAAAAGAAAGCATAAACGTCTATAACGATCCCGTGGGAGTGCTGACGAACAATCCACCGTTTGATATGCAGATGTTCAGGCTCAACGATTTCCGTGGACTTTCCCCTAAACAGCCTGAAAACACATTCTCTGATAAGCTGGACCTTACTTCCTACAGCCGTGGCATGGGTGCAATGGGACTACCCGGTGACCTGTCCTCACAGTCAAGATTTGTAAGAGCCGCATTTGTGAAAATGAACTCACGCTCCTCCCCTGACGAGCAAAGCAGTGTGAGCCAGTTCTTCCACATTTTAAACTCAGTTGACCAGCAAAGGGGCTGCTGTGAGGTGGCAGAGAGCAAGTATGAGATAACCATTTATACAAGCTGCTGCAATACTGACAAGGGCATTTACTATTATACCACCTACAACGGACATCAGATATCCGCTGTTGATATGCACAAAGAAGACCTTGATTCCGCCAAGCTTATTGCCTACCCTATGATAACCAACGAAATAATAAACTTTCAGAACTAGCAAACGCTCCGTACAAAATCTGTACGGAGCGTTTTTATTACTCAAATCTGAAATATTCAAAATCGAAATTGCTTCCCGGCAGGAACGCAAATGAAACCTTCTGTTTGCCGCTGATACCTGAGATATCAAAGCTCCTCTGGGCATAATTTTCGCTGTCATCTGTCCTGAACTCGCAGAGTATTCGGTTTTCGTCCTCGCTGCCGTTCAAAATAAGATGTATGCTGTTGAGTGCAAGCGGTGACTTTCCACTTATAACGAGCCTGCTCGGCTGTTTTTCAGAGAAATCGAACTCGCCGAAATCAAGCATAACATTGTTGCCTATCTCGGTCACATACTTTTCGCCCTTTGTGAACTTGTCACCATAAATGTTGTCAGCATCAGCCGCATTATTCACCGCAAACTCACGGCTCACCTTTTCAAAGTTGAAACCGCCCACTTGGAAACCGTCCTCAGTGAGGGTACAAAGGGTCTCAATACCCTTGAGCTTTCTTGAAAGCTTGAAAGTTTCAGGCTTGAAGATCATCCACTCAGGCTCTTTGTGATAACAAAACGTGCCAAGAAGCTTGCCGCTCTCCTCAGGTATTCCGTCATAGAAGCTTATTTTAACAGGGTCAAGGGTGTTCGCCCATATCTGCACCGTAACAGTGTCAGAGCCTGAACTGCCGAAGTCAAGATTATCATATGCCGCCCATGATGTTACCTTGCCCATTGCAAAGCCTACACCCTTCTTCATGCCGCTTGAAACGTTGTCGCTCGCCCTTGTGAATAGTCCGCCGATAACAAACTGATATGGGTCGGTAAGTGCGTTTCCAAGTCCCTCAGCGGTGAATTTGAGCATAGATATGATGTGATAACGCTCAGTGCCGTTTTTGCACATTGCACGAAGCCAGAAGCTTCCATCACCCTTTGCTTTCACCTTAATGCTGTCTGCTGTTACCTCGCACTCTGCAAGATTAGATGTTATGCCCTTTTCATTTGTCACCCTGAACTCGATATCCTCAGCATAATCCGAATTGACAGGGAGCGCCTTATATTTCACCGTTATCTCAGGGTTATCCTTGTCAAGAGTAAAAGTATCAATATAAAGTTCTATCTTTCTCACTGGTATCTCGTCTGTTCTTCCGCACTCGGTAGGAGCAAAGCCCACATTCTCCAGCGATGATGTGCCGCTGTCATATTCTGCCTTAACAGCATCAAGGGTAACAACACAGTTAGGCAGACCCTTTGATGTAAGCGTTACCTTTATCTCGCCGGTCTTGTCAGTCGAACCGATAACAGCAAGCATTTTTCCTGAGAAAAGTCTGCGTGATGTGCCTTTATACTGGTCATAGTCAGTGCTGTCGCCGTTATCAAGACCCATAAGCCTTGCCGCACCCTCAACGCTGACGTTCACACGGTTGTTGGCATTTGCGCAGAAAGTGCCGTCCTTGTCAAATGCGGATATTTCAATATAAACAAGGTCAGAGCCGTCTGCAAGTATCTCTGTCTTGTCAGGGACAGCTTCTATTCTAACAGCGTCCCCGAATGAACGCTGTATATCCTCTGCGATGATATTTCCATTCTCGTCATATGCAACAGCTTTAAGCTCGCCCTTTTCATATGGTATGATATAGTTCGCTGTCAGCTCCTTGCCATGCTTGTGGTCAATATCATATGCACCCATTGAAACACCGTCCTTGAAAAGCTCAACTCTCGGAGCATTTGAGCAAACTCTCACGTCACAAGGAAGTCCGTCGCTGAAATCCCAGTATGGGAAAATATGCACGAATGGGTCGTCCTTATAGTCCGTCCACTCTGCACGGAAAACATATGCACTGTCTTTTGCAAAGCCTGCTGTGTCGAACTGACCAAAGTAGGAGTTTTTCGTGCTGTATGGAGTAGGCTCGCCTATGTAGTCAAAGCCTGTCCAAATGAACTGACCTGCACAATATTCTGCGTCACGGTCAGGGATAATGCAAGCTTCAGTATTTTTTGCGCCCCAGCCTGTGCAGCTATTGCCCAAAGATGAACACTGCTCGTCATCATCAGTTAGCAAGGTTTCAGACAGTGGGAAATGATAAATTCCACGGCTCTGAACAACAGAAGCCGTTTCGCTTCCGTATATCATCCAGTCAGGGTGAGCGGCGTGGTGTTCCTCATAAAGTCTTTCACCGTAGTTATAGCCTGCAAGCTTGAGAATATCAGCGCATTTCTGACCGTTCTCCCACTGCATATAGTTAGAGCCGAATGTGACATAGCCGTTGCCCTCAGGGTCATGGAGCCTAACGAGCCTTTTAAGCCAAGCCGTTACCTCCTGACCTCTCTCGTCAGCGTGAGTGTCAAAAATCTCATTTCCCACACTCCAACCTATGATAGAAGGGTGGTTTCTGTCACGGCGCACCCATGAAGCAACGTCCTTTTCTACCCACTCATCAAAAAATCTGGCATAGTCATAGTCGGTCTTTGACCTCTCCCACATATCAAAGCCCTCAGAGAGAATGAGCATACCTGTTTCGTCAGCGATGTCCATAAACTCCTCTGCAGGCATATTGTGAGAGGTTCTGATAGCGTTGATGCCCATTTTGCGTAGCTTTTTAAATCTTCTCCTTATAGCCGCAGGATTGGAAACTGCCCCAAGACAGCCGTTGTCATGATGTTCGCATGAGCCGTGGAGCTTAACGTGTCTGCCATTGAGATAAAAACCGCTGTCGCACTTGAATTTGATAGTCCTGAAGCCGAATTTCTGACTTACACGCTGTACACAGCCGCCGTCCACAAGGATTTCCGACGCCATGGTGTAAAGCACAGGCGAGGTGATATCCCAAAGCTCAGGGTCTTTCACTGTCATGGTCTGAGCGGTGAGAGAATAGCTCACGCCTTTCACACGCACAGCCTCAGGTATGCAGGAAATATCCGCCCCACAAGCGTCAGACTCATAGCTTGCCACCTCTTTGCCGTCCTTGTCGAGGATAGTGTTTTTAATGCGTATGCCACCAAGAGGAGTACCCACAGGTCGGAGCATCTCAGCCTTCACAGTCACCTGCCAGCCGTCCTCCTGCTTTGACGTGGTGATATAAATGCCGTCATTGCCGAAGCGTATCTCAGGGCTTTCGCAAAGCCAAACCTTTCTGAAAATGCCTGCTCCTGAATACCACCTGGAGTTTGGCGAGTGGTGATCCACACGGACAGTAATAATGTTCTCTCCGTCCTTAACAAGGTCGGTGATATCGAACATAAATGCCGAGTAGCCGTATTTCCACTCCCCTGCCAAAGCACCGTTCACATACACCTTGCTGTCCATGTAAACTCCGTCAAAGCGGATAAAAGTGCGTATGCCCTCTTTCTTTTGGTAAGAAAAAGCCTTTCTGTACCAGCCTGTAGAAGTTTCATATAGGTCATTTGTATTATAAATAAGCCAATCGTGAGGAATGTCCACAGGCTTGAAAGCAAAGTCCTCTGAGTAGTCAGAGCCGAAAGCCGCCTTGTAAAATTCCCAATCGTTGCAAAAAAGCTTTCTGTCTGAGTATGTTTCACAGATATCCATAAAAACTCCTTTATATTTTACTTATCTGAATATGAAAATGTGCGTTTATCAAAGGCTTTTCAAGCTGATATTTCTCCGCAAGCCTTGGTCCGCAGGAGTTAGAACCGACCCCTGCCATTGCATAGTCAACGCAGATAACATTGCTCTCGCACCTTTCAAGCTCATAGTTATGTGCCTTTGCCGCAAGCTCCTCCTGCGAAAACTGAGAAGCGTTGAATGAAAACTCCTCTCCTGCAGTGAACATCACACTTGTGTCCCCACCGCACACAGTGAGATATCGACACCCATAGTGTGATGAATTTTCCTGCGGTCTGATATAGTCCTCGTGCATATCCCCGATATCAGCCGCAAATCTGCCCACATAGCAAGCCTGACGCTTGTCAATGTAACTTTCTGTAGGACCATATCCGAAATATTCCGCCCTTGAAAAATTTTTTGGCATGAAAAGCCTTATACCGAACCTTGGAAGCATATCTATCTTATTTGAAAACTCCGCTTCGCATTTTATGTCAAGCCCACTGCCGTCAATAACATAAACAGCTTTCAGCCTGCAAAACGGCTGTTGTATGGACCAGCCAAATGACTGTGTGACGCTTATCTCCGCTCTGTTCTCGCTCGCTGAAAGCTCACAGCCGTAGCTTTTCACATCAAAGTCATTAAGATGCACCTTGTACCAATTGTACTTCATGACATCATTATCCGTAGGCGCACGGAAGAAGTTATACTGCAAAGGTCTGTCAAGAAGCTTTCTGCCGCCGAATTTCACAGAAACAAACGCCGACTTACGCTTGTCAAAGCGGTAAACAACATCTCCCACTGTCACAGTGATATCAAGAGGCGTTTCCACAGTCTCAACATTTCCTTTCACCTCAGCGACCTTACAAGCCTTGCCCTCTGCTATCCTAAGCTGATCAAAGCACACCTCATAGCCATTTTCACAATAGTCAGTGTCCTCCTTTGCAGTGAAAATAAACCTTATGAATGTTTCATTTTCATACTCCGCTGTATCATCGGGAACATTCACCACAGTGCTTCCCATAGGCTCGATGTCAAAATCCACTCTGCCGATATGTATAATACCATTTTTGTCCGTTATCTCATATCGGCAATCGAGAATATCCCCAGCGTTCACAAACTCCAGCGTGCTTGAAAAAACAAAGCTTCCCTCGCTTTCCCCTTTTGTTACTCGCACAGGTCTGTATACCTGCTTTACCTCTAAAAGCCCCGTGTGTGGCGTTCTGTCAGGATAAACAAGACCGTCCATGCAGAAATTTCCGTCATTGTGTCTTTCCCCAAAATCTCCGCCGTAGCCGTATTTTATCTTACCCTCAGCCGTCTTACCAAGCGGTACAGAATGGTCGCACCACTCCCACACAAAGCCACCGCAGAAACGCTCATTGGAATAGAACACATTGTGATAATCCTCCAGATCTCCCGGACCATTTCCCATGGCGTGGCAGTATTCACACTGCACAAGAGGTCTGTTTTCCTCAGGCTTTTCAAGATAGCCTTTCAGCCCGTTTAGATCCCAGTACATACCCGAAACTACGTCAAGCACGCTGTCGGAAGTTCCGTCAAGGCAGTGTGTGCTTTCATAATGCACAAGCCTTGTATCATCAAGCCTCTTTATAAGCTCAGCTTCATCAAGCATATTTTTGCCATATCCGCTCTCATTACCCAGCGACCAGAACACCACGCAAGGGCGGTTGATGTCACGCTTTACAAGACATTCCGCACGATCTTTTATGGCATTGCCAAACCTCTCGTCAGAGGCAAGCATCGCAATGCCGTTGTAATCTGAATAGTCCCACTTGTAGTCATAATAGACCTCCACACAGCCATGTGACTCCAAGTCCGCTTCATCAATAACATAAAGCCCCAGCCTGTCGCAAAGCTGATAAAACATAGGGGAGTTAGGATAATGTGACGTTCTCACAGCGTTTATGTTGTGCTTTTTCATAAGCACAAGGTCAGCTCTCATCTGCTCATAAGAGGCATAATATCCCGTGTCAGGATAGCTGTCATGACGATTTACACCCTTGAACTTCACCGCCCTGCCATTTATCTTAACAACGCCCTTATCCACCTTTACATCTCTAAAGCCAACCTCCTCGCCGATAACCTCGTCGCCTGCATTGATAGTAAGCCTGTAAAGATAAGGTGTTTCAGCACTCCAAAGCTTGACGTTCTCTAACTTTATCTCAACGCTCTCACCGTCATAAGCCGAAAACTGAGCCATTGTAACACCATCATCATCGCAAAGCTTTGCCGAAACATCACAGCCGAATACCGTAAACTCCAGCCTTGCAGAGCCATTTTCACCGAGAATAGTTTTCACGATATAATTTTCAAGACGCATTTTCGGTCTTGACAGCACATAAACATCTCTGAAAATTCCCGAAAGCCTTATCTTGTCCTGATCTTCAAGATAAGTTCCGTCGCACCATTTCAGCACAGCGGCAGTAATGATATTCCTGCCCTCAGCAAGATACGGCGTGATATCAAACTCAGCCGTAGCGTGAGAAACCTGTGAATATCCCACAAAGCTGTCGTTCACATACAAATAGACACAGCTATCCACGCCCTCGAACACAAGCACCCTGTCCATGCCGTCAGGGGAATAATCATATTCACGCTGATAAACTCCCACAGGTATATCGTCAGGCACAAAAGGCGGGTCAAATGGTATTGGATAGCACACGTTAGTATACTGCGGCTTGTCATAGCCGTAAAGCTGCCAGTTTGACGGCACCGGGATAGTGTCCTCAAACTTTTCGTGAATAAAATCGTCCTCTAGCTCTACTATGCTGTCATAATAGCGAAAACCCCAGTTGCCGTTTAAAAGCTCCATTCGCTGAGAATTTTTACGGTCCTCAAAAGGATCCTGCCCCTTTGCAAACGGCACAAAATAGCAGTGCTTGTCAAGCGTGCCAATGTGCAGCGCCTGAGTATCCTCATGATATATCATTTTTGATCTTGGCGAATTTTCCGCCGCAAGCTTTAAAATATCCATAGATGTTCTCCTTTGCAAGTTTATAAATTACTGTAATTATTTTATCAGCTATTGACAGGCAAGTCAATGAATGATATTATTAATTTATAACAATATGAATATGGAGTTGATATTTTTGTTCTTTGCCGATTATCCTATCCTGGGAAACGAAAAGTCCCTGCCACTATATCTGCAAAATATGGGTCATCATCACTGTCAGGATCACATTATAAGACCCGAGGGCTATCACTATGACCAGATACTCTACTGCACCAAAGGCAGCGGCACGCTTATCTTTGAGAATAAAGCCATTCCCATACCACATGATACTGCCATATTCATACCCGCTGAAACGCCCCACGAATACTATCCAGAAGATGATATATGGGATATCCACTGGATAGTCCCCTGCGGATATGCCGCCAAGGATATCCTTACCCAGTTCGGCCTTACCGAGCTTAAAACCTTTCACCTCAGCGACACAAAAATGCTCGAGCATATTTTCCGCAAAATGCACAATGCTCTGCGAACCGACAGTATTTTCGGCAATTACAAAGCCTCTGGCTATTTGTATGATTTTCTTATGGAGTTTTACCGCCTTATCGCCTACAAAGACCCTGCCACGTCAGTATCCTCCGCCCTTATGAAAGCACTGGACTACATAAACTACAACTATTTTTCCCCTATCACAATGGACGAGCTTTGCAGTGTGTCAGGAGTAACTAAACAGCACCTTTGTCTGCTTTTTCGCAAAAAGCTCAGTATGCGTCCAATGGAATACATCGCAAAACGTCGTATCCAAGAAGCCAAAGCCCTGCTTACCGGTACAGAAAAAAGCATCGAGCAGGTAGCCGAGGAAACAGGCTTTTGCTCAGAAAGCTATTTCTGCAAGCTTTTCAAAAGATACGAGGGCATGACCCCCTCCGCTTTCCGCCAGATCAAATAACAACAAACAAAAAAAGAGCCGCCCAAAGGCAGCTCAATTATGCAGAAAAATTAGCCCTGCTCCTTCATCTTAGCGAAACACTCGCTGCAGTAAACAGGTCTGTCCTCTCTTGGCTTGAAAGGAATAACAGCCTCGCCGCCGCAAGAAGCACAAGTTGCTGTATAAGTCTGTCTTTCAGACTTTGTAGCAGCCTTTCTTGCATCTCTGCAAGCTTTACATCTCTGTGGCTCATTTACGAAACCTTTCTCAGCATAGAACTCCTGCTCTCCTGCTGTGAAAACGAACTCGTTTCCGCACTCCTTACATACTAATGTCTTGTCTTCGTACATGGTTCTTACCTCATTACATAAAATTGTGCCTAGTCGGATTTGCACCGACACCTTTGAATAAACAACGCTCTGCTATTAAGCTATACGGCCATATTCCTATCTCAACAGTGATCTCAATTTCCGTCTGACTCTCTGCATTGCATTGTCTACCGCCTTTTCCGACGTGCCCAAGCCTAATGCTATCTGATTGTATGACATTCCTCTCAAAAACGATTGAAATACCTGCCATTCCTGCTCCGAAAGAGCAGAAGTGATCTTATCATAAAGCTCATTCAGCTCCTCACGCTCCACTACGACCTCCTCAGGTACAGTGCCACCACCGCCAAGAATAGCCTCAAGGTCAGCTTCCTCGCCGCCTGAAAGAAGTGCATTTCTGTGAACAGACGAAATGATCTTATTTTTTATACATTTTGTAGCGTAAGTTGAAAACTTCGCATTTTTGTCTTCACGATAGGTCCTAACCGCACCCAGAAGCCCCATAAGCCCCTCTTGGACAAGATCCTCGTGAACCTCGGTGCCATATTTTTTTGCCAGAAACTCCACCGTACAGATATATCTCGCAATAAGCTCACCGATAGCCGTTTTGTCACTCTGTGCATTTAGCACAAGCTGCTCATCTGAAAGCTTTTTCTGCTGATCCTGCCGATCGCCTCTCAAAAAATACCGCCCACCTAATCGTAGAAATTACCGCAAAGCCCCATTCTGACGCCACTGCGTAATGTTATAATACCATTTTAGACCATAAAAGTCAAGAGAATTGACGAAATCCGCCGTCCCCGTGAAAATATTTGTAACATACCACAGTTTTAAGAATGTATTCTTGTGATTTTCAACAAACAAAAAGTCAGCCGTGTCGAAATACACGGCTGACCGCAATTTACGCAACTTTGATGTTATACACGGCAGTATTTTGCTCTGCCATCGCTGAAAATATCCCCTCCATGGCAATCGTCAGCCACAACAAGAGGAAAATCCTCAACGTAAAGTTTTTTCACAGATTCACAGCCCAGCTCCTCAAAAGCCACTACCTCACAAGACTTTATGCAGTTGCAGGCAAGTGCGCCCGCACCGCCTATAGCACAGAGATAGACCGCACCATTTCTTATCACGGCGTCTCTTACCTCTTGTGATCTCTCGCCCTTGCCGATCATTCCGCCCAATCCAAGATCAAGCAGCCTCGGAGCAAACCTGTCCATTCTTCCTGAAGTGGTCGGTCCGCATGAACCGATAGGCTTTCCCTCAGGTGCAGGAGTAGGTCCAGCATAGTAGATAACAGCGTCTTTCAAAGGGATAGGAAGCTCCTTTCCCTCGTCAAGCAAAGCATTGAATCTTTTATGTGCAGCGTCCCTTGCAGTGTACACAACGCCCGAAAGCAATATCTTGTCACCGCATTTAAGCTCTCCGCTCACCGCTTTAAGCTCCTCGGAACGAACCTTTCTTATTTCCGACATGACAAACTATTATTCAGCGTCATCATCGCTTACAAGAGAAAGACCATCGTCAATAAGATCTCTTGCAGTGTTTACAGCACCGATACTATTGCCATACAGATCGTTAAGTGATGTAACGAGCTGCTGAACAGTTTCGCTCAGACTTGTGAACTGTGTCTTAACAGACTCTCTCAGATCAGCAGACTGTGCTCTGATGTTCTTAGCTTCGTTCTTAGCGTCGCTTACTACCTTTGCAGCCTCAGCATTTGCCTTTGATGTTACGTCAGCGGCTTCTGCGTTAGCCTTAGATGTAACAGCCTCTGCCTCTGCGTTAGCCTTAGAAGTTACCTCGGCAGCCTGCTTGTTTGCAGCACTTGTAACAGCTTCAGCCTCCTGCTTAGCGGCAGCCGTCATTGCGGCAGCGCTTGACTTAGCTGTCTGAAGTGTAGTATCAGCCTCTGTCTGAGCATTTGTAACAAGCTTCTGTGCCTGTGCGTTTGCGTCAGCAAGAACCTGATCCTGAAGCTGCTTAGCTTCATCTTCCATCTGCTTAGCTGCCTTCTTAGCTTCCTGAACGACCTTATTAGCTGTGTTCTGAGCTTCCATGAACACGCTTCCAAGATCGAATGCAGGAGTGGCTGTGCCGGCATTAGCCTCAGCAGTTTCGAGCTTCTCTTTAAGATCCTCGATCTCCTGCTTCTGCTTTTCAAGCTCAGCGTCCTTTTCAGTTACCTGCTGCTCATAGTCAGCGATACGAACCTTCATTGTATCAGTATTAGCCATAAGCTCGGCTATCTTGTTTTTAGCCTCTTCTACCTTTTTCTCAAGTTCCTTCTTGCCCTCGAAGTCCTGCTTCTGAGCGCCGCCCTGCTTCTCAAGACGTTCGATAGTTTCGTTCTGGTCATTGACCTGAGCCTCAAGAGTATAAATTTTAGAAGTAAGGTCGTCTACATAAGCAAGAACGTCCTGCTTATCAAATCCGCCGACTCTAACCGTTCTTAAATAACCATTACTAGCCATTTCAATCCCTCCACATTAGTGATTATCTCTATTATACAATAAACCACGTTATTTTTCAACTGATTTAAGCCGTTTTCAAAAATTTCATTATTCCATACAAAATAGCAACTGAAATTTATACAAAATGTCTTAAAATCATATTTATCACAGAATAATTATATCAAATTTTCCGTAAGATTTCAAGTGCTTTTGCGAAAAATTTTCAATATCATGATAATTTTCTGAGAATACGAAAATCTCTTTAATTATGTAAACGTTTTCCGATTTTGTTTCAAACAAGGCGGACAGCGTAAACGCCGATCCGCCTTTGAAAGCATTATTACTTGTTCTTGAAGATATTGAAGATATCGTCGTAATAATTTGGATTATCAGCAGCCTTAACGCCAGCCTTGTGCATCGCTTCAGCGTCAGCCTTTGCGTCGTCAGCCTTCTGAGTAAAATTTGCAGTATATGTTGTCGCAGCCTTTGGTGCAGCAGCCTCAGGAACATCATCTCTGTCAACAAAGTCAGCAGCGATAACAGTAACGTCCATAGCGTCCTTGGTGTCAGGATTTGTACCGTTACCGAAGATGATCTCAACGTTATCATCAGCAGCGTCTGCTATAGCAGCAGTAAGCTCGTCCATATCACTGATAAGGAGATCCTCGCTCATTGTAACGTTTACGATAAGTCTTCTCGCACCCTTGATAGAAGTTTCAAGAAGGTCAGAAGAAATTACCTGATTGATGATATCCTGTACCTTATCCTTGCCCTCGCCGTGGCCGATAGCAATATGCGCTCTGCCTGCACCCTTAAGAATAGTAGTAACGTCAGCGAAGTCAACGTTGATCTCATCATGTCTTGTAATGATCTCAGCGATAGCGATAACGTCTGTCTTAAGAACTTCATCAGCGATAGCATAAGACTGCTTCATAGTGAGGCGCATCTCGTTTGTGATAAGGTTCTGGTTAGGGATAACGATAAGAGCGTCAACGTGCTTGATAAGAGCCTCGATACCCTTTTCTGCTCTCTCCATCTTCTTAGCGCCCTCAAATTTGAAAGGCTTTGTAACAACTGCGATAGTGAGCTTGTCAAGTGACTGTGCGATCTCAGCAACTACAGGTGCAGCACCAGTACCTGTTCCACCGCCCATACCTGCTGTGATGAATACCATGTCAGCGTCCTTGATAGCGTTCTCGATCTCGTCCTTGCTTTCCTGAGCGGAAGCCTCGCCGATCTCAGGCTTTGCACCTGCGCCCAGACCGTGAGTAAGCTTCTCACCTATCTGGATCTGTGTGTGTGCAGCTGACTTATGCAGTGCCTGGATATCAGTATTAACAGCGATATATTCAACATTTCCCTCGATACCAGCCTGTGCGATACAGTTAAGTGCGTTTCCACCGCCGCCACCGACACCGATTACCTTGATCTTTGCGCCTACGACTGGCTCTTCAACATACTCGTAACCCATAATAGAACTCCTCCTAAAAGCGAATTTTCATACTTCTCCGTATTTTTACATATCAATTTATCAAATCAAAAATAAAATGCAAAAAAGCCTATGTGCCGAATATGCACATAAATAGATACAATAATATATTATCATACTTTTGTCAAAAAGTAAAGAACTTAAATGAAACCATTATAAATTTTTTATTAATTATCAATAAAACGACTGATTTTTCAGTTTCATTTGTGTATACTATACAATTAGTTATCCTGACCCCTACCAATCTGTGTTCGTCTGATCGTCCACATAGCCGTTGTCAGTATATCCATTGTCGGTATAGCCCTGATCACCGCCGTTATCATATCCCCAGTCGGTGTTTCCGTTCTCGTTTGTCCACTGATCTGTGCCTGCATTGTCAGCATCATCATTGCCGTCCCATGCGTTGGTATCGTCGCTGTAGCCTTGGCTATCGTCCCCTGACCATGAGTCATCACTGTCCCATGTGTTGCCGTCATCAACATTAGTATCAGCCGATACCGCACTGCTGCTGTCATCTGGCTTTGCAGAGCTTGTGTCGTCAGGTTTTGACGACTCGTCCTGCGATTTCGGAATAGCCGAAATGCCGCTGTCAGCACCGTTGTAAATAAGCGTACCCTCGTAATCGTCAGTAATGCTCTTGTCAATTACCGCCTTAAGATATGTAAGCTTGTATTCCATATCCACCGAGCTTCCAAGCCTTATTTCAAGCCTGCCGTCATACATAAGCTTGATATCCGAACGGGTGGTCAGGTCAATAGAGTCTATATTTTTAAATTTCAGGTCATGAAGATCATTCAGAAGCTCTTTAAGGATATCCGCCTTAAATGAATCCTCCGAGGCAAGCTTGTCGCCCTGACTAAGGCTTTTAAGCTCAAAGCCCTTTATAACAGGTATATCCCCTGTCGGAGCAGGATTTTTCGTTTCAAGTATCTTTCCCGAAGCAGACAGCACATAGTATGAATTTTTATACTCGATATCAGCCGCCTTTTCGGCCTCTGTGCAGGTTATAACAAGTGTCGACGGAAATTTCTTTGTGACCTTGACATCATCAAGATACACAAGAGTATCTTTCAAACGCTTTTCAACTATATCCGTATTCGTCCTCACAAGGTTCTGTCCCGTTGAAACGCCGCCCACGCCAAGGATCTGATCCTGCTCGTAAAGGGTAACGCCCTCTATTTTTATCTCCGACACATTAAAAAACAAAAACATACTCAGCACCAGCAGCAGCGCCGCAGCCGCAAAAAAGCTGGCAACATACACATTGCGCATATTCACTGTCTGCCGACGTGCCGCAGGCCGCTGTGAGTTCATTCTGTTTTCCTTGTAAGTTCCGTTCATTTTACTCTTTCCTAACTGCTAGTAATTTACACGTTTTATGTTTCCGCCCAGAAGCGTAAAAGCATTTTCAATGCAGTCATAGCCCCTGTCCATAAGCTTTATATTAGTGAGAGATGTTTCTCCCTCTGCCGAAAGCGCCGCCACAGCCAGCGCCGCACCGCCTCTAAGGTCAGGCGCACGGACTTTTGCTCCGTAAAGCTCCTTCACGCCCTCGATAACAGCCACTTTTCCCTCTGTCTTTATATCCGCACCCATTCTCACAAGCTCGTCAACATGGCGGTAGCGGTTTTCAAAAATATTTTCCACCACCACACTGGTGCCTTTTGCCTTAGCAAGTGCCGCCGTGACTATCGCCTGAGCGTCCGTAGGGAATCCCGGGTAAGGCATAGTCCTCACCGTCCGCACAGCTTTTAGCTGTTTAGGTGCTTTTATAAATATCCTGTCCTCATATAGAAATACCTGACAGCCCATTTGCTCAAATATAGGTATGACCGCACGGATATCCCCTGCCCTTGCCCCAAGCAGACCTATCTCACCGCCTGTTGCCGCCGCCGCGCTCATAAAAGTCGCCGCAACTATCCTGTCGGGCATGACAGAGTATTCACAGCCGTGTAGCTTTTCCACACCGCTTATGGTTATCGTTCCTCCCCCTGCGCCGCTTATCTTTGCACCGCAGCAATTCAGAAACTCCGCAAGATCGCATATCTCAGGCTCTCTTGCCGCATTGTATATCACCGTGTCGCCCTTTGCCAGAACAGCCGCAAGCATGATGTTCTCAGTCGCTCCCACAGAGGGGAACGAAAGGTCTATCCTAGCCCCTCTAAGCCCTCTCGGGCAGGTGCAGCTAAGCACGCCATACTCCTCGTTTATTCTGACGCCCATTTTTCTAAGTGCGCACAGGTGCATATCTATAGGTCTCGGACCAAGCTCACACCCTCCCGGGAATGACAGCCTGCATTCACCTGTTCTTCCAAGAACAGCTCCCAGAAAAACGATAGACGAACGCATCTCTCTCATAAGCTCATCTGGCACAAAGGTCTTTACAGCGCCCCTTGCGTCCACAGTAACACAGCCGTCCTCACGGCTGCACCTTGCCCCAAGCACCGACAGAATGCGACAAGCCGCAAATACGTCCGAAAGTGCAGGACAGTTATGTAGCCTGATCTCTCCGTTTATAAGAACACACCCTGCCAGCAGCGGCAGAGCTGCGTTTTTTGCTCCCTGAACGGTTATCTCTCCGTTCAGCCTGCTTCCTCCCTGAATGATAAGCCGTTGCATAAGCGTCGCTCCTTTTAAGGTTTTGACTTATCTTATGCAGGACCGCCCATATAGGTTAAAGCTATTTGTTGATATATATCTCTGTAGCGTTTGAAACAGGCATAAAAGCAGGCAAACAAGGCAGATAGGAGTCATTGCCTATCTTCTTTTTCATATCCTTAGTTGAAAGTATCATACCGGTAACGCAATCATCAAACGTACTATCGTCCATATCAGTGATATTCACAAGTATCCTTACAGTGACCTCCTTACTGGAAAACGGAGGAACAGTGTCGCCTATGACCTCGCCGTCGCTGTTTGTTGTAACGCTGGTCGCATAGCATACCGCGTTGTCATATTCAGAAGAAACATGGCTGATCTCATACTGCGGTATCTTTATCTCAAAAGGAGACGGGTTTTTGATATTGAACACTATATCTGCAAAACGGTAGCTTGAACTCAACTCAGAACCAAAAGCTTCTTCGTTGTATACAGAATAATTTGACAGCGCATATGTTTTAAAATCCGTCATACCCATTGTTTTGAACACGTTGTCATCATATCTAACCACGCTCTTGTCTGCGTCGTTGAAAAACAGCGGTGGGAAGAAGAACACCATAAGCACAAGCACGATAATAACAGCCACAACTGTCTTTATTATCTTGCTACGCTTTACATATGAATCTCCCACCTTTACTCCCTTGCTAAGACCTTTCGCCGCCTGCGCAGGCATAGCCGCAGCGTCCTCAAGGAAATCGTCCTCATCGTCCTCTTCCTTGTGCTTGGTAGGGTCATCGTAAGTCTTTGTGGCACGGTCGAACTCCCCTGCCTTGTTGAACTTTTCTCCGTCAAAAATCTCGTCGGCGGTGCGGTTCACTCCGCTGCCCTTGAACTTTTTATCTGACAGCTTTTTTATCTTGTCAACATCAGGCACTTCAATGCTGTCCATTGAAGCCCTCTTGTTATACTGTCTGTAATTCTTATCCATTATTTTATCCCCTTAAATTTTACGTTCCTTATCCCTTAATAAGTGGCTCTAAAGCCTTGAATATCCTGTCCTCAGTATCGGCAACATGAAGCTTTGCAGCGTTTTCCGAGCACTGTCTGAGCTTCTCAGGGTCTTCTATAAGCCCCTTTACAGTATCAATGAAAAGCTTTTCCGTCAAGTCTTTTTCTTCGATAACAAAGCCTGCTCCTGCGTTTTGCAATACCATGCCGTTGTAATACTGGTGATTTTCAGCCACCATAGGCGACGGGATAAGCACAGAAGCTCTGCCCATTGCTTCAAGTTCCGCCAGCGAAGCTGCTCCGCACCTTGATATAACAAGGTCAGCCGCAGCCATTGCCACAGGCATATTGATATAGTCCTTTATGATACGTCTGCTGTTGTTGATATCTATACCCATAGCCTCCAGCTTTTCAGGATAGTCCTTATAGCCCTGATAAGTGCCGTAGGAATGTATATGACACACCTTAACATCATTGTCCTGATACCATTTCAAAAGCTTTGCGATATTCTCATTAAGCACTCTCGCACCCAGACTTCCGCCTGTTGAAAGCACACATATTTCATTTTCATCAAAGCCAAGCTGTTTTTTAGCCTCCGACTTTGACATGGTGTTGAAAGCTCCCCTTACAGGCAGACCTGTCACCACCGTCTTAGCATTTTCGGGCATATACTTTTCTGCCTCTTTCACAGTGAGCATAACAACGTCCGCAGACTTTGCAAGTATCTTGTTTGTCACGCCCGGAAAAGCGTTCTGCTCGTGAATAGCCGTCTTTATGCCCATCTTAGCGGCTTTTCTAACTATAGGTCCTGAAACATATCCTCCGGTCCCTATAACAAGATCAGGCTTTGCTTCCTTTATTATCTTCTTTGCAGTGCTTCCTGACTTTACAAGACACCCTGCCGCATGGATATTTCTTTTGAGATTTACCCAGTTAGGCTTTCTCTGAAAGCCCTCTATCTTTATAGGATAGAACTTATATCCTGCCGCAGGCACGAGCCTTGCTTCAAGCTTTTCAGGATTTCCCGCAAAGCTTATCTCAGCGTCAGGATAGTGTTTTTTTATTATTTCCGCAATGGCAAGAGCAGGATTTACATGACCTGCCGTACCGCCGCCTGCAAGTAAAACTCTGAGCATAGAACTAATACCTCTTTACTTTTTTTTGATGCACTGACGTGAAACGTTGAGCATGATACCCATTTCTGCAAGCTGTATCATCAGTGCAGTACCGCCGTAGCTGAAAAACGGCAGTGAAATACCCGTGTTAGGGAAAGCGTTGCAGGCTACCATAATGTTGAAAAGTGCCTGCGAGCCTATTTGTATTGTTATACCAGCCGCAAGAAGCATACCAAAACGATCCTTGCTTCTTGAAGCGATCATGAAGCCCTCGATTATAAAAAGCACAAACAGCAGTACCACTACCATTGCACCCACGAAGCCAAGCTCCTCGCAGATAATAGCGAAAACGAAGTCGTTTTGCGACTCAGGCAGATAGTATTTTTGCCTTGACTCTCCAAATCCAAGACCGAACCAGCCGCCAGAGCCTATAGACAGCAGGGATTCATAGGTCTGAAAGGTCTTTCCGCTAGGGTCGGATTCAGGATTTTTCCAGCTCTGTATACGATCTGAAATATAAGAAAAGCCTGAGCCTGACGCCATTTTATATATCAGCAGCAGCACCCCGAAAACAGCACACACACCGATAAATTTCCAGAAGGTCTTTTTTGGCATACCGCTTATGAACATCATAGACACTCCCATGATACCCACTAGCATAACAGCCGACATATGCCTCTGAAAAATAAGCACCAGCGCCACCGCGCCCATTATCACAGTAAACGGTATAATACAGAATTTCCAATCCTTGAACTTAGGATAATTCACCGACATTATGTATGCGAAAATAATAATGAACGTTACCTTCAGAAGCTCCGACGGCTGAAAGCTGATCGGACCTATTTGTATCCAACGCTTTGCACCGGCAACGTCTATTCCGAAAAGAGCTGTATAAAACGTAAGAAGATATGTGGCGATAAACGCAATATATGCTATCTTAGTGTTCTGAAAGAAGTGATAATCAAGATAGCTCGTGGCAAACATCAGAAGAAGACCAAGTCCGGCAGACTTGAGCTGGCTCACCAGATAATAATATCCATCGTTATATTCACTCAGCCCCCACGCATAGCTTGCAGAAAACATCATCAGAAGTCCGAATACAAGCAATACCATTACAAGAATGAAAAACGGCTTGTCTATCTCCGTAAGTATAAATCTGAACCTATGCTTTCTTTTTGCCTGTGCCACAGGTTGTTTAAGAGGAACGTGACTATTATACACTATGCTTCCGTCACGCTCACGTCTAGGACCTCTTATAGCCAAACAAACAACCTCCCAACAAAATCTCTATATGAAAAACTTTCCCGAATATATCAAAAACGCTATCGCCGCTGCAGCCCCTGCCACAGATATCACAGCGAATATCCCGATCACGGTGTGATCCCCATGACCCTTTTTCTGCAAATGCTCATGAAGCGTGTAACCTTTCATAAGCAGCTTTTTTCTTATCTTAAAAACGATATACTGCAAAAGCCCGCAAGCTCCGTCAACGACCACCGCCGCACCTGCCAGCAGGAAAACGAAAGATTCTCCCGAAAGCAGCACCGCCATAGTCATAAGACCACCAAGCGCCAGCGCACCCGACTCGCCCAAATAAAGCTTCGCAGGACTACACCCCCAAAAGAGAAAGCCTCCTGCCGCACCCATTGTGCAAACAGCAAAAAGCTGAGCGGCGTCAGAGCCTGCCCCTGCCGCAAGACCACTTGACAACCCTGCCGAAAATATCAAAGCCGTTACAGCACACAGCCCGTCAGTACCCGTGTCGGTCTTACCGCCTGCGCAATCGTGTATCTTCACCATGTTTATCCCCACTGTCATAAACAGCGGAAAAAGCGGATAAAAAAGCCCGCCGAACTGCACATAGCCCAAGTGAAAAGGCATAAGCACAGCCGTCTGCACTCCTCCGCAGTATCTAAGCCCCACGCATACACCAAGACATATAAGATACTCCATACATATCTTGTAAAAAGGCTTCATGCCTATGCCAAGCTTTTTCTCCTTAACATAGTCCTCTGAAAGTCCGATAGCCGTGAGCATCAAAACTCCGCCCAGAGCGATAAACACACGCCTTGAAAACTCTCCGTTCTCAAAACTCAGCACCGCCTGCGAGTCATAAAATATAACTCCCGTAACAATGCCGAATATAACGCAGAGCATTATGACAACTCCGCCGAATTTCGGCTCAGATCCGTCCTTTGCGAACCTGTCGCCTATATAAAAATCGAATTTGCCTGTTTTTATCCTGCGGAAATATGGTATGAACACTCTGCCGAGAACATATCCCAGCACCATTTCACACCCCAGTATCACCGCCTGCACGCTCCAACTCATTTTGTCAGTGCATTGAACACTTCTTCAAGCTTCATTCCTCTGCTTCCCTTGAAAAGCACAGCGTCGCCCTTTGCAACTACCTCTTTCAAAGCCGCCGCAAGGTCATCTCTGCTTTCAAAGTGCCTGCAATTTTCCTTTGCAAAGCCCTTTTTCTCAGCACCCTCTATATAGCATTTTGAGTCCTCGCCAAAGCAGTAAAGCAGGTCAGCCTTTGAAGCCGCAACATACTCTCCCACATTTCTGTGATAGGTCTTTGAGTTCTTGCCAAGCTCCAGCATATCTCCAAGCACGCAAATGCGCTTGCCCTCCGCCTGTGCCTGTGAAAGCACCGAAAGGCTCGCTTTCATTGAGTCAGGCGCAGCATTGTAGCAGTCAACTATATATGTAACTCCGTCAATGACGGTAACATTCTGTCTTAAACCCTCCGGTTTGAACTGAGCAATGCCCTTTACGATATCCTCAGGAGGAATATCAAGCGCAAGACCCACACAGAACGCCGCAAGAGCGTTCTTTACATTATGTTCTCCCAAGCAGTTTATCTGGGCGGCTATCTTTCCGCCCTCATAGTTTATAGTAAATGTTATGCTGTTGTCAACAGTCTTAACACCGCTTGCATAAACATCGCAGTCCTTCTTTGATACAGAATAGTAATAAACCTTTCTGTCAGAATGTAACTGCACCCCTGCAAGCAATTTATCATCACGGCAAAGTATCAGCGGAGCGTCATAAGCCGCACCGTCAAGTATCTCAAGCTTCGCCTTGAGAATGTTTTCCTGCGTGCCGAGATTTTCAATATGTGAAATGCCAATGTTAGTTATAACAGCCACGTCAGGCTGACATGACATTGACATTCTCGATATCTCGCCCTGATGCGACATACCCATTTCGATAACAGCCGCCTCATAGCTGCTGTCAAGACCGAAAAGCGTCTGCGGCATACCTATCTCATTGTTGTGGTTGCCCTGAGTTTTCAGCGTCTTGTATTTCTGCGCCACAACAAGGGCTATCATATCCTTAGTGGTGGTCTTTCCCACGCTTCCTGTTACGCCAACTACCTTAACATCGAATTTAGACCTGTAGTATCCCGCAATGTCGAGCAATGCCCTTGCAGTGGAGTCAACGATCATACATCTTGCACCCTCCACAGGTCTTTCCGTAACAACAGCCTCCGCACCAAGCTCCATAGCCTTTGCGGCAAAGTTGTGTCCGTCAAAATTCTCACCCTTTAGTGCAATAAAAAGCGAGCCTGGCTTTATTGTTCTCGTATCGGTGGAGATATCGGAAATTTCAACGTCAGCAGGATAGCCGTAGCTTCCATGAACCGCCGATATTATCTCCTGTAAGCTTAATTTTTCCATTTTAATTCTTATCCGCCAATTTCTCGGCAGTATCTCCTTTCCCTTTTCTTATAAA
>ENA-UOIZ01000337-UOIZ01000337.1-human-gut-metagenome-genome-assembly--contig:-P88-NODE-337-length-51207-cov-14.961448_pt1 | contig 51207 bp, 69 predicted proteins | sample MGYA00242336_ERZ723883 | MGnify/ENA metagenome assembly ERZ723883 | reverse complement strand
TCACGGCGTCCTTGTCGAATCGGTTCGGAGCCTGGCAGAACCGGGTCGGATGGTTGGCGCTGCGCTGGAACAGGAAGTCGAAGCTGTGTTCGTAGCTGGATACGCCGCGAATGCCCACGTTCGGAGTGTAGAACACCTGGCATGAGTCGAGCTTCAACGCCACATCATCGGCGAAATAGGACAGCACCCTCTTCTGCGAGGTCTCCAGCATGGAGCCGATATCGGTCAACGCCTGCACGAAACGGTTCATCGCGTCCGGACGGCTTCCTTCGGTCTCCAGGGTGATCTGCCCGTCATCGCCGACCATGGCGCCGAAACGCAGGGCGAGACGATTGATGCGCTCGCGTCTCGATTCGGTGATGGTGACGCCGTTGAGGTCGAAGGACGCCATCGTGTACCCGTCGTCGGTGAACGAGGTGACTCCGTCGGTGGTGCGGACGTAGAAGCAAAGGTCGTCGTTGGAGCGGTCGAGGAACGGCAAAGTGACCTCGCGCCATTCGCCGACGTTGCGCACGGATGATTCGCGTTTGAGCCATTCGCCGTATTCCGCGATGAGCTCGTCGGTGGCGGTGGTCTCGTTCATATCAGTTTCTCCTGGAAGTCCGGTCTGCGGATGACGTTGAATCTGTCCAACAGCCTTATTGTATCGTTCACGAAGTCCGGTGATTCGATGTCCGCAGTCTGGGCGTTCCAGTCGTCCTCGCCTTCCTTGTAGATGTGCCAGTGGGTTCCGCTGATTCTCTCGCCGTCGGGGTTCGTGTGGGTCGAGCCGTTCACGCATAGCCGCAGCAGGGGCACGCCGAGCCGTGTGATTCGAGCGGACATGGAGTGGCGGTCGGCGTTGATCGCGCCCTTGAACACGGCTATGGTGAACTTCTCCCCGTCGTCGCCGAGCACGTGGAATTCGGCGTTGCGTTCTCCCGCCGCGGGCATGACGAACAGCTTCTCCACCGAGTTCTTCACCTCGGCGACGAGACGTTCCGCCTCGTCCTGCGAAAGCGTGTAGATCGGTTTGCGGTTCTTCCTCGACATTTCCCTTTTCCTATCTGAACGCGGTCGAATGAATCACTCGACGTTAACCTTGTCCTCGGCCTTGATACGGTCGGCCCAAGCGTCGATATCGATGTCCTCATGACCGGCTTCCGGGGATTGTCTATCATCAACAAAGCGCTCGCCAGTAGACGCAGGATTGTATTCTCCCATTTCTTCTATGAGTCGTCGATAGGCTGCGTTGAATACTTCGCGTGGGTCTACGCCGAGTAGTTCGCAGGTGTTGATGAGCGCTTCCATCGGCATTGACGGCTTAGCGTTCAGCCACTTAGAAAAACTGGTGCGCGAATGACCGAGTCTATCGGCCACGCTGGTCTGTGAGACCTCGTGACGTGTGAAATCGGCCTTTAGTTCCAGCCCCACAAGCTGCGCAAAGCGATGGCTTCTGTTCTTCTGAATTTCATTCATGAGTAAATTGTATCTCTTTTTCTACATACAAAAAACAGAAAACGAATATATCATTACTCAAATGAGCACGACACGGCTTGACATGCAGTGAAATCTTATCTATCGTTACTCACATGAGTACAACAGATACAAGAAAATGGTTAGGTCAAAAAATAGATGATCTAATCAAATCTAAGGGCATGACGAAGCGATTCGTGTCGGAGAAGTCTGGCATGCCCTACTCCAGTCTCAACAGCAAGCTCAAGGGCTACCGAGGCTTCGACCTCGACGACATCCTTGCGCTCGCCGAAGCCATCGGAGAATCCCCGTCGGAACTCCTGCCGCCACAATTCACCAAAAACGCCCCCACGCCCGCCACCGAAAACACTATCCCAGCGCTCGGCGAAGGAGGTGCGGAATGAGTGGCCTGAAAGATGTTAAGTTCCTCATCCCTCAATCCGCCGATGAGTTCATCGAGCAGGCTCCGGGGCAGTACGACGCTATGAAAAAAGCCGTCCGCGAAGCGACGATGGACAACCATGGCGAAACGATGAGCGTGGGCGACTTCGTGCGCTCCCATTCCCAGCTGTTCATCCTGATTAAGAGTGCTGTACGCGGGGTACTGCATGAAGACGCCCCTGCGGTGCAAGCGCAGAGGCGTGGTCACGGCCCGTTCTCAGATCTGTTCGAAGCTGATGGGGCATCCGGGCGTCCAGTATGCAGTCACGTCGTTCCCGGAATCCGCGAGCTTGCCGCTGAAGACGACCCCTCCTTGCGTCCTGGTCGACGTGGTGAGCTTCTGGGAGATCGCCTGCGTTTCGGCGTCGTCGAACGGTCCGATCAGCTCGTCGTTAAAACGGATATTCCATTGCGCCATGTAATCACCTCCCTTCTTTGCGTGGGTGCCCTCATTGTCTCGCTCGAACTCGCCGGCAAGGAGGTGAAGTGATGGGAAACATCAGCGCCCACATTGAAGAAGGGGACGGTTTCAAAGTCCTGAGATATGGGCTCGGGAGCATCGTTCTCATCATCGGTTATCCCCAGTCGGAAAACGATCTGATTGCCGCACGGAATGCCATCGCCAAACAGTTCGATTACGAAATCAGCATGAACGGGCGACGGCACGGCGGACATCGTTCCGTCCGCGCCGCCGTCGTGCCGGAGTCAGTCGTCGATCTCAACCAGCGACCACCACAGGGCGGCACGCGGATTGAGATAGATAAGAGACCCCTCGGGGACACCGAGGGCCCGACCCCGGACCGAGACCACACCACCCGACGCGGCGGCGTTCTCCAGTTCATCGAGAGTCTTCGACGGATACTCTTCTCCCGCTAAATCGACAAACCGTCGCTTATCGGCGGTCGTCTCAAACACGAGTCGATACGTCATTATTCTTCACCTCCTCTCATAGCTAGTAGTTACGCGATATCCAGCTTAGGGGAGGTGAACCAACCCTTGAAAACCAGAGAAAGGAAACATCATGGTCTGGTTCATCATCGCAGTCATCCTCCTGCTCATCGGAGTCGGCATGATCGCCGTCGCCCTTGCCAACGGCGGCGACGGCACGACCCTCGGCTTTGTCCCCATCGTCGTGGCGGGTCTGCTGATGATTCCCGCATGTCTGTATTCGCAGGACGCGGGAGAGGTCGTCGTGCTGAAGAACATGGGCGGCTCCATCGCAGGCTATTCCGCCGACGCGGGATTCCACGGCAAGCTCCCGTGGCAGTCCACCGTCAAATACGACACCCGCAACAACGTCATCAGCTACGTGGCCAAGGGCAAGGAGGACTACGACGGCGGCTCCGCACGCGGCCCGCAGGTCACCGTCAACGACAAGAACGGCGCGCAGGCGGACATCGACATCCAGGTCAACTATTCGCTCGACCCGAAGTACGCGATGGATCTGTACAAGGACTACGGCAAGCAGACCACGTTCGTCAAATCGGTGGCGGCGGTGGACGTGCGCAGCGTGCCACGCGAGGTCTCCGGCAGGTTCGACACCATCCAGCTGCTGACCGACCGCAGCAAGTACACCGCCGCCATCCAGAAGACCCTGACCGCGAAATGGAAGGACATGGGATTGCGCGTCGAACAGGTGTCGGTGCAGGAGGTTCGCTACCCGAAGTCCATCACCTCGAAGTATGCGGAGGCGCAGGCCGCCGAGATCGACAAGCAGAAGGCGTTGAACGAGCAGGAGGTCGAGAAGACCAAGGCCGAGACCAAACGCATCAAGGCGCAGGGTGAGGCCGACGCCAACAAGGTGCTCAACGACTCCCTGACCGATAGTGTGCTTCGGCAGCATTACATCGACGCGCTCGACAACGCCGACCAGTTGATTGTCACCCCGGACGGGGTCAACACCCTTGTCCAACCCAAGTGAGGCGAAGCGATGAGCGGTCAGAATCTCATAGACATCCTGCAGTCCATCGCAATCATCCTGCTGGTTATTGGGAACATCCGAGCCAGGAATCGGGGTATGACGCGTGCGCCGATGCTCATCACCGATGATCCGTTCGTGCGTCAGGAGCTTGCATGTCCGGAAGCTCGCTCTTCCAATACGGGTCCATATCGTGAAATTTACCTGTATGAAGACGGAAGCGTAGTGGAGTGCGATGCAGGGCCTCGTTCACAAGATGACGAATCCATTAAGGAGACCCATGATGCCCATAACAGCTGAAGGAGTGCGCACCGACGGCAATCCGGTGCCGTTGTGGGAGCGCGAGACGTTGACGCTGCCGCAGGCCGCGCAGGTGTTCAACATCGACTACGACGGCCTGCTGGTCGCGGTGAACCAGCGTGACGTCGATGTGTTCCGCCCGTTGAACAAGCGGGGGGAGCCCGGTCGCAGGCATGTGCGCAAGGAAGAGATGCGCCGTTACATCAAAACATTGGAGGAATAGATGGACTCCCATGATTACGGGCATCACGCCTCCGGATACAGGAAGGCCGATGGCGGCCCGTCGAAACGGTTCATGCGTCACCTGACGGTGCTGGCGGTCGTCCTCGTGGCCTGTCTGGTGTGGGTGATGACGCACGAGGCATGCCGCTACCCGTTGGGAAACGGCATCTGTTCGCTGGTCGCTTTCATTGGCGTGCCCATTCGCCTGATCTGCCTGCTCGAGGCCGAGGCGGGCGTCGAATAAGGACTTGCCGGGGTTCCTATTCTTTCCTTCCCCGGCAATCGACAAGGACAGTCGCTAACACCATCGCGTCGTACTCGGAGCAGCGGGTGCGGCGCATGTGGGGCCGGCAGGTTCGCCCCCGCTGGAGATCACGCGGTGTCATGTACGCGGGGCAAACAGCGGGATGCCGTTCGATTCGGCTCGGTCCACGAAATCATTTCAACCATCGAGGAGAGGGGGTGTGATGCCGCAATCCGATTACGACCATCGCGAGGAAGGCGAAAGCCTGTTCGAATGGCCGTTGGACAGTGCGGGGATGCGCATGGGTGCCGGCGAGCTATTGGACAGCCTGCTCGCCACCATCCAGCATCTCAACCGCACGGACGCATGGCCGCTGACCATACTGCCGCCCCGGTTCGGCGATGTGCTGGTCGACCGGGAACGCCGCCAGATCTCGGCGGTCTGCCTGTGGAAACGCAAACCAGTCAAAACCCATAAGGAGGGATAGATGTGCGAGAAACCCGAAACCGAAACCGTGACGCCGCGGGTGGCCTTCGCCACCATATTGCAGTCGCTGGTGGCCGATTCGCCGAACAAGCCAACGCTGCCCGTGATGCTGTCCATGCTTGACCAAGCGATGGATCATACCGGGCTGCGACTGGAGCGCGATGCCACGCCGACGGACTATGAGGACGATGTGGCGGAAGCGTGCCGCGGCCTCTCGCGCAAGGCGTATGACGTGGCGAGCCTGCTGGCCGACGGCGCGGCCGGTGACGGCGACTGGGAACTGTTCGACCTGGCCGACGAGGCACGTTCCGCCGCCGTTGCCCTGCTGCGCGCGTTGGACGGTGATGCGTGATGGCCGGGGAGAGCGCTCTCACGATCATCGGCAACCTGACCGCCGACCCGGAGCTGCGCACCACGGGCGGCGGCGCGACCGTGGCGAGCTTCACGATCGCTTCGACCCCGCGCAACTGGAACCGGCAGACCAACCAGTTCGAGGACGGGCAGGCATTATTCATGCGCTGCTCCGCGTGGGGCGACATGGCCGGCCATTGCGCGCAGTCCCTGAAGAAGGGCATGCGAGTGATCGCCCAGGGCCGACTGAGACAGCACTCGTACCAGGCGCAGGACGGCTCCCAGCGCACGGTCATCGACATGACCGTCGACGAGATAGGCCCCTCATTGAGGTATGCGACCGCCGCTGTCAACCGTGTCCAATCCGGTCGCGGCTATTCCGGTGGCTCGACCTATGGGGATCCGGCCAAACCCGCCAACCAGCAACAAGGCTGGCAGAACGGTTCCCCGGCCCAGAACCCCGGCATGCCGGAAGGGTGACCCGTGGGCTCAGCCGGCACCCGCCTCTCCTGGCGCCACGTTCGGCGCTTCCAACGATTTTTCATCAGACAGCCAAGACCCCGAATTCTAAGGAGATTCAATGTCACGAAAGAAAAAGACCGATGGCGTGCAGGACGCCTTGATTCCCGACGAGATCACGCCGCTCATGCTGCTCGCCCTGACAGCCAAGGCATCACGCATGAAGGACGCCGCGGCCGCGTTCCGCATCGCGGCCAGCAAGATGCTCGACCTGGCCACCAAGGATGAATACATCGAAAAATACAAGAACATCGACCCCATCACCGACGCCTTGTACGACGCCTGCGATCTCTCGCAGCACATCTTCGACGCCGCCAACGCGGTCAACGACCTCATTAACTATCCGGTCGAGGCCCGCGAGCGCGTGGTGAAGGCGGATATCGAGCGCAGTTTGTTGGATCCGTGGCGTGATTTGCCCACTTCGGGTGGGGATGTGGATCCGGATACCGGTGAAATCAAGGAGGACTGAATCATGAGCAAACGCAAGCACGGACGCCAGCAACTGGAGCATGAGCGCCAACGCCGGCGCAGGAAGCGCATGCCGCACCTGCCCGCACATCAGAATCTCAGCACGTCTATCAAGGAGCAGTGACCCGATCAGTTGGCTATCAGCATCATCGATATCAACGTAAAGAGCCTCATCCCGAACCCGAACAACCCCCGCAAAGACGTGGGCGATGTCACCGAACTCGCCGACAGCATCAAGGAGCAGGGCCTGCAGCAGGCGCTTGTGGTAACCCCCGACCATGAGGAGCACGGCGAGCGCATGTTTCGTGTGGTGATTGGTCATCGTCGTTTGGCGGCGTGCAAGCTGGCTGGCATTGAGCGGGTGCCGTGTGTTGTGCGTGAGTTGGATGCGAAGACCGAGCGTGAGCTGATGCTGGTGGAGAACTGCCAGCGTTCCGATTTGACGCCGTTGGAGGAGGCTGACGGGTATCAGGGTTTGCTTGACCTTGGTGCCGGTGTGGGGGAGCTTGCGGCGAAGACGGGCCGTTCGGAGTCGTTCGTGCGTGGCCGGTTGCGGATCGCGCGTATCCCTGCCGAGGTGCGTTCCGGGTCGGAGGCGTTCGCTCAGTTGTCGCTTTCCCAGTTGGGTGATCTTGCGGAGTTCGAGGCTTATCCCGACATGATGGCTGAGTTGGCTTCGATGGCGGGCACCAAGAACTGGGATTGGAAGCGTGGCCAGCTGCGGTCGCGGGTTCGCGTCGAGGCGTGGCAGCAGAGCATGAGAACAGCGCTTGAAGCTCTGGGCCTGACTGTGGATGTCTCGGCTTCGACGTGGACGACGCCGGAGGGCTACCGGTTCTACGACGTGTGGAGCGGCGAGCCCGACGAGTTCGAGAAATGGTATGGGCAGTGGCGCGAGAAGAACCCGTACGGCGGGCCGGTGATCCGATTCTCCGAGCGCACCGTATTGTGCTTCCCGCAATTGTCGCCTGAGGAGATCGCCGAACGTGACGCCAAGAGCGAGCGGAGGGAACGGGAGCAGGCGGCATTCCAGGAGGCGCTGGCCGCCCGCAAGGAATTCGACAGGCTGGCGTACACGCTGCGCACGGACTGGATCAGGAAGCACGCCACCGGATTCAACGGCGGCCAGTTGCGCAAGGCCAACACCCGTCTGAGCCTGCTCGCGCTGACCGGCACCAACCTATGCGACGGCCTGATCGCAGGGGCCGAATGGAACAACCTCGACCACGTGCTCGACGCATACAACCTGCTCGCCGCCACGCCGCTGCCATGCGACGACACGAGCGATAGGGGACTGTGGCGCGAAACGAACCTCGCGGAACTGCACCGCCGCCAGCACGTCGAGGGAACCGCGAACAGGGAACTCCTGCTCATCCTGTGCGCCCAGATCGAAGCACTCATCAAACCCGGCACATGGGCCGACGAGTGCGACATCACCATCGCCCAAGCCTACTACCACACGCTCGCAGACCTCGGATACCCCACCAGCGACGAGGAAAACAAGGCACTCAACGGGTGTTTCCTGCCCGAAGACGACGAGGCGGAGTGAGCCATGACATGGACCCAGATAGACGACGGGCTCAACTTCAGCCCGCAGACCATGCCCGGCACGGTATCAAACGCCGCGTTGGGCCTATGGGTCAGACTCTGCGTGCACACCGCGTACCAGCTGCGATTTCCCGCATTCGACGGCGCATTCGACCTCACGGTCGTGCGCTCGCTGAAAGGCAACGCACGGCAGGTGACGGAACTGGAGGCCGCGGGAATGCTCGAACCGGCGCTCGCCGCCGGCCGGTGGATGGTGGTCGAGGCCGACACCCTGATGAAATTCGGCGGCACTTCCGGCAGCGAACTCAAGGAGAAAAGAGCCAAGGCCGGGCATGCCGGCGGCGTCGCTTCGGGCGAGTCTCGGCGAAGCAAAACGAAGCAAGTGCTTCAAGCAAACCGCGAAGCAAGACCGAAGCAAACCATGAAGCAAAAGACGAAGTAAACGGTGAAGCAAAACCGAAGCAAACGTCTGAAGCAAAACGAAGCAATTGCTTCGAAGCAAACGAAGCAACCGGTCCTAACCTAACCATACCTAGCCTTACCTCCCCTGTAGCCCCCTCCGCACCGAACGCCGAGCCGAGCCAAGCCGTGGCCGAATCCGGCCACGCCAGGCCGGTGCCGAGCCTCGCCGAAGCCGAGGCCTTGGCCGAGGCCGACCCGTTCGCGTTCGCCTGGGACCGGTACCCGAGCCATACCGGCAGCCGCGACCAAGCCCAAAACCTGTGGCAGGCCGTCACCAGCGGCAGCGACCCGACCATGCCCCAGGCCGAGCCGAGCCAGCTGCTCGGCGCCGTCATCCGCTACGCCCAGACCGTGCGCCAGGACGGCGACCGGTTCGTGCCGTCGATGCGCAAATGGCTCGAAAACCGGCAATACACGCAATGGCTCCAAAGCGTGCCGAAACGCACCGAATGGGGCGGCGTCACCCGCCAATGGCTCCAAACCCACGCCATCAGCCAAGTCCCCGAAGGCTCGTGGACGGACAGCGTCGAACAGACGTTCTGGGCCCACGTCAAAACCGGCGAAGAGCCGGAGACCGTGGCGCAACGGCTCGTGACGGAAATCAACGAAAGGCATCAAGCATGAGCGACCAACCCACAGCTGCGACCCTGCGCCTCGTGGAAGGCCGTGAAAACAACCGGTGCATCGTCTGCGACCGATACCTACGCGGCGGCGAATGGCCCGGCAGCAGCCACCACCACCGGAAACGCCGCAGCCAGACATACGGCGACCCCGAACGGCACAGCCCCTCGAACGTCATCGACGTGTGCGGCACGGACAACAGCACCGGATGCCACGGATGGGTCCACCAGCACCCCGAACAGGCCCGAGCATTGGGCTACCTGCTCAAAAGCTACGACCCCGAGCCAAGCCAAGTGCCCGTGTACAGCTGCCGGCGCGGCTGGATACTGCTCGACACCGACGGCCAATGGCACTCATGCCCGCCGCCCGAGGGAATGCCCAACCACCCGCAAACCAACCGATAAATCAGCAGAAAGGAACACTCATGATCAACGCCTACGCGGTCACCGTGCCCGGCGAACTCGACAACGTGGACTTCACCCGAGAGGACGGCACCAGCGTGACCATGCTCATCCCGCCCGACATACCGGTGAGCACCAGGACAATCATCATCCCGCAGGGCTTCACCCGCGAGGAAACCCGAACCATCCAGGGAGCCATCGTTCAGGCGCTCGCCGGAAAGGAGAAGACGCTATGATCCCCGAGAAACCCGAAGCCCTGCTATGGATGGACGTGGAGACCACCGGCCTCGATGCGAACATGTGTTCGATACTGGAGATCGGGTTGCGCTGCACCAGCCTGGACGCCATGCACGAATACGGGCGGTTCGAGGCCGTGGTGCACATCGGCCGGGAGACCCTGCTGACCGTGCAGCCCTCCGCCCTGGAACTGCATCTGAACAACGGTCTGCTCGCCCAATGCGAATCCTGCGACCCGCTGGCCAACTCACCCAGGGTCATCGCCGAGCAGGCCCTGCGGTTCATCCAAGGCATGGCCACCACGTACGTCCTGCACCCGGCCGGCACGAACATCAGCCGTTTCGACCTGCCCATGGTCGAACGCTTCTGCATGACGGGCTTCGGAGAACTGCTGCACTACCGCATGCTGGACGTCACCGCACTGCGCCTCGCAGCCAAAGCCTGCGGCCAAGACCCATACCAGCACCGCATGAAACCCACGCACCGCGTCCACGACTGCCTCGACAGGGACATCGCGGAATACCGCCACTACCTCACCCTCATGACGGGGCCGGCGCTCGCAGAAAAGGAGGACCGGCCATGAAGCCACGTTGCATCCTGTGCCGCAAGCCCGTGCCCGACAACCACACCCGATGCGTCAAACACTGGCTCAACAACCAGGACCAATGGATGGAGGACGACCAACCGGCACACGAGCACTGCACCCCACGAAGGAGACCCGCATGAGCCACACGGCACGAATCTGGACACAAGACCAACTCACCGAAGCATTGGCGAGCGCCTGCGTGCTGGAAGGCGTGAGCATCCTGCACCTCGGCCAATACTCCGATACGGCCATCCGGAACCTCAAGGCGGTGGCCAGAACCATGTACGAGACCAGCGGCATGCCGACCATCGTGGAGGACGACGATGAGTGACCTCACCCAACAGGCCCTCGCGGCGCTCGCCGACGCGGGGCTGGGCAACGAGTCAGCCGCCGAAGCGTTCGTCGTCGGCTACCAGGCCGGCTGGGACAAGGCGTTCAACCTGGCCATCCGCATCGAAAACGAACTCAACGCGGACGAGCCCACAGACGAGGAGATCGAGACCTGCGCCCGAGGGTTCTTCGAGGGCACACCCGGCCCCACCAACTGGGACGCCGTCAGCGAAGTCTCCAAACAGGCATGGCTGCACGCGGCCAAAAAGGCGCTCGCAGCCGTCAACGCCATGAAAACGAAGGAACAACAATGAACGAGAACACAACCCTCACCGACATCATCGACGCGGCGCTCGCCGCCGGATGCCAGATCAGCGTGACCGTCACACCCAAAGACTTCTACGAACAGGAGACGGAAGAATGAACGTGAGCGAAAGCATCGACTGGCAGCACTCAACACCGAGCGAACTGTTCCTGCACCGGTTCGTCGCCATCACGAAGAGCGGCTAGACACTGGACGGCTACCTTTCCTACTTCCCCCAAAACGGCTGGTGGATCCTCCAGGACGCGGACAACCTCACCACCGTCATCAAACCGGACGCCAACGGCAACCCCACACTCAACACCGAACTCTTCCGCTCCATCAACGTGCTCAAGGAGACAAGATGAAAGAAATTACATTAATCACCACCGATTTTTACATTAGCGTGCTCGGAGGCACGCGATGAAGCGCGGAAGCTGGTCGGTGGAATCCCCCATCGGGCTCGTCTTCACCATCGTCATCGCCGTCATCGTCGCGATGGTGCTGGCCGTCATCGGCCTCACCGCCTACGCGGTTACGACCCCGGCACCGGAACAGACCATCATCCAACGGGTCGAAACCACGGGCGACGTGAAACGCCTCTGCATCGAAGCCCGCACCAATAACCGTATCGATGCCATGAGCTGCCAGCTCATCGACCCGCATACGGGAGGTGTGAAGTGAGCGCGACGAACAACCAGCGTGAGCTGATACTCAAATGGCATCGGAGCAAGGCCGCGACACCCGAGTACACGGCGAAGCTCCTCGGACTGCCGCTGAACGAGGTCATGTACATCATCGCCCATCCGGAAACGTCCGCACCCCACAAGGACGATTCCACCCCGGAATTCATCGAACCATTGATTTGATTCAACGCAAATAAACGAATCATTGGAATACCGCCAATCCCATCCAATCTGGACCGGCGGATACGACGACGAGGCAAATAAAACGAAACCCTCCACCAAAGGCGGAGGGCATGTCAGCAAGCAACCAGTTTAGCCGATGTGGAGGGGTTTCGTGAACTGCCAGAACTGCAACACCATAATCGAAAACGGGTACGCGCTGTGCACGGCGTGCGAGCTGCGCTTCGCCGGCACGCTGCTGCAATTGGCGCGTGACGTCACGCCATTGCATGACAGCCTCGACGCCACATTGCATCCGGGCGGGCATGCGCCCGTGCGCATCCAGACGGCCACGCCGCCCACGCCTATCAGGCTGGACGTGCTCGACCTCATCGACATGCTCGACAGCACCGCACGCGAACTCTGGCGTTGCCTCGACGGCATCGACGCCCTTGACTGGCGCAGGGATCCACGAACGGAAGACCTGAAGGCCACGCTCATCAAATGCGCCGGCCACCCCAAGCTCGCCACGTTCGGCGACGCCGACCTCTACATGCACGTCATCGACGGCATCACCCGCAAAGTCGATGCCGCGTTGGACCCGCCCGAACAACGCCGCCGCGAGATCGGCACCTGCGAACTGTGCGGGACCATGCTCGCCGCAGGCGCGGCAGACCAGTGGGTCACGTGTCCCGTGTGCGGGAGGGAACAGCGAGCGCAGACCGTCAAACTCAGGCGACTCAAGACACTGTGCTGGGATGACAGCCGGCGTGGCTCTGCGGCCGAGATAGCCAAAGCGTTCACGGTTGCGGGGATCACGCTCAAACGCAACACCGTCAACGTGTGGCGTAGGCGCGGCAAGCTCGATGTCACGCTGGAGGGCATCACCTACAGCAGCGTCTACAGGCTCGCCATCAGCGGCGAACCCGTGGACGAGCTGCCGGACGACAAGGCCAGACCGTCCGGCGAACTTGACAAATGATCGACTGTCACCGATGATTGCAGTGGCAGAAGTGTCGAAAAACCCGGCTCGTGAGGCTGGGTTTTCGCGTATCTGACCGCATTGCATGGGGCGAGAGTACTCCGCCGGCACGTCCAAAGCGCCGGTGATGTTCGCCCCGCCACTCTTTTCATTTGATTGTGAGGCGATGACGCCATGACAATGCCAGGCATGCCGACCATCAGCCTGCAGATCACGTGCAGGGGGAATACCCTCGCCGACATCGACGCCCTCCCGGTGCCCGTGAGCGTCACCCCGGCCGGGCATATTGTGGTCGACCCCCTCGAACCCATCGTGCGCCGGGCCGTGCAGGCGTTCGCGGACGCATGGCAGCGGTCGTGCGACAAGGCCGGGTTATGAGCGGACGGCGTGGCAACCGGCGTCATGCCAATGGCTGGCGACGCCAGCAGGTCGTGGCCCGGGTGCTGGCGGCCTATGACACGTGCCACCTGTGCGGCAGGCCCGTGGACAAATCATTGCCGCCGGGATTGCCGGGCTCGCCCGAGGTGGACGAGATCATACCCGTCAGCAAGGGCGGCTCGCCCTACCTGTTCAGCAACTGCCGGCTCGCGCACCGCTGGTGCAACCGCGTCCGCTCCAACCACAGCGTCGAATGGGCGCGCGAACGCATCAAACAGATTCTTCAACAGGGGCACCCGGCCGACCTGAAGGCCACCTCGATGCCATTGGTGACAAGCGGCGAGTGGTGAACGTGGGGAGGAGACCCGTCCGGCCCGGTCGAAGCCCCCTCGGGCGCAGGGCCGATATCTCCCCGGCATGTCAAAACGTAACGCCTTGGCCGGCCGTTACGTTATCCCGTTACGTTTTGGAGGTGAGCGCGGTGATCTGCGAGGAATGCGGCCGGCCGTTCACCCCGTCCGGCCGTGGAAAGAAAGCGAAATACTGTTCGGCCAAGTGCAAGCAGCGCGCCTACCGCAAGGCCAAGCGCATGAGCCGCGTCACCACGCCTCCGGCCCCGACTGCGGGCATGGAACATGAGCCCGAGGCGGCGGACTCGCTTACGGCCGCCGACTTCGATGCGATGATGAACGACGGGCCCGAGGACTACGTGAGTGTGCTCAAACGCACGCAGGCCCGGCTCAAGGAAGCCATGTTCAGCGCCGGCACCCCGCCGGGCAGCCTGACCGGCATCAGCAAGCAGCTGCTCGCCCTGACGCGCGAGATCGAACGGCTCGAAGGCAACCCCGCGCAAGGGATGACGACGCTAGAGGATTCGGAGGATGACGACGATGACGGAGAGTTCCGACCCGAAGCTATCTGAGGTCGCACGCCACATCGTCATGCCCTCCGGCATCGTCACCAGCATGTTCCCCAAGGTCAACAAGCGCGCCAAAACATGCGGCATCCGCTACGACCGCTGGCAGCAGGGACTGCTGACCCTCATCCTCGGACGAAGGAAGGACGGCACGTTCGCCGCGTCCGTCGGCGGCGTGGTATTGAGCATCTGCCGCCAGACCGGCAAGACCTTCACCGTCTCCAGCCTCGTGGTCATCCTGTGCACGCTCATCCCGAACCTGACCGTCATCTGGACCGCACACCACAACCGCACCAACAGCAACACGTTCGACCACGTGCGCACCCTGGTACGCAATCCCGCGCTCATCGGATACCTCGACCACTCCGGCCGCACCGACGGCGTGCGCGGCGGCAACGGCATGCAGGAAATCACCTTCGCCAACGGCAGCAAGATACTGTTCGGCGCACGAGCCCAAGGCTTCGCCCGAGGCAACGACGCCGTAGACATCATCGTGTTCGACGAAGCCCAGATCCTGACCGAACAGGCCATCAGCGACATGGTGCCCGCCACCAACACCAGCCCCAACGCGCTCGTCCTCTACATCGGCACCCCTCCACGCCCCACCGACCCCGGCGAAGCGTTCACGGAACGCCGCCGCCAAGCGCTCTCCGGCGAGGACGACATGCTCTACGTGGAATTCTCCGCCGACCGCGACGCCGACAGCGACGACCGCGCCCAATGGAGGAAAGCCAACCCGAGCTTCCCGCGCCGCACCAGCGAAACCAGCATGCTGCGCATGCAACGCCAGCTCGGCAAGGACAGCTTCAAACGCGAGGCACTGGGCATCTGGGACGAGACCACCACCAGCCAGGCCATCAACCCCCAGCAATGGGCCAAAGCCGCCACCGGCACACCCAACATCAAAGGGCTGATCGGCTACGCGCTCGACATGAAACCCGACCGCAGCTCGTTGGCCATCGGCGGCGCCGTCAACCACAGGGACGGCACCGCGCACATCGAACTGCGCCGCTTCGAGGCCACCCAATCCAAAGGCACCCAATGGGCGGTCGACTACATCGCCGACCACTGGCCGCGCACCGCGAGCGTGGTCATCGACTCGCAATCACCCGCCATGAGCCTGCTGGCCGACCTCAAAGCCCGGCACGTGAAAGTCATCGTCACCAACTACAGCGACATGGGCCGCGCCTGCGGCAAATTCCTAGACATGCTCAGAGACGGCAAACTCACCCACCTGCCGGACGACAAGGCACCGGCGCTCGCCACGGCCGTGGCCAACGCCACCACACGCAGCATCGGCAAATCCGGCGCCGTCGGATGGAACCCGATGGGCAGCGACATCGACATAAGCCCCCTGGTGGCCTGCACGCTCGCCCTCTACGGCACCACCATAACCAAACGAGACCCGGACCGAGTACAGGAGGTCATGATCGGATGAACGAACAATCCATCAGCTTCGGCAACCCCTACCTGTCCACCGGCTCATCGTTCATGACACACATCGCCAACGTGCCCGACGACGACATGACGGACATCATCCGCCTACTGGAGCTCTGGCGCGCCAAATACCCGCGCAACCTGCTGCGCTCCGCGTTCTACGACGCCAAACAACGCTTCAACAACCTCGGCATCAGCATCCCGAACATCGTCGCCCAGAAAGCCGGCGTCGTGGTCGGCTGGCCACAGAAAAGCGTGAGAGCGCTCGCCGACAAGAGCGTGTTCGAGGGATTCGAGACCGCCACGGGGGCCGACAACCACGGCATCGACGAGATCATGCGCATGAACGAGCTCGAAACCGACATGAGCGAGGCCGTCATCAGCTGCTACAAGCACTCCTGCAGCTTCCTGACCATCGACTACGACCCCGCCGACAACGACCGGATCCTCATCACCCCGCGCTCGGCCGACTGGTCGGCGGCCCTGTGGGACAACGGACGACGACGCATCAAGGCCGCGCTGACCATCGCCGACAGCGACAAATGGGGCAACATCACCGCGTTCAACGCATGGCTGCCCGGCCGCAACTACGCCTGCATGAAAACCGGATACGGGTGGACTGCGGAACCCCAATACAACCGGCTCGACCGCGTGGCCGTGGTGCCCATCGTCTACGACAAGCAGATGGACCGCCCCTTCGGCCGCTCACGCATCAACCGGGCCCTCATGAACCTGACCGACATGGCCATGCGCACCATGGTCCGCATGGAAGCGTCCGCCGAATTCTACTCGGTGCCCAAAATCTGGTTCCTCGGCCTGAGCCGCGAATCCTTCCAACAGGACACGTGGAGCGCGCTCGTCAGCAGCATCAACGCGATCAGCCGCGACATCAACGGCGACATACCCGAACTCAAACAGGTCTCCCAGGCATCGATGCAACCCCACGGTGACATGCTCGAAACCATCGCCATGCTCGCCTCGGCCGAAACCGACATCCCGCCCGAACAACTCGGCATCCGACTGGCCAACCCCACCAGCGCCGAAGCGCTCGCCGCGGCCGAGAACCAGCTGACGCGCACCGCGAACCGGCAGAACCGCATGTTCTCCCGCCAGCTGCTCAACGCCATGGGCATGGCCGTCCAACTGCGCGACAACAGCCCGCAGCCGCCAGACCTGACCGGCATCCGCCCCCTGTGGGCCCCGACCCGCGAGGTGAGCGACGCCGCGAGAGCCGACTACTACACGAAGGTCGCCGGCGTGAACGGCGACTGGGCGGATTCCGACGTGGGACTGGCCAAGCTAGGTCTCACGGCCGGCGAGCTCCAGTCGTTCCGCGCCTACCAGCAGCGGATGAAGGCCCAACGGAACATCGACCAGCTCAGACAGCAGCGGATGAACCCGCAGGACACGGAGGCAGCCGATGGCAGCGAATCCGAAGGCCCCGCCGGAACTGCAACGGCTGCTGGACAAGGCATACAGGGACTACCAGACCGACCTTGACAACCTCAGGGAGAGCGCGGCCGACGTCATCGAGAACATGGTCGAACGCGACCCCCTGAACGTCAAGGACGCGATCCGCGACTTCTCCCGAGACGCCTCCCAGCTGGCGAACGAATACTACGACACCGTGCGCGGCCTGTGGAGCGAATACGCGGGCGTCCGGCTCGACGACTTCGACCACACGCGGCTCATCGACCCCGACCGCGCCCTCTGGCAGGTGCAGGGCGGCTTCAACAACACCGACTACGCCGGCCTGACCTACACGCAGGTCAAGAACGGGCAGTCGCGCGCGGGAGCCACGATCGACGACCTGTGGCCCGATCTGGGCAACCCGGATGACGCGATGCAGTTCGTCGCCGACATGGTCAACGCCTCCGCACGCCTGACCACCCAACGCAACATGCGCATCGACCCGTCGAAACCACGATGGGCAAGAGTGCCGCGCGGAGCAAGGACATGCGCATTCTGCACCATGCTCGCCTCACGGGGCTTCACCTACCTGAGCGAGGACTCGGCAGGCCTGGAGATGCAATACCACCGGGACTGCGACTGCCAGATCGTCCCCAGCTGGGGACGCCAGACACTCGCCGGATACAACCCCGAACGGCTCACCGCCATGTGGCAGGAAGCCAGCAAGGAAGGCGGCGACTACCGGGAGAAGCTCAAGCGCATGCGCCGGGACAATCCCATGGCGTTCACGGACGGCGTTTACCCGACGCCGACCATGCCGTGGGAGCAGTCCGTCAGACTCCTGTCAATGAAGGGAGAGCCAAAAGGCACTGCGGAATCCTGGTACCGGCGCCAGCTCGCCGTCGGCGTCGACCCGAGCAGGGAAATCCTCGAACGGCACGAGATCGTGTTCCTCGAGAAGTTCCAGAAGCTGGGCGAGGAATACGAGTGGATACCGAAAAGCCATGATGGCAAGCCCAGCAACGACTTCCACTGGCTGAGCCACGAATGCGACGCCGAACTGAAATCACCAGCAAGCCTGAAATACAGGAACGTGGCCCAACGCATCAACGACGCCGTCGTCGGCGGCGTCGAACAGGGCGTTGTCAAGGACGTGTTCGTACTGGACTTCGGAAGCACGAAACTGCCCGACAAGTTCGTCAACCAACTGTCGCTGTACAACGCCCGTCATGAATCTCACATCAAAGAGCTGTGGGTGTTCGACTCGGAAGGATTCCACCAAATCGTATTGAAATAGAAGAACGGGGATAACCCCCCGGATTATGTGCCGGTCTCAAGAGCCGGTTACGTGGGATCCCCGTTACCTCGATTCTACCATACGGCGGGTTGCCGGAGAGGCCGATCGGGGCCGACTGTAAATCGGCTGCATCACGCCACGCAGGTTCGAATCCTGCACCCGCCACTCCACACCACCCGCACGGGTGGTTTTTACGCCCGGAACGGGCCCCATCAACCACAAAGGAGAACCATCATGCACGACATGCCGCACTGGCACCGATTCCGCAACAACCTTCGTCTCATCGATTCCGGCGCAGGCGAAGGCGGCTCCGGCGACCCCGCAACGGGAGAACCGGCCGACCCCGGCGAGGACATCGACTGGAAGGCGAAGTTCGAGGAGCAGCGCGCCCACTCGCGCAAATGGGAGCAGCGCGCCAAGGACAACAGCAAGGCCGCCGAGGAACTGCAACAGTTCAAGGACTCGCAGCTGTCCGAAGCCGAGAAGGCCGCCAAGCGCATCAAGGAACTCGAAGCCGCCAACGCCGCCTACGAGGCGGAACGACAGCAGAACGAGTGGAAGGCGCAGGTCTCCAAGGAGACCGGCGTGCCCGCCTCGCTGCTGCACGGCGACACGCTCGAGGCCATGACCGCGAACGCGAAGGCCATCGACCAGTACGCACACCCCAAGCCCAAGGGCATGCCCCACCAGGGCAAGACCCCCGACGGCAAGGCCGCCGGCGCCGACGAACGCGCATGGGCCGACGACCTGTTCTCCAACCTCTAAACGCAATCATCCCCCAGAAAGGAACAACATCATGGCAATGGACACCAGCAAACTCCACCTGCCCAAGACCGTCGCCACGGCCGTCGTCAACAAGGTCAAGGAGACATCGACCATCGCGGCCCTGTCCCCGAGCAGCCCGCAGATCTTCACCGACAAGGAATACATGATCTTCAACGGCGCCGCCGAGGCCGACGTGACCGCCGAAGGCCAGACCAAGAGCTCCTACGAGCAAGACCTGAACTACGTGAGCGGCAAGACGTTCAAGGTGCAGACCACCACCCGCGTCACCAGCGAGCTCAAATGGGCCGACGAGGACAACCGCTTCCAGATCATCCAGTCCATCCAGGCCGACCAGGCCGAGGCCATCGGCCGCGCCCTCGACTACGTCGTCTACCACGCCGTCAACCCCAAGACCGGCGGGCCGCTCACCGGATTCGACGCGCTCACGGCCAGAGCCATGCAGGTCACCGCCGGAGACGACGACATCACCAACGTCGACAACCTGTCCGACCAGCTCAACGAGACCTACGACATCAACGGCATCGCCATCAGCCGCACGTGGGCCTCCCGTCTGCGCAAGATCCGCGTACCCGCCACCGGCATGCGCTATTACCCGGAGATCCCGCTCAACCTGCAGGTCGGCACCCTCGACGGCATCAAGGCCGCCACCAGCGCCACCGTCAACGGGGCCAAGGCCAAGACACCCACCCACGTGCTCGCCATCATGGGCGATTTCAGCCTCATCAAATGGGGCATGGTGCGCGACATCACGTCCGAGATCATCCCCTACGGCGACCCCGACCAGACCGGCGTCGACCTCAAGGCCCACAACCAGATCGCCTACCGCACCGAGGCCATGTTCTCCTACGCGGTCGTCGAACCCAAGGCGTTCGCCGTGCTCAAGTCCTCCACGGAAGCGGTTGACTGATGAGCGCGTTCACCCAGGACTTCATCATCCAGCCGGCAGGCAGGAAGAAACACAAGACCGGTGCCATGGACGTGCCGGCACGCCTGTGGAACCCCGACGGCACGCCGTTCACCGGCGGCTCCGCCTATACGCTGCCCGCCGCCACCACCGCGGCGCTGGGAGGCGTGAAGAAAGGCGCGGCCGTCGCCGCCGTGTCCGCGGCCGATGCGGCGGCGGCCGCCGGCGATACGCCGACCAAGGCCGAATTCGACGCCGTGGTAGCCGAACTGAACGAGACGAAGAAGCGGATCAACGCCGCGCTCGCCTCGCTCAAGGCAGCCGGCGTCATCGGATAAGGAGGCCCGTCATGGCCGATGAGCCCGTGCCGTTCGCCACGCACGAGGATCTGGAGAAACGCTGGCATACGCTCACGCCCGACGAACAGGCGCAGGCGGACGAGCTGCTGCTCGATGCGAGCGAGAGCATCCGCAACCACGTGTCCGTCTACCCCGAGACCCATGAGGATTCGTGGTGGACGGCGCACCAGCGCGGACTCGAGATCGTGTGCTGCCAGATGGTGCGCACCGCCATGGAGCAGCAGGTGTCCGGCGTGCCCACGGGAGTCACGCAGAACACCGAGACCACCGGCCCCTTCTCCAACTCCTACTCGTGGGCTTCGCCGGACGGCTACCTGCGATGGAACAACGACTACCTCACAGTGCTCGGCTTGGGTGGCCAGCGGGCCTACAGCATCGACATGGCATCCGGGGAGGTGGTCTGATGGAACGCATCGACGTTTGGCGCGGCGAGCCCGGACTCGACGCCGACGGCAACACCGTGCAGGGCCCGCTGGAACTCATCACAAGCTTCAGCGGGCTCGTCGCCCCGGTGAACACGCCGGAAACGGCTTCGGAGGAATCATCGGGCGTGACCTTCGACCACACCATCTACATCCGCTCCACGGAACCCACCGGCATCCTCGACACCGACCTGATCGGCGTCAGGGGCCGCAGGGTGCCCGTCGACGGAGCGGTATGCGAATGGCGGCGCAAGGACGGCACGCATGTCGGCGACGTCGTCAACGTGAAACTCAAGGAGGGCTGACATCATGGCAAGAAAAGTCAGGGTCGTGCTCAACCGCAAGGCGTTCGACCGGCAGATCCTGCACGAACTGCCCGCACCCGTATTGGACGACGTGCAGAAGCAGATGGAGGGCATGGCCCGGATCGACCCCGCCGTCACCGTGTACCGCAACGACGACAGGGAACGAGGCAACGTGGTCGCCACCGCTCCCGCGGCGTTCGAACAGGCGCACGGCGTATTGAGCCAGATGCTGGGCAAGGTGGTCGTATGAGTGCCATGCCGTCCACCCGTCCGAGACGGGTGGAGCCCGTGCTCCTGCCCCTGCTGCGCGAACGGTTCCCCGACATCGGGTTCTCCAGCATCCAGTCGCGTGATAATCCGCCGAGAGAATGCGTTCTCATAGGCGAACCCGGCCAAACGGCCACTCCGGTCAGCCAGTACGTGCGCCTGCGCGTGAGCGTGTGGGCGCGCCGCGACGACGGCACCGGCGACATCGACGCCGCGCAGCACCTCGCGGCGGACATCGAATCCTATCTGACCGGCCTGCACCCGCCACGGCCGGTCGTCACCATCGGCCACGAATCCGGGCCGATGCGCATGAGCGACGAGAACGGGTGCCTCATGGCATACCTCGTGCTCCTGCTCACCGTCGAAACCAACTAACCATCTTCCGGGCACGCCGCCACATGCCCCAACAGAACATTGAAAGGCATATGGCAATGGCCACAGACACTGCATACATCACCAGCGGCAACAACGCGCAGCTGGTCAAACTCATCAAGGACTACGCGCTGTTCCTCTGGAAACTCAAGGACCCGGATCTGCCGGACATGCCGAAATCCGAGAACTGGACGCCGCCGGAGGGCAAGCTGCCGGTCGGCTACAACAGCGAGGACGGCGCCGTGCTCCACCCCGAGCCCGGCGACGACACCGAGATCAAGGCGCACAACGGCGACATCATGGTCTCCGAACAGGAGCCCGGCTACTGGACGCTGCAGATCCCCGGCATCGAATGCAAGAAGGACATCGCCGAAGCGTACTTCGGCGTCGAAGCCGACGACAAGGGCAGCTTCCACGTGCGCGACGCGGCCACGAACATCGAATACATGGCCGTGCTCGCCTGCCTCGACCAGTACGGCAACCCCATCGTCCTGCCCATCGGCCGCTGCAAGGTGTCCGACCGTGACGACATGACCCTCGTAAGCACGGAGGTCGTGACCTTCAACGTCACGTTCAAGATGTTCAAGGCCGCGGACGGCTACATGTTCCACGTATACGGTCTGCTCGCCGCCGAAAGGGCCGGGCTCGCCGCCAGCGTCGAATCCGTGACGGCCAACCCGGCCACGCTGAGCGTCGCCGCGGGCAGGACCGCCACGTTCGCCGTCACGGTCAAACCCGACAACGCGGCAGGCTGGAAGCTCGCCGCCTCCAGCGGCGACACGTCGAAGGCCACCGCCACGGTATCCGGCTCCACGGTCACCGTCACCGGCGTCGCGGCCACCGAAACCGGCAAACCCGTCACCGTGACCGCCACGGCCGGTGGCAAGAGCGTCAGCGTACCGGTCACCGTCACCGCCTGACCCGTATCCGATTCTTCCCGCGCCGCAGGATGGCGGTCTTGGCGGTGCGGGAACCCCATACATCCAAGACCGCCCAAACCCACAGAACAAAAGGAGACCGCCATGACAGACTACGCGAAGGTCGAAACCCCCGTCATCGAAGACGAACCATTGGAGGACGTGCACCTCGACGTGCTCGGAATCAAACTCGACCTGCCCAACCTCAACTCCGCCGACCTGCCCATCGACCTGGTCAACGTGATCCTCCTGGTCAAAAGCCACACCACGCTCAGCGAGGAGCAATCCTCGTACGCGATGAGCGCGTTCCTCGCCTACTTCCAGCAACTACGCCCCGACTACTGGAACGCGTTGAGGAAGACCGGCAACGGGATCGCATGGCTGACCGCGACCGTACGCGCCTGGGCCGAACAATCCGGACTGGACCCAAAAGCGCTTGCCTCATCATCCTCTGGCAAAACCACCGCGAAGCGTTAGAGGCCGACTGGCTGCACCGCTACCACACCACATGGCAACCCATCCGCCTCGACACCTGGCTCGACGCGCCCAGGAACAACAAGCCCAAAGCCAGCCTGAGCCTGGACAAGGCATGGAAACTCACCCGCCAGATCCTACGAGACCACACCAGCAGCTCCTACGCCGCCCTGTCCGGATGGTCATACACGCCAACCGGCGAGGAGATCGCCATGTGGGACCGGCTCGAACTCGAAGGACGGCTCAAACGCCGCGGCTGGCGGCCATGGACGGACAAACGCGCCGACCAATTCGCCGCAACCCGCCAACAATCCCCGGCCGAACGCGCCCAACGCATGCGCCGCCGCCACCAACTCAACCAACGATTCCACATCACCGAATAATCCCGACCGCCATCGGGACCACACCCAACCACACAGGGAGCAGTCTCGATGGCCAAGGAAAACAACATCGGCACCGTATACATCCAGGTCTCACCCTCCGGCAAGGACTTCGGCAAAAAACTCGAAGGAGACCTCAACGCCGCGGTCGACAAGGCCGGCAAAAACGGCAGCAACAGCCTGCTCTCCAAACTCGGCGGCGCATTCGGCAAAATCGGCAAACTCGGCCTCGGCGCCATCGGCACCATCGCCGGAGGCGTCACCGCACTCGCCGCCAAAGGCGGATTCGAACGCGCCCTCAACATCGAGAACGCGCAGGCCAAACTCAAAGGCCTCGGCCACGACTCCAAGAGCGTCACCGAGATCATGAACAACGCGCTCGCCAGCGTAAAGGGCACCGCGTTCGGTCTGGGCGACGCCGCGACCGTGGCAGCAAGCCTGTCCGCCGCCGGCATCGCCAGCGGCGATCAGATGACCAACGTGCTCAAGACCGTGGCCGACACCGCGCAGATCAGCGGACGCTCGCTGACGGACATCGGCACCATCTTCGGCTCCGTCGCCGCGCGAGGCAAGCTGCAGGGCGACGACATGCTCCAACTCATGAGCTCGGGCGTGCCCGTCCTCCAGCTGCTCGCCAAACACCTGAACACCACCTCCGAGGAAGTCTCGGACATGGTATCCAAAGGCAAGATCGACTTCAACACGTTCGCCACGGCCATGCAGGAAGGCCTCGGAGGAGCCGCCCTCGCAGCCGGCGACACCTTCCAAGGCGCATTGGCCAACGTCAAGGCCTCATTGGGCCGGCTGGGCGAAGGACCCGGCAAGATCGCGCTCGAATCATTGCGCAAACTGTTCAACGCGGCCATACCCGCCGTCGACGCGCTGAGCGCGCAGCTCACCCCGTTCGTCGACAAGCTCAACGGCCAGCTCAGCCCCTACGTGGACAAGGCCGCCAAATTCCTCGAAACGTTCTCCCAAGGGCTCGCCGACGGCACCGTCACCATACCCGGTCTCGTCTCCCAGCTCGGCTCCCTCGCCGGAGCGTTCGCCCTGTTCGCCGGCATCGGCGGCAACATCGACAAGGTTACCGGCGTTTTCGACCTGCTCGGCGGCGCCAGCGACAAGGGAATCAAGACCCTCGCCGGCAAGATGACGGCATTGCCCGGCCAGCTCAAAGAAGGATTCACGGCCTTCACGATGGACGCGAAGACCATCGCCGAGGACATCGCCTTCCCGTTCCAGCTCGCCGGCGAGAAAATCGCCAACAGCGGACTCGGGCAGAAGGTCTCGGCGCTCGGCTCCCAACTGTCATCCAAAATCGGAGCCATCACCGCACCATTCAAGACTAAACTCACCTCCGCATTCGCCGGCATGGCGTTCAGCTTCGAGAACAACCCGATCGTCACGTCGCTCCAATCGTTCGGCAACGGGCTCGGTTCACTCGCCTCCAACGTGGCCGGCAAGGCCAAGGCCGCATTGGGTCCCATCGGCGACGCGTTCTCCGGCATCGCGTCCGTGGTCGGGCCCAGACTCCAATCCGGTCTCGGCGCCATCGGCTCGATATTCGGCAGCTTCTTCTCGCCGGGCAACTTCATCAAGTACATGGGCATCGCCGGCATCATCGCCGCGCTAATAGCGGGACTCGGTTTGCTGGATCAGAGCATGCAGGGGCAGCTGTTCGCGATGATCGGCCAGCTGTCCGCGAAACTGCCGGGCATGCTGCAGCAGCTGAACATGCAGATCACCGCCAACCTGCCGGCCATGATCGCGCAGGGAGCCGCGATCCTCGCCGCGCTGATGAACACCATCGCCACGAACGCGCCACAACTGATCGGCACGGCCGTGCTCATCGTCACCACGCTGGTCAACGGGCTCGCCGCCCAACTGCCCACGCTCATCCCCGCCGCCATCGGCATGATCACGGCTCTCGTGTCCGGCCTGGCCTCCAACGCGGGCCAGCTGCTCAACAGCGGCATGAACCTGCTGCTCGGCCTCGTGCAGGGCATCGTGAACGCATTGCCGCAGCTGATCGCGCAGGCCCCGACCATCATCGGCAACCTTGCAAGCTCGATCGCCTCGAACCTGCCGCAGATCCTCGCCGCCGGCGTGCAGATCCTCGTCACGCTCGCCAACGGGCTCGCCAGCGCGATACCCCAGCTCATCGGCCAGATACCCGCCATCGTCCAATCCCTGTGGAAAGCGTTCACCAGCGTGGACTGGGGCGAGGTCGGCCTGAACATCATCACCGGCATCGCGGGCGGCATCGCCTCCGCCGCCGGCCGGCTGTTCGACGCCGCCAAGAACGCCGTGTCCGGGGCGTTGGAAAGCGTCAAAAGCTTCCTCGGCATCCACTCGCCAAGCCGCGTGTTCAGGGATCAGGTCGGCATCATGATGGGCCGGGGCATCGCCGAAGGCATCGATGACAGCCAGACCTACGTCGACCGCGCGTTTGACGACATCGTGGCCGGACTGAAACTCGACGGATTCACGCTCACACCACCCACGGTGGCTGACTACGCGCCCAAGGGCGTACTCCAGCCGACTGCAAACACCGACCGGTCAAGGAACACCAACGTTCAGGTCGATATCGACGCACGCGGATCCGACCCAGAAGTCCTGTTCGCCATGGCTGGCGCCCGGTTGGAAGCGGCGTCAAGCCAATGGGGGTAAACGCAAGGAGTAATCATGCGCATACAACTCATATCCGAGAATGACGCGATCGTTCTCACGGATAACAGGCTCGACAACCGGGCGCATGCATGGATCACCCTCAATGGCATCGACGGACTGTTTGGCACGCCCAAACCACGGGAAACCGGCATCCCGATACCTCAACAGGACGGATCATATTGGCCCAGCCGTCTCACCGGCGAATCTCGAACCGTCACCATCAAATGCGCGATGGCCCGCTTCTCGACCGTGGCCGCGGCGCAGTTCCGAGACAGGATATGCGCGTTCGCCTATCGGCCGGTCACCCTGCTTGTGGAGGATACGCTCGGAGCGCGTACCCTGACCGGCTGGCTTGCCGATGATCCCGCACCAAGCATGCTGCTCAGTCTCCGCGCGTTCACTTTCACGCTCATCATCTACTGTCCAGACCCGTTGAAATACGGGCAGCCGGTCACCTACACGGCATCCGGCGGCGTGATCCGCTGCCAGAACCCCGGCACGGCGGCCACATGGCCAAACGTGAGGATATCGGGGCATGCGACCTCGCTGACATTGGCATATGCCGGGCACCGCGTGCAATGGCGGGGCGATGCGCAGGATCTGGCATTGGATTTCCGGGACATGATACCCAGCGCGGGCATTGTCACCTATGACGACGCGTTCCAGATCCCGTCGGGCGGCGCAACTGTTTCGGCCGTCGCCGTCGGCGGGGGAGCGGTGTCGATGATCGTTCGACCGGCATGGAGGTGATTTCATGGCATCACGGCTTGCCCCGTTGACGGTGCATGTGTACGAGCCGGTCACCGGCCGGCATCTCTACCGGCTGCCCTACACGGCGGCCGACTGGACGGAATCATTGAACCAGCCGGGATCCATGAACGTGACCGTCGACTACACGCGGACCGCCGCCAGACTCGGACTGTCGAATCCCTGCGCTGCTGGAAGGCGCTGATCGCGTTGCAACGCGCCACCAATGGCGGTTTCGAAGTGGTGCATGCGGGCCCGTTGACGGACTGGGAGTGGGATGCCGAGAACCGGAGCCTGAAGCTCACTGTGGGCGGCGGCCTGACCCTGCTGACCAAACGACTCGTCATCAACCATGCGCTCAAGGACTCGTGGCGCGACGGGAGCATGCTCCTCGACGAGAAACACCCCGCCGGAGACATGGACCTCACCCTGAAAGGCAGCTACGCGGACATCGCACGCGGATTGACCGCCGAGGCCATGCAATGGGGCAGCCTGCCCATCGGCCTGCCCGCAACGACCGGTGGCGACAGGACCCGCACCTACTACGCGTGGGATCTGGCCACCTGCGCCGACCGGATCCTCGACCTGACCAACCTCGAACACGGCATCGAGATACGTTTCGACCCGCGTGTCAAACCCGACGGGAGTCTCATATTCGACCTGCATGCCGGAAACGAGCTCATCGATAACAAGCACCAGTGGAACGCGGTGATACCCGGCCAGCGCGTCATCCTCTCCTCGGTGGCTGGGGCCGGCGGGTCGATGACCTCGCAGGCGTGGCTCACCGGCGGCAAGGACGGCGACAAGACCCTCATGTGCCGGCGCACCACCGCCCGGCTCACCGACCAGGGTTACCTGTTCTGCCAGTCCGCGGATACCACGCACACCACGGTCAGCGACCTGAGAACATTGCAGGCGCACGCGTTGGGAGACCTCGCCCAGGGCGCGTTCCCCGCGGAAACCTACAAGGTCAAGGTCGGCGAGGAACACCATGTGAAAGTCGGCGACCATGCCGACCTGCGCGTCGAGGACGACCACCTCGGCTCCCGGCTGCTCAGACTGAAGATCACCGACCTGAGCGGCTCGGCAGACAGCGACTGGCTCACCCTGCAGGCCCAGGAAAGGAACGACACGTGAGCGGAATCAACCAAACCCGCGCCATACCGGCGGGAACGCACGCCGTATGGTGCGGCGACAGCGTCACCCAGGGCACCGGGGCCAGCACGACGGCGAAACGGTACAGCACGCTGGCCAGCGGCGAACTGAACCTGACCGAACACAACTACGCGAAAACCAACGCCGGATACCTGATCGACGGCAACACCATCAGTATGCAGCTCGACGCGGCCAACGCGGATGCCGGCTATCCACATGATCAGGTCGGCTACGTGTTCCTGATGGCCGGATTGACCGACTCCTACGAGTCATTGGCCAACATGCAGCAGACGGTCGCGGACACGATCGCCAAAGCCAAGAGGCTGTTTCCCGTGGCGCGCATCGTCGTGGGCGTAGGTCCCGGCTGCATCCCCGATGCCACCGACGCCGAGGCGATCGCGCGACAGGGGCATGTGCTCACCGCGATCACCCTCGCGGGCACCTCGGCCGACGCGCTCGTCATCCACAACATGCGCGCCATCTGTGGCTCCGACCCCGACATGCACGCCACCGGCATCAACCCAAACGACGAAGGTATGAGGCTCCTCGCACAAGCCGTCGTCACGAGCGTCGACGCCGACAAGGGCGAACCCTTGGATACGCCGGTCACCGATCTGACCCGCGTGTACTCGTCGCCGGGCGCCGACTGGGCCTCCCGTCAGGTCAACGCGCAACGCAAACGCGAGGCATCGAAGAAAGAGGCGAACCGGCCCACGGGCACCGAGCTGACCCAGTTGACCTCGAAGCTGGACGCGCTGACCCGCGCGCAGGGATTGCAGCAGGTCATCCTCCAGCAGCAGCAGGAACAACTCCGCCAACAGCAGGAGATGCTCGACCGGCAGCAGCAGCAACTCAAGCAGCAGCAGGACGCGCTCGCCGGCCAGCAGGAACAGCTCCGCCAGCAGCAGGCATCCCTGCAGTCGCAGCAGAAGCAGTTGGAATCGATCGTGGGCCAGCAGGGCGAAACGGTGGCGTCCCTGCAGACGGTGACCGCCGACCTGCAGAAGCAGGCGCGGAACATGAGCGTACTGCTGAACTGGTGCAACGTGCAGTTCGGGGCGATCTCGAGCTATGTGGAAGGCTACGTGCCCGGCTCCAAGCCGGCGCTCGAATAGACGGGAGAAACACGTATGGCGACTATGGGTAGGAAGGTCGGGCGTCTGGACGTGCGCCTGGTGCGTGGGGACAGCGAGCGTTTGGGTGGCCGGTGGCGGCAGAGGTATCCGGACGGGACCGTGAAGGCGGTGGATCTGAGCTCGTGGAGCGGCGTGGTCGAACTGCGCAGTCCGGATGGTTCGGAGTTGTGGTATTCGCGTGCGTGCGGGGAGATGACATCGGACGGGTATGCGATCGCGGACATCCCGCCTTCGGCGTTCGCGGACGCGGTGTGGGCGTCGCGGCGGACCGGCCAGTGGAAGGTCACGGTCACGTCGCCGGACGGCGGGACCAGGCGCACGCTGGGCTGGGGCTATTACGCCCTGTCGGATTGAAAGTCTCACGAAAGGATTTGATATGACGGAGCAGATAGTGGACATCATGGAGGCGAACATGCCCGTGTCGTCGGACGTGGCGGCCGTGGCGAGGTCGGCAGGCGGCGCGGCGGGCGGTGAGGCGGCCGGTCGTGTGGTCGGCTCGTTGCGCTCGAATCTGTCCGGGAAGGTCGACAAGTCCGGTGTGGGTCAGGTGACGATGCTGAACCTGTCTCAGGAGGTCAAGGAGGCGTTGACCGGCGGGAGCGTGCCGGTGGTGGGCGAGGGAAGCGTGTCTTCGGGCGCGATTCAGCCCGGTGCGGTGACCGATGACAAGATCCCGGTCGGCGAGGTCACGTCCAAGCGCGTCTCGTCCGTTTCCGGGTTGTCGTTCGAGCGGCTCACGTCGTGGGAGAACATGCTGGACGTGCGTGGATGCGAGGCGTTCAAAAGCTCCTCGATCGGCTCGACCGGCAACGAGCTGTCCATCGCCTCCGGTGATTCGATAAGGATCAAGCCCGTTGCCGGTGATTCCTGCATGGCGTTCCTGGTCCCGATTCTCGACGTTCCCGGTGAGATATCCGTGAAACTGCGAGTATGGCCGAAACCGGCGCGGTCCGTCTACAGTCCGACCAACTTCACCCCTGGAATATCGGTCAGGATCTGGGATGCCCGGAATGGCGCCCAGAATGATCTGGCGCTCGGTAGCGTTTACATGAAGGTCGACGACGGTCTGACGGCCGTGTATCGCAGCGACGGCAATCCTAACGGCAACGGCTTCCTCTTCGTCCAGATCCCCGTCGAAGCATCGGAATGCGGGACGGTGTTCGCCGTCACGATGCTCGCATCGGGAGGGCATGGGTTGTGCTTGGGGTCGGAACCCGTGGGATTCGATCGCGTGACCCCGTCGGTGATCCGCGATTTCACCTGCATCCAGTCAACCGTGCAGGCTACGGGAACCATCAACGGTGATTCCGCGTCATGGACGCCGAATATAAATGGTGGCGGCGTGAGCTCGTCCAGCCCGTTGTCGAATCTGGTGGACGCGTCGATGGGGATGCTCGAGGTCGCGTTCCACTGCGACCGCGAGGTCATCGTGTACGCGTTGACCAAGGACGACGGAAACGTGCTGCACCAGCACGCCGACCTGATGCAGAGAGTCGGGCCGGGCGACGTGAGGGTCACGTGGGATCTGGCCGAGATCGACGCGCACAAGGGCCATCCCATCGACCGCGTATGGATCGTTGGCGCTGAAGCCGGGGTCGAGTACACCATCACCGGGGTGACGTTCCGTATGGTCGACGAGTTCGAAGGGGACGGCGACCTGCGCGGCACGCTGCGGCGCATCCAATCCGCCGCCTCCAAGCCGGCCGGACAGTTGAGGCTCGTCAGCCCGGACGGCACCCGGTGGCGGCTGACCGTGGGCGACGACGGCGTCCTGGGCGCGGTCGCCGACACGCGCGTCGTCACGAACGTCGCCATCCTCGGCAACAGCCTGACGGCCAACGGGATCGCGGGATGGTCGTGCGGCATGGCAGCGAGCGGCCCCGAGACCGACTGGGTATGGCTCACCGTCCAGCGCCTCAAGGACCGCAACCCTGCCGTAACGTTCCACTGCTGGGACGACGAGGACCGGAGCGGCGACACCGTGAGCAGGGGCAGCTGCAACCCGTTCGAGACAAACGCCGGACAGGCGAGCATCGCGACACTCGTCGGGAACGTCCCCGCGGACGCGGACCTCGTCATCCTGCAGATCGGCGACAACGTCAACACCGACGAACGCAAGACCAAATACCGGGCCAACATCAACGGCCTCATGACCGCCATCCGCGCGAAGGCCCCGGACTGCATCCTGGTGTACCTGGGCAGCTGGTTCGCCAAACCCGACCTCGAGACCGAGGTGTCCGAGGCGTGCGAACGATCCGGCGCGCTCCGGGTCGACATCGCCGACCTGCACACCCAGGCCAACCAGAACACGGTCGGCGCGTCCTGCACCTGGCCCGACCGCACCACGCACGTCATCGACAGCAGCGGCGTGGCCATGCACCCCGGCGACCCCGGCATGAAGGCCATCGCCGACCGGCTCTGGCAGACCCTCGACCCACTCGTCAAACAAGCATGAAGCCACAACGGAAAAGGAGACACCACATGACCATCACGGGAACCAACCAGGGGGGTAATCCTCCCTAGCATCATCCGTTTCTCCCTGAGGGGAGGCGTGCGGTGAGCGAGCAGATCGTGGACCTGATCGAGGCCGTATACCCGGGTCCGCGCGGCCTGACCGGCCCGCAGGGCCCGCAGGGCCTGCCGGGCGTGAACGCGGTGGACAACGACGAGGCGGTCGCCTCGTACATCGTTTCGGAGGGGAGCGGAACGGCCTCGGCCCTGGCGGAGTGCTGGCCGCGGTTCTCCCGCCGCCGGTTCGTGGTGTTCGGCGACAGCTGGACGACCCCGTTGGCCGGCGGGGTGTGCATCCCCGAGGAGGCCGTGGCCATGGTCGGCGGGAGCATCGTCGCGAACTACGGGGTCGCGGGCGCGATGCTGGCCCCGGTCACGATGACAGGGAACTGCCTCGAGGCCCAGGCCAACGCGGCGGCCGCGGACGGGACCGTGGACAAGAGCCTGGTGTCCGACGTGCTCGTGATCATGGGCGTCAACAACCTCAACGGCTCCGATGTGACGTACCTGCCGGACGAGGCGACGTGCCGGAACCTGTTCGAGGGCCTGCGCATGTACCCGCACGCGCGCTACTGGTACGCCGCGAACTCCAAACGGTGCGTCAACAGGGACCAGGCCGCGTGGACGTTCTACCAGCGGTTCATGCAATGCGCGAACGACGCGGGGTTCGCCGCGGCCAGGCACAGCCCCATGTGGCATTGGGGACGCGACGACCTGTGGGACTCCGACGACCCCGGCGCCAGGCACATGGGCGAGACCGGGCAGCACGTGTGGGCCGCCAGGCTCGCCGCATGGCTCGACGGGCAGGAATGGGAACCCTACTTCCGCGTGCCCGTCAGCGTGCACGAAGACCTACTCGCCATCGACCCGGACACGTACGTGAGCCCCGGGATCATCACCGTGGACGGAGGGCTGCTGCGCGTCAACGTGAGCATCGTCGCCAGGAACCCCGACTACCAGGGCACCGGCTACGTCAACGCACTCCAGGTCGACCGCCGGTACGCCTCGGTGCTGGGCATGGCACGATACCCGATGTCCTACCACGAGTACAACCAGAGCATCACCGGCGACGTGACCGCGAAGATCATGGACCGCGTCGACCGGTGCTGGAAGATCGACGCGTACGGGAGAATCGCCATCGACCCCGGCGCCATCCGGAACAACAAGGGATGGATCCAGCTCACGGGCAGCGTCCCACTCGACGAACCCGACCGATAGGCGGGGCGCGTCCCGTCACACGGCGTTCTGGTACCGGCCCCACAGGTAAGGTCTCGACGCGCTCCTTCCCGTGACCGTCGGGAGGACGAGGGTGATCCTCCCGGTCAGGTCCCAGCCCATGCGGGACATGGGCGTGATGTCGCCCGCGCGTTTCGGCAGATAGGTGCTGGATACCGTGTCGTAGAGCACGAAACCGAACGGCGGCATGCGGATGAACGCCATGTCGCAGAACGTCCCGTCGTCGAACAGGACCCGCATCCACCCGGAGAACACGCTCTCCCCGTCAAGCTTCGGAAGGACGGCCATGTGCAGACGGTAGCGTGCCGGCAACGACGTGCTCTCTCGGTCGAGCAGGAAGTCCCTGCAGTCAAGCATGCTGCCCGGCGCCGTCGTGGCGCAGAAGTTCGACACCACCTGCTTGACGAACGCCAGGGGACGGAACCCCTCGTTCAGATCGAACCGGCAGTACCGCTCCACACCGTCGGTCTCGGACTCGTTCCGGTCACGGTCGAGCCCGTCGAGGATGTCGCCGGATTCATGGGCGAAATCCAGGTACAGGCCTTTGAACGTTTCCACGTAGTTAGCGCCGAGATACTCGTTGCAGTCCTCGCACAGCGTCTTGAACGTCATCCCGTGGGACTGCCTGTACCCGTCGTCGTCCCGGACCTCCATGTCGAACAACGAGTGCATCACCGCCTCATCCCCGCGGTGCACGACCACCACATGGTCGTTGCCCGTGGACCGGGGAGGGATGTGCTCGAGCGTCAGCGGTTTGTGTTCGCCGCAAATCCTGCAGAACCTGTTGCCCATACCCCGAGCATATACGTCGAAAGGACAGCCTATGAATCCGCCAGCCGGTACCCCGTTGTGGGCGGTGATCCTGATCGCGGTGGTGCCGAGTCTGGCCACGGTCATAGTGGCGGTGATCCAGTCCCGTCAGATCCGCGGGCTGCGCGACCAGCAGTCGGCCACGAAGTGGGAGATCACGAACGACCATCAGGCGCCGTTGCGCGTGGACATGGACGAGAAGCACGAGAGGGTCATGGACGCGATCGACGGGCTGCGTGACGACATGAACGGTGAGTTCAAGACGGTGAACGAACGCGTCGCCAACGCCGAACGCGAGCACCTGGAGCTGCGCGAGGACATCCGCGAACTGAGGAGGCATCGATGATCGTCATCGTGATGATAGTCGCCGTAACCGTCGTGTGGATGTTCGTGCGCGGCGGCGACGACCGCTGGTAACAGCCAGCCAATCAGAAATTTCGCCCCATCCGATCGGGTGGGGCTTTTCCATATCCATCAACAGTAAAGGAGAGGAATGAGCATCAAGAACAAGATCAAGCCGAGCCTGGTGACGCGGATCCTCGCGGTCGTCGTCGCCCTGCCGCTCGTGTTCGCCGCCACCGACCGTCCCTACTGATATTTTTCACCAACCACAAAAGCCACCCAAACGGGTGGCTTTTTCATATAGAAAGGAGAGGAATTTGAGCATCCTCAACAAAGGCAAGCCGAAACACGGACGCCTGCACCGGCGCGTGGGCATGATGCTGGCCGCGCTCGTCGCCGCGGTCTCCATGGCGTTCGCCCCGGTGGCGAAGGCCGACATGCAGGGCATCGACTTGTCCAACTGGCAGTGCGGCATCGACATCGTCAACACGCAGGCCGACTTCGTTGTCGTCGGCACCACATGGGGCACGGGACAGGTGTATAACAACTGTCTCGTGTCCGGCGTCAACACGGACGCCAACCGCATGATCGCCCAAGCGCAGGCATCCGGCAAGAAATTCGGCTTGTACCATTACGCGATGGGCGGCAACCCGGAGGCCGAGGCCTGGTTCTTCTACACGAATACGTTGAACTATTGGCGTCACGGCATCGTGGCGCTCGACTGGGAGATGGACGACAATCCCGCATGGGGCGATTGGGACTGGGTACGCCGCTTCCTGAGTGAGTGCGAACGGCTTTCGGGCGGTGTGCGCCCATTGCTGTACACCGGCCCGGTCGCCGGCACCATCCCGCAGGACATCCGCGACCGATACGGTTTGTGGATCGCCCAGTACGCGAACATGAGCCCGACCGGCTATCAGGCCAATCCGTGGATGATAGGCGCATACGGCGAGGCCATGCGCCAGTACAGCGGCACCGGTGTCGTCAACACGTGGAGTCCCATCGACCTCGATGTGTTCCGTGGCGAGGCATGGCAGTGGGATCTGTACGCCAACCCGACCGGCGGCTCCACGCCACCGGCCGCACCGGCCGCGCCCGTGCAGCCGAGCGACCCCCAGCCCACTCCCAGCACGGGTGGCGTCAGCCACATCATGCAGTGGGGCGAGACCGTCTGGGGACTCGCCGTAGCCTACAACGCATGGCCCCTGTCCGCATGGCACACGCCATCCGGTGATATCAACCGCTACTACGTGGGTGATGTCGTCACCTACGGCGGCCCTACCGCCCCCGCATCGTCCACCGGGGTCTCCAAGGTCCTCCAGTGGGGCGACACCGTGTGGGATTTCGCCACGTCCCACGGCTACAGCGTCTCCCAGTGTTCGGTCCCCAGCGGCAACATCAACGTCTACTACGTGGGCGACACGGTGACCTGCCGCTAACCCAAACCGATGCCGCCACCCGATTATGCGGGTGACGGCATCACCATTATTTTTACGATCGGAGCAAACATGACCGACAATCCAACCGATACACCGGCATCCACCGACATCGCGCCCGACTGGCTCATCCCCAGCCGCGTCTACGACATCCTCAAATGGCTGGGCCTCATCGTCTTCCCCGCGCTAGCCCTCTTCGTGGGAGCAGTCGGTCCCGCATGGGGATGGCCATACATCGACGCCATCGTCACCACGCTCAACGCCCTCGGCACCCTATGCGGCATGCTCATCGGCGCAAGCGCCATCAAAGCCAAATACGATCTGGCCGCATAATCCATCCGCGAATAAATAAGGGCTTGGCCCCATCCAACATCGCAGGCGCCCATATCTGGGTGAACTGCTTTGCCGGACGGGGCCGCTTTTTGCGTTGTGAATTACCTATATATAATGGTGTGACCATCAAAATAGAGTGCACTTAGAGTGGACTCCTTCTGGGAGGCCAAGCGGCAGTAGGGCTAAGGAAAAGTTGAGTCTATTCACAGCAAGTTTTAAGGAATAAAACCGTTGGGTTGTCGTGTTGTACATAGTGGAAACACTGAACCGACCTGGGAAGGGGCGATGGCGATGGAAACGATGACCCGAGTGAACGAACAGATGGATGTGGCCGCCAAGAAGCCGATGGCTGTGCAGCCGGGTGTCGCCCGTATGCGTGAACTGACTCCGGCCCAGCGCCGTGCGGTGATGTTCGCCCAGCAGCAGGTGCTCAAGGCACAGGCCGCCAAGAAGGCCAAGGATCAGCGTCAAGCCGTTCGTGAACGTATGTGGGATGAGGATTCGCCGTCGTACAAGCCGACTGCCGCCGCCGAGCCCGTGGTGGCTGAGGAGGAGCCTCGCGAGTTTTCGCTGCGTGGTGCTATCGGTCATGTGCTGCGCGAGCTGCGCACGCGCGATCGCCGCACGTTGCGTGAAGTCTCCGAGAAGGCAGGCGTTTCGCTAGGCTACCTTTCCGAAGTCGAACGTGGACAGAAGGAAGCCAGCTCCGAACTGCTGAGCTCCATCGCCGATGCGCTCGGAGTCTCCACTTCGCGCATGCTGCGCATGGTGGCTGATTATCTCGACTCGGTCGAGGGCTGATCGGTTGGCGGTGTGAAGCCGCGTCCCGTAATCTATGTCTAGCTGTGAACCCGTATCGCTTGTGGCGATGCGGGTTTTTGCTGTCCTGCGGTTGGTGGCACACTGGCGTGTATGCGTGAACGGGAATTCTGGGAATTACTTGAAGAGGTGTTCGGTCGGACCTACGGTCGTTCGCTGTCGCGTGATCAACGGATGCCCAAACTGGCGAATATGACCGTGGTCGAGGCGCTGGACGCGGGGGAGGAGCCACGCGTGGTCTGGAATGTGCTCTGCGACCAAATGGAGGTTCCGGACTCCAAGCGTTGGGGCCACGATCATAACGCGCCGCCCATGCCCGCCGTCTGACACTGCGGGATTACGGAGTCGCTGAATCGTGAAATTGGCGATTTCGGCGTGTTGCACGCCAAATTCGAACAAATGTTCGTGTGTGTGGTTATAGTTATCCACAGTGACAAGAAGCCGCATACGTGTGCACAGGGTGCTTGCCATCTGCCATAATCCTTACCGCAGTAGGGTTTAAGGAGGCCAGGTGGCCAAGCTCGGGCAAGCTGGAACCACAATGGTTGGTTTGGATTGCCTCACATGGCATGTCCGTCATACGGTGGAGGCATCCGATTCGCACACGACTTCGACAAGGAGAAGATCATGGCACTTGAGACCAAGCCGGCCAAGGACCCGGCAGCCGAGGACAAGCACGAGCTCGATCCCAAGCGCAAGGCGGCGCTGGACACCGCGCTGGCGCAGGTCGAGAAGAGTTTTGGCAAAGGTTCCGCAATGCGACTGGGCGACCAGCCCGAGCAGAACGTCGAGGTGATTCCCACCGGTTCGTTGGCTCTCGATATGGCGCTCGGCATCGGCGGCCTACCCAAGGGCCGCATCGTGGAGATCTACGGCCCCGAATCATCCGGTAAGACCACGCTCGCATTGCATGTGGTGGCCAATGCCCAGAAGAAGGGCGGCGTGGCGGCCTACATCGATGCCGAACACGCGCTCGACCCGGCCTACGCCCGCAAGCTCGGCGTGGACACCGACTCACTCATCGTCTCCCAGCCGGATAACGGCGAGCAGGCCCTCGAAATCGCTGACATGCTGATTCGCTCCGGTGCGCTTGACGTCATCGTCATCGACTCGGTCGCCGCTTTGGTGCCGAAGGCCGAAATCGAAGGCGAAATGGGAGACAGCCATGTTGGTTTGCAGGCCCGACTCATGAGTCAGGCGCTGCGCAAGATGACCGGCGCGTTGGCTCAGGCCGGCACCACCGCCATCTTCATCAACCAGCTGCGTGAGAAGATCGGCGTGTTCTTCGGCAACCCTGAAACCACCACCGGTGGTAAAGCTCTGAAGTTCTACGCCTCCGTGCGTCTCGACATCCGCCGCATCCAGACCTTGAAGAACGGCGACGAAGCGGTGGGCAACCGCACGCGCGTCAAGGTGGTCAAGAACAAGATGGCCCCGCCTTTCAAGTCCGCCGAATTCGACATGCTCTACGGTGAAGGCATTTCCCGTGAGGGCTCGGTGATCGACATGGCCCAGCAGGTTGGCGTGGTCAAGAAGTCCGGTTCGTGGTTCACCTATGAGGGTGATCAGCTCGGTCAGGGACGAGAGAAGGTCCGTCAGTTCCTTAAGGACAACCCGGCCATCACCGAGGAGATTGAGAACAAGGTCAAGGCCGAGTTCGGTCTGATCGGTTCCGCCGATCAGTTCGCGGAAGATGGCGAAGCCGCAGCAGCGGCCGCCGTCAGCGAGGCTGCTGCGGCTGACGTGGCCAAGGACAGCAAGGCCGCAGCGGCGCCTGCTGCCAAAACGACCCGTGCCAAGGCCGGCACAGCTAAGGCCTGAACATGATTAGTGCCGAAGCGTTCTTGCGGCGCAATCCTGTTGCGTCGCAAGACATGCCCATTGCCGAGCAGCATGTTCAGTCGAAACCGTCGGGACGTTTTTCTCGACGGGGGAGAGACGCTGCCGTTGTCGAAGATCCCAATGATTTGGACGCTTGCCGCGAGGCTGCATTGCGTTTGCTGGACGCGGCCCCGCGTGCATCCGGTGCGTTACGCGAACGATTGCTTGCCAAAGGGTACGGCGAGGCGATCGTGGACGAGGTCATCGAACGGCTGATTCGCGTGCAACTGATTGACGACGGCGCTTATGCCGAATCGGCCGTACGCTATTGTGCCGGTCGCATGATGGGCCGTCGTGGTACGGTCATGGAACTTGCTCGCAAAGGTGTGGACCGCAAGCTGGCTGAACAGGTGTGTGACGAAGCTGAACAAAATGGCATCTTTGAAGATGCCGCATGGGAATTGGGCCGCCAAATAGCCCGCAAAACCCATGGCCTCGATCGTCGGGTCCGTCAGCGTCGGCTTTGGTCCGCCGGCGGCCGCAAAGGCCACAGCCCCGAAACCCTCCGTCGAGTCGCCGCCGCATTGTTGGTGTAGCCAAGAAAAAAATGAGACCTCTTATACCCCGGGTTCTGTCGTGCCGTGCGCGAACGCACGGCACGGATGGCCATCCATCTCGACCTGACGTTACCGCCAGGCTCTAGCAGCCTACCCGATGACACGGGCGAGCAGCCCTTACCGCCATCTGCTTGGCCTTGCTCCCGATGAGGCTTGCCATGCGACCTACTGTTACCAGAGGCCCGGTGGTCTCTTACACCGCCGTTTCACCCTTACCCGTCGAGGACGGGCGGTCTGTTCTCTGTTGCGCTATCTCTCAGGTCACCCTGGGCGGACGTTATCCGCCATCGTGCTCTATGGAGCCCGGAAGTTCCTCAGCCGATCCCAATGAAGATCACGGCCGCGGCCATCAAGAGGTCTCAAGCCTGCAATTATACATAAGGTGCGGAAAAGGCGGCATCCCGCCCTGCGGTGAGGCCATGACGTTGCCCAGTTATCCTGTTTTCTCCATAGTTGGGCATAGTTGGGCGATTCGTGAACGACGCGCCGAATATCGGATGGGGCGTGTCGGGCGTGTTGTGGCGTGTCGTATGGAGACGAATCAAATCTGTAAGAGCTTGGTATGTGCGAGAAAGAGCAAGAAAACGCTGCCTATCCATTGCGGTATTTACCATGACGAACAAACGAGCCAGCCTGATAAACCGGTATCAAATCTTCTTATAGGAGACTGCTGCCAAAACCCCAGTATATACATCGTTTCATTGCAGAGAAAAGCCCGGGAATAAACATATATTCTCTGGGCGAGTTTCCGGCCGTTCACCCATTGTTCGTCTACAATGAAACATACCCGGTCGGTGATGATGCCGTTCGGAACACATATAGCGGGTTACACCGCTTGAGTTAGAGGAGGTCAACATGGAAATCGTCGTTACCGGACGCCACACGCAGGTCAAGCAAAGGTTCCGTGATGTGGTCGAGACCAAGATGAATCGTGTGACCGCTATCGCCCCAGATGCTCAGCGCGCGCAGATCGTGCTGACCCATGAGGGCAACCCGCGTCAGGCCGATACCGCCAAGCGCGTGGAAATCACCGTTATCGCCGGACGTACCGTGGTGCGTGCGGAGGCTTCCAGCACCGATGAATTCAGTGCGCTGGACATGGCGCTGGATAAGTTGACGCTGCGTCTGCGTCGTACTCGTGACCGTCGCAAGGATCACCGTCGTGGTTACGCGAACCCGGTCCCGGTGGATCTGGGTGTTATCGCCCCGGAGCCCGAGCCGGAGGAGCCGGAGGAAGAGCCGAACAACAGCCCGCAGGCTGCGGTCGCCTCCGATCTTGGCCCTGGCGAATCCGTGGAGGTCCAGGTTGGGGATACGCCGATTGTCATCCGTCGCAAGTTGCACATCGCCGAGCCTATGAGCATCGACGAGGCGCTGTACGAGATGGAACTGATCGGACACGATTTCTTCCTGTTCGTGAACAAGGAGACTGGACGCCCGTCCGTCGTCTATCACCGTCACGGTTGGAGCTACGGCGTGTTCGAAATCGACACTCCGGAGAATGTCAAGAAAGCCTGAGGGTAAGGGCTGCTGACATGATCAGCTGATACCGCATGGACCGCTTCCAATATGGAAGCGGTCCATTTTTTCGTAAAAAGGTCGAAAAATTCGATTGCTGACGGTGCGAGGCGCTATTCTGGTACGCGGACACCACCACTTATCAGTCAAGGGAGAACCCAGTGGTCGATATTGTTGACAAAGCCCTGCGAATGGGTGAAGGCCACCAGCTCAAGAAGCTGGAGAACGTGGCTAAGGCCGTGAACGCCCTGGAGGACGAGATTTCCGCCCTCTCCGACGAGGACCTGAAGGCCCAAACCCCGAAGTTCAAGCAGGAAATCGAAAACGGCAAGAGTCTGGACGAGATCATGCCCGAGGCGTTCGCCACCGTGCGCGAGGTCTCCAAGCGCACCCTCGGCCAGCGTCACTTCGACGTGCAGCTCATGGGCGGTGCCGCCCTGCACTGGGGCAACATCGCCGAAATGAAGACCGGTGAAGGCAAGACCTTGGTCGCCACCCTGCCTACCTACCTGAACGCTCTCGAAGGCAAGGGCGTGCACGTGGTCACCGTCAACGACTACCTCGCCAGCTACCAGAGCGAGCTGATGGGCCGTATCTACCGCTTCCTCGGCATGAACGTCGGCTGCATCATCACCGAGCAGAAGCCGCCGGAGCGCCGCAAGCAGTACAACGCCGACATCACCTACGGCACCAACAACGAGTTCGGCTTCGACTACCTGCGTGACAACATGGCCTGGGAGAAGGCCGACCTCGTGCAACGCGGCCACCACTACGCCATCGTCGATGAGGTCGACTCCATCCTCATCGATGAGGCCCGTACCCCGCTTATCATCTCCGGCCCGGCCGAAGGCGACGTGACTCGCTGGTACCGTCAGTTCGCCAAGCTGGTGCTGAAGCTCACCCGCGACGAGGACTACGACGTCGACGAGAAGAAGAAGGTCGTCGGCATCCTGGACCCGGGCATCACCAAGGTCGAGGACTTCCTCGGCATCGACAACCTGTATGAGCCGGCCAACACCGCCCTGATCGGCTACCTCAACAACGCCATCAAGGCCAAGGAACTGTTCCTGCGTGACAAGGACTACGTCGTCACCCAGGGCGAGGTGCTCATCGTCGACGAGCACACCGGCCGTATCCTTCCGGGCCGCCGCTACAACGAGGGCCTGCATCAGGCCATCGAAGCCAAGGAAGGCGTGGAGGTCAAGGCCGAGAACCAGACCTTCGCCACCATCACCCTGCAGAACTACTTCCGTATGTACGACAAGCTCGCGGGCATGACCGGTACGGCCGAAACCGAGGCCGCCGAGTTCATGAACACCTACAAGCTGGGCGTGCTGCCGATCAAGACCAACAAGCCGATGATCCGCAAGGACCAGGACGACCTCATCTACCGCACCAAGAAGGAGAAGCTGGCCGCCATCGTCAAGGACGTGGCCAAGCGTCACGCCAAGGGACAGCCGGTGCTGCTCGGTACCGCCTCTGTGGAAAGCTCCGAAGTGGTCTCCACTCTGCTCGACGTGGCCAAGATCCCTCATCAGGTCCTGAACGCCAAGCAGCATGAGAAGGAAGCCGCCGTGGTCGCCGTCGCCGGCCGCAAGGGCGCCGTCACCGTGGCCACCAACATGGCCGGCCGTGGTACCGACATCATGCTCGGCGGCAACGTCGAGTTCCTTGCCGACGCCAAGCTCAAGTCCGAAGGCTACTCTCCGGAAGACACCCCGGAAGAGTACGAGAAGCGTTGGCCGGGCACCCTGAACGAGATCAAGGCCCAGGTCAAGGACGAGCACGAGGAAGTCAAGGAGCTGGGCGGCCTGTATGTGCTCGGCACCGAACGCCACGAGTCCCGTCGAATCGACAACCAGTTGCGCGGTCGTTCCGGCCGCCAGGGCGATCCGGGCGAGTCCCGCTTCTATCTGTCGCTGGAAGACGATCTGATGCGTCTGTTCAACACCCAGCTGGTGGCCCAGGTCATGGCCAAGGGCATGGAGGAAGGCCAGCCGATCGAGGCCAAGTCCGTCACCAAGGGCGTGCGCACCGCGCAGAAGGCCGTCGAATCCCGTAACTATGAGATTCGCAAGAACGTGCTGAAGTACGACGACGTGATGAACAAGCAGCGCACCGTCATCTACTCCGAGCGTCAGGCCGTGCTCAAGGGCGAAGACATTCACAAGGACATCCTGCGTTTCATTTCCGACACCGTCGAGTCCTACATCAAGGGTGCCAACAAGGGATCCGAGAAACCGAAGGACTGGGATTGGGAGGGCCTGTTCAAGGCGCTCAACACCGTGATCCCCACCAAGGTCGACGAAGACGAGGTCAGGAAGATCGTCGGCGGCCTCAAGGGTGCGAAGGCCGTCGAGGCCGTACGCGACCTGATCGTCGAGGACGCCAGGCAGCAGTACGGCGAAATGGAGGAGACCATCGGCGAGACCGGCTTGCGCGATCTCGAACGCCGCGTGGTGCTCGCCGTGCTCGACCGCAAGTGGCGCGAGCACCTTTACGAGATGGATTACCTCAAGGACGGCATCGGCCTGCGTGGCATGGGCCAGCGCGACCCGCTGGTCGAATACCAGCGCGAAGGCTACCAGATGTACAACTCCATGATCGAGGCCATTAAGGAGGAGACCGTCCAGCTGCTGTTCCACATCGACATCAAGCAGGTCGCCACCACCGACGAGGCCGTTGACGAGGTCGAGGAGACCGTCGAAAGCGCCGACACCATCGCCGTGGCCTCCGGCCCCGACGAGAACGGCGAATCCGTGGTCGAGGCCGCCGAGGGCGAAGTCGAGGAAGAGGACGAGGATACGGACGCCAAGCAGGCGATCGCCGAATCCGCAGCCGCCTCCGAGGCCGGCGAGTCCACGCTGCCCGTTGCCGGCCCGGCTCCGATCAGCCACGCCGAAGGCAAGGTCCCGGTTTCTAAGCGTCCGAAGAGCGAAGAGCTCAAGACGCCGTGGGCCGACGGCCGCACCTTCCCTGGCACTGGCAAGAACGCCCCGTGCCCGTGCGGTTCCGGCCGCAAGTACAAGATGTGCCACGGCCAGAACGAGAAGTGACGCATCGCTAGTTAGTAACTAGCTCATGGCTCCCCACACGGGGAGCCATTTTCTATGCGGTTCATCAGCATGTATTCGTGCGGTGCCGTACGCGCGGGACGGCATGCGATGTACCGGAAACGGAATACCGCCGCCGACCTAATTCACTGTGAAGCCTTGGGATGCGGCGTAGCGCTTGAGGCGTGCCTCCCATTCGGGTAGGAGGTCGGCGCTGTGGCCGCCGGGGCGCAGTGTGGGAATGATGAGGCGTGTGAATTCGGCGTCGAGCTGGCTGTAGAACGGCAGGTTGTCCCAATCGCGGTTCACGCGGGCGGCGGACTTGGCATACACGTCGTAGATAGGCTGGTCGAAATACGGGTCGATGGTACCGCGGCGGGTCAGATCCTCCACATAGCCGGCCGCCGCCGTTTCCTGATTCTGCTGGGTGTGCCTACGTTGCTGGTCACCATCCTTATGTTCGTGCCGGGCATGCCGGTGTGGGCGTACTTCCTGGTGTACGCACTGTGGATTATCGCCAACCAGCTGATTATGACCCCGTATTCGGTGCTCCCGAACGAGATGACCACCGACTTCAACGGCCGCACCATGCTGTCCACCACCCGAATGCTGTTCTCCGGTATTTCCACCGCCGTGATTCCGTTGGGCATGGCTGCATTCCTCAATGCTCTCGGTGACAAGAAGAGCTCGTCCTACACCATTTCCATGGGCTTCTTCATCGTGCTGTTCGCCGTGTTCGTGTTCATCGCGTACAAGTCCACGTGGGAACTGACTCCTGAAGAGGCCGGTTTCTACGAGGCTGCCCTTGAAGCCGAACCGCTCAAGCCCGTGTTCGGCTGGATTTTCGCCGAGCTTGGCCCGCGCAAGATGTTCTCCCTGAACTTTGCCGGCGCCATCATCGGTCTGCTTGGTCTGTGGGGCCTGTGGCAGACTGCTGCCCAGAACAACACCGCCGTGTGGAACGCCATGCTGTACGTGGTCATGGTCTGGTGGCTGATCTTCCGTGCTATGACCTGGTTCATTCCGTGGAACGTGTTCCCGTTCATCCCGGACGTCGACATGATCATGGCTGGCGAAAACCGCGGTGGCCTGTACATCGGCTTCCAGCAGTTCGCCCGCAAGATCACCGCTGGCTTGTCCGCCATGGCTTGGGGCTGGTACCTCGGTGCCAACGGTTTCGTCGAAGAGGCGTTCAAGGCCGGCGGCAAGAAGGCTGACGTTGAGCCGGAGACCAAGAAGATCGTCGAGCAGCTCACCGGCATCAAGTACGAGAAGTGCTGGCCGCAGACCGCCGAGTGATACGGTGGATCTGATTAGCGACTGATACTGCTGACCAGCCGGTTGCAGACGGCTGATTGGCGAAAAAATAGGTTGGCTCCCGCTGGCGGGAGCTGACTCATATTTTGCGATATGGAAGATTCAGGGCCTTGAAACGACAAACCATTACAATGAGCGGCGAACATATATCACACGGCGTAGGAAACGCCAAGGAGGGCATCATGGCCGAGATCACATGGAAGTCGATTCTCACCAAGCTGGTCGGGGGAGACCACCTTACTGCTGAGGAATCGGAGTGGTTCGTGGACGACCTGATGCAGGGCAACGCGAACCCCGCCGCAGTGGGTGCCGCGCTCGCCATGCAGGAGCAGCTGGGGCTGACCGCCGACGAGGTGCGTGGTGCCGCCAAGGCCATGGTCTCCCACGCCGTGCCGCTGAACGTTTCCGGTGAGACCACCGACATCGTGGGCACCGGTGGTGACGGCTTCGCCACCGTGAACCTGTCCACCATGGGCTCCGTGGCCGCCGCCGCAGCCGGCGTGAAGATCGTCAAGCACGGCAACCGCGCTGCATCTTCGAAGTGCGGTGCCGCCGATGTGCTCGAAGCCCTTGGCCTGCCGCTGGATCTGAAGCCGGAAGCCGTCGGCGAAGTGGACGACGAGGTGGGCATCACCTTCGCGTTCGCCCGCACCTTCCACCCGGCCATGCGCTTCGTGGGCCCGATTCGTGCCGCGCTCGGCATTCCGTGCGTCTTCAACATCCTGGGACCGTTGACCAACCCCGCCAACCCGGCACACGTGGCCATCGGCTGCGCCAACCGCAAGGTGAGCCCGATTATGGCAGCCGTGTACGCCAGCCGTGGACAGTCTGGCTTGGTCTACACCTCCCACGAGGGCATGGACGAACTTGCCCCCACCGGCCCGGTTTCCGTCTGGGAGATTCGCGACGGCAAGGTTACCGAGTCCGAGTTCGATCCGACTGTGGATCTGGGCTTGGCCAAGATTACCGTCGAACAGCTCAAGGGCGGCGTTCCGGACGTCAACGCCAACGCATTCAAGGACTTCCTGGCCGGCAAGGACATTCCGTCCCGCACCACCGCACTGCTCAACGCCGCCTCCGCCATCGTGGCCGACGGCAATCTGGTCGGCAACGGCACACTGGCCGAGCGTTTCGCCGAAGCCTACAAGCTGGCCGAGGAAACCGTCGATTCCGGCAAGGCCGAAGCCCTGTTCGACAAGTGGATCGAAACCGCCAAGTCCAAGGCGTGATACACCGTACTCAGCCTCCTCTGATGAGGGGGGCTTATGTGTCTATATGGCGACTGTTATGGCGGCCGTGGCCTTGTGCGTGACTGCGACGCGCGGCACTTCGGTTGGTGCCGCTGATGTGCCGGTTGTGCCGGCCAAAGGGGACGTGACGATCCGTCTCAACTGGTGGGGAGGCGACGCCCGCATCAAGGCCATGATTGCCGAGTTACAGGAGTCCATCGACTTCAATTCGTGACCTATCGTGGCTCGACCGCAATTACGGACGAGACACGCCCGCAATACATTGGTTCGCTATCTCTCACACCTCGCCTACAAACAGCCCACTGGGCTGTTCGCTTAACGGCTCAGCCTCAGAGAGGGGAGCCAAGGACCACACAGCCTACGCGAGCTACACCCTCGCGCCGTCGTCGTAATAGCCGCCCTGATCACCGGGGCGGTCTTTGCGGTTGAGGATTTTGGCCACCAATCCACCCAAGCCCAAAATGACGCCCAGCCCGAAGAGAATATTGAGCAGCGCGCCCAAGAGAGGAATCGCGTTCAAGCCGGGGACGAATATCATCACCGCTTCGCCTACGAGACCAATGATAAGCAACGCCGTCAGCAGTACCGTAGACGCTTTGACCGGACCAAGATCAGGGTTCGGGAGAGTGAAGCCGCCATCATCATAGGCGTCCATCACATTATCGGTATCCAGCCAGCTGGAGCCGGTGAAATCACGGGGACCTGACTGCTTGCCTTTTTTGCCGCCACGGCTCGGGCGAGCATCATCGGTGAACGAGCCGATATCCAAGTCATCTACGGAAAGCAGCGCCTCCTTCTCGCGTTTCTTGGCCTGCTTCTCGAACTTTTTGGCCTGCCTGGAGGAAGCCACGTCATGCAAGTCGGCCTGATGCTCGGCTTCGAACGCGGCCCACGCCGCATCCAAATCGTTCGCGTCATGCGATTGCGGTGTATCGGCACCATTCGTGGCTTGTCCGGCGGCACCGGGAGTCGACGACTTGGATGAAGTACCGGAATCCTGTCCGTTGCCCGGCGTGGGGGTTGGCCGCTCTCCGTCGGCATTGCTATTCTGGTTCTCAGTCATAACTGTCACTCTAATCAGGCGACCGGCCAATGGCTAGTTCGTCTGCGGGAGGAATGCCAAGTGCTCTACTGGTTCTTCGTCAAAGGTCTCGGCCCTATTGCTCATCATCGTTTGAGCCCTGCTGTCAGCGGACTGAATAACGTGCCGCGAGAGGGCGGCGCGATTATCGCAGCCAACCATCTGGCGGTGATCGACGATGCTTTGATTCCGATTACCTGCCCGCGCATGGTGCACTTCATGGGCAAAGCCGAATACTTCGAGGGCAAGGGATTGAAGGGCAAGTTCAAGAAGTGGTGGTTCACGTCCGTGGGCGTGTTCCCGGTTGATCGTTCCGGTGGCAGCAAGTCGCTTGGCGCACTCGAGCACGCACGCGAGATTATCGAGGATGGGCACCTGTTCGGTATCCACATTGAAGGCACGCGCAGCCCGGATGGTCGACTGTACAAGGGACACACCGGTGTCGCACGACTTGCGCTCGAGACCGGTTGCCCGATTGTGCCGACCGCCATCATCGGCTCGGACAAGCTGCAGCCGATTGGCACGTCGATTCCCAAGAAGGGCAAGACCAAGGTGCTGTATGGCAAGCCGATTGAGGTTGCCAAGAAGCCGGCCAATGAGATTACACATGATGATTTGCGTTCGCTGACCGATCGTGTTTCCGTCGCAATCCAGAAAATGAGCGGTCAGGAATTCGTGAACGAATACGCCCAGAAGGTCAAGGCCGAGCTCAAGGCCCAACAGGCCGCCGAAGAAGCCGAATGATATGTGTTGGCTCCCCTCAGCGAGGGGAGCCAGTTGATTACTCTCACACGATGGCGAGGGTGATGACGGTGGGGTTGCCGTTGGCATCGCGCAGGCGAATCTTGCCGCCGTTGGATAGATCCGTATCCCCGCTTTTCACGGTACGTACCGTGCCGAACAGACCACCGAGCACCTTGTCGGTTTTCACCTCGAAACCGAGAGCCTCAAGCGTCTTGGTCACGGCGCTTTCCTGTTTGCCGACAAGGCCGGACGGTATCGTCGCCATCTCCGGACCCTTGGAAATCACCACGTCCACGCTGTCTCCCCACTTCAACTGGGCTCCGGCTTCCTGAGACGCGGAAATGACTTGGCCAGCCTCGACCTTGTCATCGTACTGTTCGGTGACATTGGCCGTGAGCTTCAACTCGCCGAGCGCGGCTTGCATCTCATCCTGGGTCTTACCGACGATGTTAGGCATGGTCACCGGCATCGGTCCCTTGCTCAAAGTAACCGTCACCTCATCGTTGTGCTTGGCCGTGGTACCGGGATCAGGGGAGATCGTCAATGCCACACCCTGCGGCGTGTCCATCGAATACTCATCCTTCGACTCGTCATGCTTGACATTATCGAAGCCGGCCTTCTTGAGCGCGTTCAACGGGTCCTTGCCATTGGCCGAATTCGCGTCGAGAATATCCTTCGGGATGGTGGTCATCCGCACGCCCTTGGACACCACCACCGTAAGCTCCTGATTGGCTCGCTTGCTTATGCGGCTGTTCACAACGGCCTTGGTCTTGTTCACGGAAGAAGAGATGATCTTGCCTTCCGCCACGTCGTCGCTGTATTCCTTGTGCGTCTTGTAGGGGATGCCGAGAGCCTTCAACGTGCTCTCATACGTGGCCCAATCCGCGCCGGCCAACGAGCATTCGGTGCTTGCATTCGCATCGCAGGTCACGTCATCCGGCTTGGGCACACTCCAATAGCTGCCCGGTCCGGCAAACCACCACCAGCCGGCGGTTCCGCCGATTGCAGCCAGTACCAGCACTATCACCAGTACGATGATGAGCGGTTTTTTGCTGCGCTGCTTCTTTGGCCCGGTGCCATTGGAAGCGACATCCGGCTCATCGGAAAGGGCAAGCGCTCGGGTGAAGGCATCGCCGGCCTGAGGCAGCACTTGTGTCTCGCTGCCGGACTGTGCCATGATCTGCGTCTTATGGGGAGCCGAAGCATCGGCTAACATCGACGAATCAAGTGCCGTGGTGGGGGCGACCGGAGGCGCCGGAGGATTGACGTCTGCGGCGCCACCGGTATCGGCGGTATTGCTTGCGGCATCATCGACCAAAAATGCCGGTACGGACGGCTCGAACGTTGCTGCACCGGCAGGTACGCCGGTCAGCGGGGCCTGCTCGGCGATATTGCCTACCAATGCTGCAGCGGTGGCATCGGTATGATCGCCTCCGATGGGTTCGGCATGCAAACGGTATTGCCACGCCTCCAGCGGCAATTTGGCGGCCAACTGGCTCAATTCCTCAGCTGCTGCCGCGCCATCGGCGGGGCGGGCATCCACCTGACGCGCGGTCAGATGGGCGATGAACGCCGCCACGGACGGATCAATGCCCTGGCAGACCGTGGCCACGGACGGCACGTCCTCATGAACATGCTTGAAGACAAGCGTCACCGGATTATCCGAATCGAACGGCACCTTGCCGGTCATCATCTCCCATGCCATGATGCCCACCGAATACAGGTCGCCTTGCGCGGTGGCCTGATTGTTCTCGATCATTTCGGGAGCCAGATAAGCGGCGGTGCCCAATAGCATGCCGGTGGAGCTCAATGTGGCCTGGCTGGCGGCCTTGGCCAGACCGAAATCGGTGATCTGCACATGGCCGCGATCATTGATCAAAATGTTCTCGGGCTTGATGTCACGGTGGACCACGCCGGCGCGATGCGCGGAAGCCAGACCATCCAGCGTCTCCGCGACCACGCGCAGCGTCTCACGCACGGAGAATGTGCCTTGGGCGTTCATCTCATGCCGCAGATTGACGCCATGCACATATTCCATGACCAGAAAATCAAGTCCATTGAACTCGCCGGTGTCATACACCTGAACGATGTGCGGGTTGGCGATGGACGCGGCCGAATTGGCCTCGCGGCGGAACCGTTCGACGAACTGCTCCCGATGCGGGCCTTTGGCGAGTTGTGTGTGCATGACCTTAATCGCCACGGTGCGCCCCAGACGCTCATCGACGGCCTCATACACGGTGGCCATACCACCCTCGGCGATATTGCGCACGATGCGGTAGCGTCCCTCAATCATCTGCGCGGGCTCGTTCTCACTCATGTTGTATCGTACGGTTCCTTTAATCACGACTAAACACGTTCAGTGTACATGGCCCCGGTTACGCGGCCGGAGCATCAGCGCATAGTTTTCATGGGTTTTCACCGGTGTCCATGGTCTCATGGTCCGGCGGCTCGCATTGCGGACTATCGCAAGGATTCGGGGATGAATCGCGCACAAGCCTCGGTCAGACGGCGTTGCGCTTCGGAATTCAGCTCAAGACCGGCAATCGCCTTACGGGACTCACCCCATAGGGCAGCGATGCGCTCGCGGGATCGATCAAGAGCACCGGTCGACGTGAACAGTTCAATGGTGCGGGCCACCTGGTTGTCATTGCGACAATCCGCTTCGAAGATGGCAATCAGATCGGCCTTATCCGCCGTATCTGCCGCAGACAGAGCATCAGCCAACAGCACTGTGCGTTTGCCTTCTCGGATGTCTCCGCCAATTGGTTTTCCGGTATTGCGGCTTGATCCGACGACATCCAACAGGTCATCCGCCAGTTGGAACGCCAGTCCGAGCGGCCGGCCGACGGCCAACGCGCAATGTCTGGCCTGATCCGGGCTCTCTCCTGCGGCCAGCAGTGCAAGCAGCAGTGGAGCGATGGTGGTGTAACTGGCTGTCTTCCAGCGGAATACGTTCAATGAGGCGTTCGCCAGAGCTTCGGGATTAGACAGCGGGGTCATCTCGACGGCCAAGTCCAGTACTTGGCCGATTTCCACCTCGCGCTGCATGGTAAGAAACGCCTCGTTCAGGGCATCGGTGTTGGGAAGACGGCTGGCGGACCGGCGTGTGATTTCAATGCAGGCAGTGGCCAGAATGTCGCCGAGCATCAGGCCCAAGCCACGGCCTATGGCACCGCTGTGTACGGCCTGCTCCAAGGCATGATGTGCGGAAGGCTTGCCCCGGCGCAGATCGGATTCGTCGATGATGTCGTCATGCACCAGTGCGGCCGT
>ENA-UOIZ01000309-UOIZ01000309.1-human-gut-metagenome-genome-assembly--contig:-P88-NODE-309-length-53910-cov-25.027778_pt1 | contig 53910 bp, 48 predicted proteins | sample MGYA00242336_ERZ723883 | MGnify/ENA metagenome assembly ERZ723883 | reverse complement strand
ATCACATGAACTCGTTGAAGCATAACCTGCTGGATTATACGGATGATGATAAGTTCGATGTGATTCTGATGAACCCTCCTTATGGCGGACATGAGGACAAGTCCATTCAGAGATTCTTCCCCGACGATCTGGCAAGCTCTGAGACCGCCGATCTGTTTATGTCAGTTATCCTGTACCGTTTAAAAAAGAACGGCAGAGCTGCTGTTGTCGTGCCGGATGGTTTCTTGTTCGGTCTGGACAATGCGAAGGTAAACATCAAGAAAAAGCTCATTGGCGAGTTTAATCTGCACACCGTTGTCAGACTGCCCGGCTCTGTGTTCAGCCCCTATACTTCCATTACCACCAATCTGTTGTTCTTCGATAACACAAAGCCGACAACAGAAACATGGTTCTACAGAGTGGATATTCCGTCTGACAGAAAGCACTTTTCCAAGACCAAGCCCATGGAGCTTAAGCATTTTGACGATTGCATCGCTTGGTGGAATGACAGAAAAGAAATCCGGGATGGCGAAAACTTCAAGGCGCAGAAGTTTACCGCAGACTATCTGCTGAATGAACAGGGCTGCAACATCGACCTGTGTGGCTATCCCCATGAGGAAGAAGAAATCCTTGACCCAATGGACACTATCCGGGAATATCAGGAAAGACGGACCGCCCTCAATGCCGAAATCGACAAGGTGCTTGCAGAGCTGGAAGCATTGCTGCCGGGAGGTGTAACAGAATGACCCCCCAACAGTTAAAGGCAAGTATTCTTCAATATGCAATCCAAGGCAAGCTCGTTGAGCAGAGACCGGAAGAAGGAACAGGAGAAGAACTGTATCAGCAAATTCAGGCAGAAAAACAGCGACTGATTAAAGCGGGCAAAATTAAAAAAGAGAAAGCTTTGCCTGAAATTACAGAGGATGAAATCCCGTTTGATATTCCGAAAACATGGTGCTGGATAAGACTCGGGGAACTTATTAGGGTTATTGGTGGTGTTTCCTATAAAAAGGGGGATGTTGTCAAAAACGGCATCCGTATTTTAAGAGGTGGCAATATTCAAGCTATGAAAGTCTTAACGGATGAAGATGATGTATTTTTGCCACACGAATATAGAGATGATGAAAAGCAAGTGAAGATTGGTGACATTTTGATTGTTGCATCAACCGGTAGCAAGGCTGTCATTGGAAAAGCTGGATATGTTGACAGAGAAATGCCGTGTACGATGATTGGTGCTTTTTTACGAATCTGTCGCCCCATATATTTCGAGACCGTCGAATATTTGCGTTGCTTATTTGATAGTGATTTTTATAGAAAACACATTCGTGATTTGTCACAAGGAACAAATATCAACAATGTAAAAGAGTCCTACATTACGGAGTTCGTTATTCCTTTCCCTCCTCTCACGGAACAAAAGCGCATTGTTGCCAAGATAGAAGAAGTTCTTCCGTATGTTGACCGTTATGCCGATGCCTACGAAAAGTTGGAACAGTTTAATGCCAAGTTCCCGGAGGATATGAAAAAATCCGTTCTGCAATATGCCATTCAAGGCAAGCTTGTGGAGCAGCGCCCCGAAGAGGGCACAGCCGAGGAACTCTATCGGCAGATTCAGGTCGAAAAGCAGAAGCTGATTAAAGCGGGCAAAATCAAAAAGGAAAAACCCCTGCCCGAAATTGCAGAGGATGAGATTCCGTTTGATATTCCGGAGAGTTGGAAGTGGGTACGGATAGGTGCGTTGACATACAACTGGGGACAAAAAACGCCCGATAGCAGATTCTGTTATATTGATGTTGGTTCGGTAAATAACACATCGCATACTTTGAATAAAGAAAATACAGTAGTTGAAGCAAAAGATGCTTCTTCACGAGCAAAGAAGATCGTTAAAAAGGGAGATGTTATTTTTGCAACCATAAGACCGTATCTGAAAAATATTTGTATTATAGATAAAAAATTCCCCTGTGAGCCCATTGCAAGTACTGCATTTGCAGTCATGCATTGTCCTGAAGGCTTACTTAACAAATATCTATACTATTATTTGTTATCTCCAACTTTTATGCGCTTTGCCAACGCAAGAGACAAAGCAAAAGGTGTCGCTTATCCCGCAATCGGAGAAAAAGACTTTTTTAATGGCATTATTGCTTTACCGCCCGTTGCCGAGCAGAAACGTATTGTTGCCAAACTGGAAGAAATCCTGCCGTTGTGTGAACGGTTAAAATGAGGTACTGCTATGATTTTTGATGGCAGATGGAAATGGGAATTGAAAAAACAGTCTTGGGCAATATCTCTTTGGCAAAAGGCTCCAAGCTACGGTGAATATGGGAAGCATAAGCTGAACCGTGCTGTGTTATACTCTGCCACCGTCCTGCGAAAAGCCATTGAAGACGAAATTGAAGCAGAGAAAGTTGCCAAAGAGCAGAACTGGACACTTCCCGAATGCAAAATCATGAGCGGCATAATCTCTGCCACGAAATATCCGTACACCGACGAAGACGGTTGGGCTTTTCGTGGTAAAATCTGCGTGTCAAGCTATGGTGAAGGACAAGCTGCCTCGCTCAAAGTGAAGGATGTGTGTAACTGGCTTTTGCATTCCTATGTTTGGGGTGTCGCAGGCTATGCAGATCAAAAAGGATTCGCCGGTTTCTTGGTAGCATCGGATTTTGATAAAGAGAAGTTCGTCCATTTTGTTTCATTTGACGAATGGCAGAAAGTGATTGATGCAGCTATCAAAAATGGTGCGTTTTGAACATAAAAAACGTAATTATTTCATGTGTGATTTAATACTTGAGAGGAGGGTTATCAATGGATCAAAATGATCGAGAACAATTTTGGATAACATTATGTTCTTTGCCCGGGAATGATATTGTGGCAGAGCGAGAACAGCTATTCAAATCAATTAAGTATCCAAAGTTACTTTTTCGGTATCGTCCTGTCAGCACAAAAAGCTTGGAAGCGCTCAGAACAAACAAGCTCTATTTTTCTTCTGCGAATTATTATGATGATCCTTTTGATACCTTTCTTCACATCGACATTGAAGCGATCCGGAAAGAGTATCTAAGTGCATTCCAGACTCCGGAAAGTACAGAAGCAGTTGTGGAGGGTGTTAAAGCATTACTTGGGGGTATTCTTTCCGAGGAGAAAGTAGCGCAGTTTACGGTTGAGAATGTGACAAACGCACTTTCTCACGGGCTTACCGAAAGCTTTTTGAATGCAGCGCTTTCACTCCGTGATGAAGTTAAAAAGGATACGTGGTCAGTTTGTTTCTCCGAAAATGGGTTTAATGAGGTTCTGTGGCTGAAATATGCAGATCAGCACAGAGGTTTTGTGCAAATCTACGACCTTGAAAACAATGACAACTTCTTATGCGGCAAACAAGAAAAATGCGTTAATTGCGGAATCAAGAACTACGGAACGCCGCTATATCCGATTTACTATTCGGACACGCCTTATGATGCAACAAAATTTGCGAAATTTGTTATGCTTCGTAAAATAGCAGAGATAACAGAAACTCAGATTCCTCAGGAGCTATATGAAGGAATGGGAAGTCCTATGTGGGAACGAGAAAAAACGACTCTGATCAAAAAAGAGTGCCATAAATATGATGAGGAATGGCGAATGATAACCGGCTGCATTATGAAGCCGCCGGTGATGATGGAATGGATCCCAAGCGGTATAATTCTTGGCCTGCGAATGGGCGTAGCAGAGGAAAATCTTGTTGTAAGCATGGCAAAAGAAGCCGGAATTAAAAATATTTATAAATCCTACATAAATGCGCAAAACAAGCTGGATGATTATCCTTTGAAATTGTAATCTTTCCGGCAAGTACCTAAGTAAGTGAAGTAAGGTAGTGATCCAGTTCTGATCGCTGGAAGCGGTTATCGGCAACTTCGTTTTCAACAGCGGTGCAGTCAATGGAAATCTGGCTTCCATCATCAAAAACCAATTCTACGCAGGCTGTGTCTATGTTGAATTGACAGGATATAAATTTGCTCATGGTCATACCTCCAAGATGTTTTTTGAGGTGAGTCAGGCGGTCAATTCCGGGTGATTATTGGCGGGAATCATACCGAAACCCGCTGCAAATCATTCAAAATAAGTCGTTGCGAACGGTTAGTACGTATAAAATAGCTGGCTACAAAACGGCTACAAAATTCGTAAGGAACCTATGTACAGCCCGAAATACGTGGATTATTTGGACAAAAAGCGTATCGAGAGTGCATTTTATAACCCTAAATCAAAGCCCAAGACTTGAGTGGGAATAACCCCATGATTCCTGCGGGCTCTGTTGACACGGGTTCACTTATTAAAAGAATACACCGCCGCATCGGACAGTTTTGATGCGGCGGTTTTTGCTGTACAAGTTTTTTGCTGTACAAGTGTTGAAAAGTTTCAAAAGCTGTGCTATCATAATAGAAAGTCACAGCAAGTATTACTGATGGAGAAACTAAAAATGAAGAACGTAATTCATATTTTCGGAGCTTCCGGTTCGGGCACAACAACGCTTGGCAAAAAAATATGTTCGGAATTGGGTTATACATTAATGGATACGGACACATATTATTGGATTCCGACGGAACCTCCGTTCAAGCTTAAACGTTCGGCGAACGAGCGGATAGAACTGATGAAAAATGATATCAATAAATCAGCAAATGTCGTTATATCCGGTTCACTTGCAGATTGGGGAGATGAGTTGATTCCGTGTTTCACTTTGGCTGTAAGAATCGAAATGAAACAGAGTGTGCGCATGGAAAGATTGCTGAAGAGAGAGCAGGCGATTTACGGTTCGCGCATTGAACCGGGAGGGGATATGTATCGACAGCATGTCGAGTTTTTTGAATGGGCAAAATCCTACGACAGCGGCGGTGCGGAAATCAGAAGCAAGGCAAGACATGATCAGTGGCAGAAAAAGCTTTCGTGCAGGGTTCTGCATTTGGACGGTGAAGCCGAAATTGATGACAAATTCAAAAAAGTGTCGGAAGCGCTCGGCCTTTTTGAAAAAAAGAACTTGACAATTGCAGACTATTGCGATAGTATAGACTACAGAGATAGTCCGGAGGCGAAAGAATGAGAGAAAAATTGTTTGACAGTGAAGCGAAGGTTATGGAAATAATTTGGGCAAGGGGTGCGATTTCCGCAAAGGAGATCAGTTTGATTGCTGCCGACACCATCGGGTGGAACAAGAACACAACCTATACTGTCATAAAAAAACTTGAAACGAAAGGTTTTATTCGTCGTGACGAACCCGGATTCATCTGCACTCCGACGGTTACTCGGGCGGAAATGCAAAAAAGGGAGGCCGTATCCCTGCTCAACAAGGTTTTCGGCGGTTCGCGCAAAGCACTGTTTTCAGCTTTGTTGGAGGATGAAAAGCTTACGGAGAGCGAAACAGACGAACTTCGACGATTGATTGAAAAAAGGTGACGACCATGCTCGGAGAGTTTTGCTATTGGATAGTTAATATGAGCATAACGGCTTCCGTTACGGGGCTTATCGTTATGGCTGCAAGAAAGATTAAAGCCGTTCCGCGCAGATTTTCCGTATTTCTGTGGATAATTCCGTTTGTGCGCATGTGGGTGCCTTTCGGCCTGAACAGCCGATACAGCCTGATGACGCTGATTTCGCAACTGACAACAAAAACCGTAACGATTTATCAGCCCGCGGATGATATCGCCTTTTCCGTAACAAACACACTAATGCTTGCAGACAGCTATTTCCCCATTGCGTATAAGGTCAATATTCTGAGCAAGGTGTTTGAAATTTCATCATTGGTTTGGATAATTTCGGCATTGGCTTTGATTCTTGCGTTGACAATACTTTATTCAACAACAAAGCATGAAATTCGGGATGCCGTTCACCTCAAGGGGAATGTTTTTCTGTCTCCGAAAGTGGAAAGTCCCGCAGTATACGGCATTATCAGGCCGCGCATCGTTTTGCCGACGTCGTTTGCGGCAGCGGAACTCAAACATATTCTGCAACATGAAAAAACACATATTCGCAGACTGGATAATCTCTGGCGATTGGCAGGCTTTCTGACGGCGGCAGTTCACTGGTTCAACCCTCTTTCATGGATTTTTTTAAAAGCGTTCCTTTCGGATCTTGAACTTGCGTGCGATGAGGCCGCAACAGCAAAGTACAGTGAAGATGAGCGCAGGGAGTACGCACTTGACCTTTTGAACTGCGTTCAAAGCAAAAGCCTGTTTGTTTCGGCATTTGGAGGAGCAAAAGTGCGAACGAGAATTGAAAGCATTCTTTCGTATAAGAAAATGACAGCGTTTTCCGCAGTCGGGTTCGGACTGCTGATAATTATCATCATATATACCCTGCTCACAAATGCAGGTTAATGAAAGGAGAATAAAATGAAAAAAATCGTGTGTTTATTGCTGGCCGTTTTGTCGGTTGTAATGTTTGCGGCGTGCACCGGCAAGCCGGAACAGACGGAAAAGCAAGCGGAAAGCCATACGGAAGCTCCCGCCGTTGACAGCGGCGAAAAGCAGCGGCTCCAACAGGTTTTGGAAACGGTCTGCTCCGCAGATGAAGCTCTGGAACTTGCGAAAAAATCGAATGCCGTTGTTTTCGAAACCAAGGGTTGTGTTTTCGGAAAAGAAACATGGGATGCGTTCTATGAAAAGGTCAGCAAGGGCGCTCCCGCAATCGTTCTGTGTGCAAATTACTACACACTGAGCAGAGAAGGCATAAGCGACGAACTGTACGAGCAGCATAAGGATAAGTACCCGCAGTTGGTCTTCAATTTGCTGGAATACGACGGCGAGACTTTTGTGCTGAGGTGGCATGAAAGCACGGCGGAATACATAGGCAACAGGGATACCTATAAATATCTGCTGCATTTCACGGGTGATGCGCCGTCGGAAGCAGCAAGGTATACACAATATGACAACTATGTTCTTGTCAACGATCCGACGGTAACTTGGGACGAAATTGTTCTCAGCATATGCAGCTCGCAGAGCTCGCAGCTTGGCGACTCCATTCCGCACCGTGTTATTTATAAAAACTATCTCGGTTGGAAGGACTGAACCGGAGAAGTAAAAATGCAGAGCCTTCCGTTTCGTTTCCGCAGCTCATATAAACGGGAAATGAAGCGGAAGGCTGAAATTTAATGCGGCGAAGCATGCTGCCGCATTGCAGCGGCGGCAAAAAGCCGAGGGTCGAAATATCAAGCTCACCGGCTGAGTTTAAGCTCGGGCATACGGCTGTTTCACTAAGAGGCGGATGATGCCGGCATTGCTTCGGTACTTTTCAGACTTAATTCACTTCAAAACATCAAAGCTTAATCCAATACCTTTGCACGGGAACCCCGTCCTCGACAACTTCGTTTTCAAGCACGCCGCCGTGCAGACTGGAAGGACCTTTGCCTCAGCGCATTCGTGCGGGTTGCGACCTCGAACCATGATGATATTCTGCAACTTGCAAATCTTTGCCTCAGCGCATTCGTGCGGGTTGCGACTGCATCGTCAAAAAATCCCGCCAGTCATGCTTGCGCTTTGCCTCAGCGCATTCGTGCGGGTTGCGACGCTGGGGCTGAACGTCAACTGTCGCGTCACGTCCTTTGCCACAGCGCATTCGCGCGGGTTGCGACGTTGCACCACAAAACGGACATTAACGCAGATATCTTTGCCACAGCGCATTCGCGCGGGTTGCGACTCCATCCCAGTGCAACAGACACGGCAACGTGTTTCTTTGCCTCAGCGCATTCGCGCGGGTTGCGACTACATCAGGATTGTTGAACATGACTGGGACATTCTTTGCCTCAGCGCATTCGCGCGGGTTGCGACGCCATTTGATGAAAGATTGCGACTGCGAGACGGACCTTTGCCTCAGCGCATTCGTGCGGGTTGCGACCAGTGTGCAAACAATTTACAGCAACCTGACGGAGCTTTGCCACAGCGCATTCGTGCGGGTTGCGACATCAAGCTCACCGTTGACGATGTGGACTGCTACCTTTGCCACAGCGCATTCGTGCGGGTTGCGACCCATTGCTACAAACTATGCAAAATCGGGCAAACGCTTTGCCACAGCGCATTCGCGCGGGTTGCGACGCCGGACCTGCCGCTCAGCGGTGCGAGTGGAGCCCTTTGCCACAGCGCATTCGTGCGGGTTGCGACCAAGCTTTTCATCCTTTGCGCCGAGCAGTGCTTCCTTTGCCACAGCGCATTCGTGCGGGTTGCGACGCAACCATGATTACAGCGACTAACCAATTTCATCTTTGCCACAGTGCATTCGCGCGGGTTGCGACAGCAGGGCATCAGCGCACTTGCGGGCATGGATTATTTAAAGTTGTAAACAACGGAACTCGCAATGAGGGCATCAGCGCACTTGCGGGCATGGAGCACTTTGCCTCAGCGCATTCGCGCGGGTTGCGACTCGGGCTTGCTGTCAAACTGCCGTGCCGATATTGGCTTTGCCTCAGCGCATTCGCGCGGGTTGCGACGCTGCGACCTTTTTCCGCGGCGCACGGTGGGACGATCTTTGCCACAGCGCATTCGCGCGGGTTGCGACGCTGCGACCTTTTTCCGCGGCGCACGGTGGGACGATCTTTGCCACAGCGCATTCGTGCGGGTTGCGACGCAAATGCGTGAGCTGACAGTGCCGTTACTGCATCTTTGCCACAGCGCATTCGTGCGGGTTGCGACCCATTGCTACAAACTATGCAAAATCGGGCAAACGCTTTGCCTCAGCGCATTCGCGCGGGTTGCGACCCATCCCAGTGCAACAGACACGGCAACGTGTTTCTTTGCCTCAGCGCATTCGCGCGGGTTGCGACACGTTCGCCGTCGCAACTCCTTCTTGCCTGTCTTCTTTGCCACAGCGCATTCGCGCGGGTTGCGACGCAAGTGACATTGCCGACTATATCCTGTCAGAGCTTTGCCACAGCGCATTCGCGCGGGTTGCGACTGCACTTGCGGCGGGCTGTCGATTGAGATACGTTCTTTGCCACAGCGCATTCGCGCGGGTTGCGACTCCGCCGCTGTCGGTGCTGCATTGTTTACGAGCTTCTTTGCCACAGCGCATTCGCGCGGGTTGCGACGATGCTGGAAGCCGAGCTTGACGGCAACACGTTTCTTTGCCACAGCGCATTCGCGCGGGTTGCGACGCTCAAAAACAAAAAGTAGCACTACACTCTGCTGCTTTGCCACAGCGCATTCGCGCGGGTTGCGACCATCATGGCGGAATAACCCGATTCCGTCCCGATTGCTTTGCCACAGCGCATTCGCGCGGGTTGCGACGGTTGTTTATTGTGTGTGTTGTCGGTATTGTGCTATCTTTGCCACAGCGCATTCGCGCGGGTTGCGACCAGCTTTAGGTGCGTCTCCCGATGTTGCCGTGGTCTTTGCCACAGCGCATTCGCGCGGGTTGCGACTTAACAACGCAGAGTTTGGCAAAATCCGAACGCTCTTTGCCACAGCGCATTCGCGCGGGTTGCGACTCCGCCCCGCTCTTGCGACTTTGCCGCAAGCGATCTTTGCCACAGCGCATTCGCGCGGGTTGCGACTGCGGAAAAGCAATGCAGCGCACTGCGAATTTGCTGCGAGAAGGTAGATAGCTTTTCAAGCGTGGGCGAATCAGGGCTTGCGCTGACTATTTTCCCTTTCTCTTTTGCTGCCAAAGCAACCTATGTTGCCATTAACGACAGCTTCGGACGGGCAATCGACCGATTTTTTGGTGCGAACCGCACCGGAATTAGTGTTAACTATGACTTCGCCGAACACCCATGCTTGTGATCGTTTTGGGAAGGGATTCCAAGCGATGAATCTCGGCATCATGCATAATGACAAAATTCGGATAGTCTATCCGCAGTGCTTCTTTATCAAAAGAACAAGGCTGCGGTATCGTGTGTTGCAGCAGGAAAGCAGAGTACAAATCGCGCTGAATCCGCTTTGTTTTGCTGCTGTCGGAGCCATCTGAAATCGGCATGTAATTCCACCGTTCGGAAAGACTCTTCTTTTCATAAGTGTCACTAAGGTGATTATACTGGCTTGCTCTAAGGCGGAACGTATCGACTTCAACGACTCCGGGGAGCCCAAGAGTTTCACATTTTCGTTTGAGTATACTGATGAACATAGCAGGCGCTTTGTTTGCAAGAGACTTGCCGAAACGCTTTTTCCGCTTGTATCTTCCGGTTTTTTCTGAAATTGAAGTTTCCTTTGCGCGGTGCGCCAAACCGGGCCAGTTCATTTTTTCAACAAAAAAACGATCACCGAGCGTCAACATATGGTTTGCAAGGCAAGTGTGCTGAAGCTTTCTGATTTCTGCCTGCCGATGCTGAATATAAGCAAGTTTTGACTGCAATTTCAGATACCGTTTGGACTTGTTGCGGGTCAGTTTCACTCCGCACTTTATTGTGCCGTCCGGTTTGTAGTTGTCCGGATTCGTTGCGCGGCGGCTGCGATCCAGCTTGCGCTGAAGCTTCTTTTTTTGATGTTCGATATTGGTGACTCGGTCAGCAAGTTCAAGCAGAGCAACTTCTTTATCGGAAGCGTATGCAACGGTCTGCGGACCGATATCAATTCCGACATTCCCCTTGCCGACAGAGTGAATCGGCTTTCCTGTTTCCGCAGAATACTTGAGCGCAGGTTTTCCTTCAAGCGTTAACTGAGCATACCATCGCAGACGATTTTTTCCGGGTTTTTTGATGATACGGACATATTTAACCCGCCTTGAAAGCATTTCACGCTCGTATTCGTTATCGGGGTCAATTTTCAGCGGAAGCAAAAGCTTTTTCTTTTTCCTTGTCCATTCAACATATTGTCCGCGGAAAATTATTTCGCACCCGCCGCTCTTGCCTTTTACAGAGTATCCTTTAAGTGAAGAAATATCCCCAAGGCGTTTGAAATGAATCTCCTTTCCGCTCCCGCTCAGGTATTTATCGAATGCAGCCCAAAGCTGAACCGCAATGCAGTGAACGGCAACATTTGACCCGATAAGACCGTCAAAATGTTTATAAAAGAATTTGACATCGCTTTTGAAACCATTTTCGCTAATGCCGTTTGCACTAATAAGCTTCTCTCTGCGTTTAAAAGCATCCTTGCATTCGGGCGAATCCTTTGTGTTGCTGCGGTAAGCGCTGCTGATTACGGATTGAATTTGCCGATATTCAACAGTGCGCTCGAGCTGACGAAGCTTTTTCAGCTCAAAATTAAGTAAAGAATTATAAATCCTACGCGCCGCTTCAAAGCGCTTCAAGAGGCAATCCTCCTGCCATTTTTCAACCCTAAGCGGCAGAGTCAGAACACAGGTGTCGGTATTATTATTATTATTATTATTTTTCGCCAACAGGATCACCTCTTTTTGCTTGATATTTGGTATTATACATCATTCTTACAAATAATGCAACCGCAAAAACGCTCGATTCCGGAGATAACTGTACGCTTTTATGTACAAACTTAGTATACAAAGCTACTATTTGAAATCGCACAGACTGATTTTCAGAATTTGACGCCGAACTGCTCAGTTTCTATTTTAACTCAATCAACTATTCACTTCAAAACCTCAAACCCGAATCCAATACCTTTGCACGGGAACCCCGTCCTCGACAACTTCGTTTTCAAGCACGCCGCCGTTGCGGATGATGGATTTTGCCGAGCCGATATTGTTCCTGTCGCAGCACATCAAAACCCTGTTTATGCCGAGCTTTCTGCATTCCTGCAGCGCAAGTGAGATCATTGCCGTTGCATAACCTTTGCGGCGCTCACTCGGGCGGATACCGTCGCCGATATGGCCGCCTGTTTTCAGCAGCGTTTCATTCAGATAATGTCGAATATTGACAGCGCCGACAAAGATATTTCGGTCTTTGTCAAGGCAAAACAGCGTTGTGTCCGGAACGTATCCGTCCGCATTCCCTTCCTTTGTTTCAAGGTTTTGAAGATAATAATCAAAATCGTGAAAATCATTGCGGAATATTGCATAGGGGGAAGGATTTGTGCGGTTGTTTTCAATATCCGCTTTCCATTCGGTCAGCATTTCAAACAATTGTTCGCGGTATTGCGGCGTGAGCCGAACAAGTTCAATATTCACAATTAAAATTCCTCCTCATTCGGTGATAGACAGTTCAAGGGTGAAAGTCGATGTTTGCTTTTCGTGTTAACAGCAAAATCAAAACCTCCGCCGAATATTATGATGTTCGACGGAGGCCTTTTGTTTGCGTTTGTTGATTTACACTGAGTGGATCTTATTCCTCGGTTTTGCAGCAGGTGCCGCATTTTGCGGAAGCGTTGTCGCCCGCGCAGCTGTCATCGCAGGTGCAGTCATCGGTGCACTCGTCACAGCAGCAGTCGTCATCACAGCAGCAGTCGCCTTCTTCAAGCCTTGACTGAACGATCTGGATCAGTGCGTCCATATCCTCTTCGGCGGGGGAGACGAATTCTTCGGTGTCCTCTGCTTCATTCACAACAACCTGCATGATGTAGACGTTGGTTTCGCAGTCGCACTCCTCGTCTTCGCAGTCACATTCATCGTTGGTGTCGACGAGGACAGCGTACTCTTTGTCGTTATAATCGAAATAGTCGATAACGTCAAGCTCGAAATCGTTGCCGTCGTCATCGGTGAATACTACAAAATCTCTCTCTTCGTTCATGGTAATATCTCCTTTGGGCTTAATTTAATTGTACCCCATGCATTGTACCCCATTTCGGCGTTTATTGCAACCGGTTAAACGCATTTTTTTTCGAAAAAAAGGTCGAATCCGCGCACGCCGGATAAAAAAGCGTATTCGAAGCAGAAAACAGCCTGTCTTTTGCCGCCGCAATGACGGGATATTGCTATTGAGTTGATTTGAAACATGTGCTATACTGTTTGCATACGGTTGGAATGCCAAACCTGTATCGTTCGGTTCGGGTTCAATCAGGCCGACAGCCGAAGCGGCGGTTCTTTAATTCAGCCTGCCGACAGAACAGGCGGCTCAGTCAGCGGCAGGGCGGCAGAAAGGTGATACGAATATGAAATTTAAAAAACAGATTCCGAACATGCTCTCGGTTTTTCGGTTGATTTTAATCGGGGTTTTTGTCGCGCTGTTTAAAAACGAACGTTATCTTTTGAGCTTTTTTGTTTATATTTTCGCGTTCGGAACGGATATTCTGGACGGTTGGCTTGCGCGGCGCAACAATTGGATCACAAACGTCGGCAAAGTTCTCGATCCGCTGGCGGACAAGCTGATGCTGATTGCCGTTCTCGCATGTTTCTGGTTCAAAGGGGTCATTCCGCTTTATATAATGCTGATAATCCTTGCTAAGGATGCGATAATGATAATTGTCGGCGGAATCCTTTATTCAAAACATGTTGTTGTTTATGCCGATTGGTTCGGAAAGATTGCAACGGGGCTGTTTGTCGGCGCAATAACGCTCACATTTATGCAGCTTGAATTCGGCATATGTCCGTTTTATCTTTATGCATATTTTGCAGCCATAGCGGCAGCGTTGATCTCTTTCTTCCATTACGGGATAAATACCTTTATAAGAAACAGAAAGAAAAAATAATCGCCGAAAGGCACCGCATACCCGTTTGCGGCATATCAATGGAGCAAGGCTTTTCTTTGGAGGTATTGAAATGAAGAAATTTCTTGCTCTTTTTCTTGTTCTTTTGCTGCTTGTTCCGATTGCGGCGGCATGCGGCGGTTCGGGCGAACTGCGGCATATCACGCTGAACGAGGTCACTCGCTCCGTGTTCTATGCGCCGCTTTATATCGCGGTCAGCCGCGGTTATTTTGCGGAGGAGTGCATTGATCTTGAAATTGTGACCGGCGGGGGAAGCGACAAAAGCATGACCGCGCTTATATCGGGCGATGCGGATTTTGCATTGATGGGGCCGGAAACGGGTGTTTATGTTGTGAACGAGGGCAGCGCAAACCACCCGATGATTATCGGGCAGCTCACAAAGCGCGACGGTTCGTTCCTTCTTTCAAGGGAAAAAACGGATGATTTCTCGTGGGAGGATTTGCGCGGAAAATCCGTCATTGCGGGGCGTGCCGGCGGAATGCCGTATATGACTTTTATCTATGTTCTGCTGAAAAACGGATTGAAGCCCGGGGAGGATGTTGAGGTTATCAACAACATTCAGTTCAACCTGATGGGCGGAGCATTCGAAGGCGGCACGGGCGACTATGTTACGCTTTTTGAACCGACAGCAACGCTTTTTGAACGCAGCGGAAGCGGGCACATCGTTGCAAATGTCGGACTCGAATCGGGCGAGGTGCCGTACACAACTTTCATGACCATGCCGGATACAATTAAAAAGGAACCGAAACTCGTTGAATCCTTCATTCGTGCGGTTTATAAGGCTCAGCTTTGGCTTAAGGACGCGACCGATGCCGAAGCGGCGGAAGCGATGCTGGAATTTTTCCCCGATGCGGATGTTGAAACGCTGAAAATCGTTGCAAACAGTTATCGAAAGACGGATTCATGGATGGCTGACCCGATCATGACGGAGGAGGCATTCACACGTTTGCAGGATATTATTGACATCAACGGTGAATTGAAGGCGAGAGTTGAGTTCGGCGAACTCGTTGACAACTCGTTTGCCGAGGCCGTTGTGAAAGGAAAATAGGGGCAAACAAAGGCAAATGAAGGAAGCTGAGGCGAACGACACAGCAGTCAACTGAGTAAATAAGTATGCGTAAACCCTGCCTGTATGCGTTAACGGCGGGGTTTGCGCATTGAATTCAGCACGGTGCCGAGACCGAATGCGCAAAAACATACAGCTTTGAGTAATAACGAAACCGGGAGATAAACGAATGAGAGTGCTTGACATTGATCTTGATTTTTTCCTTGCGGACTGCTGCGAACCGGCACCGGCCGGCGCGCGGCCCGATGCTGCCGGGCATGAACCGTGGCAGGCGGAGAAAGTAAGGGAGTTTTTGGAAAAAAACTGCGGACTGAACACGGAAAGAAAGATTCCGGGAAGGGTTTTTGAAACGCATGACGGTGCGCTGCAATTCTGGCAGGAATTGATTGCGGCCGGGCAGCTTTCCGTGCCGTTTGAGGTTACGCATATCGATGCACACAGCGATCTCGGCATAGGCAGACCCGGACCCGGCTTTGTGCTGAATTCCGTGCTGCCCCTCAGCCCTGCGGAAAGAGCGGACATCAAACGCTACTATGAAATGAAACAGCTCGATGAAGCAAATTATCTTTTGTTTGCACTTGCATTTCGGTGGATTTCACGCCTTGAAAATGTTCGAAACCCGAAGTCTCGTCCGGACATTCCGCAATTTGCATTCCGATGTGAACAGGAGAATCAGCGCGGCTGCGGAAAATATGAATTCATTCGGCTTTCAAGCTTTGTTTCGAAACTTTTTGAAGCAAAAAACGGCATTGAACCGAGAGTGGACTTCAAAGTTTTTGATGACTACACCGAGTTTTCGGCATCGGCGGAATATGATTTTGCTTCGCTTGCCGTTTCGCCGCGCTATTCCCCTGCGGAAGCCGATGTGCTTGTGAACGTTATCAAAGAATATTTTGATTTGATTTAACGGATATAATATGTTTCAAACGGAGCGGACGGCAGGCGGCATTCGGATATGCACGGATTTCCGCAATTTCGTTCCGAAAAAAACATGAGCAAACGGCGTGAACATGTGGTATAATATGATTGGCTGAATATACCGCTGTCAGTGAATTGAACACGACTTTGCGGCGGCGGAATTCGGCCGAACAAATCCCTCTGCGGGACAGAAAGGAACGGAAAAATAAATGAGCGTGTTTTCAAAAGAATACTGTGAAAAAATGCGTGTTCGCATCGATTGCGGCAATATGCTCGCCGAGGCTGTCGGCAAACACGGCATCATGGCGGAGGAAATATCGGAAATGCTGCCGCGTGCAGAGGGTGCATTTGCGGGTGTTGAAAAAAAGCGCGGTGAAATGCGCTGGCGGCTTCTGCCCGAAACTCAGCTTGAAATCCTTCCCGCCGTTGAAGAGGCAGCGGAATTCGTCAGGTCAAAAGCGGATAATTTCGTGATTCTGGGCATCGGCGGAAGCGCACTGGGTCCGATTGCGGTGCATCGTGCGCTGAATCATCTCTATCATAACGATCTTCCTTCCGAAAAACGAAAATCTCCGCGCCTTTTTGTGGAAGACAATGTTGATCCCGAGCGCATGGCTGCATTGCTCGATGTGATTGATACTGACCGAACCGTGTTCAACGTTATCACAAAATCGGGCAGCACAAGCGAAACCATGGCGCAGCTGCTTATTATAACGCGAATGCTTATTGACCGTTACGGTGAAGAAGGGCTGCGCGATCACTTGATTGCAACAACCGACAAACAAAAGGGCAACCTGATAGGCATTGCAAAAAAATACAACCTGCGCACTTTTATTATTCCGGACGGCGTAGGGGGAAGATTTTCCGAACTCTGTCCTGTCGGGCTTGTTGCGGCTGCCGTCGGCGGAGCGGATGTTCGCGCGCTGCTTGCGGGCGCGGGATACATGGATGAGCTTTGCTCAAACGCCGATGTGAAAAAAAACCCCGGATTGATGCTTGCCCTGCTTGAAATCATTGCGGCGGAAAAGCACGGCGCAAACATCGGCGTGCTGATGCCCTATGCGGATTCGCTGAAATTCATGGCGGATTGGTATGCGCAGCTTTGGGCGGAATCGCTGGGCAAAAAGCTCGTGAAGGACGGAAAGGTTTTGCGATTCGGACAGACTCCGGTAAAATCTCTCGGCGTTACGGATCAGCATTCGCAGGTTCAGCTTTACACCGACGGACCTTTTGACAAAACAATAACTTTCATCTCTGTTGAAAAATACCGCAGTGATGTTGCTGTTCCGCATGTTTTTGACGATATTCCGGGGATTGCGTTTCTATCCGGACACAGCTTGGGTGAGCTGATTTCCGCCGAATTCCATGCAACCGAACACGCCGTAACCGTCAGCGGACATATGAACAAGAACATCATCATGCCCGAAGTCAACGAATTCACTCTCGGGCAGCTTATAATGCTGTTTGAAATGCAGACGGCATTCGCAGGAGAAATGCTGGGCATCGATGCATTCGATCAGCCCGGAGTCGAGGAGGGAAAGAATGCAACTTATGCCCTGCTCGGAAAACCCGGATACGAAGCCAAACTCGACGAATTGAAAAATGCCGAAGAGGCAAAGAAAAAACTCATCGTTTGATGCGGCGGACAAAAAGTGCGGTGCGGGGAAACGGCTTTTCGTATCGCACCGCAGATCTTGTAAACACATAAACACGAAAGGAATGCCGAAGCCATTTGTGGGCGCGGCGCGGCTTTTGAATGAGCCTTTTTGATAAGAAATACCTGAAAAGAATAGACTGGGTAACGGTCGGAATCGTGCTTGCGCTCGTTGTGTTCGGCACGATCGCGCTTGCCTCCGTTCAGGCAAAGCCTTTTGACGGCACGGAACACGGCATTGCGGATTATATGGACAAGCTCAACATGGAATACCTGCAAAAGCATATAACAAACTTCCTTGTCGGACTTGCTGCAATGATAATATTTCTTGTTTTTGATTACAGCATATTCAAAACTTTTGCAATGTGGGCATACATCGGCATAATAGGCTTGCTGATGCTGCTTTTCATTTTCGGCAAGGTGCGCGGCGGTGCACAGGGCTGGTTTGTTTTCGACACGCTTGAAAGGGCAATACAGCCGGGCGAGCTGAGCAAGATTGCATTGATCGTGATGCTTTCAAAATACGTCTCTGCCGCAATGGACAGGGACGGGCGATTGCTGAAATTCAAGGACGTTATGATTGCTCTCGGCATAACATTCGTTCCGTTCATACTGATAGTTCTCCAACCTGATTACGGAACGGCGATTGTATTGCTTGTTATCATGGTTGTGACATTCTTCGTTGCGCAGATAAAGTGGATTTATATAATCCTTGCCGCTGTCGGAGCCGGGGTGGGGCTTCCGCTGATGTACTTTTTTGTTTTGACCCCGAAGCAGCGCGACAGAATCGATGTTTTTCTGAATCCGTCCGCCGCAAGCGACGATGCAAAGTACCATGTCGGACAGTCGCAGATGGCAATAGGTTCCGGACGGCTCACGGGCAAGGGCTTTTTCGGTGAGCAGACGCTGGCACAGCTTCGCTATGTTCCGGCAAGGCACACGGATTTCATATTCAGCGGCATAACGGAGGCGGTCGGATTCATCGGCAGTGCGATACTGATTATTGTTTTCTTTGCACTGCTTTTCCGCTGGATGTATATTGCAATAAAAGCGCGGGATAATTTCGGCACCTGCCTTGTTACGGGTGTCAGCGCAATGCTTGCGGCACATATTTTCGAAAATATCGGCATGACGATGGGAATAATGCCCGTTACGGGAATTCCGCTGCCGTTTATAAGCTACGGCGGGTCGAATATGCTCACAAACATGATAGGTGTGGGTATTGTTCTGAACGTCTATATGCGTCGTCCGATGAAACGAAAACGGAAGCATGACAAAATACGCGAAAACGGCAAGACGGTCGTTGTTTAAAAAACAGAAAAGCATGTTTTGCAGGGCGGTATTCGAAGTGTCCGCTCAATCGCCCGATTTGATTGAGAGATTAATCGGATTTGAATCCATATGAATTAACGGCCATACGAATTAACGGTGAAAAAATGAATTGGGAAGGTTACAGCGAAAATGCATCCGCAGCTCTTGATGCGGCACAGGCTGCGGCGGAGGAGCTGCATCACGGCTTCATCGGCACGGAGCACATTTTGATAGGTCTGCTCCGTGCGCCGGGCACGGCGGGGGAGTGCCTTCGCAAATGCGGCGCGGATGAAAGCATGGTGTTTCCGTATGCGGACACTCTTGTCGGCGGCGGAAGACATATTTTCACGGACAGCAGGGGGTTCGCACCGCCTGCAAAACGCGTATTGGAGCTTGCGCTGTATGAAGCAAAAGCATATGCAAGCCGCACAATCTGCACGAAACATATCCTTCTTGCCGTTTTGCGCGAGACGGACTGTTTTGCATCACGCATTCTCGATTCCATCGGGCTGGACAGGCAGATGCTGAAAAAGCTTTTGAACGATGAATCGCGGGAACTCGGTTCGAACGGGCGCGAAAGCCGAAAGTCGGAGCCGCTCCATGATGAAAGCGCAGCCGAAAAAACAAAAGGCAGTGCGAATGATTCTTTAAAAAGTGATTCGGCCGAAAGACAGCCGCATGATGAAAACGTATCCCGCGGGAAAAATAAGCCTCGGGGCGGACAGAGTTCGCCGATGTTGGAAAGCTATACCGATGACCTTACCGCAAGGGCGGCGCGGGGGGAGCTTGATCCGTTGACAGGCTGTGAAGCGCAGCTGAACAGGTTGATTCAGACACTGCTTAGGCGGAGCAAGAATAACCCTGTGCTTACGGGAAATCCCGGCGTCGGAAAATCGGCTGTCGTTGAGGGATTTGCTCAAAGGATAGTTTCGGGTGATGTTCCTGTCGAGCTGCGTTCGTCGCGGGTGCTGCGGCTTGACTTGGGCGCACTCGTTGCGGGAACGAAATACAGGGGCGAATTTGAGGAGAGACTGAAAGCACTTCTTGACGAAACAACTCCCGAAACAATTCTTTTTATTGACGAAATACATACGATAATCGGCGCAGGTGCGGGCGAGGGCAGTCTCGATGCTGCCAATATCCTGAAACCCGCGCTTGCTCGCGGCGGGTTGAAGCTGATCGGCGCAACAACGTTTGATGAATACAGGCTCTATATCGAAAAAGATGCCGCGCTGGAACGGCGTTTTTCACCGATAGTCGTAAAAGAACCCACGCGGGAGGAAGCGATCGCAATCCTTCGCGGTTTGCGTCCGAAATACGAGGCGCATCACGGCGTTTCGATTACGGACGAGGCAGCGGAAGCCTGTGTTGATATGTCCGTTCGCTGCATTCCGGAGCGATTTCTTCCGGATAAGGCGATAGATATAATGGATGAAACAGCTTCCCGCCGGCGGCTTGCTCCGCAGAATACAGCGGAACTGCGGCAGGAAAGGGCCAGCCTCCGAATGCGTATTGAGGATGCATTGAATGAGCGGGATTTTACACTTGCGGCTGAATTAAGAAAACAGGAAAAGCAGCTCGGCGGGCCGAGAACAGCGGATGCACTTCATGCGGGAGCGGAGAATTCGGCATTCACTGCGGCTTCTTTAAAAAAGAGCTGTCGTCCGATCGTCACTGCCGGCGATGTTGCACAGACTGTTCACGAATTGACGGGGATTCCCGTAAGCAGTCTTGACGGCACCGTCCGTTCACGGCTCTCAAAACTGGATTCGTTGATCAATGCGCACATAATCGGGCAGGAGACCGCGGTTGCTTCCGTGTGCAAAGCCCTTCGTTCCGCTTTCACATGGCGGAACGATCCCGACCGTCCGCGTGCCGCAATTGCCGTAACCGGAGCGGCAGGTTCGGGAAAAACCAAGCTTGCAGCAGTGCTTGCAGAGACATTGTATCCGGGCGAAAATGCACTTTTGCGGTTTGACATGCGCGAGTATTCCGACTATTCGGCGGTCAACACATTGACGGGATCACCTGCGGGTTCTGTCTCCGGCGGAAGACTGACCGAAGCCGTGCGGCGGAAGCCTTTTGCAGTGGTGCTGTTTGACGACATTCAATACGCAAACGCTGCCGTGCGTTCGCTCGTTCAAAGCATCATGCGGTGCGGCGTTTTGACCGATGCAAAAGGTAAAAACGTAAGCTTCCGCAATGCGATTGTATTCGTCACCTGCGGTGAAGGCGACAGCTTTAAACAGCGCAGGGCGGGCTTTTCGGATGAGGCAAATGCGCTGAACGGCAGCCGCGACGAGCGGGATGCAAGGCAGATACTTCCGCCGGAAATTGCTTCCGATGCGGATTGCGTTGCCGCGCTTTTGCCTGCGGCTCAAGCCGCTGTTCCCGAGATTGCAAAACTGATGCTGGATGATCTGTCCGATAAACTCCAAAAAACGGGCAGAACGGTTCGTTTCGGCGCTTCCGCCGCAAATTACATTGCAAGCAAAATCGATGAAGTCGAACTCGAAAAAAACGGTGCATGGGCTGTTGCACGCTGCGTTTCGAACGAATGCGAGGATTTTATCAGCGAAAAGCTGCTTGAGGATGCATACTGCTGCAACGACTGCACGGTAGAGGTTGAAGACGGCGGGACGGGGCTTTGCATTGTTCCGCACAATACAAAAGAAAGTTGAGGTCACAGAACTATGAATATTTCACGCTTCGGCATCGGATTCAGATTCGATTCTGTTGAAAACGGAGATGAACGCGAACATGCGTTCAACCTTATTTTTTCGGCAATTGAAAGGGCGGACGTTCGTGGACTTCAATTGTTTGCGGGTCATTTTCCGGTTGATGAAAGCGACGATAAAAACATATTCACGGTTGCATTTGCAGGCGGCGGCATAAAACAAACACGCAGTCTGTTTGAAAAGCTGAACGACAATCCGCTCGTTTCGGGTGCGCTTGCGGAATACAGGCCCGTCGTTCAGACGAATGCGCTCAGACGGGCGGAGAAGCTGGCTTTTTACGGCAGATTTGACGAAAACGGAACCCTTGTCTTTAATGAAAAGGACTTGACGGAGTGCGGCTGCAAAAAAACGGAAAAACCTGTCGTGAACCCTTTTGAAGAATACGGCGGAAGGCGTATCGAACCTGTCGGCGCAGGTATTCGGATGCTTATTGCTCCGGACAAGTTCAAGGGCAGCATGGGTGCACAGCGGGTTTGCACGATTATCAAAAATGCAGCGCGGCAATACCTTCCGGGATGCAGTGTGAGAACGCTTCCGATAGCGGACGGAGGGGACGGCACGGCCGAAACGCTTGCTCGTGCCTTTAACGGGAATATGCGTTCGGTGAATGTGACTGCGCCGGACGGCAGGAAAATTGCTGCCGAATACGGTGTTCTGACCTCGTTTGGTGAAAAAACGGCGGGCGCCACAGCGGTTATTGAAATGGCAAAGGCATCGGGGCTTGCATTGATGGATGAAAATGCATTGGATCCGCTTTCTGCAACGAGCAGGGGGACGGGCGAACTTATCGCTTCAGCATTGAACGAGGGGATAAGGAATATTCTGATCGGTATAGGCGGTTCCGCAACCAACGACGGCGGAATGGGCGCGGCAGCGGCTCTCGGCGTTAAGTTTCTGGATGCGGAAGGCAATGAGCTTTTGGGCTGCGGCCGAGAGCTTGCCTTGGTGCGTAAAATTGATTTGTCGGGCTTGCGCAGAGATGTTTCCGAGGCAAAGATAACCGTTATGTGTGATGTTGATAATCCTCTTACAGGCAAAAACGGCGCGACGTACACCTACGGGCCGCAAAAAGGCGCGGACGCCGAAGCATTAAACACTCTTGAAGACGGGATGAAAAACATTGCGGCCTTGTATGACGCTGCGGCAGGGAGAAAAGTGTCCGCCGAATGCGGTGCGGGCGCGGCGGGAGGCATGGGTGCAATGCTGTCGGCTCTTTTGGGCGCGGAATTGACTCACGGCTCGGCGGCGGTGCTCAATGCGGTCGGCTTTGATACATTGCTTGGGGACACCGATCTTGTCATAACCGGAGAAGGGCAGCTTGATGCATCAAGTGCGGACAACGGGAAGGCCGTCGGCGAGGTTGTGAAACGCTGCGCCGCAAATTCCGGCGGCGCCGTGCCCGTATTTATTGTTGCGGGAAGGCTCGGAAGGGGCTATGAACATATTTACGAGCTTGCGAATGCGGGAGTTTTTTCAACAATTGTTACGGATGAACAGCCGAATGCGGACGGAGACTGTGATGCTGAGACGCGTCTGCGCCTTGCTTCGGAACGAATGTTCCGCTGCATCGCAAGTTCTTTTTCCGTGAATTCGCAGCGCAGCGGGCGCGGAATACGGCGATAAAACAGCTTCTTGCGCAAACACCAAAGAGAGTTTCGCAACGATATGCGATTCAACCTTTGGTTGATTTGCTGATAAACGCAGATATATCTGTGAAAAAAAGATTTCAGTCAGAAATAATTTTAAAGAAACACGCAAAACAAACCGAAAGGAATAAATAATTTGCGGCGGCACGGGATTCAACCAACGGTTGAGCAGATTTTTTGGGGTTTTCAACCACCGCTTTATTGTCATGAAAAGCTTGCGTTGCTAAAATGAGCGCGAAATTAAGAGTTGGCGCAACACAAAAACGTTTTCCAAACGTAACAGATATGCGGTGCGGCGACTCACGAAAATCAGAAAGAGGGAAAATACCATGAAAGAAAACTTTGCAATCAAACTGCGCGAGCTGCGTAAGGCAAGCGGAATGACACAGGAACAGCTTGCTGCCGAATTCGGAGTGTCCGTTCAGGCCGTCAGCAAATGGGAAACGGCGGCTTCCTATCCCGATATTGAGTTGATGCCGCGAATTGCGGATCTTTTCGGCGTTTCGCTGGATGAGCTGCTGCGCGATGTTAAGAACGAGAAAAACATCGAGGCGGGTGAAGAAATTCATACCGATGCCGAACAGCAATGCGATGCTGCCTGCAACCCGGAATCGGTTGAAGTCGAATACGATGACGAAAACGACGATGAAAATGCCGAGAACGATGAAGAAGACGATGACGATGAAAATGACGATGACGATGAAAATGACGATGACGATGAAAATGACGATGACGATGAAAATGACGATGATGATGAAGAAGATGATGACGGCAGCTGCATCTTTGTGAAAAAGGGCAGAAACGGCATTGTAAGCGTCAACACGGATGCCATAGAGGAATTCGGCAGAAAAATCGAGAGAATGGCAAAGAAAAAAGCTGAAAAAGCGGGCTGCGCATTTGAAAAAAGCGCAAAAAAGCATTCGTGTTCTTCGACCCGTAATTACGGAAATCGTTTCGAATGGAGCAATATCATGATTGACGAAATGCCGGATGACAACACCCTGCGCGTTGTGCTGATGCGCGGAAAACAGATCGTGTCAAGTCAGGAATACGATCCTGCGGTTTGCATTCCCGTTGAACTGAAATATGAAAAAGAGAACGGAATTGCGGGTATGTTCGGCAGGAAAGGCGGACGTACCGATTGCTCGATAAATGTTGAAATTTGGGGCAATGCCGACATCAACGGCAGTGTTAACGGTGATGTATATGCGGGCGGAAATGTGAACTGCGGTGAAATCGGCGGTGATGTCGGCGCGGGCGGCAATGTGAACTGCGGTGATATCGGCGGAGACATTTCAGCGGGCGGAAGCATTGAATGCGGCAGTATCGGCGGCGATGTCAATGCGGGCGGCAATGTCAGCTGTGCGGATGTCGGCGGCGATGTTGAAACCGGCGGAAGTGTTGAATGCGGCAAAGTCAGCGGCGATGTCAATGCGGGCAAAGATGTGAACTGCGGTGATATACTCGGACATGCGAAGACAAGCGGGAGCATGAATTGCGGAAATGTTGACGGAAACGTTGACTGCGGAGGCAATATAAGCTGCGGCGATATTGCAGGACATGCGGAGGCTCGCGGCAGTATTGAATGCAAAACAATTAAGGGCAGTGCCGAAGCAGGCAGCCGAATAATTTACAAAGGCTGAGGATTGGTTCCGGTCTTTGAAAACAAGCGGCAAAGCAGCATTCGGAACGGCATAAAAAGCAATTAAACAACACTCAGTTTCGTATATTCAGCAAAAGGCAGACGGGAAAAAATCCTGTCTGCCGCTTTTGTTTTAAAACCAAAACATTGAAACTTTAACAAATCGAATGCGATAAAACTAATCGGCGATTTTAACGGAAAGATTCGGGTTTTCGGCTGCCGCGTCCGAAAACACGCGCAGCATCATGCTCCCGTAGCTGCCGAGGGCGGCAGTCAGCGCGCTCGTTCCGAAGAGAGTCACTGCAACGGGGTTGCATATTTCCGCAAGGCAGTCAAAGAGTGCATCAAGGTTTTTTCCGTAATGATCCGGAAACTGCAATGCCTCGGCAATACGCAGATGCGCATCGGTAATTCCCGCAATCGCCGTAAAGTCAATGCGGATATTCTTAATGCCGCCGCTTTGTTCGGAACCGGAGTTGTGTGTGAAATCGTTATTCGATATGGTCATGGTCAATTATCCTCAATTATCCCTAAAAATTCTCAAAAACCCGCGGTTTAATTGTCCGCGTCGTAAAGCTTAATAAAGCTTTGATAATGGTCATCGGTATAAAAAATCAATCCGTCGTTCGAAAAAACTATGCGTTTTGCTCCGCGTGAGGGTGCTCCGCAGGTGTCGATATCGCATTCGGTATAAAACCTTCCTTCCGCTTGCGGCAAAAGCCCCTCGTAGTTGCCGAACTTGTCCCCTCCGATGGAGCAGCCGGGCGCAAAATCCTGAAGCCCGCCGCCCTGCCAGCCGAGTTCCCGCGCCTGTTTCTTTGTTATGAAATTTGCGGGGAGATGTCCGAAAAGGTGGATGTACAGAGCAACTTCATCACGGGAACTGTATTCGTCGCTTTCTTTCACCGGCGATGAAGTCGGTTCCTGCGGAGGTGCAGTCGGCTTTGCGGAGAGCTCAATTTCGGCGGCTGTTCCGATTTCCGTGGGTTCGGTTGTGTGCAATACATCCGATATTGCAGCTGTCGGGGTATCAGGCGGGAAAACCTCTTCGGGTACGGTGCAGGCTGCAATGCCCGCAATGCTCAAAACTACAAGCAAAAAAGCCGCAATGCGCCTTAAGATTCTTAAATCAGCATGTTTCAATATGATTTGCCTCCTTGTTCGGAAAAAGGTCAGGCCAAAAGGCATTTACGCAAAAAACTTCGCTCGCAGGCAGCCTTCATCCGGTGCGGTATCGGACCCACTCCGAATATGCTTTGAACGGAGCGAATACAGATATATGATAATGCCGAACGGAAAATTTTTCAACACCGTACGCGTAATAATCGGATGAAACCGTTCGAATTTGCATGTATATGCTGAAAAAACAGAGTGTTATATATAGTTAAAAATAATTTAAAAAAGGGGTTGACAAACGAGACCCAATTGAGTATAATATGGAAGTCGCTTGAAGAGCGGCACAATGGATGGGAGCATAGCTCAGCTGGGAGAGCATCTGCCTTACAAGCAGAGGGTCACAGGTTCGAGCCCTGTTGTTCCCACCACGCGGTCCGGTAGTTCAGTTGGTTAGAATGCCAGCCTGTCACGCTGGAGGTCAGGGGTTCGAGCCCCCTTCGGATCGCCATTTTGCCTCGGTAGCTCAGCTGGTAGAGCAAGGGACTGAAAATCCCTGTGTCGGTGGTTCGACTCCACTCTGAGGCACCATGCTGCGGGAATAGCTCATTTGGTAGAGCGCCGCCTTGCCAAGGCGGAGGTGGCGGGTTCGAGCCCCGTTTCCCGCTCCATTTTTTTAACGGCTGCGTTTCCTCCTTTTACGCGGCAAAACGGCACCATAGCCAAGCGGTAAGGCAGCGGTCTGCAAAATCGCCATCTCCGGTTCGATTCCGGATGGTGCCTCCAAATCAGCTCCATCGAATTCACGATGGAGCTTTTTCTTTTCAATTTGATATACATGAATCCTGCGGCTTCATTGCCAATGCCTAACATATTCGGCACAAATTGCGGCTTCGGTTTTTTGCCGCAGGTTTATTCGGGAGGATATGATGAGAACATTGTTCGAAATGGATAAAAAGAACTACGACTCGAGCGGAAAAGTTTTTTACCGTCCGTCCGTTCGGAGCATTATCATTCGCGGCGGCAGGGTTGCAATGGTTCACAGCCTGATGTATGATTACTATAAGTTCCCCGGGGGCGGCATCGAGAGCGGTGAAACTCGGCATCAGGCACTGATCCGCGAAACTGCCGAAGAATCCGGTTTGTGCGTTGTCCCTGATTCGATTCAGGCGTACGGCTGCGTTCGCAGAATCGAAAAGAGCGACAAACCGGGGATTTCGGTTTTTGTTCAGAATAATTTCTACTATTTTTGCGAAGCGGAACCGGAGCCGGGAGCGCAGAAACTCGATGACTATGAGGCACGGGAACGATTTACTTTGGAATTTGTTGAGGCGGAACATGCAATTGATGTTAACAGAAACAGAGCTCACGGGCCAAAAAATCAAACAATGCTTGAACGCGAAGCGCGTGTTCTGGAAGTGCTGCGTGAAGAGGGGTACTTGGATTAATCATGTCTGAATATATACTTGACTTGAGAAAAACTGTCGGGCATCGTCCGCTGCTTCAGGTTGGTGCGAGCGTTATTGTTGTCGATTCAGAGGGACGAATACTCTTGCAGAAGCGGCGCGATAACGGACTTTGGGGCTATGCGGGCGGTTCCGTGGAGCTTGATGAGGAAGTTGAAAAAGCGGCAATGCGCGAACTTTTTGAAGAAACGGGACTTGTTGTGAACGAGCTTGAACTTTTCGGTGTTTTTTCGGGAAAAAACCTGCATTACACCTATCCGAACGGCGACGAGGTCTCAAATATTGACATTGTTTACCTTTGCCGCAGTTATTCAGGAGAGCTTACGCCGCAGGCAAGTGAAGTGTCGGAGCTGCGTTTCTTTTCCGCCTCCGAAATGCCGCCCGAAAACGAGCTGACGCCGCCCAATCGCCCCGTGCTGAAAAGATACATTGAAAGCCTGTCCGAGTGCTGAGTTTTGCTGCCGCGGACAATTATTGAACGAAGTATATTTAGAAAAACACTGTAAAGGGGATTGACTTTCCACCTTGGCGGCGTTATAATTATGCTTGTAAAGCTTTGCACCTTTACAACAGTGCCGCAGAGAACATTAAGGAGGCATATATGCAGAACAAACTCGAATTAAGCCTTCTCATTGATTACTACGGTGCGTTTTTAACCGATAACCAGTGCGAGATGCTTAAGCTCAACTGCGAGGAGGATTTTTCCCTTGCGGAAATTGCAGAGCAGAAGGGCATTTCGCGGCAGGGTGTGCGCGATGCATTGCAGCGCGGTGAAAAAATCCTTCTCGAAATGGAAGAAAAACTCGGTCTTGCCGCAAGGGACAGGCGGCTGAAAGTTTTAATTGCGGAGCTTTCGGCAGAGGTTCGCAGGTGCACCTTCAATGAAACCGCTCGGGAAAGAATCAACACTCTGTTATCACAACTGACTGAAATCACGGAGGGCAAAGATGGCATTTGAAGGACTTTCTTCAAAACTTCAGAACATATTCAGAAAACTGGGCGGAAAGGGCAAGTTGACCGAAAAAGAAGTCAAAGAGGCAATGCGCGAGATAAAGCTTGCGCTGCTCGAGGCGGATGTTAACTTCTCGGTTGTGAAATCCTTTATAAACACTGTTTCGGCGCGGGCAGTGGGTTCGGATGTTCTCCAAAGCCTCACTCCGTCCCAGCAAATAATCAAAATTGTCAATGAGGAGCTGACTCAGCTCATCGGCGGCAGCGTTGTGAAGGTTGAGTTCGGGCCGCGCAAACCCTCTGTTTTCCTGCTTGCGGGTCTTCAGGGTGCGGGCAAAACCACAATGGCGGGCAAACTTGCTGCCTACCTTGCAAAGACTCAGGGCAAAAAACCGCTGCTTGTTGCATGCGACATATATCGCCCTGCCGCGATCACCCAGCTTCAGGTCGTGGGTGAAAAGGTCAATGTTCCCGTTTTCGAACGCGGGACGCAGGATCCCGTTAAAACCGCAAAGGAAGCGATTGAATATGCTTCCCGCAACTTCTACGATCTTGTTATAATCGACACGGCAGGCCGCCTGCACATTGACGAGAACATGATGGACGAGATCGCCGCCGTCAAACAAGCCGTTAACCCGGCGGAAACGCTGCTTGTTGTTGATGCAATGACAGGTCAGGACGCTGTCAACGTTGCAAGCTCCTTTAACGAAAAACTCGGCATAACCGGCGTTATACTCACAAAGCTTGACGGTGACACAAGAGGCGGTGCGGCGCTGAGCGTTCGCAGTGTTACGGGCAAACCCATCAAATTCTCCGGCATAGGTGAAAAGCTTACCGATATCGAACCGTTCTATCCCGACAGAATGGCTTCAAGAATTCTGGGCATGGGCGATGTTCTCACTTTGATTGAAAAGGCGGAACAGGCTTTCGACGAAAAACAGGCGGAAGAGCTCACCAAAAAGATTAAAAATGACAAGTTTACTCTTGAGGATTTCCTCGAGCAGTTCCAACAGGTCAAAAAACTCGGCTCAATGGAAGAGATTCTCGGCATGATGCCCGGGGTCGATGCAAGCAAGCTCAAGGATGCAAAAATTGACCAAAAGGCAACCGCAAGAGTCGAGGCGATCATTCGTTCAATGACTCCGCGTGAACGACGCAATCCGGAACTTTTGAATGCAAGCCGCAAAAAACGCATTGCGGCGGGCAGCGGAACGACCGTTCAGGAAATCAACCGACTGCTCAAACAATTTGAACAGTCACGCCAGCTGATGAAGAGATTTGCGGGAATGGGCCGCAAAAAATCAGGCAGGCGCAAAGGCTTCTTCGGCTTCTGATGCAGGAAAATGTTTTCCAATCTGCATCAAACAACAAAATCACCAACAGCGGGCTTATGCCCGATTGGATATTCAACAAAGACTTTCTATTTAATTTGGAGGAACTATCATGCTTAAAATCAGGCTTCGCAGAATGGGCGCAAAGAAGGCTCCTTTCTATCGTATCGTTGTTGCGGATTCCCGCGCACCCCGTGACGGTGCTTTCGTAGAGGAAATCGGCTATTACAACCCCCTCACCGATCCCGAACAGGTCGTTGTTGACGGCGACAAGGCAAAGCAGTGGATCAAGAACGGTGCGCAGCCCACGGAAACCGTTCGCGGTCTGTTCAAAAAGCACGGCGTTATCGACTGATGAGCGAAGAAATCATTACCGAAACTCAGGTTCCCGATATTGCGGCTCTTGTTGAATTCATTGCAAAGAGTCTTGTTGACGAACCGAGCGAGGTAAAGGTTGCCGTCAAGGCTGACGAAGCAGGCGAGGAAACCACAATTGAGCTTTCCGTTGCCAAGGACGATATGGGCAAAGTTATTGGCAAACAGGGGCGTATCGCAAAAGCAATCCGCACCGTTGTTCGCGCCGCTTCGGTAAAAAGCGAAAAGAAATACAGAGTTGATATTCTGTAACCGTACCGGAACTCACAAGTTTTGTCTATGGATTATTTTCGTATCGGGCTGTTTCTGCGCCCGCACGGCATCAAGGGTGAGCTGAAATTGCTCCCCTTGACCGATGATTTAAAACGATTTGCACGCCTTTCGGATGCCTTTATCGAGGCGCCCGAGGGCGTTTATCAAACAGTCACTGCGGAAAGCGCAAGGGTTGCCGCCGAGAATTCCGTGATAATTAAACTCAAGGGAATTGACACCGTTGAAGCCGCCGAAAAACTTCGCGACAAATACCTTTGCGTGGACAGAGAACACGCCGTAAAGCTTCCCGCAGGTGCATATTTTGTGAAGGACATCATAGGCTGTGAGGTTTTTTCGACATTGGGTGATGCGCTCGGCAGAGTGGTCGATGTGTACGAAACACCGTCAACGGACGTTTATGTTATTAAAGGCGCAAAAAGGCTTTCCGTTCCTGCACTGAAAAAACTGCTTTCAAGCGTTGATATCGAAAACAAGCGAATTGTTTTTGATTCCGAAATTCTTGCGGAGGTTGGACTGTTTGAGGATTGATATTCTTACAATTTTTCCCGAAATGTTCAGCAATATCCTGTCATCAAGCATTCTCGGCAGGGCGGCATCAAAGGGCATTTTGGAATTCAAAACGCATAATATACGTGATTTTTCGCAGAACAAGCACCGTAACACCGATGATTATCCGTTCGGAGGCGGGGCGGGCATGGTCATGCTTGCGCAGCCGATTTTTGACTGCATCGAAAGCGTCGCAGCCGAAGCTCCGGAAAAGCCGCGCTGCATTGTGATGAGTCCGCGCGGCAGAGTGCTGACACCGGCACTTGCAAAAGAACTCGCTTCTGAAAAACGTCTTCTTTTCCTTGCGGGGCATTATGAAGGCATTGACGAACGCGTATCGGAACTTATCGATGATGAAATTTCAATCGGCGACTATGTTCTGACGGGCGGCGAATTGCCCGCAATGGTCGTTATCGACTGTGTTTCAAGGTTCATTCCCGGTGTGCTCGGAAGCTCCGAATCAACCGAGGAGGAAAGCTTTTCCGACTGGGGACTGCTGGAATACCCTCAGTACACGCGTCCCGCGAATTTCAGGGGCAGAGAGGTTCCGCCCGTGCTGCTGAACGGCAACCATGCCGAAATTCTGCGTTGGCGGAGGCAGGAAGCTCTCAAAAAAACAAAACAGATGCGTCCGGACCTTCTTGAAAGGGCGAATCTGACTGCGGCGGATAAAAAATACCTGCAATCGTTGGAAAATGAGTAATATATATTGCGTCTCTGCTCATTTTTTGAAAAATTGCTCTTGCATTCTATGCAGAAAAATGCTATAATTCTATGGTTAATTGGATGGTCCGCTGGTCGCAGGTCGGCTAAGAACATCTGTAAATAAGGAGATTACTATGTCAGACATCATCAGAGAACTCGAAAAAGAGCAGCTTCGTTCCGATCTTCCCAAGCTTGAAATCGGTGACACCGTTCGCGTATACGTTAAGGTCGTTGAAGGAAACCGCGAAAGGCTCCAGAATTTTGAAGGCGTCGTCATCAAAATGCAGGGCGGCGGCATCCGCAAGACTTTCACCGTTCGCCGTATCAGCTACGGTGTAGGTGTTGAGAGGACTTTCCCCTATCACAGCCCGCGCATCGGCAGGATCGAAGTTGTTCGCCACGGCGTTGTCCGCAGGGCGAAGCTCTATTACCTCCGTGAGAGGACCGGTAAGGCTGCAAAGATCAAAGAACGCATCGTTACCAAGTAATCAAGATTTTCCTTTTTCTGAAAAGGCCTCCCGACCCAAACGGGGAAGGAGGCTGATTTTATATCGATTTTGCGCAGGCATTGCGGGGCTTTGCCGCCGCTGCAAAAAACTGCCGAATTCCGTTTCGCGCCGATGTCTGCTGCAAAAAAAGAATTATCAACCCGTTTCGGAGGTAAAACCCATGCACACGATAAATTGGTATCCCGGGCACATGGCAAAAGCCAGACGTATGCTGGAGGACAACTTAAAGCTTGTTGACATGATAATCGAAATTGTCGATGCACGCGCACCGATGGCTTGCCGCAATCCCGATTTCGAAGCTCTTTTCAAAAACAAGCTGCGTGTTGTTGTTCTTAATAAAAGTGACCTTTCATCAAAAACTCAGAATCGCGCATGGATAAGTTATTTTGCAAAGCAGGGAATCACAGCTGCGGAGTTTATCTCAACTCAGCCCTCAACACGCAAACGTGCAATTGAGCTTATTGAAAAAACGGGGGAGGAGACCGTTCGGCGGTATCGCGAAAAAGGCATTAAAAAAACTTTGCGCGCAATGGTCGTCGGCGTTCCGAATGTCGGAAAATCCACTTTCATCAATCGTATTGCGGGCGCGGCAAGAGCGCAGGTCGGCGATCGTCCGGGCGTTACGCGGTCAAAGCAATGGGTCAAAGTTTCGGACTATCTCGAGCTTCTTGACACTCCGGGTTTGCTTTGGGGCAAGTTGGATAACGAGATACTTGCAAAGCATCTTGCATATATTGGTTCGATTCGGGATGATGTGCTTGATATCGAGGAAATTTCGGCCCTGCTGCTTTTTGACCTTATGCGCATATGCCCGGAGGCTTTGACGGCAAGATACAAAAAGCTTGATCCGGAACAGAATATTCCCGAGCTTCTGCTGGAAGGCGTGTGCCGCAGCCGCGGGTTCATTCTTTCGGGCGGAGTTTTTGATACGGAACGCGGCGCAAGAATAGTTCTTGATGAGTATCGTGCGGGCAAAATTGCCGCCGTTGCTCTTGAAAACCCCACGGATAATTTCGAACCCCAGCAAGCGGAGCAAACCGATATAAACAATGAAAAAGATTAACGAGGCCGAACGGCTTGAACAAATGACTCAATACGAACGCCCGTTCTGGGAACGCGGTATCGCCGTTGCGGGAATGGATGAAGTCGGGCGCGGACCGCTTGCGGGCCCCGTTGTTGCCGCATGCGTGATTCTTCCTCCGGGGCTTATGATCGAGGGCGTAAATGATTCCAAAAAGCTTACAAAGAAGCGCATGGAAAAGCTTTACCCGCTGATTACAGGCGGAGCGGCAGCTTTCGGCACAGGATGGGTTTTTCAAAAGGAAATTGATGAGATAAATATTCTTCAGGCAACAAAAAAGGCGTTTGCCGAAGCTTACAGGAATGCTTTGGCGCATTTCCCGGGCGATTACATGTGCAGCGACGTTTTTGTTGATGCCGTTAAAGAACTTGATATTCCCGCCGTGCAGCACAGCCTGATTCACGGCGATGCATTGTGTTATTCCATTGCGGCGGCAAGCATAGTTGCAAAAGTGGAAAGAGACAGATACATGATCGCCGCAGCGGAGAAATTTCCGCAGTACGGTTTCGAAAAAAACGTCGGTTACGGAACAAAGCAGCATATGGATGCGCTTCGTGAATTCGGTCCGTGCGAACTTCACAGGCGCAGCTTCATCAAAAAAATTCTTGCGGAACGCGGTGAATGCTGACCGCGTTGCTGCATACACCCGATCGGAGGTGCAATTGGAACGGCTGAATATTGAAAACGGAAGCAAACAGCAGCGCATCGGTGCAAGAGGGGAGCGTTTGGCAAGGCTTTACCTTCGTTTGCACGGGTACCGAATCCTTCAGCGCAATTACCGTGTTGCACACAAGGAGATTGATATAATCGCAAAAAAAGGAAGCACCGTTGCCTTTGTTGAGGTCAAGACCGCTCTCGATTCAAAGGAGCTGCCGCCGATGCTGCGTGTCGGTTCTGCAAAAAGAGCAAACATGGCTTACGCTGCAAAGTATTTTGCGGCAAATTACAGGCAAAAGGCGGTTTACTATCGCTTCGATATAATTGAAGTGATACTTTCGGAACACAAAATCAGACATATAGAAAATGCATTTACGATTTAAACAAAATAAAAAATCCATTATCGACTTTTCCCGCAGCTTTCAATTTTGTTGTTTGCTGCTTTTTTTTGCGTTCGGCACTTCAAATTTTGAACATAATATGGTAAAATAAATAAAATCGGTGTATGATGCGCGAACGTGAGCGGTGTGACAGAGGTCAGCCGGACGCATTCGGCATCTTACAGCAGGCTTTCATAAGGAGGATGGCATTCAATATGACGCCGACCAAATTTCCGACCGAGCAAATACTGATCGCTTCCATTTTGGCAACGATTGCCTTTTTGCTGATCTACATGGTCTATGTAAGCATCAAAAAAAGCAGAGCCGTTCTTGTGAACGGTGTACGCGATAAATCAGACAATTTTCTTGTTGTGTGGACGCTGCTTGCTTCGCTGCTGCTGCATATTCTTTTTTCCTACTATATTGTCGGACACAAAACCGATATAGGCTGTTTCACATCGTGGGGAAACAAAATATTCAGAAACGGCTTTCAAAACTTCTATAATCCTCAAACCAATTTTCCGGATTATCCGCCGGGATATATGTATGTTTTGGGGTTGATGGCGCGCATAGCGGATCTTTTCGGTCACGGCGTTTATGCGGCGGACGGCTCGTACGACATATTCTATGTCACAATGATAAAACTTCCGTCGATAATTGCCGATATAGGCTCGGCGTATCTTGTTTACAGGCTTGCGCGCAAAAAACTTCGCTTTGAGGCCGCGTACCTTCTTATGTGCCTTGCAGCATTCTGCCCCGTTTTCATCTATGTTTCCGGAGGATGGGGACAGATCGATCAGATTCTTTCGATCCTGCTTGTAATAAGCATTATTCTGCTCAATTCGAACAAACCGATTCTTGCGGGATTTGTTTACGGATTATCAATCCTGCTTAAACCGCAGGCTTTGATGGCAGGTCCGCTTCTTGCGATTGCATACTTCTGCTATATTTTCGATCCGGATTTTTTCAGTCCGACAGGCAGAAAATGTACGGACGGAGTCGGAACGCGAATCATGAAAACCGTTGCTGCGGTCGCCTGCGCCTGCGCGCTTCTCATTGTATCCGTAATTCCGTTTGCCGATGATACCATGCCGTGGTATTCCATTATCCTTCAAAAATATATGGGAACCGCTACTTCTTATAAATACGCAAGCGTAAATGCATACAATATTTACACATTGTTCGGAAAGAATTGGACCCCGATAACCGAGAAGGCAATTCTCGGGCTGACTTACGGCCAGCTCGGCACCGTTCTGATGGTTCTTTCAGTCGGTTTCGGCGGTGTTCTGTATTTCTTCGGCAGGAAAAAGCATTCCGGCGCGTTGAGTCTTGCAACCGCATTCACATTCGCCTCGCTTTTCACTCTCGGCCACTACATGCACGAACGCTACCTGTTCCCCGTGCTGCTTCTGCTGCTTGTTGCTTACATCAGCTACGGCGACAGGCGACTTATCAGCATGTTCATGTGCTGGAGCGCAACAACGCTTGTGAACTGCATTGCAGCATTTTATTACAGCAAACTGCATGAGTACCACCTCTATTGGGATGAACGCCTTGTGTTCTGGTGCTCACTTGCAAACGTCATATTGTTTATAATATTCTGCGGCATTTGCACGGATATTATGCTCCGCGGAAGAGTAAAAGCCGATGTTTTCGCGGATGATGATGTTTCGGCGAAAGCACAAAAAACTGTTCCTGCACGAAAAGCAGAGAAATGAGAGGAAACGAAATGAAAAAGATAAACAAAAAGACACTCACTGTCAGCCTTGCAATTATTGCGGCAGTATGTGTTATTTTCGGCATCGTTCTGCTGCTTGCTTCCCCGAAAAGCGGAGGAAGCGCAAACATTGCAAACGGCAGCTTCGAAAGCCTCGACTCAAGCGGCTTTATGCCGAAGGGGTGGGAATACACATCCTATTTAAACGATACTTCCGTGTCAAACGCGGTTGTCGTGAAGGATGCTGCGCGCGGCAATGTCGTGAAGCTCACGAATGCGGAGCTTGATGATGCACACTTCACGCAGACAGTTTCCGTTCAGGCAAACACGATTTACAAACTCAGCTGCTACATCAAAACCGAAAATGTCAGCGGCGGAGCGGGTGCAAATATTGCTCTTGAGGACCGAACCTGTTATTCAACGCCTGTTCTCGGCACAACTGATTGGACAATGGTTGAGCTTGTCGGCAAAACCGGAAGCGGACAGTCCAAACTTAAAATCGGATGCAGACTCGGCAATTTCAGCAGCACGAGCATGGGCATTGCCTACTTTGACGATTTTAAAATCGAAAAGCTCACAAGCTACAACGGCGAAATTCAGAGCTTTGAAACAAAGACTCCATCATCGCAATCCTCGGATAACACAACGGGTATGAGTGATGCGGAATACGCCGCAAGAACAAAAATGATCGTTATCATGCTCTGCATCTACATCCTTTTGCCCATTGCGATCTATTTCCTGCTCAAGCTTGAAAAATCAATGGACAAGGCGCGCAAAGGCGATCCCATCAAAACCCCTGCGCAGCTTGCTCCGAGCATTTTTGACACGAAGCCTGTTATCCCCCAAAAAACGGATACAAAGCTTCACTATACAAAAAAAGACTGGATATTCGTTATTGCATTGACTCTTGTTTACGGCATTCTTGCCGTCACGAATCTCGGCTCCACAAAAGCACCGGACAGCGAATGGAAGGGAACGCCGGACACAACCGTAACGCTGACATTTGATGATACGGTTACCATCGGCAGTGTTTGGCATGACGGCGGAATTACGGGCGGCAGCGGCTCAAAAGGAACGACTGTATTCAAGCTCACCGGAGACGACGGCAAATCAGTCGAAATCGACCAGCGTTTCGGAACAATGTACAGGTGGGTTCGCAACAGCAGCCTGCACAGCACAACAAAAAACATCACGCTGACAGTTGTGAGCGGCGAAGCATGGATAAACGAGCTTGCGTTCTTTGACACGGCAGGCAACCTGCTTCATGTAACGGTGAACGATGCATCCGCAGCGGCTCTTGTCGATGAACAGGACTGCGTGCCGGAATACCCGAGTTACATGACCGGCATGTATTTCGATGAGCTCTACCACGCACGAACCGCATATGAACATCTGCATAATCTTAGTGTCTACGAGGTTTCGCATCCTCCGCTCGGAAAAATAATCATTTCCGTCGGCGTTGCGATATTCGGCATGAATCCCTTCGGCTGGCGAATCATGGGTGCGCTGTTCGGCGTTGCAATGATTCCCCTGATGTATGCGTTCGGCAAGCGCATGTTCAAGCGTCCCGAGCTTGCGCTGCTTGCGGCGGGGTTGTTTGCATTCGATTTCATGCATTTTTCGCAGACTCGAATTTCGACCATTGACGTATACGGCGTGTTCTTCAATATGTGCATGACGTACTACATGTACAAATTCATAAAGATGGATCTCGGCGACAGCCTTAAGGACACTCTTATACCGCTCGGACTTTCGGGTTTGTTCTTCGGTTTGGGCTGCGCAAGCAAATGGATCTGCATATATACCGGTGCTGCGCTTGCGGTTATGTTCTTTGTTAAGATGATAACCCTTTGGGTAAAGGCAAACAAGATTAAAAATGCCAAGCTCACAAAGGCGGAAGAGGCCGATCCTGCGGTTGCGAACGCGAGAAAGTTCCCGGCACGGTTCATAAAAACCTGCCTGTTCTGTCTCCTGTTCTTCATCATCATTCCCGCTGCGATTTACTCGGCAGCATACAGACCGTATTACACGGCGCAATGGAAGCCTAATGCGGAGCAAACAAAGATTGCACGCCTTCGTGCCGCCGGACAGCTCGGGTACAATGAGGAACCCGAGGGCGAAGTTTTGACCTTCTCCGAAAAGGTTAAGACTTATGTGGACGGCGTTATCGACAATCAAAAATATATGTTCAGCTACCACAGCGGGCTCAATTCAACGCATCCGTATCAGTCCGCATGGTATGAATGGCCTCTCGGAAACCGCCCGGTGTGGTTCTATTCCGGAGGACAGAATCCGGACACAACAAAGTTCGGAACCATTTCAACTTTCGGCAACCCCGCAGTGTGGTGGATCTGCTTTGCAGGCACGTTGACGCTGTTCATCATGTTCCTGCGCAACAGGTTCAGACTCAATGCGGAGATATTCTTCATCTTTGCCTGCATGGCATCGTCCATGCTGCCCTGGATGCTGATTTCCCGCTGCGTGTTCGTATATCATTACTTTGCGACCGTGCCGATGATAATACTCGCCTCTGTATATGTGCTCAAGCACTATGAGGATAAGTTCTACTACATACCGCTCGAACGCGGCGACATGATTTCCGGCGGAGCAAAATTCGTTCCGAAGATCAAGTTCATTTGGCTTGCTGCTGCGATCGTGCTGTTTGCGGTTTTCTATCCCGTAATCAGCGGCATTCAGGTCAGCAGGGAATATATACGTGCACTTGAATGGCTGCCCACATGGACATTCTTCGGCACTTGGTAATAAAAATACCGAACACAAGCCCGATGCCCGTGCTTTCGGTGCGGACGGGGTGAAGAAGAAAATGCGTGCGGCGGACAATTCGACAGAAAACCTGTCGCAGCCGGCTTTTGGGCGGGCATATTGTTCGCTGCCGCGTAAAGGAGTAAGTTTCAATAATGAGTTCAAACGAAAAAAACGGCGGCACAGCCGCAAAAAAAAGCTTTTTCCAGCTGATTAAATTCGGCTTGGTGGGAATCGGCAACACTCTTATAGACATGGTCATCAGCACGGTGCTGAGCATCGTGCTTGCAATACCGTTTACAGGCGGTTGGACAGTTTATGTTTCAAAAGTTGTCGGCTATTGTGCCGGCATTCTGAACAGCTATATTCTGAACAGCCGTTGGACCTTTAAAGAAGAGCGCAGACAGGATGCGCGCGAAATCATAAGCTTTATTGCAGTTAATCTGGGTGTATTGCTTGTTTCGCTCGGTCTTATCTGGCTGTTTACCAATGCTTTGCATATTGATGATTGGTGGATGGGTCTTGGGCTTCCGCAGTGGCTCACAAAGATAATTAACGGCGAAAGAGCGTGCATGCTGCTTTCGACCTGCATCTGCATAATCGTAAACTTCATCGGCAACAAGCTTTTTGTGTTCAAACCTGCTGAGGCTATTTCCGTGAAAAACAACGGAAAAGGGAAAAAAGTCAATCTGAACACTGAAGATTAAATGTTAATACTCGTTTAACGGCTTACCGAGTGAAAAAATCACTCGGTATGGCTTTATTCGGACAAAGGGGGAAATATGCTGGCAAGAATCACAAGTTATGGGTTGACGGGGTTGCTCGGCTATCCCGTGACGGTTGAAACGGATATAAGCTTCGGCTTTGCGGGTTACGAAACCGTCGGCCTTCCGGATAATGCCGTTAAGGAATCCAAGGAGCGCGTCCGCTCTGCAATATGCAACTCGGGCTTTCCTTTCCCAAATGTGCGGCTCGTTGTAAATCTTGCGCCGGCGGATGTCCGCAAGGAGGGTACGGTTTACGATTTGCCGATAGCGATAGGCATACTTGCGGCAAACGGGGATATCGATCGCACTGCGGCGGAAAAATGGCTTATAATCGGTGAGCTTGCTTTGGACGGCAGCGTTCGCGGTGTTAACGGCGTGCTGCCGATGGTAATCGATGCATGCTCACGCGGATACAACCATATCATCCTCCCAAAGGAAAACGCGGAGGAAGCTGCTTTCATACACGATGCAGTCGTGATTCCTGTAACGAGTCTTACAGAGGCTGTGCTTTTCCTGCGCGGAATGAAGATCATCAATCCGCAGCCGTGCAGTCAAACAAATATAGACGACCATCCGAGTTTTGACAGTGATTTTTCGTTAATAAAGGGTCAGCAGGCGGCGAAACGTGCAGCCGAAGTTGCAGCAGCGGGCAACCACAATATTTTGCTTATCGGAACGCCGGGTTCGGGTAAAACGATGCTTGCAAGAAGCATTCCCTCAATACTGCCGACTTTGTCAAACGAAGAGGCACTTGAAATAACAAAGATTCATTCCGTTGCAGGCATATTACGCGGACGCGGCGGAATTGTGCGAGAGCGTCCGTTTCGTGCGCCGCATCATTCGGCCTCCATTCCCGCGCTTGTCGGCGGCGGAACAAAAGCACTTCCGGGTGAAATCAGCCTTGCACATTACGGTGTGCTGTTTTTGGATGAATTCCCGGAGTTTCAAAAGTCAGTGTTGGAAGCATTGCGGCAGCCGCTTGAAGACGGCTTTGTGTCCATCACCCGTGCAGCGGCAAAAGCGGAATATCCGGCGGACTTTATGCTCGTTGCGGCGATGAACCCCTGCCCGTGCGGAAATTTCGGTTCAAGAATCAACCCATGCAGATGCAATCCGTCCCAAATTGAGCGTTATCGAAACCGAATCAGCGGCCCCATGCTGGACAGGATAGATATTCATGTTGAGATGACGGAGGTTGCGTATGAGGATCTTGCGTCCAAACAGGCGGGCGAAAGCTCGGCGGCAATTCGTGAAAGGGTTTCGAAAGCGCGATGCATTCAGCGTGAACGCTTTAAAAACGACGGCATAATGTTCAACGCGCAGATGAGTTCGAAACATATTAAAAAGTATTGCGCACTGGAGCCCGATGCGGAAAAGCTTATAAGGCTTTCGTTCGACAGGCTGCGGCTGTCTGCAAGGGCATACGATAGATTGATTAAGGTTAGCAAAACCATTGCCGACCTTGCGGGCGAGGAAAAAATTACAGGGGCATGCGTTGCGGAAGCCCTTCAATATCGCTCTTTGGACAGCAAGTATTGGAGCAAACTGTGACGTAATCGGCACTGCGGCAGCCGAACGGAGGGCAAATGGAGTATCAACAGGCGGACAGGGATTATATCCGATTGAGCATTGCTTTTGAAGGCAGGGCGAAGCAGGCAAACGAACTGCTGCGAAATTTTGATTCGATTTCGGAGTTGTTTGAAGCGGTAAAAAACTTTGATTCCGATATTTTAACCATGATAAAACGGGAGCAGGCCGAAAAACTGCGGCTCACGGCATCGGATGTCTATATTGATGATTTCATTTCGGACCTTGAAAAAAACGGTGTTTCAGCATTGACTCCGAACAGTGAAGCTTATCCGACCGAATTGAAATATATTGCGGATCCGCCGTTTGTGCTTTATGCAAGAGGCAAATGCGCACGATTGCAGGCTGAAACGCCGTTTGCAATAATCGGCGCAAGAAGGTGTTCGGATTACGGAAAAAAAGTGTCCGCTCATATGGGCTGTGAGTTGGCAAAAAACGGCGTTACCATAGTTTCCGGGCTTGCCTACGGCTGCGACAGTCTTGCGGCACAGGGGGCGTTGAGTGTCGCCGAACAAAAATATCCAACGGCGGCGATACTCGGACAGGGTGTTTGTACGGCAAAAACCGACGGCACCGCGGAGATTATGGAAGCAATAATCGAGAACGGCTGCGTGATGAGCGAATTCCTGCCTTTCACGCGTGCTGCAACGTATTTTTTCCCAATGAGAAACAGAATAATCAGCGGAATGAGCTGCGGCGTGCTTGTTGTTGAAGCGGGTGAAAAGAGCGGAACGATGATAACTGCAAATTGCGCGTTGGAACAGGGCAGAACCGTGTATGCCGTGCCCGGAAGAATCACGGACAGGATGAGCTTCGGAACGAACGAACTGATACGAAAAGGCATGGCGGAACCTGTATTCAGTGCAGAGGATTTGCTGTTTCATCTCGGAATCGATCCTGAGTGCAGCAAAAAATCAAAGCTGCGCGGCAGGGGCAGCAGTGAGTTGAAATTGACGGGTAATCAAAAGATATTATTTGATTTGATTGAATTGAGCGAAAAAAACTTTGACGAAATCTGCGAGCTTACGCAGCTCCCGGTCGAAGTTTTAAACTTGCACTTGACAGAATTGGAATTTTCGGGTTTAATAAAACAATTGCCGGGCAGAATCTATACATTGAGCTGATCCGTAAGTCGTATCACCGGCAGAATCGCAAACCCGATCAGGCAGAGTTTGAACAATTCGCTTCTTGTGAAAAAAAGCTGTTGCTGAACTGCCGCCGCGGTGCGGCAGAATCGGATTTTACTGTAAATTAACTGTAAACGACCAAACGGTCGAAGGAGGATTATGGCAGAGACATTGGTTATCGTGGAATCGCCGTCCAAAGCGAAGACGATTGAAAAGTATCTCGGCTCAAAATACAGGGTCATTGCATCGAACGGGCATGTTCGCGATTTGCCGAAAAGCCAGCTCGGTGTTGATGTTGAACACGACTTTGAACCCAAATATATTACCCTTCGCGGAAGAGGCGAAGTTATCGAAAAAATACGCAAAGAAGCAAAGCACGCAAAGCATATCGTGCTTGCAACCGACCCTGATCGCGAGGGAGAAGCGATTTCGTGGCATCTTGCAAAAATGCTGAAGCTGGATGAAAACGAGCCCTGTCGTGTTGTGTTTAACGAAATCACAAAGACAGTCATTCAAAAGGCGGTCAAAAATCCGCGCTGCATTGACAGGAACCTTGTTGATGCGCAGCAGGCGCGGCGCGTACTTGACCGTTTGCTCGGCTACAAAATCAGCCCGCTGCTTTGGGCAAAGGTTCGAAGAGGACTTTCGGCGGGCCGTGTGCAGTCGGTTACGACAAAACTCATCTGCGACAGAGAGCGCGAGATACTTGATTTCGTGCCGAAAGAGTATTGGACCGTCACAGTAAAACTTCATCTTGCAAAGCGTACATTCGAAGCCAAATTCTATGGTTTTGACGGCAAAAAGACGGAGCTTCAGACGGAAGCCGATGCAATGCGCGTTGCGGATTTGTCCACCGGAGCGGTTTATTGCGTTGCGGACATCAAAACAGCAAAAAAAACGCGTCATGCGCCTGCACCGTACACAACGAGCAGCATGCTTCAGGATGCATCGAACCGCGCTTCAATGCCGCCGAAGCGAACCATGCTTTGCGCTCAGCAGCTCTATGAGGGCGTTGATATCGGCACCAAGGGCAGCGTTGGTTTGATTACGTATATGCGTACGGATTCGGTTCGAATTTCCGCCGAAGCGCAGCAGAGTGCGAGAGAATACATTGCGACAGCGTTCGGCGCAGCTTACGTACCCGAAAAGCCCAATGTTTTTAAGGGCAGAGCGGGTTCCCAGGATGCGCATGAGGCAATTCGTCCGACCGATGTAAAAAACACGCCCGCATCGGTGAAACAGTATCTCGAACCGGGGCAGTATAAACTTTACAAACTGATTTACGAACGTTTCCTTGCAAGCCAGATGAGTGATGCGCTTTACGAAACTTCAACTGTTACGCTTGAAACGCAGACTCAGCCGAAATGCACATATCGAACCAACAGTTCAAAAAAAATCTTTGACGGATTCACGGCGGTTTATTCCGTTTCGAACCCGTCGCAGGATGACGGCATAGGCGAAAAGGACACGACCCTTCCCGCTATGGAAGTCGGCAGTGAACCTAAGTTTGTTTCTCTGAACCCGAAGCAGAACTTTACCGAACCGCCTTCAAGATACACCGAAGCATCCCTTGTGAAAACTCTTGAAGAGCTGGGAATCGGCAGGCCGAGCACGTATTCCCCGACAATTTCGACAATTATCGACAGAGGGTACGTAGAAAAAGAAAAGAAACAGCTTGTGCCCACCGATCTCGGGTTCGTTGTGAACAAAGTTATGGAGGATAATTTCCGCAATATTGTTGACGTCAAGTTCACGGCGGATATGGAGTCACGATTGGACTCAGTGGAAGAAGGCAAGGAACGCTGGCAAAATCTTATTGAAGATTTCTATCCTCCGTTTGAAGAATCTCTTGAAGAGGCATTCAAGACCGTTGAGCGTATTGAAATTCCCGATGAGGTTTCGGATATCCCCTGCGATAAATGCGGCGCAATGATGGTATATAAAACAGGCAGATTCGGAAGGTTCCTTGCCTGCCCGAATTATCCGGAGTGCAAAAACACAAAGCCCATTGTTGAAAAAGTCGGCGTGAAATGCCCCAAATGCGGCGGGGAAATAATCAAGCGCAAGGGCAAAAAAGGCAGAGCGTTTTACGGCTGCGAGAATTATCCGGAGTGTGATTACGTATCGTGGTATCTGCCGACAGGCAAACCGTGCCCGCGCTGCGGAAGGATGACCGTGTGGAAAATGGGCCCGAACGGACGCTATATTGTCTGTTCCGAAAAGGAATGCGGCTTTGTTGTTCCGAGCGGAGAGATTAAAAACACTTATCCCGACCTTGCGGATAAAGCGGAGGCACGGGACTGAAAAGGGAGTTATTTCATTTCCCGGTGATTTCGCAAGAGCAAGAAGGGGAGATGAATTATTCTTAATGCAGCATGATGCCGACAGGCATAAAAACATCAAACGCGAACAAGGAGGAGGAAAGCAATGAAATCGGTTTCTGTTATCGGCGGAGGATTGGCCGGCTGTGAGGCGGCGTATGTGATTGCCGAAAGCGGCATACACGTCAACCTTTTTGAAATGAAGCCGGGCAAGCATTCGCCTGCACACAAAACTGATGACCTATGCGAATTGGTTTGCTCGAACTCGCTTCGCTCAGATAAGCTGGATAATGCCGTCGGCCTCTTAAAAGAAGAACTTCGCCGAATGGATTCTCTTGTAATGAGAATTGCGGACGAAACGCGCGTTCCGGCGGGCGGTGCGCTCGCGGTGGATCGCAGTAATTTTTCAAAACGAATCACGGAAGAGCTAAAAAAACATCCGAATATTGAGCTCATTTCCCGGGAAATAACGGAAATCCCGACTGAACCTGCGGTAATTGCCACAGGGCCGCTTACAGACGGTGATTTGATGAGAAACATTGAAAGCCTTCTCGGCGACAGCCTGCATTTCTTTGATGCGGCTGCTCCGATCGTAACGCTCGAATCGCTTGATATGAATCGGATAAGCAGAGCCTCGCGTTACGGACGCGGCAGTGATTATCTGAATTGCCCTATGACAATGCGTGAATATTACGAATTCGTGCGCGCGCTGGTTTCGGCGGAAACCGCTCCGCTGCACGAGTTTGAAACCGTCAACGTTTTTGAAGGGTGTATGCCGGTTGAGGTCATGGCAAAACGTGGCGACCTGACCCTTGCATACGGACCGCTGAAGCCCGTCGGTCTTGCAGAATGCACCGCAAGCGACGGCAAAAAACCGTTTGCCGTTGTGCAGCTCAGACAGGATAACTCCGAGGGCACGCTTTTTAACATCGTGGGATTTCAAACCAATCTCAGGTTCGGCGAGCAGAAGCGCGTTTTCGGAATGATTCCCGGGCTTGCGAATGCGGAATATGTGCGTTACGGCGTTATGCACAGAAATTCCTTCCTTCAATCCCCGAAACATCTGACTCCTTTTTACTCCCTGCGTGAGCGTGAGGATTTGTTCTTTGCGGGGCAGCTCACCGGTGTAGAGGGCTATGTTGAAAGTGCTTCATCCGGGCTTGCTGCGGGAATCAATCTTGCACGGCTTGTAAACAATCGACCGCAAATCGATTTTACAAGACGAACGGCAATCGGAGCACTTGCACATTATGTAAGCGAATATAACGGCAGCAGCTTCCAGCCGATGAATGCGAACTTCGGCATTATGGAAACCTTACCGGATGCGCCGCGCGACAAACGCCGCCGTTTCGAGGCACTTTCGCAGCGTGCGCTGCAAACGGTTGACAGCATTGCGGACAAACTGAAACAACAGGAAAAATGATAACGGCTTGAGTTGATGCGCCAAAAGGCCGGCATCGAACATGAAAAGCTGCAATAATATGTTTTGAATCGGAAAATTAAAGAGGAAACAAAATGGACATAAAAGGAACAACCATTGTTGCCGTGCAAAAAGACGGCAAATGCGCTCTTGCGGGTGACGGACAGGTCACTCTCGGCGAAGCAACAATAATGAAACACACGGCGCGAAAGGTTCGCCGCATATATAACGACAGCGTTGTTGTCGGTTTTGCGGGCGGCGTTGCGGATGCATTCACGCTTTGCGAAAGATTCGAAGCCAAACTGACCATGTACGGCGGAAGTTTGCGCCGTGCGGCTGTTGCGCTTGCTCAGGATTGGCGCAGCGATAAGGTCATGCGCAAGCTTGAAGCGCTGCTTATCTGTGCAAATGCTTCCGACCTGCTTATTGTGTCCGGCACGGGCGAGGTTATTGAACCCGATGACGGCATTGCCGCAATCGGCAGCGGCGGCATGTATGCGCTTGCAGCGGCGCGCGCACTGAAGGAAAATACCGAGCTTCCCGCGGTTGAAATTGCGGAAAAGGCTCTCAGAATTGCCTCCGGCATCTGCGTGTACACAAATTCCAACATTGTCACGGAAGAGGTGTAAAGATGAACGTATTGACTCCGAAACAAACAGTTGAACAGCTTGATAAGTACATTATCGGACAGGACGAAGCAAAGCGCACCGTTGCTGTCGCATTGCGCAACAGGTATCGCCGCAGCCGCCTTCCCGAGGAAATGCGCGAGGAAATCATCCCGAAAAATATCATTATGGTCGGCCCGACGGGCGTCGGAAAAACAGAAATTGCCCGCAGGCTTGCAAAGCTTGTGGATGCCCCGTTTGTGAAGGTTGAAGCAACAAAGTTCACCGAAGTCGGCTATGTCGGGCGCGATGTCGATTCCATGATTCGCGACCTTGTGGAGGCTTCCATTCGCCTTGTGAAGGCAAAACGCACAGAGGAAGTCAGGCTTGCAGCCGATGCTGCTGCCGAGAAACGCATTGTGGATATCCTTTGCGGAAAGCCCGCAAAGCAGACTCCGAACCCTGCGGACAGCTTTTCCGACGGGCTTGCAAAGCTGTTCGGTTCGCTGACTCCCGGCGGCGAGACAGGAGTTGCGGTTAAAAAGAATGAGCCGACAGAGGAGCAGACGGCGGAGCATATCTCCAAACGAAACAAAATAATCAGCGATTTGCAGGCCGGTCGGCTTGAGGATGAAATGATCGAAATTGAGGTTGCGGAAACCGCAACAGGCAACGATACCATGCTTGCAATGGGAATAGATCTGAATCTGAATGAAATGTTCGGCGGGGTTCTTCCCAAAAAGACAAAAGCACGCAAAGTAACGGTTCGCGATGCAAGGCGCATTCTTTCAAATGAAGAATCGGAAAAACTTGTTGACATGGATGCGGTCGTGCGCGATGCAATAGACAAAGCGGAACAGGACGGCTTTGTTTTCATCGATGAAATAGACAAGATTGCCGCAAAGGGCGCGGGCAGCGGCCCCGATGTTTCCCGAGAGGGCGTACAAAGGGACATCCTGCCGATAGTCGAGGGCTCTGTCGTTTCAACCAAATACGGCCCCGTGCGCACGAACTATATGCTGTTTATCGCAGCGGGTGCGTTCCATGTTTCGAAGATAAACGACCTGATTCCGGAGCTTCAGGGGCGTTTTCCGATCGTTGTGAAGCTCAATGCGCTCACAACGGATGATTACGAGCGGATACTGACCGCTCCGCAGAACGCAATAACAAAACAGTATGCCGCATTGCTTGAAACGGATAATATCCGAATCGAGTTCAAACAGGAGGCTCTCCGCGCCGTTGCGGAAGCGGCTTTCCACGCAAACGAAACCGGTGAGAATATCGGTGCGCGGCGTTTGCACACAATAATTGAGAATCTTCTTGAGGATATTTCCTTTAATGCAACGGGAGATCACCCGATGATCGATGTTGTGATCGATGAAAAATACGTTTCCGAACGTATTTCCCGAAATAATGCCGATGATATGAATAGGTATATCATCTGAAAGGAACACTATCCCAAAAGGTATAAATTCTACCCGAAGGAGGAAGCAAGTTGTGAAGTTTTTGAAAAAAAACAAACACCTGCTGATTGTCTTGGCTTTGTTCATTGCGCTTGCCGCAATTGCGGCAGGATGCACGGGAAAGGCATCCGGTGCGGAGAACAAGGGTAACGACGATTATGTTGTAAACATAAGCGGAGCGGATGAAACGCCGCATGGAACGGATTTCGGCAGCACGGATTCGCCGAGCAGCACGCCGATTCCGACAGACACGCCTGAACCAACCGCAACGCCTGCACCGACGGCAGCGCCGACGCCGACGCCTGCACCGACTCCGGAACCCACACCGCCCCCGGAACCTATGCAGGAAGTTAACTATGTTCCGGGTTACGCGAACGAAACATTTGTGAATATGCGGCAGGAGCCGTCAACATCCGCTGCAATTCTCAGAATCTGCACGCTCGGAACGGAGTTCTACATAACAGGAAAAACGAGCGAGTGGTTCCAAGTGGATCTTGACGGGCAGACGGGTTACATTTTCCGTCAGTTTGTCACCGTCGGCACATATGCAACACCGAAACCTGTTGTGACTCAGCCGCCGATGTATGACCCGAATCCGAGTGAGTTTTCGGACAGCGATATTCGCCTTGTTGCCGCACTTATTCACGCAGAAGGCCCGGGCAGTTCCTACATCGGATACAGGGCACTTGCAAGCATAGTTTATAACCGTGTAAAGAACAAATCGGGAAAATTCCCGAACAGTGTTCCCGGGGTCATCTTCCAATCCGGTCAGTTTGGTTATTCGCGTGCGTATCTGAATTCAATAACGCCGAATTCAAAGGCGATGGCTGCCGCAAAATACGTGTTTTTGCAGCACGGCAGCACTCTGCCGAAAAAAGTTCTGTTTTATCGCGCCGCATATCTCGGCACGGAATGGACGGATTACACAAAATATTACGCAACGATTGAAGGTAACTGCTATTTCTACGGCATTAAGTATTTTTAATACTTAAGCGGGTTCGGCTGCGCCTGTTTCATGCAAATTTGCAAATCGAGCGAAGTCGCTGCGCCGCAAGGACAGGAAATAATTACCGCTGATTCAATTTATTAAAGATTCATACAATAATACCGCAATTTCAATCGAAAGGCGGTATTATTTTTTATGAAAGCTGTTATAATGGCAGGCGGGGACGGCAGGCGTCTGCGGCCGTTGACCTGCACGAAACCGAAACCCCTCATTCCTTTGCTCAACAGACCCATTCTTGATTACACAATGGATCTTCTTGCAAAGCACAATATCAACGAGGCGGTATTTACGCTGCATTACCTTGGTGATATGATTAAAAAACATATCGGAAGCGGCGGAGCATGGGGAATTTCCGCAAGTTATTCGGAGCCCGGCAGGAAACTCGGCACCGCAGGGAGCGTCCGTGCGGCTTTGGGAGGGATTTCTCATGGGAGTACCTCCGACGGAGAATCTTCCGGCGGTCAAATTGCTCAAAAAGGGGCGGGGGAGAGCGTCCTTGTTCTGAGCGGTGACGGAATTACGGATATTGACCTTTCAGCCGTGATTCGCGCGCATGAGCAAAGCGATGCTGCTGCAACGATAGTTCTGAAACGTGTTGCGGAACCCACGGAATACGGCGTTGCATTGCTGGACGAAAACGGCACGATAAAAGGTTTTTTGGAGAAGCCGGAGCGAAGCGAAGTGTTCAGCGATTATGCGAACACAGGAATATATATTCTGAACGGCGATGCACTGGAGCTTATCCCGAAGGATACGGATTTTGATTTTTCAAAGGATTTGTTTCCTGAAATGCTGCGTCGCGGAATGAAAATCCGCGGTCATGTAACTGACGCGTACTGGTGCGACATCGGCGATATTGCCCAATACAGACAAGCACAGCAGGATATGCTGAACGGAAAATGTGCGTTTTCAACCATAGCAAAGGATTGCGGCGGCGTGCTGATTGAACCGAATGCAAACATTTCCGGGCGTGCAAAGCTGATTCCGCCCTGTTATATCGGCAGCGGCGCAAGAATTGCGGACGGAGTTTGCATTGAACCGTATTCGGTTGTCGGGAGCGCATCGTCAATTGAAGAGGGTGCAAGCGTAAAACGGTCGGTTTTGTTTGAGCGTTCACACATAAGATTTGATTCCGAGCTGCGCGGAGCGGTTGTGTGTGAGGATGCAAAAATCGATGAACGTGTTTCGCTTTTTGAGGGGAGCGCGATCGGAGCGGGAACTCATGTCGGTGCGGGCGTGACTGTTCTTCCGAATGTTTGCATTTGGCCGCATAAACAGATTGAAAACGGAAGCAGCTGCAAGGACAATATCGTTTGGGGCAGCACCGCGCGCCGTGTTGAATTTGACGGCTGCATTGTTCACGGGTATGCGGATGAACAGATGACTCCGGAGGCGGCGCTGCGTGTCGGAGCGGCTTTTGCTTCAAGATTTGCTCTGCCCGCAAAGGCGGCTGTCTGTGCATCGGGTGAGCCGATTTCGGTCGTGCTGAAGTATGCGGCGCTTGCGGGCATTGCGTCGCAGGGCGTTGATGCCGAGGCCGTGAATGCCGCAAGCATATCCGCATTCTCGTATACCGTGCGCAAAACGGGCTGCGCGGGGGGAATCTATGTCAATAACAACGGAAGAAACGCCGAACTTATGTTGTTTGATGAAAACGGCATTGAACTTTCGCCCGATGCAATGCGCTCTGTGCGCGCCGGTTTCCTTTTCGGCGAACAGAAGCCCACTCTTGATGCCGAACTCGGCATAATCGGAAATCTGAACGGGCTTGAAGAAGCTTATGAGCAGCGTCTTCTCTGCGGCATTCGGCGTGAACTGATGCTGAATAACAAGCGCACGCTGCGTATCGGTGCGCCCGAACAGTCCGGCAGGGTGATAAGCAGGGTTTTGCTGCGGCTCGGCTGGAATGTTGAAAGAAGCTGCGCGGAAAACGGACTTTCCCCCGTGTTTGACGAAAACACGATTGCGGTTCAAATTGATAATGACGGCAAAATCAGCTTGTCAATAAGCGGGGATATCATATTGGGCAACAGCGAGGTGCAGACGGTTATCGCGAGGTCACTTGCCGTAAACTGCGGCGGCGGAGCATTCGGACTGCCGGAAAAGGAAGAGGGTGCCGAACTGTTGGTCGTGCCCGTTTCATTGCCGGAGCCCTATCGTGATGAGATAAAGAAGCAGGGTGTTCAGCTTATATACTCAAAGGAAAGCTTGGCCGAGCAGCGACGCCTTTCCTTTGCCAGAAACGCATATTACCCCGCACTGTATGAGCCGGAAGCGGCGGTCGTGAAGCTTTGTGAGATGTTTGTTTCGGGAGAGTTGAAAGATTATGCGGAAGCTCTGCCAAAAGTCTATACTTCGGAAAAGAGCATACGCACCGCATGGAAAGATATCGGCAGAATGCTTCGGATGCTTGCAGAGGGCGAAAAAAACGGAGAACTTGTTGACGGTTTGCGCCTAAAGCGTGACACGGGCTGGGTGTGTGTTCGTCCCGCCGGAACTGCGGATGCTTCCTTCCGCATCGTTGCCGGCAGCAGGGACAGTGAGTACGCAAAGGAACTTTGCGATGTATATGTTGAAAAACTGACGAGGCTTCGCGACAGCGAAAAAGATAAGAACTCATAAAGCATATAAAACCCTGAAAGCCGGTTTGTGCTTCGGATTAAAAACGAAAACAACGGAAAAGCACGGACTGCGCCGTGCTTTTCCTTTTATCGCAATTTATGCGAGGTTTCGATGTTTATATAACCGCTCAGTTTTTACCAGCGGATTTGTTTGACTTAACTTTGCCGACAATGAGCTTGGTCAAAACACCGATAATGAGTGCGGTGGCAATGTTCGGAATTTCAACCACGCCTCCGAAGTTGAGGGAGAGCCCGCCGATGCCCGTGACGAGGATCGCACTTACAACGAACAGGTTCTCGGATTCGCCGAGATCAACTTCATGAAGCATCTTAAGGCCGCTGACAGCAATGAAGCCGTAGAGTGCAATGCAGATACCGCCGACGACGCAGCTGGGAATCGTGTTGACGAATGCAACAAACGGCGTAAAGAACGAAAGCAGAATCGCCATGATTGCAGTAAGACCGATGGTGGAAACGGAAGCATTGCCGGTGATGGCAACGCAGCCGACGCTTTCGCCGTAGGTTGTATTGGGGCAGCCGCCGAAAATCGCACCGACAATGGAGCCGACGCCGTCGCCGAGAAGAGTGCGGGGCAGACCGGGGTCCTTAATAAGATCGCGGTCAATGATCGAACCGAGGTTCTTGTGATCCGCAATATGCTCGGCAAAAACAACGAACGCAACGGGCGCAAACAGCGCAAAGAGCTTGACAACGGCGGCAACATCGATTTTGCCCGCACCTTCGTTGAGCGCGCCGAGGAAGGTGAACTTGGGCAGGGAAATGAAGCTGCCGAAAGTTACGGTTTCAAAATTGTTTGCCAAGGGGGAGTAATCAACGATTTTAAGGTAATCAATGCCGCATTTGTTGCCGATAACGGTGAATACGGATGCAGCGGCATACCCTGCGGCAATGCCGATGATAAAGGGAATCAGCTTCATCGTTTTTGTGCCCTTAACGGATGCAAGCACCGTTGCAAAGAATGTGATGATGCCGATAAGAATGCACACAAGGTTATAACCGTCGGGAGAGGCGGCGGTGTTGTTGACATTGTTGATTGCGGAACCGCAAAGGCTGAGACCGATAAGCGCAACTACCGGGCCGATGACAACGGGGGGAAGGAGCTTGTCAACCCAGTTTGTGCCGGCAAAATGAACGATAAGAGCAATGATGACGTAAACAATACCTGCAATGAATGCGCCGATAAGAATGCCGAAATAGCCGAATGAACATGCGCCGATCAACGGGCTGATGAATGCAAAGGAGCTGCCCAGGAAAACAGGGCTCTTTTTCTTTGTGAAAAGAATGTAGACAAGGGTGCCTGCGCCTGCGCCGAACAATGCCGCGCCCTGGTCAAGGATTGCTTCACCGAATGCGCTGTTTACAAGGGTCGGAACAAGCAGTGTTGCCGCTATGATAGCAAGCAGCTGCTGGAATGCGAAAACAAGATTCGCACGGAACTTGGGTTTGTCGTTGACGTCATAGATAAGTTTCATCGTTGTTTTCTCCCTGAAAGTATTTCGGACGGAAGGGTAAATTCGAAACGGAAGAGTGCAGAAGGGCAAAATAAAAGCTTTGCCGCACAGCAAAGCATACAGAAAAACAAAAAGCAACAGCCGATTCGGGCATAATGCCCGGGACACGGCTCCAATTTATTCATAAGTCCGTAAATCTTGCCGGCATCTCCGTACCGCTCTTAAAGATCCATCTTGAATAAGATAACACTTTTGGCGATGTATGTCAACAATTTGTGACAATATATTGCTGAAAACTATTAAAATCATGTCAAAAAAACATGAAATACAGCATCTGTCAAAACCTGTAAAAAGAGCTTGTTTTGTGGTATAATTCAATAATGCTCGGCAAACTTCGGGCGATTCAAAGCCGAGCTGATATATACATAAGGAGGTGCGGCAATGAGTAAATACGAACCGCTGTGGAATTACGTTATGCAGCATGAACCGGGGCAATTCAGCCTAACCTTCAATGAAATCGAGAATGTGCTCGGTTTTCAAATCGATCATTCTTTTCTGAAATACAAGAAAGAGCTTGCAGAGCGCGGAGCAGAGGTTCTCCGCATTTCGCTGAAAAACAAAACGGTTCATTTCATGCTGCCGAAATGAGGAACTGCGCGTACGGGCGTTGCGGACACCGGCAGCGGAATTCAATCGTTGATAATCTTTTAAAATAACTTTAAACAGACTGTCACAAAAACGCTTGTGCGTTAGATGGGTGTTCATAAAACAGTCAATGGAGCGTATCGATGCAGATACGCTCCATTTGCCAACATACTATGTAATGGGGTACAGCCCCTTGGCTCTCCCTTTGGGAGAGCTGTCACCGCAGGTGACTGAGAGGGTCTTGCAGCCTTTTTCGAATGATAAGATCAATTTGTGTGCACACACCACGAAAATCCCTGTCGATATCCCGGTTGGAGAATCGCAGAATCTCCAACCCAAGAGACATCAGGAATTGAGAACGTTTCGCATCATAAGCAAGCCCCCGAGGTTCATAATGCTGAGAGCCATCCAATTCAATGACCAGTCTGGCCGAAGCACAGTAAAAGTCCACGATGAATCTGCCGATAATCCGCTGTTTATAAATTTTTACTGGATATTTGCGGAGAAAAAGGTACCAGAGCTTACGCTCATGGGGTGTCATCTCCCTGCGAAG
>ENA-UOIZ01000303-UOIZ01000303.1-human-gut-metagenome-genome-assembly--contig:-P88-NODE-303-length-54206-cov-8.490111_pt1 | contig 54206 bp, 44 predicted proteins | sample MGYA00242336_ERZ723883 | MGnify/ENA metagenome assembly ERZ723883 | reverse complement strand
TAAACAATCCATTTATTGTCCAAGGTGTTTTATAGTCGTTTGCGTTATTCAATTTGCAAGATACAGCGTGCTGACCGCACTCGCGGTTAGCTTGCTCAGTATATCACGCGCTCTGTACTTTGTCAAGAACTTTTTTCGTCCTTTTTCATTTTCCTTTGCACGCAATTTACTTTCGCTGCCGTCTCTCTCGAAACAGCTTGCATATATTACCACGCCGCCTTCCCTTTGTCAAGCCAAAATTCGACATTTTCTGAAAAAATTTGGAAGCCTCCGGAGAGGCTTCCAAATTCACTTGTTTTCTTATTCCGCGTCGTCGATCAGGCCGTAGCCCCCATCGTTTCTGCGGTACACCACGGCAAAGCTCCCGCCGTTGTCCTCGTCACGGAACGCGAAGAAATTGTGCTCCAGCAGGTTCATCTGCATGACCGCTTCTTCGCGGGTCATGGGCTTGAAGTAGAAGCTCTTGACTTTCTTCAGGCTGAGATCGTCTTCCTCCGTCTCCGGAACGAAGCTGGTCTCCTCCTGCACCGTGCGGGTGAAGGCATCCTGACGCAGACGGCGGGCGAGCCGGGTCTTGTTCTTGCGGATCTGACCCTCGATGGTGGCGACGGCGGCATCAATGGACGCGAACATATCCGAAGTGCTTTCACTTGCCCGGAACCAGGTTCCCGCACCGTGAACGGTGAGTTCCACGTTGTTCTGGTTCTTCTCTACAGAAAAGACGATGAGTGCTTCCGCATCCTCCTCAAAAAAGCGCGCCAGCTTCATGACCTTTTTCTCGGCATAAGCGTGGACATTCCCGGGAAGCTTTACTTTTTTCTCACTGTACTGGAATTTCATATGCGGCAGCTCCTTTCGTTTCACCGATTCTTCGGTGTAAGGTTACTATACCACATTTTTCGCATTCCGACAAGGGTTAATCGTCCGCCTCGTCTTCATCGTCCAGTAACTCCGCCATGGTAAGATTGTAGACCGCTTCCGCTTTCTTTTCAAAGAGCTTCCCAAGGCGCACCGCCTGACGCTGGTTCGGTGCCAGCAATTCCAGCGTCATCAGATTTCCCATCTCGTCGTCCAGCGCCATGACCACGGAATAGTCCCCGTTATCCCGGGGGATGATCTGGGTCTTGACGAAGCTGGAACGGCGGATCTGACGGTTGAACCGGTTGACGGCGTTGTCCGCCCGGCATTTGACCGTGTAGGCGATGGAATCCTCCGTCAGAGAGCCGTCCGCCTTGCCCTTGTCCGTGATCTCGTAGCAATCGTTCTCCACCTGCTTCAGGTGGCCGGACTTCACCATTTCAGGAATCGCGGTGCAGACGTCGAAATAGCTCAGGCAGTCGTCCTGATAGCAAAGCTCGTAGATCTGCTGCATATTCACGGGATAGTTGACCCTTGCCATCACGAACAGGATCAGCACCTTCACGTCCATCATATCATGGATAAATCCAAGTCTCTGCATACGCTTCACCCCTTTTTCTTTCATTATACAGAAAAGTTCCGAAAAATCAAGCACCAGCAGAGAACGCCCTGCATATTCTGGCAGGAAGGAGTGATGCCGATGGATGGCAAACGGCTTTACTGCGCCGGCGGCACGGCGGCCGCCCGCTATGCCGGAGAATATCTGAGACATTTCTACGTGGATCTGGCCGGGCGCCCCGGCTCTGACGTGGGTGCGGTACTGCTGGACGTTCCCAGCTTCGCGCCGGATGGGACGCTTCGCATGGGGGGAAGTGTGGAAAATCTGCTGGCGCAGCTTCCGCCGGACGTGACGGTCTGCGGCGGAAATCTTGACCACCCGGCGCTGGACAATTACCGGTGTATCGATTTTCTGAAGGATGCCCAGTATCAGGCAGAAAACGCCTACATAACCGCCGAGTGCGCCGTGGAGATCGCCCTGTCCTACCTGCCCATGACCCTGCGGCAGTGTCCCGTGCTGGTGATCGGCTGGGGACGCATCGGAAAATGCCTGGGGCAGATTCTCCACGCGCTGGGGGCTGACCTGACCGTCGCGGCGCGGAAGGACGCCGACCGCGCCATTTGCCGGGGACTGGGCTACGCCGCGGTGGATACCGCCCGGATGGCGGAGACTTTGGGCAAGTACCGCCTGATTCTCAACACCGCGCCGGAAAGGCTGCTGACCAAGGAACAGCTCGCCCAGTGCCACCCCGACTGCGTGAAAATCGACCTCGCGTCCAGAACCGGCATGGAGGGCGATTCCGTCATCGTGGCGCGGGGCTTGCCGGGCGTCCACATGCCGGAAAGCTCCGGCCGCCTGATTGCGGAAACCTACGTTCGCTTGTGCAGGGAGGAATCGTAATGGAAATTGGATTTGCCGTGTGCGGCTCGTTTTGTACTTATTCTATTGTGTTCCCCGTGATGGAGCAGCTCAGCCGGGAGCATCACGTGACCCCCATTTTCTCCGACGCCGCCTACAGCGTTGACAGCCGCTTCGGGACGGCGCGGGAGCATATCGTCATGGCGGAAACCATCTGCGGCACGCCGCCGCTGCACACCCTTGCCCAGGTGGAGCCGGTGGGGCCAAAGAAGCTGTTCGACATTCTCATCATCGCCCCCTGCACCGGAAATACGCTGGCAAAGCTCGCCCATTCTATCGCCGACACCCCGGTGACCATGGCGGCGAAAAGTCACCTGCGCAACGGCCGTCCGGTGCTCGTCGCCGTGTCCAGCAACGACGCGTTGGCGGGCGCGGCGGAGAATATTGGCAGGCTCCTCGCCCGGAAGCACTACTATTTTGTCCCCTTCGGGCAGGACGACGCCGTGAAGAAGCCCACCAGCATGGTCGCGGACTTTGCGATGATTCCCCAGGCCATGACGGAAGCGCTGGCGGGGCGGCAGATTCAGCCGATTCTTTTATAAATCTTTCTTGCATTTTGCGGGAATATCTGGTAGAATAAGAATCGTCAGAATGGTACGCAAACCAGCATCACATCGGAAGCCTTGTTCCACACCCCGGCGGCAGCTACTCCTGCCGGGAACGTCACAGTCAGGAGGAAACCATATGGGTAAATTGATCGTTCGAATTGCGTCTCTGCTGCTGATCGCGGCATTCCTGCCCACGGCGGTTCTGGCCGCGGAATGGAATCTGGAAAACGGCAGCATTGAGATCACCGCCGCCGCAAATGCCGGGGGCGGCACGACCCAGACCGTCTCTCAGGGAGGAAGCAGCGCAAAGGACAGCAACCCCACCATCACCAGCAACGGCAATCAGACCGGCTACACCATCACCATCAAGGCGGGTGGCGGTACCACCGCCAATGTGACCATCAAGGACACCAATATCAGCACCGGTAATGCCGCGATCAAAACCGAGGGCAAGGGCAACGTCAATCTGAACGTGGAAGGCATCAACACTGTTTCCAGCGGCGATAAGCACGCCGGCGTGGAAAAGGCCAATGACGGCAACCTGACCATCGGCTCCGAGAGCGGAGAAGGAGAGCTGACCGCCAATGGCGGGCATGGCGGTGCTGGCATCGGCGGCGGCTATGAAGGGAGCGGCAGCGATATCACCATCACTGGCGGGGAGATTACCGCCAACGGCGGAGGTGAGGCCGCAGGCATCGGCGGTGGCGTTTTAGGGAGCGGCAGTGATATCACCATCACCGGCGGAGAAGTCACCGCCAATGGCGGGTGGTGCGGCGCAGGCATCGGCGGCGGACCTAGAGGCAACGGCAGTGATATCACCATCTCCGGCGGGAAGGTTATTGCCAATGGCGGGTTGTGCGGCGCAGGCATCGGCGGTGGCTATAAAGGGAGCGGCAGCGATGTTACCATCTCCAAGGATTCCCGGGTGGAGGCTACAGGCGGAGATCCGTGCCTATTAGGAGGTTACGGTGCGGCCATCGGCGGCGGTGGATATAACACCGACACAGGTAATCAGGTTGACGGCAGTGAGATAGAACCGGACACCTCCGGGCTGTACACCACCGGCAAGGTGGAGCGGAAATCCGGCGACGGAACTGTCCTGGACACCATCGTCGGCACGGTATCCGCTTCCTCTGAAGAACCAGACAAGCGGGAGCCGCTCTACCGGGTGCTCAACCTGGACGGCAGCAGCCTGAAGTACCAGGCACAGAAGGCTGACGGCGTTCTGACCCTGACGGTCAGTGCCGACGGCGCTGTTCTCACCGGCACCCTCCGGGCGCTGGGCTATCTGCAGAACCAGGGCATTGAGAAGATCACCTTCACCGACGGCGCCCACACGGCGACCATCGTTCTTGCCGACCTGATCGCCAAGGGCGAAGCCGAGGCCGTCTACGTCCTCACCCTGGGCGCGGCAAACACCCTGACCCTGAATGGCGAAGCCATCGATTTCTGATTATAATACACAATGCGCCCCCGGTTCTGTCGAACCGGGGGCTTACATATATTATAGACTTTCAACTTCGTCCAGCCAAAGTCTCGCGCTGGCGTCGCTGGGCATCCGCCAGTCCCCTCTGGGGCTGAGGGTCACGGAGCCGACCTTCACGCCGTCGGGCAGGCAGCTGCGCTTGAACTGCTGGGTGAAGAACCGGCGATAGAAGGTTTTCAGCCATTTTTTGATGACTTCCGGCTCAAAATCCCCCGCGAACGCCCGACAGGCCAGGGTGTAGATTTTCGTGGGGCGGAAGCCGAAACGGAGGACATAATACAGGAAAAAGTCATGCAGCGCGTAGGGGCCGACCAGATCCTCGGTGTGCTGGGCGATTTTCCCCTCGGCGTCCGGGGGCAGCAGCTCCGGGCTGATGGGGGTGTCCAGAATGTCCTGAAGCACCGCCCGGGAGGGGGTGAAGGCGGGCATTTCCGAAATCGCGTCGATCATCCAGCGGATGAGCGTCTTGGGAATGGAAGCGTTCACGCCGTACATGCTCATGTGGTCGCCGTTGTAGGTACACCAGCCGAGAGCCAGCTCGCTCAAATCGCCGGTGCCCACCACAATGCCGCCGACGACACTGGCGTAGTCCATGAGGATCTGCGTCCGTTCTCTGGCCTGAGAATTTTCGTAGGTGCCGTTGTGGATGCTTGGGTCGTGGCCGATGTCGGAAAAGTGGAGGTTCACCGCGTCTTTGATATTGATCTCCTTGCAGGAAATTCCCAACGTGCGCATCAGCTCCCAGGAGTTGTTGTACGTCCGGTCGGAGGTGCCAAAGCAGGGCATGGTCACGCCGCAGACATCCGACGCGGGCCGCCCCAGCTGACGCATGGCCTCCACGGACACCAGCAGCGCCAGCGTGGAGTCCAGTCCCCCGGAAATGCCGACGACCGCTTTCGCGCTGCCCAGAATGGACAGCCGCTGTTTCAGCCCCGCCACCTGCATGTGGAAAATTTCCATGCACCGCCGGACGCGGTTCTCCTTCCCCGTGGGGACGAAGGGCAGTTTCGACAGCGGATAGCGCGTGCCGTCGCTGCGAAGTTCCGGGGCGCGGGTGTCTATCAGGACGGCGGGACTGCCTTGGTTCTGCTGGGCGGCATCCTTGAAGCCCTTGTTTTTCATCCGGTCGGCGCGGATTCTGCCCAGGTCGCAGTCGCAGACCAGCATATAGTCCGACGCGATGGGTTCTTCCGTTTCGGCAAGGAGCCTTCCGTCCTCCCCGATCAGGCTCTGGCCGGAGAAAATCAAATCCTGTGTGGACTCCGTGGAACCGGCGGAACAGTAGGCGTAGACGCAGTTCAGCGCGGCGGACTGGTGCTGCACCAGCCCCCGGCGATAGGCGCGCTTGCCGATGGTTTCGTTGGAGGCGGAGAGGTTCAGAATCACCTCCGCGCCGTTCAGCGCCAGAAACGTAGACGGCGGCAGGGGCGTCCACATATCCTCGCAGATCTCCACGCCCAGCAGCGTTCCGCCAACGCGGAAAACGGCTCTCGGGAGAATGGGGACAGGCTCGCCCAGAAGCTCCGCCAAATCCTCCGTCACCTCCGCCCCGGAGGAAAACCAGCGCTTTTCGTAAAACTCATTGTAATTGGGAATGTAGGTCTTCGGCACCAGGGCGTGTATCTTTCCCCGGGAAATGACGGCGGCGCAGTTGTACATCCGCATTCCCGTCCGGACGGGCAGTCCCACCACCGCCGTTACATTGGGGTAATTCTTCGTGTAACCGGCAATTTTCCGGATACCCTGCTGAACTCCCGTCCAGAGGGTGTCCTGAAAGAACAAATCCTGACAGGAATACCCGGTAAGCGCCAGCTCCGGGAACAGGACGATATCCGCCTGCCGCGCATCGGCTTTTTCAATGTAGGCGCAGATATCCTCCGCGTTCTTCGCCGTATCCCCCACCCTGACCGCCGGTACGGCGCAGGCAATTCTGATAAAATCCAGCATAGGAATTCCTCCCGATCTTTTTCTGAGGGTATCATACCATATTCTTCCCGATTTGCCAAGAGAATATAAAAAACTTGCGGGGAAAGGCCATTTGCCCTCCCCCGCTGTCTTATATTAGATTCCTGCCAGCTCACGCAGCTTGTCCGCCAGATCTGTCTGCTCCCACGGGCGGCTCTCAATGCCGAAGTGGCCGTGGGCGGCGGTGTCCGCGTAGATGGGACGACGAAGGTCGAGCTTGCGGATGATCCCGGCGGGGGTCATGTCGCAGGTCTCCCGCAGAAGCTCCGTCATTTTCTCGTCGGAGATTTTGCCGGTGCCGTAGCTGTCCACCCGAAGGGACACTGGCTGGGCAACGCCGATGGCGTAGGCCAGCTGCACCTGCACCTTGGTTGCAAGACCCGCGGCAACCAGATTTTTCGCCATGTATCTCGCCATATACGCCGCGCTGCGGTCAACCTTGGTGGGGTCTTTGCCGGAGAACGCGCCGCCGCCGTGGGAGAAATAGCCGCCGTAGGTGTCCACGATGATCTTCCGCCCGGTCAGGCCGGTGTCGCCGTTGGGGCCGCCGATGACGAAATTGCCGGTGGGGTTGATGTGGATATGGGCAACGTTCTCAATGTGGAAGCCGTAACGCTCCAGAACCGGGGCGATCACATTCTCCCGGACATACTTTCTCAGCGCTTCGATGGCAAAATCCGCGCTGTGCATGATGGAGACGACCACGGTGTCGATTCCCACCACGTTGCCCTGCTCGTCGAATTCCACCGTGACCTGGGTCTTTCCGTCGGGGCGAAGCAAGTCCGTCTCGTGGACGCACTGGGTCAGGCGGCTGCACAGGGCGCGGCTGAGGGCTGCGGGCAGGGGCATCAGTTCCGGGGTCTGGGTGCAGGCGCCGCCGAACATCATGCCCTGATCGCCCGCGCCGCCGACCTCGTCGTTGGTTCCCAGCGCAATATCGGCGGACTGGGTGTGGATGCGGCACTGAATTTCCACCGTGTCGGCGTCGAAGCCGTCGCCGGGGTAGACATAGCCGATCTTCCGGATGGCCTCCCGGGCAACGGCAGCGTAGTCAACGGTAGCTTTCGTGGTGATCTCGCCGCAGATGATGCAGAAATTTGTGGTGACCATGGTCTCGCAGGCCACGCGGGAATGGGGGTCCTGCGCAAGGCAGGCGTCCAGAATGGCGTCGGAGATGGAGTCCGCTACTTTGTCAGGGTGTCCGTTGGTGACACATTCAGAGGTAAAAAGTCTTTTTTCCATTTTGTTTTTCCTTTCTTTCTATAACGAAACCTGAAAAAGAAAAACCGCACACCGAAGATTCGATGTGCGCTTCTATCGAATCCTCATCTTTCGTTTGCCGCCGGATTTGGCACCTTGTGTAAACAGGTTGCCGGGTTTCATCGGGCCGTTCCCTCCACCACTCTTGATAAGGCTTGTATGCAGTTCAACACTGTATTCTACACGATTTTCTAAAAAAGTCAAGCTTTTTGTTTACAAATCCGATATAGACATTTGAATGAATTGCTGATAGAATGGGGATACGTTTTTTATACTGAACTTCCATTATGATCTTTAGAAAAGATTTTAATCAGGAAATAGTATTAGGAGTTGAGTACCGTGAAAAATTTACGCAAAAAATTTGAGCTTTTCTGCTTCAAAAACCGGGATAAGGGCATCCCCAATCTGATGCTTTACATCGTCATCGGCACCGCCGTGGTCTACCTGTTCAGCCAGATGTCCGGCAGCATGCTTCTGTACAGTGCGCTCTGCTTCAATCGGGAGGCCATTCTTCAGGGACAGGTCTGGCGGCTGATCACCTATCCCCTGACCTACAGCGCCGGGAACATTCTGCTCACCGCCATCACCCTGCTGTGCTACTACTCCCTGGGCAGAGCCATGGAAAATGTGTGGGGCACCCTGCGGTTCAACCTGTTCTACCTCACCGGCGTGGTGATGATGGACATTTACTGCATGATCTTCGGCGGTCAGGCCAGCGTCACTTACCTGAACCTGAGCCTGTTCCTCAGCTATGCCACGCTGTACCCCGACGCAAATTTTCTGCTGTTTTTCATCATCCCCATAAAGGCGTGGATTTTCGCGCTGGTCGATCTGGCATTGGTGCTGCTCAGTCTGTTTACCGACCCCTTCCCTTACAATCTGTTCTCCGTGGTCTCCCTTGCCAACTATTTCCTTTTCTTCGGCAAGGACGTGCTGAACGTGATTCCCGTGTCCTGGCGTGCCAATGCCAGCCGCCTGTTCCGCAGGAAGCCCAAGCAGCCCAAGGCGAAGGTCATCCATTTTAACGCAGGCTCCTACGAAGCCTCCACCGCCACGCCGAAAGCCCCCTACACCCACCGCTGCACGATCTGCGGACGCACCGATGTGACGAATCCGGAGCTGGAATTCCGCTACTGCTCCAAGTGCAAGGGCTACTACTGCTACTGTCAGGATCATATCAACAATCATACGCATATTCAGTAGGTGAAAAATGGCTCGATTTGTGTAAATTCCTCTTGCAATATTCCGCCGCCCGTGGTATAATGTCCGCAGCTACTGAACAAGGAGCCTTTTTGTATGGTCACCATGAACTCTTCTGCCAGCTTTTCCTTTTATTACTATTACTTTTTTACCCGAAAAAAGTAATAGCGATTTGTGCTGCAGAAAATTCTCAGGAGCTTAAAGGGTTATCTCAAAACGCCGCACGAATTGCCGTGCGGCGTTATTTTATTATCAGGAGATGTTAAGCAATGATCGCAGTATTGAAAAACGGCACCACGCCCTCCCAGATCCAGCACCTTGTGGACTGGCTCAAAAATATGAATCTGGACGTTCACATTTCCGAAGGCTCGGAGGTCACCATTCTCGGTCTGGTCGGCGACACCAGCCGGGTGGACATCGACCTTCTGAAAAGCCTGGAAATGGTTGAGACCGTCAAGCGGGTCTCTGAGCCGTTCAAGCAGGCCAACCGGAAATTCCACCCCAAGGACACCATCATCGAGGCGGGAAACGCCCGCATCGGCGGCGGGTATTTTGCCATGATCGCAGGCCCGTGCAGCGTGGAATCCGAGGAGCAGATCATTGCCGTCGCTTCCGCCGTCAAGGAATCCGGCGCATCCATTCTCCGGGGCGGCGCGTTCAAGCCCCGCACCTCCCCCTACGCCTTTCAGGGCATGAAGGGCGAGGGCATCCGGCTGCTTCTGGAGGCCAAAAAGGCCACGGGGCTGCCCATCGTCACGGAGATCATGAACATTTCCACCCTCGATCTGTTCGCCGATGTGGATATCATTCAGGTAGGTGCGCGGAATATGCAGAACTTTGACCTTCTGAAAGAGCTGGGCAAGACCGACAAGCCCATTCTGCTGAAGCGGGGACTTGCCAACACCTTGCAGGAGCTGCTCATGAGCGCCGAATATATCATGAGCGAGGGCAACAGCAAGGTCATCCTCTGCGAGCGGGGCATCCGCACCTTTGAGACCGCCACCCGGAACACCCTCGACCTTTCCGCAGTCCCCGTTCTGCACAATCTGACCCACCTGCCCGTGGTGGTCGATCCCAGCCATGCCACCGGCAAGGCCGATCTGGTCGCCCCCATGGCCTACGCGGCCACCGCCGCCGGTGCCGACGGCATCATGGTGGAGGTCCACAACGATCCCGCCCACGCGCTGTGCGACGGCGCCCAGTCCATCACGCCGCCCCAGTTCGATGAGATCAGCCGGAAAGTCCGGCAGATTCGTGAGGTTCTTGTATGAAAGTCGGTATTTTGGGTCTTGGCCTGATTGGTGGCTCCCTTGCCAGAGCCTACGCTCTGGAGGGGCACACCGTCTACGCCATTCAGCGAAACGAAAGTATGCTCTCCTTCGCCATGCTTTCCGGCGCAGTCCACGGACGGCTGGACGAAACCACCATTCCGGAGTGCGACCTGATCCTGCTTGCCATCTACCCCGGCGGCTGCGCCGACTGGCTGGAAAAGAACGCGCCCCTTGTATCCAAGGACGCGCTGGTCATCGACTGCTGCGGCATCAAGCGGGAGGTTTGCAGCCGGTGCTTCCCTCTCGCCGAACGGTACGGCTTCACCTTCGTGGGCGGGCATCCCATGGCAGGCTCCCAGTTCTCCGGCTTCAAATACAGCCGGGCAAACCTCTTTGCGGGCGCACCCATGGTGCTGGTTCCGCCGGTGTATGACGATATCCAGCTGTTAGACCGGGTAAAAACCGCACTGAAGCCCTGCCGTTTTGGCTTTTTCTCCGTTACAACGGCGGAAGAGCATGACAAAATGATCGCCTTTACCTCCCAGATGCCCCACATTCTCAGCAATGCCTTCATCAAGTCCCCCACCGCCCTGAAGCACAAGGGATTTTCTGCCGGAAGCTACAAAGACCTGACCCGCGTCGCGTGGCTGAATCCTCAGATGTGGGCGGAGCTGTTCATGGAAAACAAGGACAATGTTCTTTTCGAGCTGGACAGCTATATTGAGAGCCTGTCCGCCTACCGGGGTGCCATTGCCGCGGATGATATGGACACATTAGTCCGGCTGCTGGACGAGGGGAAAAAGTGCAAAGAGGAGGTGGACGGATGAACACCGTTACCGTCCGCGCCTCCAGACAGTATGATATTCTGATCGGTCAGGGTCTTCTGCCCACTTTGGGTGCGGAAGCGAAAAAGCTGGGGAAGGCGCAGAAAATCTGCGTCGTCAGCGAGAGCAGCGTGTATCCTCTTTACGGGGCAGCTGCCGAGGAAAGCCTGAAAAGCGCCGGGTTTTCCGTGGTTTCCTACGTATTCCCCGCCGGGGAAGAAAGCAAAAACGGGCAGATTTTCCTCGATCTTCTGAACTTTCTCGCGGAAAACCGGCTGACCCGCTCCGACATGATCGTCGCTCTCGGCGGCGGCGTGGTGGGTGATCTGGCAGGTTTCGCCGCCGCAAGCTATCTGCGGGGCATCCGCTTCATTCAGGTCCCCACGACCCTGCTTGCCGCCGTGGATTCCTCCGTGGGCGGCAAAACAGCCATTGATCTCCCCGCCGGGAAGAACCTTGCGGGTGCCTTCTGCCAGCCAAGTCTGGTGCTGTGCGATACGGATACCCTGAATTCCCTCCCCCTTGACATTTTCCGGGACGGCTGCGCCGAGGTCATCAAGTACGGCGTGCTGTACGACCCGAAGCTGTTCGCCCATCTGGAAAAAAAAGGGCTTGCCTTTGACCGGGAAGCGGTCATCACCCGCTGTGTGGAATTAAAGCGGGACGTGGTCATGGAGGACGAATTCGACACCGGCGCGCGGATGAAGCTGAATCTGGGTCACACCGTCGGTCACGGCGTGGAGGCAAAGAGCCATTTTGCCATCTCCCACGGCAAGGCCGTCGCCATCGGTATGGCCATCGTCAGCCGGGCATCCGCCTGCGCCGATACGCCGCGAATCGTGGCGCTTCTGGAACAATTCGGTCTGCCCACCCGGACGGACTACTCCGCAGACGACCTTTTCACCTACACCCTCTCGGATAAGAAGCGTTCCGGCGGCACGGTGAATCTCATCATCCCCCGCGCCATCGGCGACTGCGTCATTGTCCCGACCAAGGTCGAATCCCTGAAATCCTTTATTCAGGCAGGTCTTTGATATGGACATCACCATTTTTCCCGGGAAACTTTCGGGAACCGTCCGCGCCATCCCCTCGAAGTCTCAGGCGCACCGTCTGCTGATCTGCGCCGCCTTTGCCGACGCGCCCACCACTCTTTTCTGCCCTGAAACCAACCGGGACATCGAAGCGACCATGGGCTGCCTGAACGCTCTGGGTGCGGACATCACACGAACCGACTCCGGCTACCGGGTCATCCCGGCGAAAGAAATCCCCCGGCAGACAGCGCTTCGCTGCCACGACAGCGGCTCTACCCTGCGGTTTCTGCTGCCAGTGGCCGGGGCTTTGGGCGTTGACGCAACGTTTCATTTGGAGGGCAGGCTCCCCAGCCGCCCTCTCTCCCCGCTGTGGGAGGAAATGGAACGGATGGGCTGCACCCTCACCCGCCCGACCGCGGATACCGTTCGCTGCACCGGGCGTCTGCGGGCGGGAGAATACGTCATCGACGGCGGCGTTTCCAGTCAGTTTATTACGGGGCTGCTGCTTTCCGCCGCCCTGATTCCGGGAAAAAGCCGCATCCGTCTGACCGGGAAGGTGGAATCCCGCCCCTATATCACCATGACCCAGCGGGCAATGGAAATATTTGGAAAAGAAACGTCGGATTTTGTCGTGACCGGCGGCACCCCGTTCCACTCCCCCGGCACGCTGACGGTAGAAGGCGATTGGAGCAACGCCGCGTTCTTCCTTGCTGCAAAGGCGTTGGGCAGCAGTGTAGAGGTGACGAACCTCTCCCTGGATTCCCCCCAGGGCGACCGGGCGGTCTTTGATCTGCTTCCCGCGCTGGAAGACCATCCCATCATTTCCGCCGCTGATATTCCCGATTTAGTCCCCATTCTCGCCGTTACGGCGGCGTGTAAAAATGGCGCTGTGTTCACGGACATCCGGCGGCTGCGGCTGAAAGAGTCCGACCGGGTCGCATCCGTTATTGCCATGGTGGAAGCGCTGGGCGGAAAGGCACAAGCTTCCGAGGACACCCTGACGGTGTACGGCACGGGGCTGGTCGGCGGAACGGTGGATGCCGTAAACGACCATCGCATTGCCATGTCCGCCGCCATTGCGGCCACGGCCTGCACCCAACCCGTGACCATTCTGGGCGCACAGTGCGTGGAAAAATCCTATCCAAAATTCTTTGAAGAATACGCCCGTTTAGGAGGTAACTATGAGCAGTACCTACGGTGAAAATCTGAAATTGTCCATTTTCGGCCAATCCCACGGCGCGGCCATCGGCATGACGCTGGACGGCATTCCGGCAGGTCTGCCCGTGGACACGGACGCGCTGCAAATCTTCCTGAACCGCCGCGCCCCCGGTCAGAACGACTGGTCAACGCCGCGAAAGGAAGCCGACCGGCCGGAATTTCTCTCCGGAATTCTGGACGGCTTCACCTGCGGCGCACCCATTGCCGCCGCCATTTACAACAAAAACACCCGCTCCGGGGACTATGCCAATCTGAAGGACTGCCCCCGTCCCGGTCATGCGGATTTCACCGCTCAGATCAAATACGGCGGATTTCAGGACGCCGCCGGAGGCGGACACTTTTCCGGCCGTCTGACCGCGCCGCTCTGCATTGCGGGAGGACTGTGCAAACAATGGCTGGAGGGCATGGGAATTCAGGTTTTCGCCCATATTGCCGCCATTGCGGGCATTTCCGACACGCCCTTTGACCCCCTTGCCCCGGATATGGATTCCGTCCAGCCGGATTTCCCGGTGATAAAACCGGACGCAGGGGCACAGATGCGGGATGCCATTTCCGCCGCCAAGGGTGACGGCGACAGCGTGGGCGGCATTGTGGAATGCGCCGTCACCGGTCTTCCCGCCGGGGTGGGAGAACCCATGTTCGGCGGCGTGGAGAGTCGAATTGCCCAAATCGTCTACGGCGTTCCCGCCGTGAAGGGTGTGGAATTCGGTGCGGGCTTTTCCGCCGCAAATCTGCGGGGCAGCCAGAATAACGACGATTACGTTATATCGGGCGGCCAGATACGCACCGTCACCAACAATGCCGGGGGAATTCTCGGCGGCATTACCACCGGAATGCCCCTGATTTTCCGGGCGGCTCTCAAGCCGACGCCCTCCATTTCCCGCCCCCAGCAGAGCGTCGATCTGAACGATGGAAACGTTCAGGAGCTGATCGTCAAAGGCCGTCATGACCCGTGCATCGTCCCCAGAGCCGTTCCGGTGATCGAGGCCGCGGCCGCCATCGCCATTTTCGACATGATTCTGGGCAACACCCAGACAGACAGGAGGAAACCGTAAATGAACCTGAATGAGATTCGCAGTGAGATCGACAAAATCGACGACGAACTGGTTCGCCTGTTCTGCCAGCGGATGCATGTCGCCGCTCAGGTCGCCGACTACAAAAAGGCCAATAACCTGCCCATTTTCCAGCCTGCCCGGGAACGGGCGAAGCTTCAGGACGTGGCGGAAAAGGCCGGCCCCGAAATGGCCAATTACACCCGGGTGCTGTACTCCATGCTGTTCGAGCTGAGCCGCAGCTACCAGTCCAAGCGCAACGGGGAATGCAGCCCCCTTTACCGGAACATCACGCAGGCCATCGAGCATACGCCGAAGCTTTTCCCGCAGGCGCCCATGGTCGCCTGTCAGGGCGTGGAGGGCGCTTACTCCCAGATCGCCTGTGAAAAAATCTTTAAAAATCCCTTTATTATGTACTTCAAGTCCTTTGAGGCCGTGTTCAGTGCCATCGATCAGGGGCTGTGCCAGTACGGCATTCTGCCCATCGAAAATTCCACCGCCGGTTCCGTGAACAAGGTGTACGACCTGATGATCGAGCACAATTTCTCCATCGTCCGCACCTTCCGGCTGAAGATCGACCACAATCTTCTGGTTAATCCCGGCACGAACCTCGCCGATATCAAGGAAGTGTATTCCCACGAGCAGGCCATCAACCAGTGCGGCAACTTCCTCCACAGTCTCCCCGGCGTGAATGTCATTCCCGTGGACAACACTGCCCTCGCCGCCCAGATGGTCGCCCAGTCCGGCAGAAAGGACGTTGCCGCCCTGTCCAGCCGCGCCTGCGCCGAGCTGTACGGACTGGATTGTCTGCGCAGCTCCGTGCAGGACAAGGGCAACAACCGCACCCGCTTCATCTGCATCAGCCGGAACCTGGAAATCTACCCCGGCTCCGACAAAACCTCCATCATGATGGTTCTGAACCACAAGCCCGGTGCCCTTTACAAAGTGCTGGCGCGGCTTTACACGCTGGGCATCAACGTCACGAAGCTGGAATCCCGCCCCATTCCCGACCGGGAATTTGAGTTCATGTTCTATTTCGATCTGGAAACCTCCATTTATTCCGAGGAATTCGTTCAGCTGATGTGCGAGCTGGACGAGATGTGTGAGGAATTCAAATACTTAGGCAGCTACACGGAGGTGGTCTGATGGAATGCGGACTGCTGGGTCGGAAGCTGGGGCACAGCTACTCCCCCCAGATTCATGCCTGTCTCGGGGATTATTCCTACACTCTCTTTGAAAAAGAGCCGGAAGAAATCGAAGATTTCCTGAAAAAAGGGGATTTTACCGGACTGAACGTCACCATTCCCTACAAAAAAACGGTTATCCCCTATCTGGACGAATTGTCCCCGGCTGCGGAAAAACTGGGGGCGGTGAACACCGTCGTCCGCAGAGGGGACGGTACCCTTTTCGGCCACAACACGGACTATTTTGGCTTTGCTTCCCTTTTGAAGCGAAGCGGTCTGGATGTCGCCGGAAAGAAGGTTTTGGTGCTGGGCAGCGGCGGGGCTTCCAATACCGTCACTGCTGTTTTGACTGGGCTGGGTGCTGAGGCCGTGGTCATTTCCCGTTCCGGGGAAAACAATTACGAGAACCTGCAGCGTCACGAAGACGCCGCCGTCATCGTCAACGCGACCCCCGTCGGCATGTATCCCAATACCGGCGTTTCTCCCGTGGATTTGAAGCGGTTCCCCAAGCTGGAAGGGGTGTTGGACGTGATCTACAACCCCGCCCGCACCCAGCTGCTGCTGGATGCCGAAGCGCTTCATATTCCCTGCGCCAACGGCCTTTGGATGCTGGTGGCGCAGGCCAAGGAATCCGCCGAATATTTTACCGGCACATCCATTGACGACGCCGCCATTGCCGAAATCCACGCAAATCTTGCCGCTCAGATGGCAAACATCGTCCTCATCGGAATGCCAGGGTGCGGGAAAAGCACCATCGGTGCTCTGCTTACGGACAAACTTGGCCGGAAGCTGGTGGACGCCGACGAGGAAATTGTCCGTCTTGCGGGTAAGTCCATCCCCGCAATTTTTGCGGAGGAGGGCGAGGCCGTTTTCCGGGACTGGGAGACGAAAGCGCTGTCCCAGCTGGGCAAACAGTCCGCGCTGGTCATCGCCACCGGCGGCGGCTGTGTGACCCAGATGCGAAACTACCCGTTGCTTCACCAGAACGGCACGATTTTCTGGCTGAAACGGGACATTTCCAAGCTGCCCACCGACGGCCGTCCCCTGTCACAGACCAATCCGCTGGATGCAATGTTCGCAAAGCGCGCCCCCATGTACGCCGCCTTTGCCGATCACGCCGTCAGCAATGACGGCACCGCCGAGGAAACCGTCGCCGCCATTTTGTCGATCATGGAGGAACCCATATGAAAATTCTGGTCATCAACGGCCCCAACCTGAATATGCTTGGCATCCGGGAGCCGGGTATCTACGGCAAAAATACCTTTGCCGATCTTCTGCGGCTGCTGGACGAAACCGCCAGCGCCGAGGGCTTGGAGGTGGAACAGTACCAGTCCAATCACGAGGGTGACCTTGTGGACAAAATCCAGTGGGCATACGGCAAGGTGGACGGCATCGTCATCAACCCCGCCGCCTATACCCATACCTCCGTAGCCATTCTGGACGCCCTGAAAGCCGTTTCCATCCCCGCCGTGGAGGTTCACATCTCCGACGTGGACGCAAGAGAACCGTTTCGGCAAACTTCCTACGCCGGAATGGCCTGCGTGAAAACCATCAAAGGTCACGGCCTCGAGGGCTACCGGGAGGCCATGCTGTACCTCAAGGAGCGCTACGGTTAAAAAATCCCCCATTGCCTTTTGGCAATGGGGAAACGCTCACTTGCGGAAGACCAGCAGCTTGCTGGAGACGTAATTCAGAATGACCACCAGAACGCTGATAATCAGCTTCCAGATATTTCCGTTCCAGCCCAAGATGTCCACGGTCAGGAGTATCAGCACCGTTTCCAGACCGCCGGACGCTGCCCGGCAGCCGACGAATTTGCCCAGCTCCGGCAAAACGGTTTGCATCGACCAGTCGTGGCTCTTGAACACGAAGGGCTTGTTCGTCACGTAGGCGAAGGCCACCGCCGCCACCCACGCAATGATATTGCTGACGGCCGCGCTGATGCCCAGCAGGTTGTAAAGCGGCAGATAAACCAGATAATTGACAATGGTCGTCAACACACCGAAAAAGAGATAGCTGACCATGTCCCAGTGCTTTTCCACAAAAGCGCGGATTTTTTCGATCATGTTTTTCCTCCTCACAGGCCCAGATCTTCCCCTACCAGGATAAATTTGATCCGCCCGGGGGGATTGCAGTTGCGGGTGATGAGGATCTGGTTGCAGATGCAGCCGTCGCTCTTGCAGTCGGCGCAGGCGCCTGTCACCTCGCAGGGCGTTTTGGAGTCGAAGCGCTGCTTGTTCTGGGGCGCGGCAACCGTTCTTGCCCGCTCCACGGCGGCGTCCAGAGAATCCATCACCTTGTTCATTCCCGCAATGACGATCACGGACTCCGGCCCATAGACGATGGCCGCCACCCGGTTGCCGTTTCCATCGATGTTCACCATCTGGCCGTCCAGACTCAGCGCGTTCGCGCCGGTGATGAACACGTCCGCGCCAAGGCACTGCTTCATGATTGCTTTCCGCTCCTCCGGGGTCGCAGCCCGCTCCCGGTCGAGGGCGCGGTAGTCCCCTGTCCGTACGGTGTCTAACAAGCCGATCTGCTGGGCCGACATCGCGCCGCCCCAGCCCACGCTGGAACCGGCGGGAATCCATTCCAGCGCCTTTTTCAGCGCTTCGGCTGTACCCGCGCAGTAGCAGGCTTCAAAATGGCGGCTGTGGAGATTCTTGATCAGCACATTGGCGCGTTTTTCATAGTATTTCCGTTTCGGGTCGGTCACAGTAACCACTCCTTTGTCTTCCTATCATATCGCCTATCATACCGCATAAACAGAAAAAAGTAAAGAGAGGACACCATCATGCAGAATATGATTTTCAAGCGCAAACTACCCATTCCCAAGGAGATCAAGGAGCAGTACCCCCTGACCGCCGAGCTGGCGCAGGTCAAAGCCCGCCGGGACAAGGAAATTGCCGACGTTTTCACCGGAAAAAGCGGCAGAATGGTGCTGATCATCGGCCCCTGCTCCGCCGACCGGGAGGACGCGGTGCTGGAATACTGCGAGCGGCTGGCAAAATTGCAGGAAGCGGTGTCGGACAAGCTGGTTCTGATTCCCCGGGTCTACACCAACAAGCCCCGCACCACCGGCGACGGCTATAAGGGGCTTCTGCACCAGCCCGACCCCCGGAAAACCTCCGATATGCTGGAGGGCGTCATCGCCATCCGCCGCCTGCACACCAATGTGCTGGCCAACACCGGCCTTCCCACCGCCGACGAAATGCTCTACCCCGACAATTACCGCTATCTTTCCGACCTGCTGTCCTACGTGGCGGTAGGCGCGCGGAGTGTCGAAAACCAGGAGCACCGGCTGACCTCCAGCGGCATTGACATTCCCGTAGGCATGAAAAATCCCACCAGCGGGGATATTTCCGTCATGCTCAATTCCATCATGGCCGCCCAGCACCCCCACACCTTCATCTACCGTGGCTGGGAAGTGGACACCACCGGCAATCCCCTTGCCCACGCCATCCTCCGGGGCTATGTAAACAAGCACGGCGAGTCCATGCCCAACTACCACTTTGAGGAGCTGGAACGGCTGTACAACGCCTACACCGCCAAGGGATTACAGAACATGGCGCTGATCGTGGACGCCAACCACGCCAATTCCGGCAAAAAGTATCAGGAGCAGCCCCGCATCTGCAAGGAAGTGCTCCACTCCTGCCGCCACAGCGGAGAAATCAAGTCCATGGTCAAGGGCTTCATGGTGGAATCCTACTTAGAACCCGGCTGCCAGAAAATCGGCGACGGCGTTTACGGCAAGTCCATCACCGACCCCTGTCTCGGCTGGGAGGAAACAATTCGCTTGGTTCAGGATATTGCGGATTTGATCTGAATGTGCTATACTGAGTGCCATCGAGCCTAAAAATGGAGTGATGCAATATGACAGCAGAACAAATGGTACAATATGCCTACGAGGAAGGCTTTTCCGCCGCCGCGGTAGTGGATACCGCCGACATTGTTTTTGACCCCTCTTTCCGTCCTTACTGCGAGGAAAACCTCTGCGGGCAGTACGGCGCGAACCATTCCTGTCCCCCGGACTGCGGCACGCCGGAGGAAATGAAGCAGAAGGTGCTTGCCCACAAAAAGGCGCTGGTGCTGCAAAGCATCTGGCAGCTGGAAAGCTACACCGACACTCCCGCCATCAAGAAGGGAAAATCCGGCCACAACACCGCCGCGATCCGCCTGATGAAGCGTTGCCGTGACGAAGGGTGCGACGGCTTTCTGGTGGGTGCCAGCGGCTGCGCCCTGTGTTCCCCCTGCACAAGAAAAAATAACGAGCCATGCCGGTTCCCCGACCTGAAATATTCCTGCATGTCCGCATACTGCATTTTCGTCAAGAAGCTGGCAGACCTGTGCGGTATGGAATATACCTGCGGCGACGGTCTGATCGCATTTTTCGGAATGTACGTATTTGACTGAAGGATACTGCAAAAAGTTCCCGTTTCCTGTCGGAAACGGGAACTTTTTGTAATTTACAGGTTTGTATAGCCCATCAGGCTTTCGTCCACCACGGCGGCGGTGTCCCGGCCTTCCCGCAGCGCCCACACCACAAGGCTCTGTCCCCGGCGCATATCGCCGCAGACAAATACCTTGGGTTGACTGGTCGCGTACTTCACATCCGCCACATTGCCCCGGGGCGTCATATCCACGCCGAAGGCTTCGGCGACATAGCTCTCGCAGCCCAGGAATCCCGCCGCAATAAGCACCAGATCGCACTCCACGGAGAATTCCTCCCCGGTGGGAACCATCATCCGCCGCCCGTCCACCACCTTGCTTTCCAGACGGGCAATAAGCGCCCCGCAGACCTGCCCGGCTTCGTTCTTGTAGAACTCCTTAACGGTGGTCTGATATTCTCGGGGGTCGTGGCCGAATACGGCAATGGCCTCCTGCTGGCCGTAGTCGGTTTTCAGCACCCGCGGCCACTCCGGCCATGCGTTGCCGGGAGCGCGGGTCTCCGGCGGACAAGGCATCATTTCCAGCTGCATGATACCCGTGCAGCCCTGACGGATGGCAGTGCCTACGCAGTCGTTGCCGGTGTCGCCGCCGCCGATGACCAGCACCTTCTTGCCCTTGGCCGTGACAGCCTTGCCGTCGGCAAAATCGGAGTCAAGCAGACTTTTTGTCACGCTGGTCAGGTAGTCCACGGCAAAGTAAATTCCCTCGGCGTCCCGTCCGGGTACGCCAATGTCCCGGGGCTTTTTCGCGCCGCAGCAGAGTACCACCGCGTCATAATTCTCTTTCAGCTCCTCGGCGGAGACGTCCCGCCCCACGTCGGCGTTGGTGATAAACTCGATGCCCTCGTCTTTCAGAATCTTCACCCGGCGGTCAATAACCCACTTTTCCAGCTTCATGTTGGGGATGCCGTACATCAGCAGACCGCCCACCCGGTCGGCGCGCTCATACATGGTCACCTTGTGGCCGCGCTTGTTCAGCAGGTCGGCAACAGACAGCCCGGAGGGGCCGGTGCCGACCACCGCCACCCGCTTTCCGGTACGCGCCGGTGGCGGAACGGCGTGGATCGTGCCGCTTTCGTAGCCGTACTCCACGATCGCCCGCTCGTTCTCCTTCACCGCCACGGGCGACCCCGTCGCCATGCCGCAGGTGCAGGCGGCTTCGCACAGTGCCGGGCAGACCCGGCTGGTGAATTCCGGATAGCGGTTTGTGGCAATGAGCCGCTTTGCCGCCAAGTCCCACCGCCCCTGATATACCAGATCGTTCCATTCGGGGATGAGGTTATTTAAGGGGCAGCCGCTTGCCATGCCGCCGATCATCATGCCGCTCTGGCAGAAGGGTACGCCGCAGTCCATGCACCGCGCACCCTGCGCCTGCTGTTCGTCGCAGTGCAGCGGAATATGAAATTCATTGAAATTTTTGATACGTTCCTCAGGAGCGATCTCCCGGCTGGTCTGCCGGTCGATCTCCATAAATCCGGTGGGTTTTCCCATATTCCCGCCTCCTTATTTCCCGTTTTTCATGGCGTAAAACGCCTCGATCTGCGCCTGCTCGCTGTCCTCGCCCTTTTCCTCCATCTTGGCGATGAGACGGAGCATCTTATCATAGTCGTGGGGCAGAACCTTCTTGAATTTCGGCAGATATTCGCCGAAGTTTTCCAGAATTTCCTTACCCCGGGGCGAGCCTGTGGCCTCCACATGCTCCCGGATCAGGTCTTTCAGCAGGGACACATCGTACTTATGCTCCACGCTTTCCAGCGTGACCATGTCCTTGTTCACCCGCTGGTAGAAGTCCCAATCCTCATCCAGCACGTAGGCAATGCCGCCGCTCATGCCAGCAGCGAAGTTCTTGCCGGTCTTGCCCAGCACCACCACTGTGCCGCCGGTCATGTACTCGCAGCCGTGGTCGCCCACGCCCTCCACCACGGCGACAGCGCCGGAGTTGCGGACGCAGAACCGTTCTCCGGCCACGCCGTTGATGAACGCCTTGCCGCCGGTGGCGCCGTAGAAGGCCACGTTGCCGATGAGGATATTTTCACTGCGGTCATAGGTCACGTTTTTCGGCGGGTAGACGATGATTTTGCCGCCGGAAAGTCCCTTGCCCAGATAGTCGTTGCTGTCGCCGATCAGCTCCAGCGTCAGCCCCTTGGGGATGAACGCGCCGAAGCTCTGGCCGCCGTAGCCGGTGCAGACCACGCGGAAGGTGTCGTCCGGGAGGGTGTTGCCGAATTTTGCCGTGATCTCGCTGCCAAAAATGCTGCCGAAGGTGCGGTCGGTGTTGCCCACCTCCATCTGAACGGTCATGGGCTTGGGCTCGGCCATGTCGAAGCTCTTTTTGAACTTCTTCATCAGTACCTTCATGTCGGGAGTCTGTTCCAGCTTGAAATCGTAAACTGCCTTGGGGTCAAAGTGGACGTTGGTGTTCTCCACCAGCGGGTTTTTCAGCAATCCCGACAAGTCCATTTCGCTGGCGCGGGAACCGGCGGGGGCGGGACGAACTTTCAGCAAGTCCGTGCGGCCTACCAGCTCGTCAACCCTGCGCACGCCCAGCTTCGCCATATATTCCCGCAGCTCCTGCGCCATGAACTTCATGAAGTTCATCACGTACTCGGGCTTGCCCATGAACTTCTTTCTCAGCTCGGGGTTCTGGGTGCAGATGCCCATGGGGCAGGTGTCCAGATTACACACCCGCATCATTACGCAGCCCATGGCTACCAGCGGACCGGTGCCGAAACCGAATTCCTCCGCGCCCAGCATGGCGGCGATGGCCACGTCCCGACCGCTCATGAGCTTGCTGTCGGACTCGATGCGGACGCGGGAACGCAGACCGTTCATGATGAGGCACTGGTGCGCCTCAGCGATGCCCAGCTCCCATGGAAGTCCGGCGTTGTGGATGGAGGAATTGATGGACGCCGCGCCCGTGCCGCCGTCAAATCCGGAGATCAGGATGACCTCCGCGCCGGCCTTGGCGACGCCGGCGGCAATGGTGCCGACGCCCGCTTCGCTCACCAGCTTGACGTTGATGGCGGCGTTACGGTTGGCGCATTTCAAGTCATAGATCAGCTGCGCCAGATCCTCGATGGAATAAATATCGTGATGGGGCGGCGGGGAGATCAGTCCCACGCCGGTGGTGGAGTGGCGGCACTTTGCCACCCATGGATAAACCTTGCCGCCGGGAAGCTGGCCGCCCTCGCCGGGCTTCGCGCCCTGCGCCATCTTGATCTGGATCTCCTTGGCGGAAACCAGATATTTGCTGGTAACGCCGAACCGGGCGGAGGCAACCTGCTTGATGGCAGAATTCCGTTCGGTGCCGTAGCGCTCCTCGTCCTCGCCGCCCTCGCCGGTGTTGGACTTGCCGCCCAGACGGTTCATGGCAATGGCAAGGCATTCATGGGCTTCCTTGGACAGCGCGCCATAGCTCATGGCGGCGGTCTTGAAGCGCTTGACAATGGAGTCTACGTCCTCTACTTCCTCGATGGGGACGCCGGTTTCGGGGTAGTTGAATTCCAGCAGGCTGCGCAGGTGCATATCGTCGCCGCCCTCGTTGGCCGCGGCGGCGGTGTACTGCTTGAACTTGCCGTAATCCCCCGTCCAGACCGCCTGCTGCAAAAGGTGGATAGTCTGGGGATTGTACAGGTGCTGCTCCGCCGCGCTCCCGCTGCGGAATTTGTGCGCGCCCACACTGGGCAAATCCATGTAAATGTCCAGCCCCAGCGGGTCGAACGCCTGCTGGTGACGGTCTTCCATGTCCTTCTGGATATCGTCGATGGTAATGCCGCCCACCCGGCTGACGGTGTTGGTGAAGTATTTGTCAATGACCTCTTTGCTGATGCCCACCGCCTCGAAAATCTGGCTGCCCTGATAGGACTGGATGGTGGAAATGCCCATCTTGGAGGCGATCTTCACGATACCCGCCAGCACCGCCTTGTTGTAATCGTTGACGGCGGCGTAGAAATCCTTTTCCAGCAGCCCGTCGCTGATCAGATTGCCGATGCTCTCCTGCGCCAGATACGGGTTGATGGCGCAGGCGCCGAAGCCCAGAAGCGTGGCAAAATCATGGACAAGCCGGGGTTCGCCGCTTTCCAGAATCAGCGCCATGGCGGTGCGCTTGCGGGTGCGAACCAGATATTTGGACACCGCGCTGACGGCCAGCAGACTGGGAATGGCGACATGATACTCATCAATGTCCCGGTCGGACAGAATCAGGATGTTCGTGCCGTCCCGGTACGCCCGGTCAACGTCCACGAACAGCCGGTCGATGGCCTTTTCCAGCGGGGTGTTTTTGTAGTAGCAAATGGACACGGTCTCCACCTTGAAACCGGGAACGTCCATGGTCTTGATTTTCAGCAAGTCCGTCTCCGTGAGGATGGGGTTGTTGATTTTTAAGACTTTGCAGTTTTCCGCGTTCTCTTCCAGCAGATTACCCTGTGCGCCCACGTATACAGTGGTGGAGGTAACGACTTTCTCCCGCAGTGCGTCGATGGGCGGGTTCGTAACCTGCGCAAACATCTGCTTGAAATACTCGAACAGCGGCGGGCGGGTGTGGCTGAGAACGGCCAGAGGAGTATCGCTGCCCATCGCGCCGGAGGGTTCCGCGCCGTTTTTCGCCATGGGGAGCATGATGGTCTTCAAATCCTCGTAGCGGTAGCCGAAGGCCTTCTGGAGCCGCACCATTTCTTCTCTGGTGTAGGAGGGTATCTTCCGGTTGGGCACCGTCAGGTCGGAAAGGTTTACCAGATTCCGGTCCAGCCATTCGCCGTAGGGCTGGCGGCTGGCGTACTCCGCTTTCAGGTGCTCGTCGTCCACCAGCTCGCCCTTCACCGTGTCCACCAGCAGCATCTTGCCGGGGCGCAGGCGGTCCTTGCGGATGACGTGCTCCTGCGGGATGTCCAGAACGCCAACCTCGCTGGAAAGGATCAACCGTCCGTCGTCGGTAATGTAATAGCGGCTGGGGCGCAGACCGTTGCGGTCAAGGACCGCGCCCATCACGTCGCCGTCGCTGAACAGAATGGACGCGGGGCCGTCCCAGGGCTCCAGCATAGTGGCATAATACTGGTAAAAGTCCTTCTTCTTTTGATCCATGTTCCGGTTGTTGCTCCACGGCTCCGGGATAGTGACCATCACCGCCAGAGGCAGGTCCATGCCGTTCATGACCATGAATTCCAGCGTGTTATCCAGCATGGCGGAGTCGGAACCGCCCTGATTGACAATAGGCAGCACCTTGGTCATATCGTCCTTCAGAAAGCGGCTGGCAATGGTCTCTTCACGGGCGAGCATGGTGTCCACATTTCCCCGGATGGTGTTGATCTCGCCGTTGTGGAGAATGAACCGGTTGGGGTGCGCCCGGTTCCAGCTGGGAGAGGTGTTGGTGGAAAAGCGGCTGTGGACCATGCCGATGGCGGTCTCGTAGTCCTCGTCCTGCAAATCCGGGTAGAACTGCCGCAGCTCCTTGACCAGAAACATGCCCTTATACACGATGGTGCGGCTGGACAGGCTGCACACGTAGGTCTCCTGACTGGACTGCTCGAACACCCGGCGAACCACATACAGCCGCCGGTCAAAGGCGATCCCGGCCTCCATTCTCGGCGGCTTTCCCACAAACGCCTGCCAGATGCTGGGCATACAGTCCCGTGCCTTCTGCCCCAGATACTCGGGGCATACCGGCACCTGCCGCCAGCCAAGGAAGGGCAGCCCCTCCTTCTTGCATATGATCTCAAACAGCTTCTTTGCCTGATTGCGCTGCAGCTCTTCCTGCGGGAAGAAGAACATGCCGACGCCGTATTCCCGCTCCGCGCCCAGCGTGATGCCCGCAGCCGCGGCTGCTTTCACAAAAAACTTATGGCTGACCTGTAACAGAATGCCAACGCCGTCGCCGGTTTTTCCCTCGGCGTCCTTGCCTGCCCGGTGTTCCAGATGCTCCACGATCTGCAGCGCGTCATCCAGCGTCCGATGGCTCTTGCGTCCCTTGATATCCACCACCGCGCCGATGCCGCAGTTGTCGTGTTCAAACCGGGAATCGTACAACCCGGCGGGAGCTGTGCGTTCGGTGAAATTTTCCATAGCTTTTTCTCCTTCAGGCTACAAAAAATAAACGGCGTTTCCGCGCAAAGGGCAAAACTGCTCCCTCGGGGAACGCCATTGTTCTCTGGGCTTATGATAGCACAAAGGGCGGCACTTTACAAGGCAGAAGAAATCCTGTTTTCTTCCGGTTTCTTTGTTCCATTTGCCCAAAATCCGGCAAAAAGCCGCCGCAAAAATCGCGGCGGCTTATGAAAAATCACTTGCGGCTGTCTCTCTGCTTTTCCAGCTTGAGATACATTTCCTTCAAATGCTCGGCCAGAGGGCTGTCCGAACGGAAGGGGGAGAAAAAGTGATACTTGGCAGCGGCATTCTGGTTGAAATCCCGGATGTGATCCTTGATGCTCTCGTATTTCACGACGACCTTGTTTTCCTCGGCGAACTTCTTCAGCTTGACAATGATCTGGCTGGAATGCACCACGTCGATGATGAACACGCCGAAGAACATACCAATGAAGAAGGAAAACGCCAGATTGTTGGACAACCACGCCAGCGCATTCAGGATATAGGGATGCACCAGAAAATAGTACGCCGCGCCAAGCGCCGCCCAGAAGAAGGAGAACAGCGGGCAGATGATCCCCTGAATATTGCCCCAAAGGTTTGAATAGTCCCACAGCCGGACTTTCAGATATTTCAGGCAGGCAAGACCCGCGATGTACTCGATCAGCGTCATGGCGACAGCCATGGCAATGAACAGCACCACCCGGTTCCAGACGGGGTCTGCAATCAGGTGCAGATCCTCCAGCGACGCCAGCAGAAACAGCGTACACAGGCCGAAGCCGTAAATCGGCAGATACGGGCCGGTGCAGAAGCCGGGGTTGATCCACTTTTTGTGGCGGTGGGTCAGGTTGCGGTACAGCAGCTCCAGCACCCATCCGAAGCACGAGCCGATAAAGAACAAAAACGCAAGTGCCAGACTAAGCCTCATAAGGATTCTCCTTTTTCTATCTTGTTTCCAGTTTATTCATTTTTTCTAAACACTAACGAAATAATTCTTTAAGAGACTGTAAACACGCTGAAAAAACGATGACCCGCAAAGCACAATTTGGCGTATCTTATCCAATTTAGTGCTTGCAGTCTTTCCACATTTTGATTATAATAGTTCCTATCCAAAAAGTCAACTTTCGTTTCGCCTTCGTGTGGGATTTTGCCCGAAGGCGCGTGTTAGGAGGATATTATGTCTGAAAAGAACCCGCCGGACAGTAATTTCATGACAAAGCTTGCCACATTTATTGTGGACAAAAAGACTTTGTTCTTCCTTTTGTACATATTTGCCGTGATTTTCTGTGCGTTTTCCTCCGGATGGGTAAATGTGGAAAACGACGTCACCACCTACCTGCCCGAGGACACGGAGACCCGGCAGGGCATCGTGGCGATGAACGATAACTTCACCACCTTCGCCACCGCCCAGATCATGGTGTCCAACGTCACCTACGAGACGGCGGACGAACTGTCCCAGCAGATCGCGGATGTGGAAGGGGTCAGCATGGTCACCTTCGACGACACCCCCGATCACTACGCCAACGCCTCGGCACTGTTTGACATCAGCTTTGACGGCGTTGTCTCCGACGAGATCAGCAAGCAGGCGCTATCGGATGTGGAAGCGCTGATGGACGGCTACGACTACTGCGTGTACTCCGACGTCGGCTACGACGAAAACGCCACCCTGCAGGGGGAAATGTCCGTTATTCTGATCATAGCGGTGGTCATCATCATCGTCGTGCTTACCCTGACCTCCCGCTCCTACGCCGAGGTCCCTGTGCTGATGATCACCTTCGGCGTGGCGGCCATTCTGAACATGGGCACCAACTTCCAGCTGGGCACCATCAGCTTCATCTCCAACTCCGTGGCTGTGGTATTGCAGCTGGCGCTGGCCATTGACTACGCCATCATCCTGTGCCACCGCTTCACCGACGAGCGGGAGACCCGCACCGCCCGGGACGCCTGCATCACCGCCCTGAGCAAGGCCATCCCGGAGATCAGCGCCTCGTCCCTGACCACGGTGTCCGGCCTTGCGGCGCTGGGCTTCATGGAATTCAAAATCGGTCTGGACATGGCGCTGGTTCTGGTCAAGGCCATTCTGTTCAGCCTGCTGTCCGTGTTTACCCTGATGCCGGGACTTCTGATGCTGTTCAGCCCGCTGATGGACCGCACCCGCCACAAAAAACTACTTCCAAACATCACGCCTATCGGCAAGTTTGCGGTGAAGACCCGGCGCGTTGTGCCGCCGCTGTTTGCCATTCTTCTGGTCGGGGCATTCATCCTGTCCAACCGCTGCCCCTTTGTTTACAGCTATAACAACATCGAGACCGCGAATATGAACGAACGTCAGGCGGCCTACTTTAAAATCCAGCATACCTTCGGCACGACCAACATGGTCGCGCTGGTGGTTCCCAGCGGCAACTATGACGCGGAAGCGAAAATTCTGGAGGAACTGGATACCCGCCCGGAGGTCAAGAGCACCATGGGCCTTGCCAACATCGAGGCCATGGACGGCTACACCCTGACGGACAGCCTGAACCCCAGAGAGCTTTCCGAGTTGGTGGGCATGGATTACGAGGTAGCGCAGCTTCTCTATTCCGCCTACGCCATTGAAAACGACCAATACGGAGAATTCGTACAGGGGCTGGATAAGTACGACGTTCCCCTGTTCGATATGCTGATGTTCCTGAAAGACCAGCTGGATTCCCATAATATTTCTCTGGATGACATGGACGAAGCGTCTCTGAACGATATTTTCTCCCAGCTGGATATGGCTCAGAAGCAGCTGAAAAGCGACCGCTACAGCCGGATGGTGGTTTACCTGAATCTGCCGGAGGAAAGCGACGAGACCTTTGCATTCCTGACCGAAATGCGGAACATTGTGGGGAAATACTACGACGGCGATTACTACGTGGTTGGCAATTCCACCAGCTCCCGCGATCTGTCGTCCTCCTTTGTCAAGGACAATCTGGTAATCTCCATTCTGTCCTCCCTGTTCGTCATTCTGGTACTGCTGTTCACCTTCCAGTCGGCGGGACTGCCTATTCTGCTCATCGCCTGTATTCTGGGAAGTGTCTGGATCAACTTCTCCTTCCCCACTCTGGCCAATCAGCCGCTGTATTTCCTTGGCTACCTCATCGTGCAGTCCATTCAGATGGGCGCGAACATCGACTACGCCATCGTCATTTCCAGCCACTATCAGGAGCTGAAGGCCACGATGACCCATAAGGAAGCCATCGTGGAAGCGCTGAACGCCTCCTTCCCCACCATCTTCACCTCCGGCACCATCCTGTCCGCCGCCGCTCTGCTGATCGGCAACATTTCCACCAACCCCGTTATCTCCATTCTTGGCACCTGTCTGGGCCGCGGTACGATCATCTCCATTGTCATCGTTCTGGGTGTTCTGCCTGCCACGCTCGTGCTCAGCGACTCCATTATCAACCGCACCTCCTTCAAGATGAAGGGCATCGAGCTTCCCACCAGAACCGCCAGCGGCACCATGTATGTCAGTGGGCATCTGCGGGGTCAGGTCAGCGGCGTTCTGGACGGTGAATTCACCGGAACGATCCGCGGCGATATGCACGCCATCGTCTCCACCAATACCAAAGTCAAAAAGCTGGACGAATCCGAAGCGGAAGGAGGAGAAGACAATGCGTAATCTGATAAAACGAATTTCCGCGCTTCTGCTGTGTCTGCTTCTCGTTCTCAGCCTGCCGGTAACGGCGCTGGCCGAGGAAGCCAAGGACACCGATGAGGCAGCGGCCGCCGAAGAAGGAACGACCTTGCGCATTCTGCGTCAGAAGCAGTTTCTGGATTTTGCGGAAAACTGCCGTCTGGATAGCTACAGCCGGAACCTGAGTGTGGTTCTGCTGACGGATATCGACCTCACCGGCGTAGATTTTGCAGGGATTCCCATTTTCTGCGGCAATTTTGACGGCAACGGTCACACCATCTCCGGCCTCAGCATCACGCAGGACGGCTCTAATATGGGACTTTTCCGCTATGTTGACGCTTCCGCGCTCATTCAGAACCTCACGGTCTCGGGAGAAATCATCCCCGACGGGAGCCGCAGCGCCGTAGGCGGCATTGCCGGACACAATGCCGGTAAAATCCAGAACTGCTTCTTTGACGGCACGGTTTCCGGCTCGGATGACGTGGGCGGCATCGCCGGCATCAACGCCATCACCGGTATCATCGACGGCTGCCATTCCAAAGGCGTCATCACCGGCGACCACCGGGTCGGCGGCGTCGTGGGAAATAACCTTGGCGTTGTCCGCAGCTGCAACAACCGCTCCGGGGTCAACACCACCGCCGAGGAAAATCAGGTCAAGCTTTCCGACATTTCCTTCGACACCATCACCGGAAGCGAATCCGTCAGCACCGTAACGGACATCGGCGGCATCGCCGGTACCAGCAGCGGTATCATCCGGCAGAGCAAGAACCGGGGCAACGTGGGCTATCAGCACATGGGCTACAACGTCGGCGGCATTGCCGGAACCCAGACCGGGTATCTCTACAAATGTGAAAACTTTGCTCAGGTTTATGGCCGCAAGGAAGTGGGCGGCATCGTCGGCCAGATGGAGCCGACCACCTTCATCGAGTATACCGAGGACACAATGCAGATTCTCCAGTCCCAGCTTGGCACCGTAAGCAATCTCACGGGGCAGGCGTTTTCCACCATTCAGGACGGCAATTCGGACATGGGCGTTCAGGTGGACGACCTCTACAATTCCCTCGTGGATGCCAAGGACGCTCTGGATACCCTGCTGCCCAACGGGGACGACCCCTATCCCCCCGACCGGGACACCATCGACGCGGCCATCAACAACGCCAACAGCAGCCTTGCCGCCGCCGGTTCCTCTCTGTACGCCATCATGGATTCCGTCAACGACACGGCGGATTCCCTCAGCCGCATCATGCGCTCCATTGCCGGGCAAATCAGCGCCATGAGCGCCACCGTTGGCAACGCCTCCCAGAATCTGGGCGGCACCATTGAGGACATTTCCGACCGGGACACCGCAGAAATTCTCTCCGGCAAGGTGGAAAAATGCACCAATTCCGGTGCGGTTCTGGGCGACCTGAACGCAGGCGGCGTCGTGGGTGCCATTGCCTATGAAAACCGCCTGGATCCGGAGAACGATCTGCAAATCGGCGGGGACAACTCCATGAACTTCGACACCCAGCTGCGCGCCGTGATCCTCGGCTGTGAAAACAGCGGACGCGTTACGGCGAAGCGCCAGAACGTGGGCGGCATCGTGGGCTGGATGGCGCTTGGACTTACGAAGGACTGTCTCAGCACCGGCAGCATTGATGCGGAGGAGGCCAACTATGTAGGCGGCGTCGCGGGCAAGAGCAGCGGCTATGTCCGTCAGTGCAGCGCCAAATCCGACATTACCGGAAACGCCTATGTGGGCGGCATTGCGGGCGAGGGTCTCACCGTCACCGACTGCCGCAGCATGGTGCAGCTCACCGGTTCCGAGAAGACCGGCGCGGTTCTGGGTATGCGGGGTGAACGTTCCGGATTCCTCAAGGACAATACCGACGACAGCGAGAAGACTGACGAAGAAACCGTCACCGGGAACTACTACTTTACCGTCGGCTCCGACATCGGCGCCATTGACGGCGTCAGTTATGCTGACACCGCTCAGCCCCTTTCTCATGACGATTTCGTCGCGCTGGAAGGTCTTGATCCGATCTTCAAAGTCATTTCCGTCCGCTTCGTCTATGACGACGGTATGATGCACACCGTCACCCTCACCCCCGGTGAGGCGCTGTCGCCGGACAGCATTCCCAAACTGCCCGAAAAGGCCGGTTATGTCGGTCGCTGGGACGGTCTCGCGGACGCCGATCTGTCCGACATCCGCTTCGATGTTTCGTTCCCGGCAGTGTACACCGCAGAGCTGGAAACGGTGCAGAGCGAAGCCCTTGGCGAAAGCAAACTGCCCACGCTGCTGGCACAGGGCCACTTCTCCGGCGATACGCCCATCCAGCTGACCAAGATGGAAAAAGGCCCCGCTCCGGGTGTCCACGACAAATTCCTGGAGGGCTACGCCTTTACCCTCCCCACCGGTACAGCCGATACGCTGCGCTACTTGCCGGAAACTGAACAGAAAAATGTCCGGGTCATGGTAAAGGGCGCGGACGGAAGCTGGCGGGAGGTTTCCCACACCCAGGACGGCAGCTATCTGGTCTTTGCCATAGAGGACGGCGATGAGAGCTTCTGCCTGATCGGGTCGATGAAGAAATCGGTCTCCTGGCTGCCCATCATCGGTGCCGGCGGCGCAGCCGTGGTCGTGCTGCTGGTGGTCATTCTTCTGGTTCACCATCGCCGCAAGAAGAAAGCCGCAAAATCGGAAACACCCACTGTAAACGAAACTACCTGACGTTAAGGTCGGTCACCAGAATTTGGTGGCCGACCCTTTCTTTTTGCAAAGAAGCGGTTAAAATTTTTTCACAATTAACACTTTGTTTACAACATATTTGCTATAATATCAAATATCGTTTTGTAGAATTGTTACAAAAAAACAGAAGATGGAGAAGTGTGCTATGAATACATACCGCGCCGGTATTGATATCGGCTCAACCACCGTCAAGCTCGTTCTGCTGGACGAAAACGGGAAAATCCTGTTCGGACAGTACCGCCGCCACTGCGCCCATACCCAGCAGACGCTTAAGGAACTCCTTGCCGAAGCCCGGGAACAGGTCGGCTCCTGCCTTTTGCAGGTGAAGATCACAGGCTCCGGCTCCATCAATCTCGGCAAGGCCATGGGCATCGGCTTCGTGCAGGAGGTGGTGGCCGTCGCCTCCGCATTGCAGGCCGTCGCGCCCCAGACCGATGTGGCCATTGAACTGGGCGGCGAGGACGCCAAGATCATCTATTTCCGGGGCGGACTGGAGGAGCGGATGAACGGCGTCTGCGCAGGCGGCACCGGCTCCTTCATCGACCAGATGGCGTCCCTGCTCCAGACCGACGCCGCCGGGCTGAACGCGCAGGCAGAGCATTATCAGGAAATTTATCCCATCGCCGCCCGCTGCGGCGTGTTTGCGAAAACCGACATTCAGCCCCTCATCAATGAGGGCGCAACCACCGCCGACCTGGCCGCCTCCATTTTTCAGGCCGTGGTCAATCAGACCATCTCCGGCCTTGCCTGCGGCAAGCCCATCCGGGGGTGTGTGGCATTTCTGGGCGGCCCCCTGCATTTCCTGCCGGAGCTGAAAAAAGCCTTTATCCGCACCCTGAAGCTCACCCCCGAAACCACCGTTGACCCGGAAAACTCCCATCTTTTTGCCGCCATGGGCGCGGCGCTGGAATCCGGCGACGCCGAAGCCGTCAGCATGGACGGCCTGATCGACCGGCTGGACAAGGGCGTGGAAATGGCCTTTGAATTAAAGCGTCTCGACCCCCTGTTCGCCACGCGGGAAGACCATCAGGCGTTCTGCGCCCGCCACAGCAAAGCCGTCGTCCGCCGGGAGAGCCTGTCCGGGTATCGGGGTGACTGTTTCCTCGGCATTGACGCCGGTTCCACCACCACGAAGGTGGCGCTCATCGGCAGCGACGGCCAGCTTCTCTTTTCCTACTACGCGAACAATCAGGGCAATCCCATCCGCACCGCCATGGATGCCATGGCGCGTCTCCGGGACGAGCTGCCCGAGGGCGCGCACATCGCCCGCTCCTGCTCCACAGGCTACGGAGAATCCCTCCTGAAATCTGCTTTCTGTCTGGACGAGGGCGAGGTGGAAACCATCGCCCACTGCACCGCCGCCGCGTTTTTTGACCCGGAGGTGGACTGCGTGCTGGACATCGGCGGGCAGGACATGAAGTGCGTCAAGCTGAAAAACGGCAGCGTGGACACTATTCTGCTGAACGAAGCCTGCTCCTCCGGGTGCGGCTCCTTTATCGAGAACTTCGCCAATTCCCTTGGCTACAGCGCAGAAGGGTTTGCCAAAGAGGCACTGTTCGCCAAAAATCCCATTGATCTCGGCACCCGCTGCACCGTGTTCATGAATTCCAACGTCAAGCAAGCCCAGAAAGAGGGCGCCACGGTGCAGGATATTTCTGCGGGACTTGCCTACTCCGTCATCAAGAATGCCCTTTACAAGGTCATCAAGCTGGCAGACCCCGCCGACCTTGGCAGACACATCGTGGTGCAGGGCGGCACGTTCTACAATCAGGCGGTGCTTCGCGCCTTTGAGAAGATTGCCGGCGTGGAGGCCACCTGCCCCGATATTTCCGGCATCATGGGTGCCTTTGGCGCGGCGCTGGTGGCGCGGGAACGCTATCACGGTCAGGAAAGCACTACCCTTCCCCTGAACGACATTCTGAATCTGACCTACACCACCTCCACCACCCGCTGCGGCGGCTGCTCCAACCGGTGTATGCTGACCATCAACAAATTCCCCGGTGGACGCCGCCACGTCACCGGCAACCGCTGTGAAAAGGGCTTGGGCGGTGCCGGAACCGGGCGGAAAGGCCCCAACGTGACGGCCTATAAGCTGAAGCGGATGTTCGACTATCCTCCGCTGGAAAATCCCATCCGGGGCGTCATCGGCATTCCCAGAGTGCTGAATATGTACGAAAACTACCCCTTCTGGGCAACATTCTTCCGGGAACTTGGCTTCCGGGTAGTCCTCTCCCCCAAGTCCAACCGAAAAATTTACGAACTGGGCATGGAGTCCATCCCCTCGGAATCCGAGTGCTACCCCGCCAAGCTCTCCCACGGTCACGTCCAGTGGCTCATCAATGAGGGAATCAAAACCATTTTCCATCCCTGCGTATTCTATGAGCATCAGGAAACCCCCGGCGCGCAGAATCACTATAACTGCCCCATCGTGGTCTCCTACCCGGAGAATCTGAAAAACAACGTGGAAGCCGTCGCAGACGGCGAAGTCCGCTACATCCGCCCCTTCCTCGCCTTTACCAGCGAGAAAATCGCCGCCGACCGGCTGGCCGCCCTGTGCAAGGAAGAATGGGGCATCGATGGGAAGGAAGTCCGCGCTGCCGTCCACAAGGCATGGGAAGAACAGCAGCGCGCCAAGTCCGACGTTCGTGCAGAGGGGCAAAAGGCGCTGCAATGGATGGCGGAAAATCACGCGCGGGGCATCGTTCTGGCTGGCAGACCCTATCACATTGACCCCGAAATCAACCACGGTATCCCGGAAATGATTGCCTCTTACGACCTTGCCGTCCTCACCGAGGACAGCCTGCCCATCGATTTCACCCCCGAGCGCCCCCTCCGGGTCAACGACCAGTGGGTCTACCATTCCCGGCTGTACAGCGCGGCAGAGTTCGTGCGGAACCGGGAGGACTTGGAGCTGATCCAGCTGAATTCCTTCGGCTGCGGTCTGGACGCTGTCACCACCGATCAGGTGTGCGAAATTCTGGAGGGCAGCAACAAGCTCTACACCGTCCTGAAAATCGACGAGGTGAACAATCTGGGCGCTGCCCGTATCCGCATCCGCAGTCTGCTGGCCGCCATGAACCAGCGTCAGGCGCGGGGCATCCGCCCCCAGCCCAAGCCCGCCGCTTATCACCGGTCGGAGTTCACCAAGGAAATGTACCAATCCGGCTACACCATCCTCGCCCCCCAGATGAGCCCCATTCACTTTGACCTGCTGGAACCGATTTTCAAAAAGTACGGCTATCATATCGAAGTACTTGCCAACGACAACCGCGCCGCCATCGACATGGGTCTGAAATTCGTGAACAACGACGCCTGCTTCCCCTCCATCACCGTGGTGGGGCAGATCATGGACGCGGTGCTTTCCGGGAAATACGACACGGACAAGCTGGCCGTGATGATGACCCAGACCGGCGGCTGCTGCCGGGCAAGCAACTACGTGGGCTTCATCCGCCGGGCGCTGGACAAGGCGGGGCTTAGCCATATCCCGGTCATCTCCCTGAACACCAACGGCATGGAGACCAACGAGGGCTTCAAGCTCTCCCCCGGCCTTCTGTTCACCGCGCTGCGGGGCGTGGTCTACGGCGACCTGTTCATGCGCTGCCTGTACCGGGTGCGTCCCTACGAGAAAGAGAAGGGTTCCGCCAACGCTTTGCACCGGAAATGGCTGGAAATCGCCATTGATTCGCTTGTAAACAGCAAGAGCAAATGGTCGTATAAGGCGGTTTGCAGCGGCATTGTGGAAGCCTTTGACGCACTCCCCATTGACGAAACTCTGCGCAAGCCCAGAGTCGGCGTGGTGGGCGAGATTCTGGTCAAGTATATGCCCCTCGCCAACAACCATCTGGTGGATCTGCTGGAAGCCGAAGGCGCGGAGGCCGTGGTGCCTGACCTGATGGACTTTCTGAACTACTGCGTGTACAATGGCGATTACAAGCATGAATTCTTAGGCGCGGGCTGGACAAGCGCCGCCACGGCGAAGCTCGGCGTGGACGCAATTCGGCTGATACGCAAGCCCGCCCTGGACGCGCTGGAAAAGAGCCGCCGCTTTGAGCCGCCCATGCCCATTGAGCAGGTAGCAGAGCTGGCCAAGCCCTTCCTCTCCATCGGCAACCAGTACGGCGAGGGGTGGTTCCTCACGGGAGAAATGGCGGAGCTGGTTCTCTCCGGCACGCCCAACATCGTGTGCATTCAGCCCTTCGCGTGCCTGCCCAACCACGTTGTGGGCAAGGGCGTCATCAAGGCGCTGAAAAAAGCCTATCCCCAGTCCAACATCGTAGCCGTGGACTACGACCCCGGTGCGTCGGAGGTCAATCAGCTCAACCGCATCAAGCTGATGCTCTCCACCGCGAAAAAGCGTCTGGCTGAGGAAGAAGCCGCCGCAGTATAAGTTTAAGGCAGGACACCGATTGGTGTCCTGCCTTTTGCTTATTCAAAAGGAATGTAGTAATACGGCTTACTCACCCGTTTGCCCTGATCGTTCAGTTCGCTGCCGTTGTAGAAGCTCACGCCTGCGATCTGTTCCGGGTCGAGAACTATGTTGAGGGTGTGCTCAATGCACGTGTACGTGTGGCTGTCAGCATCCCATGAACCGCCGCCGTTGCCGTAAGGCCGAATGTCGGTTCCGTCCTTCAGACGGATGCTCACCGGGCTCGGCGACCAGCCCGTTTTCTCCGTAAAATCAACATCGTCCGTATATTCATCCCCCAGCCGGAAGGCGAACTTCATGCTGTACTGGCCGATTTCCGCCTCTACCAGTGTCACGTCCCACAAATCTCCGACCTTGGCGTTGGGCGTCCACTTTTTCGGCGCCTCCGTGGTGCCTTCCAGCGTCCAGCGCAGCACCCAATTGCCGGGGGTGGTCATGATATCCTCGTCTTCAAACTTCTCGCCCTGAATGCCGAAGCCGGTGAAGGTCACGGCCATTTCCTTTCCGAACATGCTCTCATCCGGAGAGAATGCAAAATCGATGCTGAATTCAATGCTCCCGTCGGCCAGCTGATAGTCCAGAAGCAGCTGTTGGTCTTCTCCCACCCGGGGAACCGGCTGACCATTCTTTGCATATGTGGGATTGTGGTCGGCATCCCAAAGCACGCCGTCAAAAAAATGAGCGCCCCAGCTCATGGGCATCACTTCTCCGTCCACCCGGTAGTCCCACCATGCCCAAGGTGCCTGCCCTTCTTCCAGCTGTAAACCCTCAATGCGGAAAATGGCTCTGCCGCCGTACTGATCCATCAGCGTCTGGGCGAGGGTGACGGTGATGCCGTTGTCCGTCGCGGAAACGGCTTTCTTCTTTCCGTCCTTTGTCTCGGTGGGCGTCGCGGACAGGCCGCTTTGCTCTGCCTGCTTCTTGACCTGCTCGGAGATCTGCTGCGTTGTGCCGCCGTTGTCTCCGTACTGCATGGTCGCCGTCCAGCGGGTGATGGCCGCTGCCGCCGTCATGGTTGCCATAATCAGCGCCGCCGCCAGAATGAGCAGCAGCTTTTTCTTGCCAAAGCCCCTTGCTTTTCCCCTTCCGAATGTTCCGAATTCCGATTCCTCGATCAGTTCCGCGTCCAGATTCTGAATGCCCTGCAACATATCCTTGCCTGTCATACCTGAAAACCCTCCTTTTTTAAGTAAACCGCCAACTTTTCCCGCATCCGGGACAGCCGCATCAGCACGGCGCTCTGGCTGATCTCATAGCGCAGAGCAATTTCGCTGACACTGTCGCCGTACCAGTACCGCCGGACAAAAATCATCCGGTTGTCCGCCGTCTGCTTCCATAAAAAGCTGCTCACCAATCGGCTGATCTCGGCGCTTCTCACGTCCGTTTCCTGCCATTGGCCGGGAATGCACGCTTCCATCTCCTGGGTCAGGGCGACGATCTCGGCCTTGCGCTTTGCCGCGTTGTTCCAGTCCAGCCGGTCAAAGGCGAAGTGGCGGCAGATTTTTGCGAGATAGGCAAAAAAGTGAACCGGTTTCGTGGGTGGAATGGTGTCCCACGCCTTGAAGTAGGTGTCATTGACACACTCCTGCGCGTCCTCCCTGCTCCCTACGATATTCTCCGACAGCCTTGTGAGCCTCGCGCCATACCGGTCGTCCGTCTGCCGGATGGCGTCTTCGTTTCGGGTGAAGAACAGCTGTATGATTTGTTCATCGTTCATTCAACGCACCTCCTGTGTTTTGTCCTTCACCCTGATAGAAGGATTTTCAACTCAAAACCTAACACATTTCGGAAGAATTCTCAAGAAATTTTTGAATACGAAAAGACGGCGTGGCCGAAGCCACGCCGTCCCGTATGCGGTGTATTTATTTTGCCAGCAGCTTTTCCAGCGCCGCAAGACGCAGGCTCAGGCACAGCACCTCCATAGCCTTTTCCAGCTCGGCCACCGGGGGCAGGCTGGGAGCAATGCGGAGGTTGGAGTCGTCCGGATCGTTGCGGTAGGGGTAGGTCGCACCGGCGTTGGTCAGCACCACACCGGCCTCCTTGCACAGCGTCCAGACCCGCTTCGCCGTGCCAGGCATGGCAAACAGGCTGACGAAATAGCCGCCCTTGGGGTCGTTCCAATGGGCAATGCCCAATGGCCTAATCTCCCGGTTCAGCCATTTTGCGACGCACTCAAATTTCGGTGCCATGACGGATGCGTGGAGCTTCATGATCTCCAGGGTGTGCGCCTTGTCCTTAAGAAAACGCACATGGCGCAGCTGGTTGACCTTGTCGTAGGAGATCATCTGCACGCCGAAAATACCGGTGAAGTAGCAGATATTGGCCTCGCTGGCAGCCATGCAGGAAATGCCGCCGCCGGCGAAGGTGATCTTGGAGGTGGACGCAAATTCGTAAACCATATCCGGCCGCCCCGCCTCGTCGCACAGAGAGAGGATGTCCGGGAACGGGACATAGTCGCCCTCGAATTCGTGGACGCCATAGGCGTTGTCCCAGATGATGGCAAAGTCCGGGGCCGCGGGCTTCAAGTGGGCAAAGCGGCGGATGGTCTCGTCGGAGTAAATAATTCCGTCGGGGTTGGAGTATTTGGGAACCGTCCATATGAGCTTGACCTGCGGGTCCTTCACCAGCTCCTCCACCACGTCCATATCCGGGCCTTCGGGAGTCATGGGGACGGGAATCAGCTCCGCGCCGAAGAACTCGCCGATCTGGAAATGCCGGTCATATCCGGGGGCGGGGCAGAGAAATTTCACCTTTTCCTCCCGGCACCATGGCTTGGGGCTGTGGAGCAGGCCGTGGGTGTAGGCACGGGACACCACGTCGAACATCATATTCAGGGAAGCCGCGCCGCCGACGAACACCTGATCCGCCTTGCAGCCCAGCACATCCGCCCAGTACCTCCGGGCACTGGGAATACCCGCCAGTTCACCGTAATTCCGGGCGTCCACGCCGTCGTCGTAGCAGTCCTCGGGGGTTTGCAGCACGGTCAGCAGGCCGCTGACCATGTCCAGCTGCTTCTTGGCGGGCTTACCGCGGGCCATGTTCAGCTTCAGCCCCTGCGCCTTGCAGGCTTCGTAGGACGCCAGCACACTGCCGTATTCACGTTCCAGTTCTTCCCGGGTCATGCAGGAATAGGGAGTCATATCGATCATCCTTTCGGCATTTTGACAAGTTTTACGTGTATATTATATGTCCGAAGCCCTAAAAATGCAACATCAGATTGGGCGAAAATTCATTTTTCGTCTCAAAAGTCAAGAAATCTATGAAATGCACAAAGTTTCCTGCACACGTCAATTTGTTTTACTGCATATTTTCGCACAAAAACGGCGTGACCAAACCCGGTCACGCCGTCTTCCGTTATTTTGCTGCTTTTTTCGGGGCTGCGGGCGTTTCGGGAAGGATCACCTTTTCCTTCAGCACGAAGCCGGTTCTCGCGGGGATGTACAGTTCAATGTAGTCCCTGCCGTCAAAACGCTTGGTAGCGTAGGTCTTTTTTGCCACGTTTCCAAAGCCGCCGTACTTTTCGTCGTCGGTAGACAGAACCACCGTGTACTCGCCCGGCTGGCGAACCGGGACAAGAACGTTATTCAGGGAATTACCGAAGTGGAAGTTGAACACGAACACCAGCCCGTGCCGGTAGTAGGCAAGGGTCTGCTCCGGCGCTTTCATCAGCAGCAGATCTGCCATCCGCTGGTCGAAAATCCGGTTCTCCTTGGTCAAACGAACCATATCCTCGTCAAAGTCGCCCAGCCACTGGTATTTGAGCATTCCGTTATCCTTCAGGCTCCACTGGCGGCGGCAGTAATGGAAACTCCAGCCATTGCCCTCCCGGGGGAAGTCGATCCATTCGGGATGGCCGAATTCGTTGCCCATAAAGTTGAGGTACGCTTCTCCGCCGCCGGACAAAGTGAACAGACGAATCATCTTGTGCAGGGCAATGGCGCGGTCGATCACAGGGTTGTGGCAGTCCTTGTTCATGTCCGTGTACATGTTCGCCCCGGCCAGGCGGAAGATCATCGTCTGGTCGCCCACCAGCGCCTGATCGTGGGACTCCACATAGGCCACGGTCTTCTCTCCGGGACGGCGCAGGCACATACTGCCCCACATCTTGTTAATGTCCCAGAATTCGTCCTGCCCCTTCACCGCCTTGATCCACATATCCGGCAATCCCATACCCAGCCGGTAGTCAAAGCCGATACCGCCGTCCGCAATGGGCAGGCACATGCCGGGCATACCGGACATGTCCTCGGCGATGGTGATGGCCTTGGGGTTCACCTGACGGATCAACTCATTGGCAAGCTGCAAATACGTCACCGCCTCGGTGTCGGTGTTGTAAGAAAAATACTTGCCGTCGGAGGTGAAGTCCGTACCGAGGGCGTGGTCATGGTACAGCATGGAGGTCACGCCGTCAAAGCGGAAGCCGTCAAAATGGTACTCCGTCATCCAGAATTTCAGGTTGGACAGCAGGAAGTGGATAACGCCGGTCTTGCCGTAGTCAAAGCACTTTGTTCCCCACGCAGGATGGTCGCCCTTGGGGCCGTCGTGGAAGAACTGCCATGTGGTGCCGTCGAACATATTGATGCCTTCGGCGGTATTCTTGACGGCGTGGGAATGCACCACGTCCAGCAGCACCCGGATGCCCATGGCGTGCGCCTTGTTCACCAGATATTTCAGGTCTTCCGGCTTTCCGAACCAGGAGGAAGCGGCGAAGAAACTGCTCACCTGATAGCCGAAGGAGCCGTAATAGGGATGCTCCATAATGGCCATGAGCTGGAGGGTATTGTACCCCGCCTTGTGGATTCTCGGCAGGATGTTGTCGGCAAACTCCCGGTAGGAACCGACCTTGCCCTCCTCCTGCGCCATGCCGATGTGGGCCTCATAGATATACAGCTCGTCCTCGCCGGTAAAGCCCTTGTCCGTCCACGGGAATGCCTTACGGTCATCCACCACCTCGCACTCGAAGGTGATGTTCTGCTTGTTCTGCACCACCCGGCGGGCATACAGGGGGATGTGCTCCGTGCGGGTCAGGTTGGCGTCCACCACAGTCTTGACCTTGCAGCCGTCCCACAGGGCGTCGTCGCCGGGGAGATACAGCTCCCAGTTGCCGTTGCCCAGATTGGTCAGCGGGTGGGAGGTCTGGTTCCAGCCGTTGAATTCGCCCTCCAGATACAGCTGGTAGGCGCTGGGCGCCCACTCCCGGTAGTACCAGCCGCCATCCACGTGATGGAAGCCAAAGTACATGTGAGCGTTGGCAAAATCATTCAGGCTCTGTCCCTCGGACAGAATACGTTTTTTTGCCGACCGGTACAGGTGCATCCGCAAATCAATATCCCCGGTGAAAGGCTCAAGCTGGGGATTCAAATCCAAAATACGATACATAGCGTCTCCTTTTCCGCGAAAGTATTGTCTATCCAATGGAGGGCGGTATCACCCTTCGCTCCTATTTTAGAAGAATCGTGCGTCTCTGTCAAGGACTTTTCATTCTTTACAATTCGCTTTGCTTTTTGATTTTGATTTTACATAGCGAAGATTTTGGAATTTACAATAGACTAGTAAAATGCGAATCGTAGGATAAATCCCGAGTACATCAAAAATAAAGCCTACAAGGAGAAGTAAGATTATGAAAAAAGTCATTTCCATTGCACTGATTGCCATGCTTGTTGTCGCCATGGCCGGCTGCTCTCAGAGCCAGCCCGCCGCCACAACGGCCGCTCCTGCCGAGACTGCGGCACAGACGGCCGCCGCTCCTCAGACCGAAGCCCCCGCCGCGCTCTCCGGCACCGTCGCCACCGACGGCTCCACCTCCATGGAGAAGGTCATCGGCGCTCTGGGCGAAGCCTTCATGGAAGCGAACTCCGGCGTAAACTTCACCTATAACCCCACCGGCTCCGGCTCCGGCATCACCGCCGTGTCCGAAGGCCGCTGCGACATCGGACTGTCCTCCCGTGCTCTGAAGGATTCCGAGGTTGCGTCCGGTCTGGTCGGCACCGTCCTTGCCTACGACGGCATCGCCGTGATCGTCAACCCCGCCAACACCGTGGAAGATCTGGACATCGAGACCATCGCCAAGATCTACACCGGCGAGATCACCAACTGGTCCGAGGTCGGCGGCGCTGACGCTGAGATTGTTCTGGTCGGCCGTGAAGCCGGCTCCGGCACCCGCAGCGGCTTCGAGGAACTGACCGAGACCGTTGACAAGTGCCAGTACCGTCAGGAGCTGACCTCCACCGGCGACGTCATCACCGCAGTCGCCCAGAACCCCGACGCCATCGGCTACGCCTCTCTCGCCTCCGTCAAGGATTCCGTCAAAGCTCTGAAGGTCGCGGGCGTGACTCCCACCGAGGAGACCGTCAAGGACGGCACCTACCTCATCCAGCGTCCCTTCGTGCTGGTCACCAAGGAAGGCGTTGAGCTCAGCCCCGTTGCTCAGGCGTTCTTCGACTACGCCACCAAGGGTCAGGCCAATGACATCATCACCGCCTCCGGTGTGGTTCCCGCCAACGGCTAAAACAAGCGAACAAAGGCTCCCCCATTGGGGGAGCCAACTGCCGTTTTCTCAATTCGGTAAGATGGTAAACCTTCTCGAAAGGCTGATAACATGAAACATAAATCAAACATTTTTGAGGCCGTCGTCCACGGTATTTTCCTGATTCTCGGACTGATCACCGTGGGCTGCGTGCTTCTGATCACCATATACTTAATCATCTCCGGAATTCCCGCCATTCGTCAGATCGGCCTGTTCCATTTCCTGTTCGGCAAGAAATGGGCGTCCACGGCGGCGCAGCCGGAATACGGCATTCTCCCCTTCATTCTCACCAGCGTCTACGGAACCGCCGGGGCTGTCATCATCGGCGTGCCGATTGGATTCTTAACGGCGGTGTATCTGGCAAAAATGGCGCCGAAGCCCGTCAAGCGCTTCATGGAGCAGGCGGTTTCCATGCTGGCGGGCATTCCCTCCGTGGTTTACGGCCTTGTCGGCATGATGGTGCTGGTGCCGGGACTGCGGAAGCTCTTCCACATTCCCGACGGCTCCAGCCTGTTCGCCGCCATCATCGTCCTCGCTGTGATGATTCTGCCCTCCATTATCAAAATGTCCATCACCGCATTGGAAGCGGTGCCGAAGGAATACGAGGACGCTTCCCTTGCGCTGGGCGCGACGCCTGAGGAGACCTATTTCCGTGTCTCCGTCCCCGCCGCCCAAAGCGGCATTGCCGCCGCCGTAGTGCTGGGCGTGGGCAGAGCCATCGGCGAGGCCATGGCCGTCATGATGGTGGCAGGCAACGTCCCCAATATGCCCACTTCCCTGTTTCAGAGCGTCCGCTTCCTCACCACCGCCGTGGCAAGCGAAATGTCCTATTCCAGCGGCCTGCAAAAACAGGCGCTGTTCTCCATCGCGCTGGTGCTGTTCCTGTTCATCATGCTCATCAACGCCGCTCTGAATTTCTTCCTGAAGGGAGACAAAGCAAAATGATTTCCAAAAAACGAAAGCTGTTTCTCTGGACGGTTCGGGGCGGGATGTATCTTGCCACCGCGCTGACCGCCGGACTGACCCTGTTTCTCATGGTCTACGTTCTGGCGAAGGGCATTCCCAACATCACATGGGAGCTGCTCAGCACCAAGCCCAGCTACCTTGCCGACCGCATCGGCATTCTGCCGGACATCCTCAATACCCTGTACATCATCATTTACACCCTGATTCTGGTGCTTCCCCTTGGCGTGGGCGCGGCGATCTACCTGACGGAGTACGCCCATAACAAGAAGGTCGTCGCGGTCATTGAGTACGCCGCCGAGGCCCTCTCCGGTATTCCCTCCATCATCTACGGCCTTGTGGGTATGCTGCTGTTTTCCAACAATATGGGCACTTCCCTGCTGGCAGGCGCGCTGACCCTCGTCATCATGAACCTGCCCACCATCATGCGCAACACGCAGGAAAGCCTGAAAACCGTGCCCCAGAGCTACCGGGAGGGCGCGTTCGGTCTGGGCGCGGGAAAGTGGCGGGTCATCCGCACGGTGGTGCTTCCCAACTGCGTGGACGGAATCGTCACCGGCTGCATCCTTTCCATCGGCCGCATTCTGGGTGAGTCTGCCGCGCTGCTGTTCACCGCCGGATTTGCCCATGTGTTGGGCGGCTTCTGGGCTGCGAGAAACAGCGCGGGCGCGACCTTGACGGTTGCCCTGTACGTCTACGCCAAGGAGCAGGGAGAATTCGGAGTCGCCTTTGCCATTGCTGCCATTCTGATGGTGCTGGCATTTCTCATTAACCTGTCCGCGTCTCTGGTAAGTAAGTATTATGGGAGGAAGAATCGAATTGGCTGACATTATTACCGCGAAAAATCTGTGCCTCTGGTACGGGGATACCCAGGCACTGAAATCCATTAACATCGCCGTCCCGGAGCACAGCATCACCGCCCTCATCGGCCCCTCCGGCTGCGGCAAATCCACGTTCTTAAAAACCCTGAACCGCATGAACGACCTGATCCCCGGCGTGAGGATCACGGGAGACGTGCGCTACGAGGGCAAGGACATTTTTCAGGCAGAGGTCAACAACCTGCGCAAGGAAGTGGGCATGGTGTTCCAGAAGCCCAACCCCTTCCCCATGAGCATTTACGACAACATCGCCTACGGCCCCCGCACCCACGGCATTCACAACAAGGCCAAGCTGGACGAGATCGTGGAGCGCTCCCTCCGGGACGCCGCCATCTGGGACGAGGTAAAAGACCGGCTGAAAAAGAATGCTCTGGGTCTTTCCGGCGGCCAGCAGCAGCGGCTGTGCATCGCAAGAGCCTTGGCGGTGGAGCCGAAGGTACTTCTCATGGACGAGCCGACCTCCGCTCTTGACCCCATTTCCACCTTGAAAATTGAGGAACTGGCCGCGTCTCTCAAGAAAGACTATACCATCGTCATCGTCACCCACAACATGCAGCAAGCTGTCCGTATCTCTGATTACACCGCGTTCTTCCTGTTGGGCGAGCTGGTGGAATTCGGCGGAACGGAACAGATTTTCTCTCAGCCGCTGGACAAACGGACAGAAGATTACATCACGGGGAGGTTCGGATAATGCGGGAATTATTTGAAGAGCAGCTTCTGCTGCTGAATCAGGAACTGACGGAAATGGGTTCCCTGTGCGAGGAGATCATCTCCCTTGCCACCCAGGCGCTGGGTTCCTACACGAAAGAGCTGGGGGAGAAGGTCTCCAAGGTCGGCGCGAAGATCGACGAAGAGGAGCGCACCATCGAGACCATCTGTATGCGTCTGCTTCTGCGCCAACAGCCGGTGGCGCGGGACCTGCGTGCCGTCTCCGCCGCGCTGAAAATGATCACGGACATGGAGCGTATTGGAGATCAGGCGGAGGACATTGTGGAGATCATCCCCTGCATGATCGCCCATCCCCATGAAGAATACCCCAAGATCCGGGAGATGGCAAAGGAGACCATCGCCATGGTCACGGACAGCGTGGACGCCTACGTCAAGCAGGACGTATATCTCGCCAAGGCCGTGCAGATGCACGACGACGTGGTGGACAACTACTTCACCCGGATCAAGAGCGGGCTGATCGACATGATCGCCAAGAACCCCGCCGAGGGAGAATACGCCCTTGACCTGCTGATGATCGCCAAATACTTTGAGCGCATCGGCGACCATGCCACGAACATCGCCGAGTGGGTGGAGTTTTCCGTCACCGGAAGCCATAATGCAATTTCTTCATAAGGCAGCAACGATTCCGTTTGTTAACGAGCAGAATCCGCTGTTTTCGCAATCGAAAACAGCGGATTTTTACTTTACATATTTGCGCCGATCTCCCGGATTTTTGCCCGGATGGCGAGCAGATCATCAAAGGTCTCCGGGCGCTTGGATACATCCCGCAGCAGCGCCGACGGGTGGTATATCGCCGTCATCCAGACGCCGTTCCGTTCCACCCACTGGCCGTGCTGCCTCGTAATGCGGTAGTCCGCGTCGATCAGCCGCTTAGCGGCGATGCGCCCAAGACAGACGATGATCTTCGGCTTTACCAGCGCCACCTGATTGCGCAGATAGCCGATGCAGGCGTCCTGTTCCGTCTCCAGCGGGTCGCGGTTGTGGGGTGGGCGGCACTTGACGATGTTGGCGATATAGCAGTTCGTCTCCCGGCTCAGGTCGATGATGCACAGCATATCGTCCAGCAGCTTTCCCGCCGGGCCGACAAAGGGCTGGCCTTTCAAGTCCTCCTGTTCGCCGGGGCCTTCCCCCACGAACATGATGTCCGCGTCCTCTTTTCCCACGCCGAACACCACGTTATGCCTCGTCTCGCACAGGCCGCAGCGGGTGCAGTCGGCGCAGACGCTTTTCAGTCCGTCCCAGTTCAGCATCGTTACCGGCTCCTCCTGCGTTCTGCCCGTCTCCGGCGGCGCTGGGCGCGGATGCGGGAGCGCATAAAGGAATTGAAGGCCAGATACGCGCCCACAAGCCCCAGACCGATCACGCAGATGGTTCCGATGGTGGACAGCACCCCGGAGCCGCCGACGCCGTCCTTCTCTCCGTTGGAGCGGATGGACACGCCGGTGTCCCCCGTCGCCCGGACGTCCGCCATGGCGTACAGCTCCACCTCCGTGACACAGGAATTCTGATACCAGACCTCCATCGTGGCGATTTGATCGTCCTTCTTGATAGGCGCGGTCAGGCCGCCGCCCTCCACGGTGTAGTTCATGACGTAATTCTTCATCTGAACACCGGCGGGAACCACCGTATCCACGTCCGTAAAGGACTGTCCCACCACCTGACATTCGCCGCCGGACACCGGCCACTGGTTCACCGCCATGCCGTCGTAAATGATGCGGTTGACCTTATAGTTGTTGAAAACGTAATTGGCAAGTTCGGTTATTTCTTCAAAGTTACCATAGGTTTCCACGATGCCCTTCTCGGTCGTCTTACGGGCAGCTCCCAAAACCACAAAAATGACCCGCATGTTATTGTGTTCCGCTGTGCCGACGATGCTCGCCCCGGAATTCTCCGTATAGCTGGCAATGCCGCCGGTATAGCGGGAGCTCATGAACTGTGTGATGACGTGGTCGTCAACCAGATAGTTTGTGGTGGTGAGAGGGCGTTCTTCACTCACAAGATTCGTTGCGGGAATTTTATAGGTTCCCGTCTTGAAAATTTCCGCAAAAGTCTCATTTTTCGTCGCTTCCATGGTGATCTTCACCATTTCCCGGGCGGTGGTGTAGGACGTCGCCGTATCCAGACCGGAAATGTTGCCGAACTCCGTGCTGATGCAGCCCATCTGCTTGACGCGGTCGTTCATCATTTCCTTGAAGCGGTCAGTCGTACCGGCCACATGCTCCGCCAGCGCCACGGCGGCATCATTGGCGCCGATCATCAGCAGCGCGTGAAGCAGATCGTTCACAGTCAGCTGCTCGCCGCTTTTCAGATTTGGCTTCATTTTCAGACTGCTTCCCGGCACCTTGGACTGGATGCCGTCAGAGCAGGTGACAATGTCGTCCAGATTGCTGTTTTCGATCGCCACCAGCGCCGTGACTATCTTGGCAAGGGTACCGGTGGGCAGCTTGGTATCGGGGTTATAGGAGTAGATGACCGTCTCGGTAGTCGTCTCAAAGGCGAATGCCGCCAGCGCCGTATCCAGCCGGCTGTCGCTTCCCGCCAGAGGGCGCATACCGTTCAGGGTGCGGCAGCCGTTATCGATGCAGACCCGGCCGAAGGGGATCTGGGCAGCCTGCTGCTCGGCGGGCTGCGTTTCCTGCGTTGACGCGCCGGTTTCCGCGGCAGACGCCGGAACCGCCATCTGACAAAGGAGCGCGGCGCACAGGAGCAAGCTTAGCAATCTCAATTTTTTCATATTTTCCCCTCAATATTTCTTCACCGGACTTGTCCGGCGGTGAAAAGTCGTGTATAATGATGGAGATATTATAACAGCTTTTCCCCCTCTAGTCAATCCGGGAGGCAGATTCCCATGAAAAAACCACGGCTCAGCATTCTGATCGCCGTAACCCTTCTTTTCGCCGTATTCACCCTTGGCTTCTTTCTGGGCAGAAACGGCAGTCACGGCAGCGTGGAGTTATCCGTTCCCGCTTCCATGCAGACGTCCCCGCCCCAGACCACCCTTCCGGAGCCGACCACCCCGGAAACAGTGGCCGTCACGTTCCCCATCGACATCAACCGGGCGGACACGGAGCAGCTCACGGCACTTCCCGGCATCGGAGAGGTTCTTGCCCAGCGCATCATTGCATACCGGGAGGAAAACGGCAGCTTTCTTTCCACCGATGAGCTTAAGAACGTGGAGGGTATCGGAGAAAAGCGTCTGGAAGCCATAGTTGACCTTATTACAATCGGAGGATGAAAATGAAAATTTTAGTTGTGGACGACGAGGCCCTTCTGGTAAAGGGCATTCGCTTTAATTTGCAGAACGAGGGCTACGAGGTCATCACCGGCAGCGACGGTCTGGAAGCCGTGCAGGCCGTGCAGACCCAGCACCCCGACCTTGTGGTGCTGGACGTGATGATGCCCAACATGGACGGCCTTTCCGCCTGCGCCAAGATCCGGGAGTTTTCCGACGTGCCCATCATCATGCTCACCGCCAAGGGCGACGACATGGACAAGCTTATCGGCTTCGACCACGGAGCGGACGATTACCTGACCAAGCCCTTTAACATCTTAGAGCTGAAGGCGAGAATCCGCGCCCTGCTGCGCCGCGCCGGACGCACCGAGGAAAAGGCCGCGGGAAACAGCCTGACCATCGGCACCATCACGCTGGACCTGGACGCCCGGAACGCCTACCGGAACGGCCAGCTGGCCGATCTGACCGCAAAGGAATTCGACGTCATTGAATTTCTCATGCGCAATCCCAACCGGGTCTACTCCCGGGAAGCGCTGCTGGACACCATCTGGGCTTATGAATACCGCAGCGACATCCGCACCGTGGACGTGCATATCCGCCGTCTGCGGGAAAAGCTGGAGGAAAATCCGGCGGAGCCGAAGTACATTTTAACGAAATGGGGCGTTGGCTATTATTTCCGCAAGTAAAAAGACCGGCTTCCGGGGCTACGGCAATACCCAGTTCCGGTATGCCATGACCTATGTGGTGGTCACGCTGGTCGTGCTGTTTTTTCTGAACATCTACTGCTCCGGCGTCAGCCACAAGCTGTTCTACCAGAGCAAGGAAGCCTCCATGATTGAAAAATGTCTGCTTGCTTCCGACGAAATTTCCACCCTTGAGGTGCTGAACAGCTCCACCGTCACCGGCATCGTCAATCAGCTGGAAAGTCTGAAGGTCACCCGGCTCGTGGTCACCGACCACAGCGGTGCGGCGCTGTATGACAGCAGCGGCGCTTCCGTGGGCACCTACGTTCTGCTTCCGGAGATCTTACAGGCGCTTACCGTCAGCAGGCAGGCCCCGGAGGGGAACAACGTCTTTACATGGACGTACCACGACGGCATCACCGACTCCCGCGCGGCGACCCCCATCGTCTACTATGGCACCGTGGTGGGCTGCGTATACATGACGGAGTACGATACCACGCAGGGCACACTGATCAAATCTCTCCAGCAGACCCTGCTTCGCATCACGCTGATGCTGGAGATTATCGTTGCAGCCTTCTCCGTGGCCTTTTCCAACGCCTTCTCCCGGCGTCTGAACCGGATCATGGCCTCCATGCGCATCATCCGGGAGGGGGATTACTCCCACAAGGTGGACATGGGCGGCAGCGATGAGCTGACCGTTCTGGGCGAGGAGTTCAACGACCTGACAGAGCGGCTGCAAACCTCCGAGCGCAAGCGCAGTCAGTTCGTTTCCGACGCCTCCCACGAGCTGAAAACCCCTCTGGCCTCCATCAAGCTGCTGACCGATTCCATTTTGCAGAACAACATGGATATGGACACGGTGAAGGAGTTCGTGGAGGACATCGGCAACGAGGCCGACCGCCTGAACCGCATGACCGCCAAGCTGCTTTCCCTCACCAGAGCCGAAAATCCCCAGCCACAGGAAAGCGAGATCATCTATATGGCGCCCACGGTGCAGCGGGTGGCGAAAATGCTCCGGACGAACGCCAGCTGGTCGGGCGTGACCTTCTGCCTGGAGCTGGACGAGGACACCCCCGTCCTGATTCTGGAGGACGACCTGTACCAGATTGTTTTCAACCTGATGGAAAACGGCATCAAGTACAACCTGCCCGGCGGAACACTGACGGTGCATCTCGGCCGTCAGGAGGACAATGCGGTGCTCACCGTCAGCGACACGGGCATGGGCATCCCGGAGGATGCGCTGGCGCATATTTTCGAGCGGTTTTACCGGGTGGACAAAGCCCGTTCCCGGAAAAGCGGCGGCAGCGGACTGGGACTTGCCATCGTCCGCACCATTGTCCAGCGCAACCGGGGCGAAATTTCCGTTTCCAGTACGGTGGGCAAGGGTACTGTCTTTACCGTCACCTTCCCCGCCTTTGACACGGAGGTGGACAAGTCATGAAGCGGTTTTTCTGTCTTCTTCTCTGCCTGTGCCTGTTTCTGCCCGGCTGTTCCGGCGAGCTGATGAAGAACCCCGTCACCTTTTACTATCCCCGGCGGGAATACCAGTACGGCGCGGAGGACGGCGTGATCTCCGGCGAGCAGCGGGAAGCCTCCGGCCACGCGGATGATCTGCACTACCTTCTTTCCCTGTACCTGATCGGCCCGTCCAGCGACGAGCTGGTCTCTCCCCTGCCATGGGGAACACGGCTTCTTGGGGTAAACCGGCAGGACGGCACCATCACGCTGGAGCTGACAGACACCTCTTTTACCATGACGGACACGGAATTCACCCTTGCCTGCGCCTGTCTGACCATGACCACCCTGTCCATCACCGGCGGGGACGAGGTCACCATCACCAGCGGAAGCCGAAGCGTCACCATGAGCCGGGACAGTCTGACCCTCATTGACGACAGCACCGCTTCCACAACGGAGGAAACCAAATGAAATTCATTTCATGGAATACAAACGGCCTGCGCGCCTGTGTGGGCAAGGGCTTTCTGGACGCCTTCAACGCTCTGGACGCGGATTTCTTCTGCTTACAGGAAACGAAGCTCCAAGCGGGACAGCTCGACCTTCCTTTGGATGGCTACAGCCAATACTGGAACTACGCCGAGAAAAAGGGCTATTCCGGCACGGCCATCTTCGCAAAGCAAGCCCCCGTCTCCGTGCGCTACGGTCTTGGACAGCCGGAGCTGGACACCGAGGGGCGGCTCATTACGCTGGAATATCCCGGCTTCTTCCTCGTCACCTGCTACACCCCCAACGCCCAGCGGGGGCTTGCCCGCATTGACCACAGGCTAAAATGGGACGAAGCCTTTCGGGCATACCTCAGCGAGCTGGACAGGGAAAAGCCTGTCATCGCCTGCGGCGACCTGAACGTCGCCCATCAGGAGATCGATCTGAAAAATCCCGCCTCCAACCGGGGCAACGCGGGCTTCTCCGACGAGGAACGGGAAAGCTTCGGGCGGCTTCTGGACGCCGGGTTCACCGACTCCTTCCGCCGCCTCCACCCGGACGCCACCGGCGCGTACACATGGTGGAGCTATATGTTCAACGCCCGGGCGAACAACGCGGGCTGGCGTATCGACTATTTTCTCGTCTCCGACCGCATTGCGGACAAAATCACCGCCACGCCCATCTATTCGGACATCCAAGGCTCTGACCACTGCCCGGTGGGGCTGGAAATCGAACTGTAACGACAAAATGGCAGGAACAAGAACGTTCCTGCCATTTTGTTATTCCGGAATTTCGATCCCCACCTGTTCTCCTTTCCGAACCAGATAGCTTTTTTTCAAGCGCTCTATGTAGGCAAAGGGTTCCTCCGGGGAGATGGGGATAAATTTCCCGGCGGGCTTGTCATGCTTGGGCAGGAGTGAAAATGTCAGTTCTCCTTCCCCCAGCCGTTTGACCGGCAGCGAGGTGTTCAGCCCGAAGCCATCGTCCACCGGCACCACCAGCCCCAGACTTTCCCGCTTGTCAGCGCAAGTTACCCAGAGTCTGCACATCACGTCCCCGGTCAGCTCGCAGCGGCACAGGAAATGATAGTAAAGCCCCTGCCTTGTCACCTGCACCTTTCCCACCGGACGGTTTCCGAAATATACGCCGTAATTTTCTTCCAAATGCAACGCCCCCTGCCGCATTCTATGCCGCAGGGGGCTTCATTATGAATCATGTTGCCCGTCCGCCGCCGGGAAGGCCGAAGCTGACGGCAATGGCGTCGTCCACCTGCGCCATCTGGTTTTCGTCCAGATGCCCCATGTGCTCCCGCAGGCGGCGCTTGTCGATGGTGCGAATCTGCTCCAGCAGAATGATGGAATCCTTGCTCAGACCCACGCTTCCTCCCGCGATGTTGATATGGGTAGGAAGCCGGGCTTTCCCCGTCTGGCTGGTGATGGCCGCCGCAATGACCGTGGGGGAATGGCGGTTTCCGGTGTCGTTCTGCACGATCAGAACAGGCCGGGTCCCTCCCTGCTCGCTGCCCACGACCGGCGACAGGTCGGCATAGAATATGTCGCCCCGTTTGACTGATGGTTCCGTCATAGTGTTCACTCTCCGTGCATCAATACCCACGCTACCGGATGAATCCATATGTAACGCGGTAATCCTATTCTCCCACGCCATGACCGGATTTATACGAGTTTTTAATAAAACGCTTAAAAGCGTTTTATTAGGCCGCAGGATTGCGGCCAGCGGCCACTGCCGCTAAAAAACGAAGTCAATACATTTCTTACCGCCGCCCAGGCGGTCTGCCGTGAAACGGCTTTCATAAAATGATGAAATCATTTTATGAAGAAATAGTATTATACGGCTGCGCTGGTAAAATATCCTATGCACGGTTTTTCCAAAAAGCTACACCGTTTCAAAATTTGTGACCTTCAATGACAGAATGCGCCGTTCTTTGTAGAGAATCTCGGCGTCTTCCGGGCAATCGTCCTCCCCCAGCCAGATGTCCAGATGAAGCGCGTCGTCCTCGTAGCTGTCGTCAATGGTCAGCCGCAGACGCCCGCCGTCCATCCCGGCGGAGGTGATATAGCCGCTTCGCAAGGTTTTCATGAGTATCCACGGGGCGCTGACGGGGGTCACCTGTTCCTCCGCCATCAGATCGAATTGCAGCGCCGTGTCGTCAAAGGTCAGCTTCCCCCCGGCGTCGGATACCTTGCCGGTGATGCCCGTGATGGTCTCAGGCGCGGTGACGGCGAAAGTCAAATTGCCCTGAGGATCGCACCGGCAGTCCATGGAAAAGGTGTACACTTTGTCTGAGTAGTCCGCCGTAATTTCGCAGGAAAAACGGCATTCGGAAGCCTTCAGTAACTCCGAGCGGAGGTCAAGCCCCCGCTGCATCTCCTTTGACCCGCCGGAACACCCGGTGAGAAATACAAGCACCACCACGGCCGCCGCGATTTTTTTCAAAGAAACCCCGCCTTATTTCATAAGTCGCGGAAGGGCGCTGAGCATGTCCGTGGGCAGCATTCCGTACTGCCCCAGCTCCGCCGCGCACCGGCCCCCCGCC
>ENA-UOIZ01000288-UOIZ01000288.1-human-gut-metagenome-genome-assembly--contig:-P88-NODE-288-length-56117-cov-87.196711_pt1 | contig 56117 bp, 66 predicted proteins | sample MGYA00242336_ERZ723883 | MGnify/ENA metagenome assembly ERZ723883 | reverse complement strand
TATGATTATTTCAGCACGACTTCGCCGTTTTCATCGGCATCCACCACAAGGGTGCTGCCGGAAGCAAGGGTGCCGTCGATGAGTTTCTCGGCGGCGGGGTCCTCCACAGCCTTGCGGATGACCCGGCGCAGGTCACGGGCACCAAACTTGCCGCCCTGGCTCTTTTTCACCAGTGCCTTGAGGGCCGCCGGGGTGTAGCTATAGGCAATGCCCTTAGCGTCCATGCCGGACTTGTATTCGTCCAGCATCAGGGCCGCGATGCCCTGCAGCGTTTCCTCGCTGAGCGGCTTGAAGGCAATGACTTCATCCACGCGGCCAAGGAACTCCGGCCGCAGGAACTGGGCCAGCGCCTTGCGGGTCTTTTCCTCGCTGCGCTGCTCCTCGCTCTTGTTGAAGCCGAGGCCGCCGGTGGTCTGGTCGCTGCTGCCCGCGTTGGAGGTCATGCAGATGACCGTGTTGGAGAAGTCCACGGTGCGGCCCTGCGCATCGTTGATCTTGCCTTCGTCCAAAATCTGCAGCAGGATGTTCATCACATCGGGGTGAGCCTTCTCGATCTCGTCAAACAGCACCACGCTGTAGGGGCGGCGGCGGACCTTCTCGGTGAGCTGACCGGCTTCCTCGTAGCCCACATAGCCCGGAGGCGAACCGATCATGCGGGACACTGCGTATTTTTCCATATACTCGCTCATATTCAGACGAATAAGCGGGTCGGGGCCGTCGAACAACTGTTCTGCCAGCTGCTTGACCAGCTCGGTCTTGCCCACGCCGGTGGGGCCCACAAAGATGAAGCTGGCCGGACGGCGGCGGCCGGAAAGGTCGGCGCGGCTGCGCTTGATGGCCTGCGCCACCAGATGCACGGCTTCGTCCTGCCCGATGATCTTCTTTTTCAGCTCACCTTCCAGATTTGCCAGCTTTGCGAACTCGGTCTCGCGGATCTTCACCGCCGGGATGCCCGTCCACAGCTCGATGACCTTGGCCACATCGTCCATGGTCACCTGAATCTCGCTGGCAGCGGCCTGCTTGGCGGGCAGGTCGGCTTCCAGCTTGGCGATGCGGGTCTTGCGCTCGGCCACGCGCTCGTAGTCGATGGGCTCGTTGACGTCCGCATTCTCCATGTCGGCTTCTTCCTGCCTGAGAGCGTCCAGTTCCTTCTGCATCCCGAGGTACTCGGAAATGACCGGGTGGGCCAGATTGCAGCAGGCGCAGGCCTCGTCCAGCAGGTCGATGGCCTTATCCGGCAGGTAGCGGTCGGTGATATAGCGCTCGCTCAGGGTGACGGTGGCGCTGAGCACATCGGCAGGCACCTGCACATGGTGGTGCTGCTCGTAGTAGCGCTTGATGCCGTTCATCACAGCGATGGTATCGGCCACACTGGGTTCCTCCACCCGCACGGGCTGGAAGCGGCGCTCCAGTGCCTGATCCTTCTCGATGTACTTGCGGTACTCGTTGAAGGTGGTGGCACCGATGACCTGAATTTCCCCACGGGACAGAGCAGGCTTTAAGATATTGCCCGCGTTCATGGCACCTTCGCTCTCACCGGCCGAGGTGATGGTGTGAATTTCATCAATGAACAGGATGACATTGCCCGCGGCCTTCACCTCGCTCAGCAGGCCCTTGACCCGCTGCTCGAACTGGCCGCGAAACTGGGTGCCCGCCACAAGGCTGGTGAGGTCCAGCAGATAAATTTCCTTATCTTTCAAACCGATGGGCACCTGCCCCTTGGCAATGCGCTCGGCAATGCCCTCGGCGATGGCCGTCTTGCCCACGCCTGCCTCGCCGATGAGGCAGGGGTTATTCTTCTGGCGGCGGCTCAAAATCTGGATGGTGCGGTAAATTTCGCGGTCGCGGCCAATGATGTCGTCCAGCTTGCCTTCCCGGGCCTTGCGGGTCAGGTTCTCGCAATAGGTGTCCAGGAATTTGCGCTTGGGCGGCTTTTTGCCGTTCTTGCGGTCGGCTTTTTTGTCGCCGTCCTTTTTCTCGCTGCTGGTGAACCCCAGCGGGAAGGTGGCATTGCTGCCGGGAACAAGATCTTCGTCCATGCCGTCCGGGTCGGCGTCCTCGCCGCCATTTGCCATGTTCATCATCATGGAGAGCGGGTTTGCGTCACCCAGTTCTTCCATCATGCTTTCCATGCGGTTCTCCATGTTGTCAAGATCCTGATCCGACATGCCGAATTGCTTCATCAGATCATCCACCGGCTTGATGTGCAGCTCCCGGGCACAGTGCAGACAGTACCCCTCCTGCTTCATCTGACCATTGTCCATCCGCTGGATGAAAATGATCGCCGGCCGTTTCTGGCATCGAATACAGACCATAGTCCCTCCTTACTGCTCTGCCCGCCGTCTTACAGGAACGGGTTGAACAGATTAAACACTTTATAGTAAAGGCTGGTGCTCATCACCGTGTCGTTGAGCACATTCAGGTTGCCGCCGGTGACGACGATGATGCCCCACAGCACGCACAGCACCAGATAGATGTCCAGCAGTGCCGTGCCGCCGCCCACGATCCAACCCAGGGCGCGGTTCATCGTGCCGATGACCGGCAGCTTGTTCACAAGGCCCAGCACCGTGACCAGCATGCTCACCAGCAGCCGCAGCAGCGCGTAGAACAAAAAGAACAGCACCAGCGTGATCACCGGGGTGAGCAGCGGCTGCAGCACGTTTTCCACAATGGTATCGGCCAGCACCACGGCGTTGTCCGCCAGCACTGCGCCGATGGAACGCTCGCAGGCCGCCACGATGGACGCCCGGAAGCTTGCAGGCAGGAAGCCTGCATACTTTTCCGCGATGCCGGTCAGGTCCACGACCCCTCCGGCGGAAAGGCTGGCCGCGATCTGGGTGCGGAACCCTCCGGCCAGCATGTGCTCGAACACCCAGCCCGCGCAGGCTGTGGACAGCTGCCGGGCACCCAGCAGACTGATCAGATTGCCCACCAGCTGCACCATGGACGAAAGAAAGCCCTTGTGCGCATAGCGGATCATCAGGATGATCCAGGCTGCCGTACATATGATATCAAAAAGAAATGACGGATTCTTGAACATACCTTGTTTTCCCTGTAATTTTTATCATTCTCGCCGCAGGAGTGCTAAAACGTGCGCAATTTCCCCCTCAAAAAGCAGCTCACTGGCTGCTGGAAGCTTCCTCCGGCGGGGTGACCGCCTGCACCGTGTTGCCGGTGAACACCAGGATCTGCTTGCCCTCGATCAGCGCCTGCGGCCGGGCCGGAAGGGTCTGGCTCCACTGGAACTGCCCCGCATGGTCGAACCGCTCCACCGTGCTGTCGGTCAGCAGGTAGAAGCCGTCGTTCTGCGCAAGGACGATGTGGTTGGCGGCAGGCACGCTGCCGCTGTACCCCACCTGAAGCTCCCCGTCCAGCAGCACGGCGGTGCAGGTCTGGCCGCTGCTCAGCAGCAGGGCCGCGCCGCTGTTCCCGGCAGACACGCTCACAAGGGTAGCACCGCCAAAGTCATAGCTGGCGCGCTCGCCGATGCTGCCGCCGGTCGTGTTGTAGAGCACAGCACGGTTCTCATAGAGCACCAGCAGAAAGCCGTTGGACATCCAGCCCATCCACTGGGGCACGCTGGCTTCGGTGCCCAATTGCACCGGGTCCCCCTGGGATAGGGGCAGCGCATAGAGGTTCGTGGTCAGCTGGCCGCCGGTGGCCGTCACGGCCGCCACCGCAAGGCGGCGGCTGTCCGGCGAGAAGGCCATGCGCAGCGGCGTACCCTGTTCGCTGGTCAGGTTCCAGCTCAGTGCCTGCTCCATGGCGGAGTTGTACACCGTCAGCTTCGCGGCGCTGTCCGTGCTGTCGGTGACCACGGCCACCTGCCCGGCGTTCGCCACCGCGCACAGCGCGATGGTGCTGTCCATGGTTTTGGTGTAGAGGTTCTGGGTGCGGCTCTCCACCCGCAGCTCGTTGCCGGAGCGGTTGTACAGCACAAAGCGGTTTTTGCCCACGGCGATGGCCGGGCGGGCGTAGCCGCTCTGGATGCTGTTCAGGCGGGTGCCGCTCAGGCTGTAGACCGCGCAGCTGTCGCCGCCCTTTTCCACAAAGCTGCCGGACATGGGCACCACGGTGTCCGGGTCGGTGATGCCGGTCTGCTGCGGCCAGCCGGAGGCCGGGGTCAGGGCGATGTGCACCGAGTCCACCAGGTCCTTTGCGCGGGCGATGGAAGACCCCACCATGCCGGTGGCGAACAGGATGACGATGGTCAGCGCCGCCACGATGATGACCGTGCGGCGGATGTGCTTTGCCCGGGCGCGGGCACGGGCGGCTTCGAGGTATTCGACCCGCCCGGCCGAAAGCGGCTCGCCCTCGGCCGAGCGGCCGCCGCGATGAATCTTGCTCATAGGTTTTTTCTCCTTTGTGCCGGTCTGGCCGGCACTTCCGGTCAGGTTCTTGGCTCTCCCTCTGGGAGAGCTGCCGCCGAAGGCGGCTGAGAGGGCGCGGCCCCGTATTCCACACACTTCAAAAACAGGCCCTTTGCGGGCAGAGTGGGCCCGGCGCGGCTGCGGTCGCGGCTGGCGAGGATGGCTGGAATTTCCGCCGGGTCCAGCCGCCCGGCACCTGCTTCGCACAAGGTGCCCGCGAGGATACGCACCATGTTGTACAGGTAGCCGTCGGCGGTCACCTCAATGTCCACTTCGTCCCCTTTGCGGGTGACATGACAGTCCGTGATGGTGCGCACCGTGTCGCCGTGGGCCGCGGCCGAAGACCCCGCCGCACACAGGGCCAGGAAATCGTGCCTGCCCACGAACTGCTGCGCTGCCCGCTGCATCTTTGCTTCGTCCAGCCGCTTCGGCACACGGGTGTAGTAGGCCGCATCAAAGGGCGAGTCGATGGGGTGGTTGTGGATGCGGTATAAATAGGTTTTGGTGTGGGCCGCATACCGGGCATGGAAGTCCTCCGGCACCACCTGCGCATCCAGCACCCGGATATCCGGCGGCAGATGCTGGTTCAGCGCCAGCGGCAGCTTTGCCGGCGGGATGCGGGTGTCGGCGTGGAAGTTGAGCTTAAAACCCAGCGCATGCACGCCCGCATCGGTGCGGCTGCAGCCCTTGATGTCAGGCCGGGTGCCCAGCACCGCTTCCAGCCCGTCCTGAAAGGTCTCGGCCACACTGCGCCCGTTGGGCTGCACCTGAAAGCCGCAGTAGTTCGTGCCGTCGTAGGCTAACGTAAGTAAAAAGTTCATCGAAGAAATTACAACTTTCCCGTTTCGTCTTGTTCAAAATCGGAAAACCACAAAAAGCGTTAAAGCGATAGCGCCGACTGGCGCAGCGCTAGCTTTTTGTGGTTTGACTTCTGCTTTGGGATTGTTAAGGGCGTGCAGCCCTTAACTCGTCAGGGGTAAGTGGAGTCCAGAGGATGAGAGGGGCGCGTCGAAACGCCCCTCTTGTCCTCTGGCCCAGCGGAGCGTCCCCCCGTTCCTTAAAAATTCGGGAACACCAGCCGGGAGGACAAGATCACCGCAAAGCAGGCGATGCACACAGCCAGGTCAATATAATCCCGCTTCGTGCAGCGCAAAACTTTCAACCGGGTGCGGCCGTCGCCACCGCGGTAGCAGCGGCACTCCATGGCCATGGCCAGCTCGTCGGCACGGCGGAAGGCCGAGATGAACAGCGGGATCAGCACCGGCACCAGCGCCTTGACGCGCTCGGTCATCTTGCCGGTGTCCAGCTGGGCACCGCGGGCCTTCTGAGCGTTCATGATCTTGTCCGTCTCCTCAATGAGGGTGGGGATGAAACGCAGGGCAATGCTCATCATCATGGCAAGCTCGTGCACCGGGAAGTGCAGTTTGCCCAGCGGCTTCAGCAGCTGCTCGATGGCGTCCGTCAGCACGATGGGGCTGGTGGTGTAGGTGAGCAGGCTGGTGCCCGCGATCAGCGCCATGACGCGCACCGCCATCAGCACAGCATAGCGCACGCCCTCGGCGTAAATGGTCAGAAACCAGATGTGCACCAGCGGTTCGCCCTCGCCCGACACAAAGAACAGGTTCAGCACCGCCGTGAAGATCACGATGGGCAGGATGGGCTTCAGGCTCTTGCCGATCATCTTGAGCGGAATTTTTGCCACCCTGTACATGACCGCCAAAAACAGGATGGAAAGGGTCAGGCCCAGCGGGTTGGACGCTGCGAACAGCATCACGATATAAACGATGGTCAGCACCAGCTTCAGGCGCGGGTCGAACCGGTGCACCAGACTGTTGCCGGGGAAGTGCTGGCCGATGGTGATATCTCTCAGCATGTGGCAGCGCCCCCTTCCTGCTTTGCTTCGCGCGGCAGCACAAGGCTTTCGCCTGCGTCGCGGCGGCGTTTGGCTTCCACGATCATCTTGACGGCATAGGGGATGGTGTACACGTCAGCGGGTACATCCACGCCCATCTCCCGCAGTTTGAGGAAAATCTTCGTCACCTGCGGTACCGAAAGGCCCAGCTCCAGCAGTTCCGGGGCACGGGCAAACACCTTTTCCACCGTGTCGTACATGGCGATCTTCTTATTGCTCATGACGAGGACGCGGTTGGCGTACTTGGCAATATCCTCCATGCTGTGAGAAACCAGCAGCACGGTGGTGCCGGTCTTTTTGTGGTACTCCTTCACTTCGGAAAGGATATCGTCGCGGCCCTCGGGGTCCAGACCGGCGGCAGGCTCGTCCAGCACCAGAATGCGCGGCTTCATCGCCATGACGCCCGCCACAGCCACCCGGCGCTTCTGACCGCCGGACAGCTCAAAGGGGCTGCGCTCCAGCAAAGCCGGGTCAAGGCCGACGAAATCGGCGGCTTCGTGGACGCGGCGGTCGATCTCGGCATCGTCCAGGCCCATGTTTTTCGGGCCAAAGGCGATGTCCTTATAGCAGGTCTCCTCGAACAGCTGGTACTCCGGGTACTGGAACACCAATCCGGTGAGGAAACGGAAATCACGGATTTTTTCAGGGTCTGCCCACAGGTCGCGGCCGTCAATGAAAATTTTGCCGCTGGTGGGCTTGTTCAGGCCGTTCATGTGGGTGATGAGGGTGCTCTTGCCGGAGCCGGTGGCACCGATGATGCCCACAAAGTCGCCTTCTTCCACGGTGAAGCTCACGTCATCCAGCGCGGTGACTGCCGTCGGCAGGCCGGGGTTGTAGACGTAGCTCAGGTGTTCTACCTTGATGATATCTGCCATTTGCGTCCCCTCCCCTCACTGCAGCAGCTCATACAGAGCCTGTGCGCATTCGCCGGTGTCGATGATGCCCTCCGGCATCGGGATGCCGGCCTTCACCAGCTCGTCCCGCAGCTCGGCGGCCTGCGGCACATCCAGATGCAGCGCGCGCACCTTCTCGGTCTGGCTGAACACCTCTTTCGGGGTGCCCTCCATCACCACATGGCCCTTGCTCATCACCAGCACACGGTCGGCCTGTGCGGCTTCTTCCATATAGTGGGTGATGGACACCACGGTGATGCCCATGTTCTTGTTCAGGTGGTGGATGGTCTGCATCACCTGCTCGCGGCCGCGGGGGTCCAGCATGGCGGTGGCTTCGTCCAAGATCAGGCAGTCCGGCCGCATGGCCACAACGCCCGCAATGGCCACGCGCTGCTTCTGGCCGCCGGACAGGTTGTGGGGTGCACGCTCGCGGTATTCGTAGATACCGGCCATCTTCATGGAGTCGTCCACGCGGCGGCGCATCTCCTCGGGCGGCACACCGAGGTTTTCCAGCGCAAAGGCAACGTCTTCCTCCACCACGGTGGCCACGATCTGGTTGTCCGGGTTCTGGAACACCATGCCCACGGTCTGGCGGATGTCGTAAATTTTGTCATCGTCGGCGGTGTCCATGCCTTCCACATACACCTTGCCGCTTTCCGGCAGCAAAATGGCGTTGAAGTGCTTTGCCAGCGTGGATTTGCCGCAGCCGTTGGCCCCCAGCACCGCCACGAACTCGCCGCGCTTCACCTGCGTGGACACGCCGTCCAGCGCGTAGACCGGCTGGTCGCTGACGTCATAGCGGAACTTTAAATTTTCTGCTGTTAAAATCGTCTCGTTCATTTTTGTTTCTCTTTCTGGTGGTGCGCCCCTCCGAAAGGGGCTGTACCCCATTCTTAGCATATATTTATCTCAGTCACGGCTGTCGCCGTGACTGAGATAGTATTTTACTTTCATTCTTCCCAGATGGCGGTGGCACCGCAGGGCACCACGCCGCCGGTGGCGGACACCGGCAGGCCGATCTCGTCGCAGCTGGTCTGCCCGCCAAAGCGAGGGATGAGGGTGGTCTTGAGCATATACTCCATGACGGCCGGGGAAAGGCCGGTGGTGTAGCTGTTCACCGCGAAGAACAGCGGCTTGTCGCTCAGCACTTCTTCGCACTGGCTGATGAGGTCGTAGATGCAGTCTTCCAGCTTCCAGATCTCACCGCCGGGGCCGCGGCCATAGCTGGGCGGGTCCATGATGATGCCATCGTAGGTGTTGCCGCGGCGCTTTTCGCGGGCCACGAACTTGGCGCAGTCGTCCACCAGCCAGCGGATGGGCCGGTCGGCCAAACCGCTTGCCACGGCGTTGTCCTTGCCCCATGCCACGATGCCCTTGGAGGCGTCCACATGGCAGACGGTGGCACCCGCCGCCGCGCAGGCCAGCGTGGCACCACCGGTGTAGCCGAACAGGTTCAGCACCTTCACGGGGCGGCCGGCGGCGCGAATTTTCTTCTCGTACCAGGCCCAGTTGACGGCCTGCTCCGGGAACACGCCGGTGTGCTTGAAGCCGGTGGGGCTGACGATGAGGGTGAGCTTATCCTCGCCCTCGCCGCAGCTGATCTTCCACTTTTCGGGCAGGCGGCGCTTGTATTCCCACTCGCCGCCGCCCTGATTGGAGCGGTGGTACACCGCATCCGCCTTGGCCCACAGCGGGCTCTGCTTGGGGGTCTTCCACACCACCTGCGGGTCCGGGCGGATGAGAATGGTCTCGCCCCAGCGCTCCAACCGGTTGCCCTCGGTGGCATCCAGCAATTCATAGTCTTTCCAGGTATCTGCAGGGCGCATAGCGTCCTCCTTTCAGTTTGCCGTTTCAGCCCTCTGCTTTTCAGGCAAAGCCTTCCCCCGGGCGGAGGAAGACGGCACCGCAGGTGCCGGATGAGGGCGCTTTTTACTGTCCCAAAATGCGCTTATTGATCTTATCCACGATGCGTTCTGCGCAGCGGTGGATGGCGTCCAGATCCTGGCCCTCCACCATCACGCGAATTTTCGGCTCGGTGCCGGATACGCGCACCAGCACGCGGCCCATGCCCATGAGCTTCTGCTGCTCGTTCTCGATGAAACCGGCCAGCACTTCGTCTTCCTTATAGGCGGCCTTCTGGGCGGCGTTAGCGGTCACGTTCACCAGCACCTGCGGGTACTGGGCGTAGATGCCGTTCAGCTCGCTCATCTTCTTGCCGCTCTCGGCCAGCAGCTTGAGCAGCTTGCCGGCGGTCAGCTCGCCGTCACCGGTGGTGGCGTGGTGCAGCAGGATGACATGGCCGCTCTGCTCGCCGCCGATGGCGTAGCCGTTCTCCCGCATGTTTTCCAGCACATAGCGGTCACCCACGGCGGTCTTTTCGGTGTGGATGCCCTGGCTCTCCATGTACTTGATGAAGCCCAGGTTGGACATCACGGTCACAACGGCCGTGTCGCCTTCCAGACGGCCCTTTTCCTTCATGCCCATGGCCAGCAGGGCAATGATCTTGTCACCGTCCATCTCCTGGCCCTTCTCGTCGCAGGCAAGGCAGCGGTCAGCGTCGCCGTCAAAGGCGATGCCGCAGTCAAAGCCGCCCGCGACGACCGCCTTTTCCAGGTTATCGAGGTGGGTGCTGCCCACGCCCTTGTTGATGTTCTCACCATCCGGCTCCACGCCCAGGAAGGTGCACTTGGCACCCAGACGGGGAAACAGCTTCTGGGCCACGGCAGCGGAAGCGCCGTTTGCGCAGTCGATGCAGACATTCAGGCCGGTCAGGTCGCCATGGATGGACTCGTACAGGTGGTCCACATAGTCCTGCAGGCCGTCGTCGCGGCGGTACACGCGGCCCACCTCCGCACCGGTCTTGAGTTCGATGCCCGCGCAGTTGTTATCAATGTAGACTTCGATCTCGTTCTCCACCTCGTCGGGCAGCTTGTAGCCGGTGCCGGCAAAAATTTTGATGCCGTTGAACTCCATCGGGTTGTGGGAGGCCGAGATCACGATGCCGGCGTCTGCATTGTATTTGCCCACCAGATAGGCCACGGCAGGCGTGGGCAGCACGCCCAGGCTCTCCACGTCGGCACCCACGCTGCACAAGCCCGCGGTCAGGGCCGCTTCCAGCATGTCGCCGGACTGGCGGGTGTCCTTGCCGATGAGGATGCGCGGGCGGCGGCCGGTGCTGCCGGTCAGCACAGCAGCTGCGCCGCGGCCGATCTTCATGGCCAGCTCACAGGTCAGATCAGCGCCCGCCACACCGCGCACGCCGTCGGTTCCAAAATACTTACCCATAATAAAATATACCCCACTTTCAGGTTTACGCCCTCATCCGGCCCTTTGGGCCACCTTCCCCCGTCCGGGGGAAGGCTTTTGAAGCATCATCTCGCCGTAAGGCTTCCCCCAGTCGGGGGAAGCTGTCACCGCAGGTGACTGATGAGGGTGCTTTCTTTAAAACAAACTCTGCTGCCCGTTGTCTTCGGGCGTGCCGGTCTCCGGCGCTTTCATGCCCAAATGCTCGTAGGCCAGCTTCGTTGCGCAGCGGCCGCGCGGCGTCCGGGTCAGAAAGCCCATCTGCATCAGATACGGCTCGCACAGGTCTTCCAGCGTGACGGCTTCCTCACCGAGGGCCGCCGCCAGCGTTTCCAGACCCACCGGGCCGCCGTTGTACATCTCAATGATGGCGCGCAGCAGGCTGCGGTCCAGTTCGTCCAGACCCAGCGCGTCCACGTCCATCCGCTTCAGGCCCATCAGGGCCACATCCCGGTCAATGACGCCGTCGCCCAGCACCGTGGCAAAGTCGCGGATGCGCTTCAAAAAGCGGTTCGCCACGCGGGGCGTGCCCCGGCTGCACTTTGCCAGCTCGTAGGCGCCTTCCGGCGTGATGGGCTGGTCGAGGATGCCCGCCGAGCGCTGAATGATGCGGGAGAGCTCCTCCGGGCCGTAGAGCTCCAGCTTGAGCAGCACGCCGAAGCGGTCGCGCAGCGGGCCGGTGATCTGTCCGGCGCGGGTGGTGGCACCCACCAGCGTGAAGCGCGGCAGGTTGATGCGGATGCTCTGGGCGCTGGGGCCCTTGCCGATCATGATATCCAGCGCGTAGTCTTCCAGCGCCGGGTAGAGCACTTCCTCCACCTGCCGGGACAGGCGGTGAATTTCATCAATGAACAGCACATCGCCCTCCTGCAGATTGGTCAGCAGGGCGGCAAGGTCGCCGGGCTTTTCGATGGCCGGGCCGCTGGTGATGCGGATCTGCACCCCCATCTCGTTGGCGATGATGCCCGCCAGCGTGGTCTTGCCCAGGCCCGGCGGGCCGTAGAGCAGGATGTGATCCATGGGCTCACCGCGCCGCTTGGCGGCTTCCAGATAGATTTTCAGGTTTTGCTTGACCTTTTCCTGCCCGATGTAGTCTTCCAGCCGCTGCGGGCGAAGGTTGTTCTCCTCGCTGTCCGCCGCCGTCATGCCGGGCTGCATCATTTTTGCGCCGTACAGCGCGGTTTCGTCCTGCATTGTTTACCTCCTGCCTGCGGCCATGCTGCGCAGGGCCAGCTTGATGATCTCCTCCACGGGAAGGGTCGGGTCGATCTTGGAAATGGCCAGCGCCGCTTCGCTCTGGCTGTAGCCCAGCGACACCAGCGCCGCGATGGCCTGGCTGCTGCCCTGCGTGGCCGGAGTGTCGGCCGAAGCGCCCGCCACATCTTCCAGCGAGATGCCGTCCACAAAGCCCTTGGCCACTTTGTCTTTCAATTCCAGCACGATGCGCTGGGCCAGCTTCGGGCCCACACCGGAAGCCGACTTGAACGCCTTGTGGTCGCCCGCCGAGATGGCCAGCGCCACACGGTCCGGCTCCATCACGCTCAGGATGGCAAGGCCCACCTTCGCGCCCACGCCGGACACCGAAGTGAGCAGCTCAAAGCAGGCCTGCTGCTGCTCGGTGGCGAAGCCGTACAGGCTCACATCGTTTTCCGTCACGCTCATCACAGTGTAGATGGTGGCTTCCTTGCCCACGCCGGGCAAAGCGCCCGCCACGCTGGCCGGGCACTGGGCATAGTAGCCCACGCCGCCGCAGCTGAGCACCACGGCATTCATGCTTTTTTTTACGATTTTTCCTGTTAAGCAGTAGATCATTTGAAACCCTCTCAGTTTCTGTATCAGCCCGATCTTCCTCTATTCCCGGCTCCCCCTTCGGGGGAGCTCCGGCACCGCGCCGCCGTAGGCGGACGGGACCGGCGAGAGGGTCAAATGGGCCCGGCCACACGGCGGACGAAGCGGTTGAGCTGGTTGCCGTTGGTGTGGCAGAAGGTGATGGCCATGGCCAGCGCATCGGCGGTGTCGTCGGGCTTTGGGATGGCGGGCAGGTGCAGCAGCACCCGGGTCATCTCCTGCACCTGTTTTTTCACGGCCTTGCCGTAGCCGGTGACAGCCTGCTTGACCTGCATGGGGGTGTACTCGTAGATGGGCAGGCCCGCCTGCGCCGCCGCCAGCAGGATGACGCCGCGCGCCTCGGCCACGCCAATGACGGTGGTCTGGTTGTGCTGGTAGAACAGCTTTTCGATAGCCAGCGCCTCGGGCCGGGTGCGCTCGATGACCTCTTTGATGCCCGCGTACACCTCGTCCAGCCGCCGCTCGAACGGCACGCCCGCGTCGGTGCACACCGCGCCGTAATCCACCGGCGCGAACCGGTTGCCCGCGTAATCCACCACGCCCCAGCCCACGATGGCATAGCCGGGGTCGATGCCCAAAACTCTCATGCTGTGATACCTTCCGATACTATTCCTATTATAAATCAGTTTATTATACCACGCCAAAACGGTGTGAGCAATACAAGGCTGGCCGGATTCTTGCCCGAGAAGGGCGCAGCTGCGTAAAAAAGCCGGGGTCCTCCCCGGGGTTTCAAAAAAGTTTTACAATTTTTGAAAAAATGCTTGCTTTTTTGAAGAAGGTATGGTAATATAGACAAGCTGATTTCGGCAGAAAACAGAATATGGACGGTTAGCTCAGCTGGTAGAGCATCTGCTTGACGTGCAGGAGGTCACAGGTTCGAGTCCTGTACCGTCCACCATACAGTTCGTACTCGAACCCGATTCTTTACGAGAAAGGGTTCGGGTACGTTTTTTGTTTATCGGAAATTCTGCGGAAGGACTACACAGAGCGTTAAACGAGCAAAGGCAGGGTATCACTATGACGGTGGTATCCTGCCTTTTGCTTTGCGGAATCAAGTTCGCTTTGTGCGAACTTGGTCGTCCCCCTATATGGCGCGTTTGGGGGTAGTCGCTGCGTACGTGCGTACCGGGAGCCTGTACACCTCTGACAAGGTGTAACACACTAGACTTTGTGCCAAAGTCTGTGTGCCAAGGGGCCAAGCCCCTTAGAATCCCTGCGGAGCGTGTACGCACGTACGCAGAAAAATGGCAAAATTTCACTATATCGGGGTGTTCTTTCATTGGAGAGTATGGTATACTCGGCTTAGTTCAACAAATAAAAATTTGGCGAGGTGATTTACATGAAAAAGAGCACATCAAGAATCGTCGGTTTGGTAATGCTGATTATAGCTGTTGCATTTATAGTGTTTGCATTGAACCATCCAGAAATGAGTTTTCCTTGGAACAATACCATTACTTGGTTACTGTATGGTTTGTATGTTCTTGTGACAGTCGTGCTACTTATTGCACCTAAGATGAAGAAGTAAACAATTCCAGTTTGCTGTACTCGTTCCTAGCAGGGTTTGGGGCAGGCACGCCCCAACAAGAAGCTGTCCCAAAGGGGCAAGAATTTTCAAGAATTGAAAATTTGTGGCCACGGGACGATTCTTGCTCTCACCTTTTTCGCTGCGTTTCGCAATTTTCACATTTCAATCTGCTCGCAGATTGTTGACAAGCTGCGCTTGACCCGATACTATAAAGGCAAGTCGAATACACGCCAAGGAGGTGCAACCATGACCGCCGTAATCTACGCCCGCTATTCATCCGACAGCCAGCGTGAAGCGTCCATTGAAGGACAGCTGCGCGACTGCAAGGACTACGCCGAGAAGAACGGCATCACCGTGGTCGGCACCTACATTGACCGTGCCTACTCTGCCAAAACGGATGACCGCCCAGACTTTCAGCGGATGATCAAGGACAGCGGAAAGAAAATCTTCGACGTAGTTCTGGTCTGGAAGCTGGACCGCTTTGCCCGGAACCGATTCGATGCCGTGAACTACAAGTACCAGCTGGAAAAGAACGGTGTCCATCTGGTGTCTGCTATGGAACCCATCTCGCAGGGGCCTGAAGGCATTATGGTGGAGAGTATGCTGATCGGCATGGCGGAATACTATTCCGCCGAACTCGCCCTGAAAGTGGCGCGCGGTGAGCGCGAAAACGCCCTCCAGTGCAAGTACAACGGCGGTGTGGTGCCGCTGGGCTTCACCATTGGCAAGGAGGACAGGCTGTACCATATCGACCCGGAAACGGCTCCCATCGTGCAGGAGATCTTCAGCCGGTATGCCGACGGCGAACCGGCTGAGAAGATCGCAGCATCCCTGAACGAGCGCGGCCTGCGTACCCGCACCGGGAAGCCGTTCGTAAAGAACAGCTTCTTCCAGATCTTCCGCAACCGCCGCTACATCGGCGAATACCGCTACAAGGACATTGTGACGCCGGGCGGCATTCCGGCCATTGTTGACCAGGACCTGTTTGACCGGGTGCAGCAGCGTTTTGAGCAGAACAGGATCGCCCACGGTCGGCCTGCAAAAGAGGATGTGAGCTATCTGCTGACCACCAAGCTGTTCTGTGGCAAGTGCGGCACCCTGATGGGTGGCGAAAGCGGCACCAGCCACATGGGAAACACCTACTATTACTACAAGTGCGGCAACGCCAAACGCCACGGCAAGGCGCACTGTGACCTGAAAGCCATCCGCAAGGAGCCTCTGGAGCGGTTCGTGGTGGACACTGCCATTAAGGTGATTTTCAGCGATGAAATCATCGAACGGCTGATAGATTTGGTCATGGAAGCCCAGCAGAAGGAGAACACCCGGCTGCCTGTCCTGAAAGACCAGCTCAGGGACACGGAGAAGCGGCTGGCAAACCTTCTGGAAGCCATTGAACAGGGCATCCTGACCCCGACCACCAAGCAGCGTTTGGACGAGCTGGAAGCCCGGAAAGAAGCTCTGAACACCAGCATTCTGGAAGAAGAGCTGAAAAAGCCCGTCTTGACCCGTGAGTGGATTCGGTTCTGGCTTGAAAAATTCCGCAAGGGTGACGTGGGCAGCACGGAACACCAGCGGCAGATCATTGATACCTTTGTCAACTCGGTCTACGTCTTTGATGATCGGGTCGTGCTCAACTTCAACTTCACGGACGATGCCAAGACGGTCACTTGTGAGGAAGTGTTGGGTTCGAGTGCCGTGGACAATGCTCCACCACAAAACTCCTCAGACTTTCGTCTGAGGAGTTTTTGTTTGCAGCGGACGGACCTTTCGCTCTGCCCCGGCGTGTGCCGGATGCGTGATTTTCCGCACAGAAAAACGGCCGGCACTTTTCAAGCCGACCGTTTTGTGTTATGGTATTCTCAGCGCGTCACTGCATCTCGATCTCTTTGCAGTATTCCACGATGTGGTGGAACATCTGCTCCACGGCCGGGGCCATGGCGGTGGGGCGCTGCACAGCCAGGCCCACCACGCGGTATTCCTCCGGCTCGATGGGGTAAATTTTCACGGCTGCCTTGCAGTCCCGCAGCAGCATCTGCGGCATGATGGAGATGCCGAGGCCCGCTTCCACCATGGCGATGTTGGACTGGTCGTCGATGACATGGCAGCGGCGCTCGGTGCCGATCTTATACTTTTTCAAAAACTGGCGCATCTCGGCGTCGGTGGCGTCGCACTGCACCACAAAGCTCTGGCCGTTCATCAGGGCCGGGGTCATCACGCCGTTTTCCGGCTCCGGCCAGTCCTGCGGCACGATGCACAGCAGCGGCTCGCGGAACAGCTCGGTGAGGTTGAACTCCTCGCGGCAGGTGGAGGAAAGGAACGCGATGTCCACCTGACCGGTGCGCAGCCATTCCTTCACGTCGTCGTAGGTGCCCTGGTAGACCTCGATCTCGATCTGGGGGTAGTGGGCCATGAAGCTCTTGAGCAAGCCCGGCAGCAGCGAGGCGCACACCGAGTTGAACACGCCCAGCTTCACCTTGCCTTTTTCCAGGCCGTTCAGGCGGGCGATGCTCTGCTTGAGGGCCTCGTCGCTGTTGAGCACGTCGCGGATGGACGGATACAGCGATGCACCGTAACTGGTCATGGAGACGCCGTTTTTGCCGCGGTTGAACAGGGCAAAGCCCAGTTCCTCCTCCATGACGGCGATGGCGTGGCTGATGGCCGAGGGGGTCAGATGCAGCTGCTGTGCCGCTTTGTTGAAGCTGCCCTGCCGCGCCACTGCATCGAAGATCTCATAGGAAAATAGCGTCATGCCCAAAGCCTCCTTCCTTCTGATCTGGTTCGGAGACGCTCGGATTCTTTGTGAATCTTTTTCATCTTTGGTTTGAGATAGTTCAATTATCTTCTTGATTGTACTATCCAAAGCCATTCCTGTCAAGCATTTTGGCCCGATTTCTGCGCATTCCGGGCTCATTTTGTCGCCTGCCGCGCGTATATTTTGAAAAGAGGTATCCTCATGACCGAGACCCTTCCGCCCTCCACCCGCCGCGGGCTCAGCGGCACTGCCCTCAAGGGCATTGCCTGCGTCACTATGCTCATCGACCACATCGGCGCTTCCTGCCTCGAGAACGGCTTTTTGAGCGCACCTGCCGCGCCCGCCGGGCTGGCTGCGCTGGACCTTGTGCTGCGGCTCATCGGGCGGCTGGCCTTCCCCATTTTCTGCTTTCTGCTGGTGGAAGGCTTCGTCCACACCCATGACGTGAAAAAATACATCGGGCGGCTTTTGCTGTTCGGCCTTGTCAGCGAGGTGCCCTTTGACCTGGCGTTTTTCCGCACGCCCTTTGCGCCGGGCTACCAGAACGTGTACTGGACGCTGGCCCTGGGCGTACTGGCCATGGCGGGCCTCGCGCACTTTGAAAAAGAGGACGGCTCCACCGGCTGGCAGGGTCTGCTATGTGCCGGCGGGTGCGTGCTGCTGGGCTTTCTGGCCAACACGGATTACAACGGCATCGGCGTGCTCATCATCTGCGCGCTGTACCTGACCCGCGCCGACCGCAAGCGCCAGTGCATCGTGGGCGCGGTGCTGTTCGCCTTTGAGTACACCGCCCCGCTGGCCTTCGTACTCCTCTGGCTCTACAACGGCCAGCGCGGCAATTGCAGCAGGGCGATGCAGAAGGTGTTCTACTGGTTCTACCCGGTGCACATCGCGCTGTTGGCCGGGGTCACAAACTTTCTATTATAAGGTAAAGGGCCGAAAAGGGGCCTCCGCAAACGCGCGGAGGCCCCTTTGTTTTTTATCGCGTCAGAGCGGGAACAACTGCCCGGTCAGCAGCAGCATGACCGGCACCGTGACCAGCATACAGATGGTGGAGTGGGCCACGGCCTGGCTGGCAAGGGCAGGCTCGGTGCCGGGCTGCTTTGCCACCACCGCCGCCAGGCTGCCGGCCGGGCAGCTGGCAATGACCATCAGCCCGGTGCGCAGGACGTTGTCCAGCGGCAGCAGCCGCAGCACCAGCAAAAACAGCAGCGGGAACACCACCCCGCGCAGCACCGTGACCCGGTACAGAAAGCCCTTGCGCAGCAGGGCGCGCAGGTCGCTGCCCGCCAGCATGACGCCCACGATCATGAGCGCCATGGGGGTGGTGCAGCCGCCCACCGTGCTGCAGAAGGTCTGTACCGGCCCGGGCAGCCGCCAGCCGGTGGCCAGCAGCACCAGCATGGCCACCGTGGCGATGTTGGCCGGAGTGACAAAGGTCTTCCAGTGCAGCTTTTCGCCCGGGCGGAACAGGGTGACCACGTAGGTGAAGAACCATACATTATAAGCAGCCATGGCTACGGTAGCGAACACGGTTCCCCGGGCGCTGCCCAGCAGCGCGGCACACAGCGGCAGCCCGATGAACCCGCAGTTCGGCATGGCGGCCGTGCCCACCAGAACCGCCGCCTCGCCGGGCGTATCCCGCCGCACCCGGCTGACCAGGCGGCAGATGCCGGTGGTGGCGATGAACAACGCCAGCAGCAGCACGAACAGCACGCCTGCCTGCAGCACGATCTCCGGCTCGTCGTCAATGGCCGCACCCGCCAGCATCGTGCAGGGCAGCAGCAGCTTCATGATAAAATCCGACAAAAACCGGCTGTCCCGGTCGGTGATGACGCCGCAGCGCGCCCCCGCATAGCCCAGCATCACCTCGAGAAAGATCACCGCGATCTGCCCCATCAACACCCCAAACGCCATGGGTCTCCTCCTTTTGCACTGTCCGCATTTTATTCCGGTTTCAGCTTTTTCACGGCCTTGTCAAAATCTGACACGATCTTCTGTGTCGGGTTGAACATTGCATATTCCGCCTCAGCCTTTTCCCTTGCTTTTCGGTTCGTGACCTTTCCCTTATCCGGCAGAACATCGTACCGCCGGAAGGATAAAAACTCATTGATACTGGAAGCGAATTGTTCCATTGTAAACGTATTCTCACGTTCGATCAGGTCTTCAATATAGTCAAAATAGCCAGACACCGCACGTTCCAGCTGCCGGATCTGCTTCTCCGACAGGTAATTCTTGGCTACCGACACATCCGACTTGAGCACCCGCCCATCCGGGGCATTCTTCCATGTTGTCAGGCCCATGTGGTCTTTTGTATGATCCGCTTTTGTGTACACGACCTCCGCCGCCGTCTGCCCGGTGATGGCATAATGGAACTTATTCTGCACCATGGCATAAAAATCATGGGTCAGCGGCGAATCACGGTCATAGTCGATACTGCATTCCGCAAAGATATCCGTGCGGCTGCCCTCCATTTGAACTACCGAGGATTCCTCGGCAGTTGCCGTTTCATCCAGTTCTCCCTCTGCATAGATATTTTTCAAATGAAACGAAATGTTGTCCGTTGTGCAGTCAAACAGCTTTGCCATGCCTTTTTGGGTCAGCCAAATCGTATCATCCTTAATAAAAGCATCCACTGAAATATCTTCTTCTGCCGAGCGGTATATCAAAAACTGAAAGTTATTTTTCATTTTCTCTCCTTTCGCCGCGGCGCTTCATCTCTTGCAGTCCAGCTCTACGAGCTTCCTACGGCAAGAATATCACACACCCGGGCAAAGTCAAGTTCGCATTGCCGCGAGATGGGTCGGCAAGATGGCGCAGCCGTTACAGGCTTTTGGGGCCCCTCGCACTCCATTTTAGCCGCAAAAATGGAAAAAGCCCGGTGATTTCAATGAATCATCGAGCTTTTTCTTGGCGGAGTAGGAGGGATTTGAACCCTCGCGCCGTTGTTTAGACGACCTACGCCCTTAGCAGGGGAGAAAAATCAAGCACTTTCAAACGAACTGCCGCACAAAAAAGGAGTGTTCATGTAATGTTTTGGAAGTGCATTTTCTCGCCATCCATTGCAAATCCCTCATTTTATGCCCCGTCGCATTTTGGCAAATCTCGACCTTTTGCAACGCTTTTCAGCGTTTTTGGCGCAATTCGACACTTTTCGTTTACACTCTTTCTTGGATATTCCACAAACCGGAAAGGATGTGTTTAAAAGTGCCCATCACTGATTCGTCCACGCTCTCGCTGCGTGTTGCTCAAACGCTCCGGCCTCTGGGCATTATTCGCAGTATGCGCTCTTACTCCATCCTTGCCGACTGCCTTCAGCTCATCTGGGAACAGGAGGACCGGCTGGAAGCCGTCCAGAAAGAAATCTATGACCCTGTCGCCGAAAAGCACTGCAGTGACTGGACGGCGATTCAAAGCACCATCCGCCGGGCCGCACAGACCGCATGGCACACCAACCCTTCCCGTGTGCAGGAGCTGGCTGGCTATCCGTTGGACGGTTGCCCCAGTGCTGTACAGTTCCTTGAGATGCTGTACAATGACTTGGTGCGCAGCTGATTATTTCAACTTGTTCATGGCGTCCAGCTTTTCTTCCAGGGGGATGTGGGTGTAGCCCAGCGTGACCGCATAGTCCGTGTGGCCCAGCACTTCCTTTATAATTGCCGGGGCGACCTTCTCCACAGCCAGCAGCGTGGCCGTGGTGTGGCGCAGGCAATATGGTGTCATGTCTGGTTGCAGGCCTACACGCTGGGCCATGTCGTGCCACTCGGCATAGAAGGTTTTCTCGTCCACTTCACACAGCCTCTTGATGCCGCTGCGGTAGGCCTCCCGCACAAGCGGCATGATCTTATCCGGGAAGATGATCTGCCGGGCCTTGCCGGCGTCCGTTTTGATGCCGCCGGTGCAGTACTGCTCGGCCAGATGGGTATTTGCCTTCAGGATGGTCAGCATCTCGCCGGTACGCATTCCGGTGTAGGCCATGATGAGCCAGTACCGGCTGAACTCGTGGCCGGCATCGTAGTCCTGCCAGATCCGTTGAACCTCGTCCTCGGTCAGGGCGGTGCGCGTGCTGGCACTGATCGGCGGCAGATCCAGCAGCTTGGAGTAATCCTTATCGGCATACTCGTACTTGAGGGCCAGCGTGTACATCTTGCCCAGCAGGGCCTTGATATCCCGCTTGGGGTAGTACCCGCCCTCTCGGGCGTCCACGATCGGCTGCAGGTGCGCATAGCGCAGGTTCCGGATCTTGGCGTTCTTCAGCGGCTCCAACGCGGCCCACGCGGTGCGGTAGTGGCTGGCCTTGTCCTTGCTCAGCTTGGGCAAAGTCTGCGCACAGATCATCTCCCACAGCTCCTGCAAGGTAGCATCCTGGGCGAACTCCTGCCCGTTCAGCACCACTTCGCGCATCTCTGGCAGCGCCTGCAGCGCGTCACGTTTGTTCTTGAAGCCGCTGCGGATCTTGTGGTAACGCACGCCGTCCTTATAGATGTTGATCTCGGCACGCCACTTGCCGGCATTGCCGTACTGGTAGACGCTCCCCTCCCCGTTCGACCGGGCACGGGGCTTCCGCGTGGTCACCAGCTTTGCGCCGCACCAGCAGCACCATGCTGCACCGTCCGGCAGTTCTTTGCGGCATTTCGGGCATTCAAACATTGTTTTCACCTCCAAAAGGGTACACTTTGACAAGCCTGCCCTTTTGGAGTACAATACAATTGGTTAGGTTGTCTTGTACCCTTGTGGGCAAGCCACTCTGCAAACGCTCTCGGTGTTACCAGCACCGGGGGCGTTTTTTTGTTTTGTAAAATTTATCCATCGAAATTTTCAATGGCATCTTCTCTTGCGTCAAACACCAAACAGTTGTATAATATGCGCAAAGATAACAACTCAAATGGGAGGCTGCTCCATGGATTCAAAAATTACCCCTCAGAACAACACCGAGCTGGAACGCCAATGCTACATTGATGCCATCATCAAGCTACTGGAAAAGGCCGACCTGCACAAGGTAGACCTCGTCTGGACATATGCCAGCCATCTCATCAAATAAGTGCTTCCATCGCTGGGGAGAACCTTTTACGGGTTCTCCTCTTTTTTTTGCGTCAGCTTTTCGGCCATGCGCTCAAGCAATTCCCAGTCCGCCGGGTCGAGCCCTGCCAGCATCTCCATAAAGCGCCGCCTGAAGTCATCACTGTCACCATCTGAGATATCACCGATAAAAGCAGCTAGCTTTTTATCCGGCAGAGCCTCTTTATAAGGATCTCCGTCTCCCGTGCGTAGCCACTCCTGTCGAACCTTGAACTCTCGGCAGATAGATAGGACTGTCTGTTCCGATGGAGTACGTTTGCCACTCTCAATAAGGGCAATCGAGTTTTGCTTTAAGCCGATACGCTCTGCAAACTTCTCTTGGGTCAGTCCTGCGTCTTTCCTAATTTGTTTTATTCTCTCATTCAATGTTCTTTCCTCCTTTCCTTAGTCGCATTATAGCACCGAAAAATCACTCAGTCAATATGATTTTGAATTTTTCTATTGACAATAATCACATGGCGATATATAATCATTGCGTAGTCAATACGGCGCTACATTCTCCCCGCACCCGCGGGGATGATTCCAGGCGCTTTGCACAGACCCACACAAGGCGCAGGTGTTCCCCGCATACGCGGGGGTGAACCAACAAAAGGAAGTGACACAATGAAAAAAAGCAATTTACAGGAAACAAAATCCGCCAGAGTGATTCAGGTCATTGAAACCGTCTCTCTGGCGGGCGATGGTACGGATGCACACCCCGTGTATGAAGTTCGTCAGTATTGGAGCCTGGACGGCAAGCCTCTGGCAAAAAGCAATCCGTTCAACCCGGATGACGCTGTGCCTGTTTGTCCTGGTCAATAGAAAGAATATCCTGGTATAGCGCCTTCCGATCGTTCCGAGCAATATACCAATCCTTGAAAAGCAATTCCAAAAGTTTAACGAGTTTCTGAGCCTCGCCGGGGTCAATGTCAACAATCAAGTTCACATCGTTTTCCATGTGCGCACCAATGTTCCCCAATCGCCGAACACCATTCAGAACCTCGTACTGATCCGCCGGGATTTTATCTTTGATCAAATTGATTTCTTCAGCAAGGTTTTTAGTCTTGACGTCCCAGAAATCGCGAATCATTCCTTGTAAACAGCGGCGGGCAAGCGTTGCAGCTGCTTTTGGGCTGGAGTCCAAAACGGCGCAGGCCTCGATATAATCAGTCCTTATGGCTTTCGGAATGTAGTCCGGCAGCGCCATCCCTGTGTATGGCGGATAGTTAAACACAAAAAGATCATCCTCGCTTGCCAACTGAACAGAATACTCATGACACGCTGGGCAATAGTGATAAGTTGCGATAATATCAGCTTTTATGCAGCTATATGTTCTTATCCCCTCAAAGTCCTCTTGGTCATGAAAGAAACTGATTCTTCGTTCTTTCGTGTTCTCTGGTGATTCATAAAAAGTAACCCCGCAATACGGACATTTGTATTTTTCACCCATTAAAACCTCTCCTTCCTTTTTTATTTTACCGCAGGAAAGGAAATCGCACAAGCATAGTCGTCCAGCTCTGCGCTGGCGTGGATAAAAACACCCCACCCGATGATGACCTCCGGCGAAGGTCGAAACCGCTCCGATCGGGGCGGTCGTGGGAGCCACCCACAGAAAGGAGTGCTACATATGGCACGCAATAAGAATAACACCCTGAACCCCGCCGCCTACGGCCTGACCGTGCAGGAAGCAACGCGGCTGATCCGCATCCATGACCTGTGCAAGGGCATGGATGACGATGCCTTCGAGCAGATGGAGACCGCAGCCCGCAGCATCAACCTGGTCAACAGCTTGAAAAAGCTGGACGGCCGGCCTGTGGCGTAAAGGGGGCTTGACCATGGAAAAGACCCCGTTCCCCACCACGCTGGATGAGCTGGAGACCTACCCCCAGCAGACCCTGACCGCCGAACAGGTGGCGCAGTTCCTGGGCTGCAGCGTGCAGTCCATCCGCAGCCAGGCGCAGATCGACGCCGGAGCCCTGGGCTTCCCGGTGATCTTGTACGGCAGTACCATCCGCATCCCGCGGCTTGGCTTTATCTACTTCATGCGCTACGGCCGCACCAGCGTCCAGAAGCGCAGCTACAAGTAAGGAGGACATTATGACCACCACAATTATCCCCGCCCGTGAGCGGGCGCAGGCCCCCATCGGGTGCGCATACGTTGCACCGCTGTTCTGGAACAAATGGTTCCGCTGGGATGGAAGCCGGGCATCCGGCCACTACCAGCTGGGCGAACGCACTCAGGACGAGCACCACACCGGCCTGCAGGTTTTTGCAGATGGCGAGTGGCATCCGGTCAAGGCATTTGCCTCTGATTGGTGCGAGCCGTGGGAGACCTGTGAGATCAAGGACCTTCTGGGAGAGGAGATTGGAGCATGAAGCTTAAACCTGTAGTCCTGCAATGGGCCGCCGTCGCCTGCGGCGCGGTCGGCCTGCTGTACGCTCTCGGCATCGAGGGCGGCGCACAAATCGGCCAGCCCATCACGGACGGCGAGTTCGTCACCGCGATGGTGCTGATCCTGGCAGCCATTGCGCTGGGCCGTCTGAGCTTCGCGCTTGAGGATGCGCAGAAACAGCAGAGCCCGTACGGCAAGATCACCCGTGACCATGCCCGCAACGCGGAATATCCGCAGGATGAGGAGCGCGGAGCATGAGCGCGCGTGAATATTATCACCATGTCATGTGGTACACCGTTTGGGATGCTAAGACAGGCGAGCTGGTGGCGGCGGGAACGTCTGCCATGTGTGCCGCCAAGCTGGGCTATAAAAACGCCGTGAGCTTTTCAGCTGCCGTCTGCCACTGGTTCAAGGATGGCAAGAAACATCTCAAGTACATCTACCAGCGGGAGTACATCCTCCGCAGCGAGGTGGACAGTCTGATTCCACCGGCACCCCATAGACACAAAAAGGCCAGCCCGTGCGCCAACACGGACAAGCCCAAAGGGTGATGAGATTTGCAGCCCATCGCCTTGATGATATCACATCGGAAAGGATTTTACAATGAAAGGCATTCTGATTGAACCGGGCCGCGACCCGGAACCGGCAAATCTGCCGGATACTCTCTCCGCCATGGAGTCCCGTTTGGGCGGCACGGTGGAGCACTACATCTTCCCGCGCACCCCGGCGGTGCTGTTCTTCCGCACGGCAGGCCAGCCCGTCAACCGCGTTGTGCGCGGCCAGCTCATTTACGGCCCCATCCTCTGCTATGGCTGGAAGAACAACACCCTGCAGCCGTTGAACAAGGACCTGCAGGCCGAGATGCTCGATCGTCTGAAGGACACGGAGGTGCGGGTATGACGGACTACACCATCAGCTGCAAGCTTTCCAACGAGACGGTTTATGCCTATTACCGTGGCCGGTTCTGGCACTGGAACGGCAGCATTTGGAAAGAAAGCCGCATCATGACACATAGATTTGAGCTGGCCAGAGTGGCAGACAAGAAGCTGACCCCACAGGAGTTCCTGACCAACGGCGCGGAGTTCGCCCCGCTGGACGAGTACGAAATCGACTGCGTAATGCTGGACGCGTTAGAAAACGCAAAGCCCTGCAGGAACGCGCCCATTGAACCGGTGGAGGAGGAATCTGAATGTGCACCTGCCCAGAATGCGGATGCTGCTGTGACTACGGCAGAGAATGCTGTCCCGACTGCCACAGCGGCAACGCCGACCACCTCGGAGAGCGCGGCGGATGCAAGCGCATCAGCCCCCGCTGCGTCCCCGCAAACCTGCGCATCGGCCCTCTGCGCATCGGTGGAAGATTCTTCTGCGTCTCCGCTATCGACAGCATCACAGGACAAACCCCTGGCTTTCATCCGGGAGGACAAGTGCCCGGCGTTTGACTATTCCGGCCTGACCGACCAGACCGTGGAGGACCTGCACTTTGCCGAGGACGAATACCGGCACGGCAAGCAGATGGCCGAACGCGGCCTTGTCCACATGGGCAATGCCATCGCCGCCGCCCATGATGCGCTGTGCGGAGTTGTCGCACAATGCGACAACGGTGAAGATGGAGCTCGTCTCACAATGAGACAAGCTCGAAATAACCAGCACAGCGAGGACACCTTTAAGGACTGGTGCCTATCCGTAGGAGTCACCAAACCAACTGCCTACCGTCTGTTGCAGGTTTCCGCTCTGATGGACGGCAGCACTCCCCGCCAGCGCAAGATTCTTGAAAGCCTGCCGCCTACATTGCTGTATGCCGTGGCAAAGCCCAGCGCCCCGCCGGAACTGGTGGAGAAGGTCAAGAACGGCGAGGTCTCCAGCAATAAAGCCTATCAGGACTTGCTCAAGGAGAACCAGCAGCTGCGCACCGACCGGGTGAACGCTATGAATCAGGCCGAGCGGGAGAAGGCCCGTGCGGAAAAGGCCGAAACCGAACGGGACAAGGCCCGTGCTGACCAGCTGAGCACCGCCAAGGACTGCAACCGGCTGGGCCTGAAAGCCTCGCAGGAGAAGGACCGTGCAGACAAGGCCGAAGCCCGCGCGAAGGATGCCGAAAGCCAGCTCTCCGGCTCCCGGCAGGTGGCCGAAGCGGCCAAGCTGCGCGCCGACAAACTCAAGGCCGAAAACGATGCTCTGAAAAAGCAGCCCATCGAAGCTGTGGTGGACGAAGAAGAAGTAGACCGCCGGGCGGGCGAAAAAGCCTACGAGATCGCCGCCGGTATGACCGCCGACTACAAAGTCAAGCAGGAGCAGGACGCCCGCGACGCTTACGACAGCATCATTCTGGCCGGGCGCTCCATCACCGGCATCGTTCAATCCACAAAACTGCAGTTCCGCAAACTGCCGGACGATCAGCGGGAGAGCGCGATCAACCAATTGGTTCACACACTCGCATCCGCTCAAGGGGAGGTATCCGCATGTCTGTAAAGATCACGGCTCTGGAAGCCGAAAACGTCAAGCGCATCAAGGCCGTTGCGCTCACGCCGGCCCCCACCGGGCTCACCCTCGTGGGCGGCAACAACAACCAGGGCAAGACCAGCGTTCTGGACGCGCTGGCGTGGGCTCTCGGCGGCGACCGTTTCCGCCCGGACGCGGCCCAGCGGGACGGCGCGTTGGCCCCGGCCCACCTGATGGTCAAGCTTTCCAACGGCGTGGTGGTGGAGCGCAAGGGCAAAAATGCCAGCCTGACCGTTACCGACCCCACGGGCCGCCGCAGCGGACAGCAGCTGCTCAACGCCTTTGTGGAACCTCTGGCCCTCGACCTGCCCCGCTTCATGGACGCCAGCGACAAGGAAAAGGCCGACATCCTGCTGCGGATCATCGGCATCGGCACCGAGCTGCACACCCGGGATATGGAAATCAAGGCCCTGTACGACAAGCGCACCTTCACCGGCCAGCTGGCTGCCCAGAAAAAGCACTTTGCCGAGGAACTCATTTCCTACCCGGAAGCGCCGGATGAACCGGTGAGCGCGTCCGACCTCATCCGCCAGCAGCAGGACATTCTGGCCCTGAACGGAGAGAATCAGCGCAAGCGCAGCCAACTGGCCCAGCTCACAGATTTGCTCGAGCGGCAGAAAAAGGTTGTTGCAGACCTTGAATTTCAGCTGAGCACGGAAAAACAGCGGCTTACCACCATGCAGGCCGATGTGAAAATCGCTCAGACTGCCGCCGCAGATTTGCAGGATGAATCCACCGCCGAGCTGGAAGCGTCCATCCGCGACATTGAGGAGACCAACCGCAAAGTCCGCGCCAACCTTGAAAAATCCCGCGCTGAAGACGAAGCTGTTCAGTATGACAGCGAGTACAAGCGCCTGACCGAGCAGATCGCCCAGAAGCGCGCTGACCGTATGGCCCTGCTGAACGGCGCAGACCTGCCGCTGCGGGGCCTGAGCGTCGAGGACGGTGCCCTTACTTATAAAGGAAAGCACTGGCGGGACATGTCCGGCAGCGACCAGCTGCGGGTAGCCGCTGCCATTGTGCGCCGCCTGAACCCGGACTGCGGCTTCGTTCTGCTGGACAAGCTCGAGCAGATGGACATGACCACCCTGCAGGAGTTCTCCGCCTGGCTGGAAGCCGAAGGTCTGCAGGCCATTGCCACCCGTGTTTCCACCGGCAGCGAGTGCCAGATCATCATCGAGGACGGCATGGTGAAGGATACCGACATCACCCCGCCGCCCGTCACCGAAAAGCCCCAGCCCAAAAGCTGGACGAAAGGAGCGTTTTAAATGAGCAAGTATGCAGTTACTGCCGGTGTGCAGTCCGCCCCGGTCAAGACCGTGCTGTACGGCCCGGAGGGCATCGGCAAGAGCACCTTTGCCTCCCATTTCCCGGACCCCGTGTTCATCGACACCGAGGGCGGCACCAAGCGGCTGAACGTCAAGCGCCTGCCCCAGCCCACCAGCTGGGCCATGCTGCTGGACGAGGTAGCCGAGGTGCGCAAGGGAAATATCCCCTGCGGCACGCTGGTCATCGACACCGCCGACTGGGCTGAACGGCTGTGCATTCAGGCCGTGTGCGCCAAAGCGAAAGTCAACGGCATTGAGGATTTTGGCTACGGCAAGGGTTACACCTACGTCAAGGAGGAATTCAGCAAGCTGCTGGACGCGCTGGAAGAAGTGCTGAATGCCGGGCACAACGTGGTGGTGCTGGCTCATGCCGCCATCACCAAGTTTGAGCAGCCCGACGCCGTGGGCAACTACGACCGCTGGACCATGAAGACCTCTAAGCAGGTAGCCCCGCTGCTGCGGGAATGGTGCGACATGCTGCTGTTCGCAAACTACAAGACCGTGGTGGAAAAGGCGAGCAGCAGCCCCAACGCCAAGAACAAGGCCAGCGGCGGCAAGCGGGTGCTGTACACCACCCACCATGCCTGCTGGGACGCCAAGAACCGCTTTGACCTGCCGGATGAGATTTCCTTCGATTACGCCGCCATTGCCCACTGCCTGCCCGGCAGCAGCGCACTGACAGCCACGCAGACGCCCGTGCAGCACGCTCCGGCTCCCGCGCCGGAAGCGGATATCCTGCCCAGCCCGCAGCCGGAAACGAAGCCTGTCTCTCATCCCCAGCCGCATGCCACGCCGCCGATGGAAAGTTCCGAAAAGAGCGTGCTGCTCAGCCTGGGCGTGCCCGAAAAGCTGGCCGCTCTCATGAGCGCCAACAAGGTCAGCAGCGAAGAACTGCAGGGCGTCGTGGGCAAGCGGGGCTATTTTCCGGAAGACATGCCCATCAAGGACTATCCCGCCGATTTTGTGGAGGGCTGCCTGATCGGCGCATGGCCGCAGGTATACCAGATGGTACTCGACAACCGTGACATTCCTTTTTAACAAACTGACAGGAGGACTTACTTATGAACGAAATGAACAACGAAGGCTTCGCTTTGGACTGGGATGACGATCTTACCAACGAACAGCAGGAATTTGTGTTGCTGCCGGAGGGCGAGTATCCCTTTGAGGTCACCGGCATGGAGCGCGCCCACTTCGAGGGCAGCGCCAAGCTGCCGCCCTGCAAAATGGCAAAGCTGACCCTGCGCATCTATGGCGGTGCCAAGGGCGACACCACCGTCACCCACCGCCTGTACCTGCACACCAAGACGCAGGGCCTGCTGGGCGCTTTCTTCGAGAGTATCGGCCAGTGCAAGCGCGGCGAGACCTTCCGTCCCCGCTGGGACAGCGTAGTGGGTGCCAAAGGCATGTGCAAGCTGGGTGTCCGCGAGTACACCAAGCAGAGCGGCCCGCACGCAGGTGAGACCGGCCAGAGCAACGAGGTGCAGCGCTTCCTGCCGCCGCCGGAGCCCAAGGCCGCACCCACGCAGGGCTGGACGCAGGGGGCATTCTGATGGGGCAGGAACTGAGACCTTACCAGCAGCAGGCCCGTGGCCGCATCCATGCCGAGTGGGAAGCCGGGCGCACCCGCACCCTGCTGGTGCTGCCCACCGGCACCGGCAAGACCATCGTGTTTGCGTCTGTGGCCGCCGATCAGGTGCGCGCCGGGGACCGGGTGCTCATTCTGGCGCACCGGGGCGAGCTGTTGGAGCAGGCCGCCGACAAGCTGCAGCGCTCCACCGGCCTTGTCAGCGCCGTGGAAAAAGCCGAATCCACCTGTCTGGACAGCTGGTTCCGGGTGGTGGTGGGCAGCGTGCAGACCCTGCAGCGCACCGCTCGGCTGGAACGCTTCCCGCAGGATTATTTCGGCACCATCATCATTGACGAGGCCCATCATGCCATCACCGACGGCTACCGCCGCATTCTGGACTACTTCGACCACGCCAAAGTTCTGGGCGTCACCGCCACGCCGGACCGTGGCGACATGCGCAATCTGGGCGAGGTGTTCGACAGCCTTGCCTTCGAGTACAAGCTGACCGATGCCATCAAAGAGGGCTATCTGTGCAAGATCATGGCCCAGACCATCCCACTGAAGCTGGATATCACCGACGTTGGTTTTACCAGCGGCGATTACTCGCTGGGCCAGCTGGGCACCGCGCTGGACCCGTACCTCGAACAGATCGCTGCCGAAATGGCCCAGCGCTGCCGTGACCGCAAAACGGTGGTGTTCCTTCCCCTCATCAAGACCAGTCAGAAGTTCCGCGACCTGCTCAACGCGCACGGCTTCCGCGCCGCCGAGGTCAACGGCCAGAGCGACGACCGCAAGCAGGTGCTGACCGATTTCGAAGCCGACAAGTACAATGTGCTCTGCAACTCCATGCTGCTCACCGAAGGCTGGGACTGCCCGTCCGTGGACTGCGTGGTGGTGCTGCGCCCCACGAAGGTGCGCAGCCTGTACAGCCAGATGGTGGGGCGCGGCACCCGGCTTTCTCCGGGCAAGACCGACCTGCTGTTGCTGGATTTCCTCTGGATGACCGACAAGCACGAGCTGTGCCGCCCAGCAGACCTTGTCTGCGAGGACCGCACCGTGGCCCGCCAGATGACCGAAAATCTGGCCCAGACCGGCTGCCCTGAGGACATCGAGGAAGCCGCCGTGCAGGCCAGCGAGGACGTAGTGGCCCAGCGGGAGGAAGCCCTCGCCAAGCAGCTGGAAGAACAGCGCCGCAAAAAAGCAAAGCTGGTGGACCCGCTGCAGTACGAGATGAGCATCCAGGCTGAGGACCTCGCCGGGTATGTGCCGGCTTTTGGCTGGGAAGCGGGCCCGCCCAGCGCCGAGCAGTCTGCCGCTCTCGAGAAGATGGGCATTCTGCCGGATGCCGTGGAATCGGCAGGCAAAGCATCCCTGCTGCTGGACCGGCTGAACAAACGCCGCGCCGAAGGTCTGACCACGCCAAAACAGATCCGCGTGTTGGAACGCTACGGTTTCCAGAGCGTGGGCACATGGAGCTTCGACGCCGCCAAGCACATGATCGACCGCATTGCAGCCCAGGGATGGCGCGGCGTGCCTAAGGGCGTGAACCCCAAAACCTACGTCCCGCCCGTCGAGCCGCCCACTGAACCGGACAGCCCTTTTAACTTTGGATGGTAACACGAATGGAACATGAAAATGAACTCAAAGAAGCACTGGACTTCATTGCCCCGTCCGCCCTGACCTATGACGAGTGGCTCATGGTGGGCATGGGGCTGAAAGACTCCGGCCTGCCGGTGACTGTCTGGGAGCAGTGGAGCACCCGCGACGCAGGCCGCTATCACAAGGGCGAGTGCGTTAAGAAATGGGAGAGCTTTCACGGCGGCGGGGCAAGCCCCGTCACGGCCAGCAGCATCTTTCAGCTGGCTTATTCCCACGGATGGAGCGGCCCCGCAGGCCACGAACTTGATTGGACCGACGACATTTCGGCCGGGCCCGGTGCCCAGCCGGAAGGCCGTCTTGTGGACCCGCGCTGGGTGGAAGCTCACGAGTTGAACCTGCCCGAGCAGTGGGACCCTGCCGACCAGCTCAAGCGCTATCTGCAGGCACTGTTCGAGGAAGATGAGTATGTGGCCTATGTCACCGAAAGCTTCATGGCCGACGACAAGCGCCGCCCGACGCGCGGCAGCTGGAGCCGCACCGCGAAGCAGCTCATCGCCGAGCTGGACACCTGCGGCGGCGACCTCGGCAAGGTGCTGGGCGACTGGGACCCCGAAGTGGGCGCGTGGATCTGCTTCAATCCCGTAGACGGCACCGGCCGCAAGGATGCCAACATCACCGCCTACCGCTACGCCCTCGTGGAGTGCGACAACATGGAGCTGGGCAAGCAGCAGGCCATCATCAAGCAGCTGGAACTGCCCTGTGCGGCGCTGGTGTACTCCGGCGGCAAAAGCGTCCATGCCATCGTCAAGGTGGATGCCCCGGACTATGCCGAGTACCGCAAACGGGTGGATTACCTTTACGCCGCCTGCCAGAAAAACGGCCTGACCATCGACCAGCAGAACCGCAACCCTTCCCGCCTGAGCCGGATGCCCGGCATCCCGCGCGGTGACAAGCGGCAGGTGCTGCTGGAAACGAACATCGGCAAATCCTGCTGGGATGAGTGGCGGGACTGGCTGGAAGCGGAGACGGATGAACTGCCGGACACCGAGAACCTCGCCGCCGATTGGGAGAGCCTGCCCCCGCTGGCCGACCCGCTCATCTTCGGGGTGCTGCGCAAGGGCCACAAGATGCTGCTGGCGGGTCCCAGCAAAGCGGGCAAGAGCTTCGCCCTCATCGAGCTGTGCATCGCCATTGCCGAGGGCAAGCCGTGGCTGGGCCAGTTCTCCTGCGCACAGGGCAAGGTGCTGTACATCAATCTGGAGCTGGACCGGGCGTCCTGTCTGCACCGCTTCAAGGACGTGTACACTGCCCTCGGCCTTGCACCGGACAATTTGAAGAACATCGACATCTGGAATCTGCGCGGCGCATCTGTTCCCATGGACAAGCTGGCCCCAAAACTCATCCGCCGGGCGCAGAAAAAAGGCTACACCGCCGTCATCCTCGACCCCATTTATAAGGTCATCACCGGCGATGAGAACAGCGCCGACCAGATGGCGAAGTTCTGCAACCAGTTCGACCTTGTGTGCCGCGCGCTGGACTGCGCCGTGATCTACTGCCATCACCACAGCAAAGGTGCACAGGGCGGCAAGCGCAGCATGGACCGTGCCAGCGGCTCCGGCGTGTTCGCCCGCGACCCGGACGCCATGCTGGACATGACCGAGCTGGTGCCCACCGACGCCATCCGGGAGCAGCTCCACAACAAGGCCGCCTGCCGGGTCATCAAGGCCATGCTGGACAAGCGCGGCCATGCGGACGCCTACGGCCCGGACGACGCCCTCAGCCGCCACCGGATGCTGACCATTGCAAAGGAAAAGCTAGGCCTTGCGGATCTTCGGGCCATCGACGCCGACGTGACCGCTGCCGAGAAAATGGCCGACGGCATGACCGCATGGCGCATCGAGGGCACCCTGCGCGAGTTCGCCCGCTTTGACCCGGTGAATCTCTGGTTCGACTACCCCGTGCACAAGCCGGACACCGGCCTGCTGGAGGACCTGCAGCCGGACAGCGATTTCAGGACGCTGGGCAGCCGCGGTGCCGCCAAGCGCTGGGGCGATAAAGGCAAGGTGACCAAGGACAAAAAGGCCGAACTGGACACTGCCTTTGAAGCCTGCATGATGGACGGCAGCGTTACCATCTACGCGCTGGCCGAATACATGGATCTGAAACCCCGCACCATCAAGACCCGGCTCAAGGATGATGGGCGCTTCTGGATCGATGGCGAGAACGTGGGCCGCAAGGAGCCCGGCAGTTCCGGTTAAACAATTCGTAATAAGCAAGATTACCATTTGTTTTAAAAATGCAGTTATAGCCGCTATTTTGCACGACAGCAAAAACTGCAATTTTGCAGTTATAGCCGCTATGACTGCAGATTTTGCAGTGCAAAATAGCCTATATATAATAGCTAAAACTGCAACTGCAATTGTGATGGGGTATCCCGAAGGATGGGGCGTACACAGCCCCCATCCATTCGGGGACCCTCCCCATCACGTTGGCGCACATCAGAAAAAGAAAGAACGAGGTGATCCCCATGTACACGCAATTCTTTATCCCCATGCAGCCGCCCACCACCACCCACAACGCAAAGCAGCTGCACGCTTACATGAAGGGTGGGCAGCCGCACGCGGTGCTGCACGACAGCCCGGAACTGAAAGCCGCCCGTGCCAAGCTCCACGCCTATCTTGCGCCCCACGCACCGCAGCAGCCTATCCCCGCAGGCCAGCCGGTGCGTCTGCTGGTCAAGTGGTGTTTCCCTACCGAGGGTCGGCACCCGGACGGCACATGGCGCACCAGCAAGCCGGACACTGACAATCTGGAAAAAGCCCTCAAGGATGAGATGACCCGCCTGCACTTCTGGGCGGACGATGCACAGGTGTGCAGCGAGATCGTAGAAAAATTCTGGTCGGACCCCTGCGGCGTGTTCGTCCGGGTGGAGGCGATGGGATGACCTACGAAGAAAAAAGACGCTGGCTCAGTCGGTACGGGGATGCTATGGTAAAGGCCAAGCACCTGCGAGATGATTTAGATGAAGCAGAACATGATACCGGCTGTACCACGCAGCAGTTAACCGGAATGCCAGGCGGTAACAGCGATGGACAAAGCCTGGCACGAACCGTAGAACGTATTGAGCGTGCTCAGAAGGCTTTGAATGCACAGATCATGCTGTGTGATGACCTCCACGCCGAACTTATGGCCCGGCTGGAAGATATAGACGACCCAAAGGATTACGAGGTGCTGCGGCTAAAGTATCTCCGTTTCCTAGACTGGGAGCAGATTGCACAGAAAATGAGCATCTGCGTGCGGCAGGTCTACCGCCACCACCGCAAAGGTGTGGACACTCTGGAACTGTAACAGATGTCAGTAAAACGTCAGTACGACGTCAGTGACATGTCTCTGATTTCATGGTAAAATAGTATCATCGCAAGAGCCCGCAGGAAAGGTTTACTCCCTTCAATCCTGCGGGCTTTGTGCTGCCCGGCTGACACAGAGGATCACCTACCGACCAACAGCCTGAATGTACCAGCCGGGTTTCTTTGATATTTCCGAGCCGTCCATCCGGGCGGCTTTTTGATTTTACGGCAAGAGAGGTGGTGACGTGGCCAACGAAAAGAATCTCGAAAACGGGAAGCTCACGCAGTTCCGAAGCGGCGAGGAAGCGGCGAAGAACGGGCAGAAGGGCGGCATTGCTTCCGGCGTGGCCCGCCGCCGCAAGCGCAGCATGAAGGAAGCGGCCGACTATTACCTCAGCCTGCCGGAGACTGACCGCCGCCGGGTGAACGCCCTGCTGCGGGATGCGGTGGACCCCGAGGACGTGGATAACCAGATGTCCGTGGTCATGGGCATTGCAGACGCTGCCAAGCGCGGCGACGCCCGGGCAGCTGGTGTGCTGCTGAAGATGCTGGGCGAAGATACCGTGCAGGAAGACCCCGCCGCAGATGCTCTGGAAGCAGCCCGCGCCCTTCTGGGAGGTATAGACAGTGCCATTGACTGAATTCCAGCAGGAATTCCTACACAACTGCAATCACCGCTGGAACATCAAGACCGGGGCCACCCGTTCCGGCAAGACCTATCTGGACTGTGCCGTCACCATCCCGAAGCGCATTTGTGCAGCCCGGGGCGAAGGCCTGTGCGTCATGCTGGGCAACACCCTCGGCACGCTGGAACGCAACGTGCTGGAGCCCATGCGGGCGCTCTGGGGCCCGGAACTTGTGGGCATGGTACGCACCTCAGCGTCCGGCAACATCGTGCAGCTGTTCGGCCGCAAGGTGTATGTGCTGGGCGCTGACAACAAAAAACACATTGCCCGCATTCAGGGCGCGGCCTTCGAGTACGCCTACGGGGATGAGATCACCACATGGGACGAAGGTGTGTTCCAGATGCTCAAGAGCCGCCTTTCCTGCCCGCACAGCCATTTTGACGGTACCTGCAACCCGGACAATCCGCAGCACTGGTTCAAGCAGTTTCTGGACAGCGGTGCCGACGTCTACTGTCAGGCCTACACCATCGACGACAACCCCACCCTGCCGCCGGACTTCGTGGCCGACCTGAAGAAGGAGTACGCGGGCACCGTTTACTATAACCGCTTCATCCTCGGGCAGTGGGCAGCCGCTAACGGCATCATCTACCGGCCCTTCGCGGACAGCATTGCCGCCGGGGATGGCCGTTTCCTCTGGCCCTCAGCCAAGCCCTGCAAACCGTGGCGCATCCACATCGGTGTGGACTTCGGCGGCAACGGTTCGCAGCACGCCTTTGTGGCCACCGGCATTCTGCCGTACTACGCGGGCGTCGTGGGCCTTGCTTCCCAGCGGGTGGACCCGCGCAATCAGGATGCCGACTATCTCGCCGCGCAGCTCATTGATTTCTGCACCGCCGTGTTCGCGCGGTACGGCGAGATTCACTATATTTTCTGCGACAGCGCCGAGCAGACTCTGATCAATCACATCCGCTCCCGGCTGCGGGCCAGCAAACTGCCCTGGCTGGCCGACCGGGTCAACAATTCCGCCAAGATCGCCATCATCGACCGCATCCGCCTGACGTCCATCCTCATGGGCGGCGGGCGCTTTTGGTATCTGCCGGAAGCCGCCACCCTGCGGGACGCTCTTGCCAGTGCCCTGTGGAGCCAGAAGCACCCCGGCATAGACGAGCGTCTGGATGACGGCACCACCGACATTGACACCCTCGATGCCTTTGAATACACCATCGAGCGAGACTACAGGAGACTGACTGCAAGATGAACGTTTCAGCCTTTATCGAATATCTGAACAAAACCAAGCATCTGCAGTTGGATGCGGATTACTACGGCAATATCGAAATCTGGCGGCAGTGGTGGAAGGGCAACGTGCCCGACATCCACGACCAGAAGGAAGATGCCCCGGACGGCAGTGTCATCTCGCGGCGTCTGGCTTCTCTGCGGATGCCGAAACATGTCTGCGAGGACTGGGCAAACCTGCTGCTCAACGACAAGACCACCTTCCAGATCGGCGACGGTACCACCTCCGCCTACCTGCTGGGCAGCGACGAGCAGCAGACCGGGGGCCTTTTGCGGCAGCTGCATTTCTGGGAGAATGCCAACAAGTTGGTGGAGCAGGCCTACTGGTCCGGCACCGGCGCTTTTGTGCTGAGCGTGGAGGGCCTGACGGTGGATGCCGCCGGGAACGCCCTGCCTTCGCCGCAGGGCCGTATTCAGCTGGACTATGACCCCGCCTGCTGCATCCTGCCCATCAGCGTGGAGCGCGGCGTTGTGACAGAAGCTGCCTTTGTGTCTGAGTGTATGATGAGCGGCAAGCCCGCTGTTTACCTGCAGACCCACACCAGCAAGGACGACAAGTGCACCATCACCAACGAGTGGTTTGAGGTAACGGACGGCATTTCCGGCACGCCGAAGTTCACGAAAGCCAAGACGCCGCCGGGTACGGTTGAGAACATCACGGTCACCGGCGCACCGGCGTGGTTCAGCCTGTTCAGCCCGGCCGTCGCCAAGAACATTGACGGCGGCATGGGACTGGGCATGAGCATCTTTTCCGAAGCGCTGGACGCGGCCCAGATGGTGGATTACGCCTTCGACAACTACCGGCAGGACCTTCGCCTGGGCGGCAAGAAAATCTTCTACGACCGCTCCATGTGTAAAAAATGGGTAGACAAGGACGGCAAAGAACACGCCGTCCCGCCGGACGCCGTCCACCGCCAGATTTTCTACGAACTTCCCACGCCGGAGGGCGGCATCGACCAGCCCGCTGCATGGCGGGAGTATAACCCCGATCTGCGCACCGAAGACAACCACCGGGCTGTGCAGGACGCGCTGGACATGATGAGCTTCAAGTGCAAGCTGGGCTGCCACCGGTACAAGTTCGACCAAGGCACTGTAACTACCGCCACCGAGTACACCGGCAGCCGACAGGACCTTGTGCAGAACGCCAACAAGAACCAGATTCCCATCGAAACGGCGCTGATCGGCATTCTGCGGGCTATCCTGTGGGCAGCAAAGAACCTGTTGGGTGCACCGGTGGACCCGGAGACCAGCATTTCGGTCAACTGGGATGACAGCTACATTGTCAGCGATCAGGAGCGCACGAACCAGCTGCGGGAAGACGCGCTGGCGGGCCTTGTGCCACGCTGCCGCTACCTTTCCGCGCGGTACAGTTTGAGCGAGGACGAGGCGCACCAGTGGACAGCAGAGGCCAAGGCCGACAGCCAGACCGCTGAGCAGCTCACCTTCGGGGGCGCCTGATGCTGCCGCCGAGTTACCTCGACCAGATGCCGGACGCCTTTGTGAAGCTCTGGCAGATAAAAAGCCCCACCGGACGGCAGGGCTAAAAATTATTCTTCATCGGGGATGTATTCCATGATATCCCCCGGTTGGCAATCCAGCACTTTACAGATTTTTTCAATCGCGGAAACCGGAAACTGCTTCACTGATCCAACACAGATTGCGGAAATCGTTGGCGCACGGATTCCCGTTGCCTCGGAAAGTTCCTTTTGAGTCATTCCCTTTTCTGCAAGCAAAACCTTTAAGCGGTACTTCAATGGCATATTTCTCGCTCCTTTCTATATGTTATTATACTACGAATCACGTAGTATTTCAACACGAAAAAAGTTATATAAATTACGAAAAGCGTATTGACTGATTACGATTTTCGTAGTATAATATAGACATGGAAAGGAGGTCAGAGGTGCAAGGGAGTAAACACCGGGAGGTGATGCTCCATGACAAGCAAGGAATTTGCAAAACTCACCAGAGCCGAGCAAGTTGCCCGCTTTGAGGCATACAAAAAAGCGGCCAGTGCTGGAACACTGAACCGCTAAAACGCTAGAAGCCCTACTCAAAAGCCCCTTGCACCTCCTATTTTATTTTATTTTGTTTGTTTTGTCAATAAAATTGGAGGTTGAATTTATGACCGCAATTGAATCGGCTTTGAAAGCCATTGACCGCGAGAAAGCTCTGGATCACGGGAATTATGTACCGCCTGCTTATGTGTTCTGCGCCGTGAACGAACGGAACGCCACCGACCCTTTCAGCTATGGCTATGAGATGTTCCTGCTGGGCATCGCAAAAGGCCGCCGAATGGAAAAGATTGCGCAGAAGAAGAAAAAATCCATTTCTCCTAAAATCCTGTACAATGACCACGGTGAACCTATCAGCCGCACAGATTACATTGCAGACATCAACCGACTGCTGGATCTAGCTGATTTTCGCAAGGCTTCACTTGTCTGGACATATGCCAGCCATCTGATTAAGGAGGTGCCCGCTGATGGGAAAGCTCGTTGATTTGACCGGCCAGCGGTTCGGAAAACTCGTTGTCAAAGAACGTGCACCTAACACCCGTTTTGGTGGTGCTCGATGGCTCTGTCAATGTGACTGTGGTAGATGCTCAACGGTTACCGCCGGAGAACTGAAGCGTGGTCATGCCCTTTCTTGTGGCTGTGCACGCACAACTCATAAAGATGCTGGGTATGGAAAAAAAGCAAAACTTTATATGGTGTGGGAGGGAATAAAACAACGGTGTTGCAATCCCAATAACAAAAACTTTCCTGATTATGGTGGGCGTGGCATTAAGATGTACCCTGAATGGCATGAAAGCTATTCTTGTTTCCGTGAATGGGCATATCAAAGCGGTTATTCTGAAGGACTTGAGATTGACCGGATCAACAATGACGGGAATTATTGTCCCGAAAATTGCCATTGGGTCAATCGCAAAACAAACATACGAAATACTAGAGCCCGTAAGAGTTCTAGAAGCGGCGTTAAAGGCGTATTTCCTTTGGCAGATGGTCGTTACCTTGTAAAAATCGGGGTGAATGGAAAGCAGCTTACTATCGGACGTTTTGCCACTCTTGAAGAAGCGAAAGAAGCCCGATTAAATGCCGAAGCCAAATACTGGACTGACTAATCATTACACTTTCTTAAAGAGCACCTGTGTTACAGATGCTCTTTTTCATTGGTAACTTTATGCTTTCTCCTTCCTACTTAGATTCACTACCCGATTCCTTTGTTAAATTGTTTCAAGAAGTCGAAGAGCAGATCTTACAGGACGCTGCCCGGCGCATCGGCAAGATGGACACGGTGACATCCACGGCCAACTGGCAGCTCTGGCGCTACCAGCAGACCGAAGCCCTGCGCAACGACATCGTGAAGCTGCTGGCCAAGTACACCGGCAAGAGCGAAGCGGCCATCCGCAGGCTGCTTTTGCAGGCCGCCACCGAAGCCATGGAGCGGGAGGACGCCATCTACTACCACTACGGCATGGAACCGACGCCTTTTGAAGAAAGCGCCGCCCTCAACGACCTGCTGGACGCCGGTGCCCGCCAGACCTGCGGCACCTGGCAGAACCTCACGGCCACCACGGCAACCACCGTGACAGGGGCCTTTGAGCGCACGCTGGATGCCGCATGGCTCAAGGTGAGCACCGGTGCCTTTGACTACAAAGCCGCCGTCAAACAGGCTGTGGACAGCCTTGCAGACGGTATGCCCATGGTCACCTACCCCAGCGGGCACAAGGACAGCATCGAGGTCGCCGCCCGGCGCGCCGTGCTGACCGGCGTCAACCAGACCGCCGGGAAGCTGCAGGAAGCCCGCATGGACGAAATGCACGTTGAGTTCGTAGAAACCTCGGCACACGGCGGTGCCCGGCCCAGTCATGCAGAGTGGCAGGGCAGGCGTTTCCACCGCGGTGGTGCTGTGGACTATCTGGGCAAGCATTACCCAGACTTTGAAGCTGCCACCGGCTACGGCACAGGCGCAGGCCTTTGCGGCTGGAACTGCCGCCACACCTTTTTTGCGGTGTTCCCGGAGCTGGGCGACCCGCCTGCATGGACCGAAGAAAGCCTGCAGGAGCTGAACGCCCGGGACATTGAGTACAACGGCAAGATGTACACCCAGTACGAGATATCCCAGATGCAGCGTGCCCGGGAGCGGCACGTCCGCCGCTGGAAAAAGCGGTATCTGGCCGATTCTGCTGCCGGGGTGGACACCACCGACAGCGCCGTGCGCCTGAAAGCGGCCCGCCAGAGCCTGAGCGAGTTCACACAGGCCACCGGTGGGCGTGTGGACAGCGCCCGCACCAGCGTGCCCAAGTTCGGCAGGAGCGAAGCCAGTAAGGCGGCGTGGGCGGCACGAGAGAAATCACCGGGCAGCTCTGGAACACTCCTGCAAAAGCTTAACTATTCCGATAATGTTTCTCAATCCGAGCGCGAAAGCATCGAAAAGGAACTGTCTGTTCTCCCTCAATGGCAGCGTGATAAGGCTGAAGGTATCATCAGCAAGGTTGTGATGACTGAGAAGGACGCCGATGGAAGCGGATATTATTATCCGACTAAAACGCTTTATCTTCACCCTGAGCACAAAAATGGCGATGTCATTCACGAATACGGCCACGCATTAGAAATTTCCCTTGACCTGCGGCACAACTCCAAATACATCAGCATCCGAAAATCCGGGATTGATGTTGAAGACCTTTCTAAAATCGTGTATGATGATAGTACCTATACACAAGCGGTTTATCTCCTTCAGAACAGCAAATTCATTTCTGAGTATCAGGGACGGCTATATGAATCTCCTACGGATGGGATTTTTAAGGCCGGAACGATGCAGATCAACGAAGATATGCTGAAGGAATATTTCAGTGAAGGATACCGTGCTTTTTATCAGGAGCCCTCTGCCCTGAAAGAGAAAGACCCGCAGCTTTATCATTTTATCGGGGGATTGAAAGATGACCAAAAGTGAAGTGCTTCAGCTTGATGACCCTTCTGCAATCTGGAATGAGATGCAAAAGAACCCGGCACTGCGAACAGATGGTGACATCTGGCTGCACATGACCCGTCTTTCAGCCAAACAAGACAGAAAGCGTTCTCAAGAAGTGTACGGGGACCCGGAAGCGTACCTGTATATGGACTTGAACAAAAAGAAATGAGGTGCACCATGGAAGATTTTCGTATTATCTACCGCATCCTGAAGCTCTTGCAGCAGAGCATGGATTTTGAGGATTTTGACAGCGAAGGGTTCAATGCCGAACGCTTCGGCACGAATCCGAACCGTTTTCAGGCCTTGCTGATCCAGCTTCAGCGTGCAGGATACATTGAAGGGCTGGACATCGTTCAGTATATCCGCCAGCCGGAACACATCGAGCCGCCCATGCACCCCAAGATCACACTCAAAGGGCTGGAATACCTTCAGGAAAACAGCATGATGAAAAAGGCCGCTGCCATTGCGAAGGGCATCAAGGAAATTGTGCCCGGCATTTAATAGCAACTGAACCACGATGCACGCGCACCGTGGTTTTCTTTTGCCCATTTTTAAGCACTGTGCAAAATTTGCCCAGTGCTTTTTTCATGCCGTTTTAGCTCATGTTGGCAGAGCACCGGACTTTTAATCCGGGGGCGGCGGGTTCAACTCCCGCAAACGGCACCATGCGGCGGGCGGCGCGTACCCCGCCCAAGACCGAATACTGACAGCGAACAGTGTAAAAAACTGTGGTCTCACACACGAAAGGAGCTTTCCACCATGAAACGTGAAGACGTGAAGAAACAGATCCCCGGCATCACCGAGGAACAGCTGAACTGGGTCATGCAGGCCAACGGCGAGGACATCAACCGGGAGAAGTCCGCTGCCGCTGCCCTGCAGACCCAGCTGGACAATGCAAACGCCCAGCTCAAGACCGCGCAGGACGGCCTGAAGGCGTTCGAGGGCAAGAAAAAGCCCGAGGAATACGAGGCCGAGCTGACCAAGCTCAAAGCCGACATGAAGGCGCAGGCCGATGGCTTTGCCTTCGACAATGCCCTGAACACCGCCATCATGGGCAAGAAGGGCCGCAGCGTCAAGGCTGTGCGTGCCCTGCTGGACGTGGACGCCCTGAAGGGCTCCACCGACCGCAGCACCGACATTGCCAAGGCTCTGGACGATGCCGCCAAGGCAAACCCCTGGGCCTTCGGCGAGGACGGCGCTGCTGGTGTAGCCGTGGTCTCCACCGGTGCAGAACATGGCGCACCTCCTGCCAACGAATCCGATGGTGTGGAAGCCGCCTTCAAATCCCTGAACCCCGAACTGAACCTGTAACAACGAAAGGAGCTTTTTATGGCACATGCAAGTCAGGAGCGTTATTCCGCTCTGGTCGATGCAAAGCTGCGGGCGACCCTGGTCACCCGCGACAATGCGATCTTTAACACCCGCTACGAAGGCAGCCCCAAGGCCGGTAAGGTGAAAATCCCTGTCCGTGATACTGAGGTGGCCGTCAAGGCATACGACAAGGCAAACGGCGTGGACGCCGATGCCGGTACTACCACCTATCTGGACCTGGATATTGATAACGACGAAGCCGTCAACGAGATCATTGACGGCTTTGACGCCGCGTCTGTGCCCGACGGCATCACCGCCGAGCGTCTGGACAGTGCAGCCTACTCCATGGCCCTGTCCATCGACAAGAAGTCCATCGAGGCGCTGCAGAGCGCAGCCGGTGCCAACATCAGCGCCGCCAAGACCGCTTGCACCGCTTCCACCGCCTACAAGGAAGCTTTGGCTGCAAAGCGCACCCTGAGCCGCAACGGCGTGCCCCAGAATGGCCGCTTTATGATCGTCAGCCCCGAATATCTGGAGATTCTCATGCAGGATGACAAGTTCATCAAGCAGGGTGACCTGTCCCAGCAGCTGGTGCAGACCGGTGCGGTGGGCCAGATCGCAGGCTTTGCGGTGTACGAATCCAACAACATGGACTTTGAGAACACCACCCGCGTGACCAGCAAAAAGACCACCACCGAGTTCATCTGCGGCCATCCCAACTGGTGCCACCGCGTCATGGAGTGGCAGACCCCTGTGCACCTGCAGGACCTGAGCGGTTCCGGCAAGTTCATCGGCGCGTCCGCTGTGCAGGGCCGTAAGGTGTACGGCATCAAGGTGTCCAAGCCCAAGACCCTGTACATCAAGCGCATCGAAGCCTAAGGAGGGCCCGCCATGCTCTACTGCACCTATGACCAGTACGCGGCGGCGGGCGGCACGGTGCCGGAGACGGCCTTCGGGGTGCTGTGCAGCCGGGCAAGTCGCATGATCGACGCTGTCACCTTCGGCCGGGCCGAGCCTCACGCCGCCGGGTGCGAGAGCTGCCGGGACGCCCTCGCAGACGCCTGCGCGCAGATCATCAATCTGCTGGCTGTGGCATCTGCGGTGAGCACGGCCCCGGGTGCGGCCAGCGTCTCCAACGACGGCTACAGCGTCACCTTCGGCAGCAATGCCAGCGTGAGCGCCGCCGTCCGGCAGGAAGCCGCTGAGATCATCCGCACCGCGCTGGGTAATGACCCTCACGATCTGCTGTACAGGGGGCTTGACTGATGCAGACTGCCGTCACCGTGGTGAACCTCATCCATGACATTACCACCGAGACCGACACGCCGGTGTGCTGGGTGTTCCCGGCCTGCAGCTGGCGGGAGTGCCGCTCCACTTCCGGCAGCGGCACCGCCAAGGACCCGGAGCGCACCACTCACATCCGCATCCCCGCCAGCGTGTGCACGGCGGGCTACCTGCCCTACGCCCAGTGGGCGGCGCTGTCGGCGGCAGAAAAGGCCAAGCACTGGACGCTCAAACGCGGCTGGAAGGTCGTGCAGGGCGCGGTGCCCAGCCTGACCGAAGCCGAGTACGCCCACCTCGAAAAAACACACCTGTGCTGCACGGCGGCGGCTGTCTCGGATAACCGGGAGCCATTGCTGCCGCACTGGCATGTGGAAGGGAGCTGACCGCATGAGCGCACCCGTTTTTGATTTTAAAATTCAGTTCCGGCCCGGCTTTCAGGCCGACATGGACGCGCGGTTTGCAAGATTGCAGTTTGCTTTTTCCCAGAAAGTAGCCGCAACCATTGACCCGTATGTGCCCTTTGACACCGGCACGCTGAAACAAAGCGTCAATCAGGCGTCCGACTTCAAAGCGGGCCTGCTGGTGTACAATACGCCCTATGCCAGAGCGCAGTATTATCTGCACCCGATAGGGCAAAGCAACGAGCTGCGCGGCGGCGCAGACCGCTTCCGTGGTTCTTACTGGGGCCAGCGGGCTATTGCCGACCACAAGGACGAATTGGAAAAGTTCGCCCATGACGCCGCAAGGCAGTTTCTGGGAGGTGGCAAATGAGCGAGACCGTAAAACCCACCATCGCCGCCCTGCGGGCATGGCTCAAGACCTGCCCGCTGATTGCCGACGAACAGGAAGCTACCGGCGCGGCTTTCCGCATTGCCGGACTGGACGAGGATGCAACCGCCTTTTCTGTTGAAGACAGCCCCGGTGACCCCATCGTTACCGAGTATATTTCCGGCTGGGAAATGGCGAAGAACTACCTTTTCCTGTCCCGCCGGGAGTACAGCGAAACGGACGTGCTGGCCGTGCAGAACAGCGGCTTTTTTGAGCAACTCACCGAGTGGGTCATGCGGCAGGAAGCCCGGCACAGCCTGCCCGACCTCTCTGCCTGTGGCGGCGGCAAGACGCCCACCGGCATTGCCGTGACCAACACCGGCTACATCGTCACCAGCAGCGAGGGCAGCTGCCGGATGCAGATGCAGCTGCGCCTGACCTACTACATGCCCAAATGAAAGGAGTTTCGATATGACCGTATCCGAAGCCATTACCAAGTCCGGTCTGACGCCCAGCACGTCCTATACCGGCATTGAGACGGCAAACGATTTTCTGCTGGCGTTCCAGACTGACAAGTCCAAGCAGGCCAAGGTGTCTGACTGGATCGTCTGCGCCGACCATGTGAAGGAGCACAGCGGTTCGCTGAACGCCACCACTGAGGACACCCAGTACATCCGCACCGGCAACACGACCGACAAGACCGGCACCCAGCGCACCCTTGCCGTCAACGGTGACCGCTGTGTGGGCGATGCTTTTCAGGATTTTGTGCTGAGCCACAAGATCGTGTACGGCACCGGTTCTGACATCATCGTGCCCTACGTTTACTTTTCTCTGCGTACTGGCAAGGGTGAAAAGGGCACCGCGTCCCTGATCGTCACCAGCGATGTGGGCGGTGCTGCTGGCTCGAAGGCCACCTTCGCCGTGGATGTCAAGGCCTCCGGCACGCCGGATGAGTTCGACTACACCACCGCCACCCAGTCCGCCGAGCCTGCTAAGGCCGTCAAGGGCTGATTTTTCCACCGTGTCCCCGCTCCACACCCGGAACGGGGATTTTTTATGCCCTGAAAGCATCTGCCGGGGCGGTTCCGGCACAGGGCCCAAACGAAAGGAGCCAGAATATGGTTATTTGTGGACAGGAATTTGATTTTTCCGCGCTGAATGCGAACGACATCGACCGTGTGGAGACGGCGCAGCGGCACATGGAAGCGGCATCCGATCGCGAAAAGCAGCGCCAGCATACCGGTATTGCCGACGTTCTGCGCGGCCAGTGCCGCCTGCTGATGAACTTTCTGGATGAAGCACTGGGTGAAGGCGCGTCGGAACGTCTGGGTCTGGACGGCAACGACTTTGGCGCCTGCAAGCATGTGGTGGATGAATTTACGAAGGCCATTTCCGCAGAACAGGCCAGCATGAATCTGGCTGCAGCGGTGCCCATGAACCGCGAGCAGCGCCGTGCACAGAAGAACGGCAAGCACAAAAACAAGCCGCCCATGAGCTACCCGGCGCAGTCTGCATCCCGCAGTGAGGTTTTTGCTCCGCAGCTCACGCCTGCCGCTCAGATGGTGGAGCGTGTGGACAAGGCCGCCCGCCGCAAGCAGCTGCTGGCCGAACTGTCGACTCTGGAAAATGGCTGACCTGCTGACAGCAACTCTGCCGACGGTCTGGCAAGGCAGACGCATCGACCCGGATTTCCGGCACATGGTACGACTGTCCAGCGCCTATGCCCACGGTGAACTTGACGGGGACCACCCGGAAACTGCTCTCGCGATTATGGCACAGTTTTACCGCGAACCGGTGCTGCAGGAGCAGTCCGTCGCCGCCTACAGCAGCATGATCGACTTCTACCGCGCCGGAGAGCAGGCGCTGGGCGGTTCGGATGACGGCCCCAGCGAACCCGCCGCCAGCCCCGCCTTTGACTATCGTTGCGACGCGCCCTACATCGTGGCAGCGTTCCAGCAGGCCTACGGCATCGACCTGACCCGCGAGAAAGTGCACTGGTTCCGTTTCCGGGCACTGTTCGCGGCCCTGCCGGAGGACACCCTCATGGCAAAAATCATGAGCTGGCGCACCATGGATCTGTCCGAATACGAAGGCTCCATGCGTGACCACTACGCCGACCTGCAGGAGCGTTTTGCTCTGCCTGCCGAGCTGAGAGGAGGTGCCGCCCGTGTCGTGTCTGTCGAGGAGCATGACGCCGCCTTCCTGGCACGCTTCCGGCGCTGACCGTGCGCCGGTGCCCTGCCCTTACTGCGGCCGTGCGCTGCCCGTGTGGGCAGAACCGACCGCAAACGCCCACGGCGTTTGGGTCAAATGCAAAAATCCGGCCTGCCGCCGGGAAATTGAGATAAAGTTGTAAGCCTGTGCCCTTGTGCCCGCGCTCCGATTGAGAGGTGGACATAAGTGGCAGCAGATTTCAGTGTTTTTGGCGATACCAAGCTTGACACCAGCGGTTTTACCAGCGGCATATCCAGCATGACGGTGGCTGCCGGCAAACTGATTGCCGACCTGGTCGAAACGGCTGGTAGTCAGCTGGCGAATCTGGCAAAGGATTCGGTCAGCGTCGGCTCTGCCTTTGAGACGTCTCTTGCAAAGGTCAGCACCATTGCAGACACGAGCGCTGTGTCGGTGGATAAGCTGCAGCAGCAAATCCTCAGCACATCCAGCAATATGGGCATTGCTGCCTCTGACATCGCCGAAGCGACTTATCAGGCCATCAGCGCCGGTCAGGATACGGCAAACGCCGTTGCCTTTGCTGGGCAGGCCGCCCAGCTGGCCGCTGCAGGTTTTACCTCCACGACGTCCGCCGTGGATATCCTGACCACCGCCCTGAACGCTTACGGCCTGAGCGCCGATCAGGCCACCCATGTGTCGGACGTCCTGCTGACGACCCAGAATCTGGGCAAAACCAGCGTGGACGAGCTGTCCGCCAGCATGGGCAAGGTCATCCCTCTGGCCGCAGCCTACAACGTCAGCGTGGAGAACCTTTCCAGCGGACTGGCCGTCATGACCGCCAACGGTATTGCCACGGCAGAAGCCACCACCTACACCAAGTCCATGCTCAATGAGCTGGGCGACACGGGCTCCTCCGTCGGCAAAATTCTGCAGAAGCAGACCGGCAAGAGCTTTGCCCAGCTGAACGCCGAGGGCAAGAGCCTGGGCGACGTGCTGCAGGTCCTTTACAAGAGCGTTGGCGGCAGCAGCACCGCGTTCGCGGGCCTGTGGTCCAGCGTAGAAGCAGGCACCGGCGCTCTGTCGCTGGCATCCGGCGGTGCAGATCATTTCAACGATGTGCTCAGCCAGATGCAGGACAGCGCAGGCGCGACCGAGACCGCCTACGAGACCATGACGGACACCTTCGAGCACAAGGTGGACACCCTGAAGACGGCCGCAGAAAACCTCGGTATCAGCCTGTTTGATTCGCTGGAACCGGCCTTGTCGGAGGCTGCGCAGTGGGGCACCGACATCATCACTCAGCTGACCACGGCCCTGGACGAGGGCGGCCCCGAAGCTATGCTGCAGGCTGCAGGCGAGATCATCTCCGATCTGGCAGCGGGCATTGCTGAGCAGCTGCCCGGGTTGATGCAGTCCGGTGTGGAGATCATTACCCAGCTGACCCAGAGCCTGACCGACGCCATGCCTGCCATGCTGGACACTGCGGGCGAAGTGCTGGGCACGCTGGTGCAGGGCATCATTGACAACCTGCCGGAGCTGATCGTCTGCGCGGCCCGCATCATTGCGCAGCTGGCGGACTACCTCGGCGACCATGCCGACGACATCATGGACAAAGGCTTCGAGTTTGTGGAAAGCCTTATCATCGGCATCACCGCGGCGCTGCCCCAGCTCATCACGTCGGCGGCTGGACTGATCGCCAAATGGGCGGCTGCCATAATCTCGCACCTACCCGAAGCTCTCAAGTGCGGTGCCGCTCTCCTGACCACACTGGTGGACGGCATCATCCGCAGCATCGAAAATCTGGCCGAAGCCGCCCTTGCCTGCATTGCCAAGCTGGTGGGTGTCTGGGATGGCAATATGGACGAGTTCGGCCACATCGGAGAGAACATCGTTCAGGCCATCATCAACGGCATTGCGGGCATGTGGGGCAAGCTCACTTCGTGGCTCTCCGGCCTGATCGCCGACCTGGTCGGTACGGCCAGCGATGCTGCGGTTACCGGTATCACGGACAGCACGGCAGACACCACCACCCGCAAGAGCAACACGACCACGGACGAAGATCGTGCCCGCCGCCAGAAGCGCCACGAGGAACGCATTCGGCAGGCGCAGGAAGAAGCGGCCGCCGCCAAGGCAGCGGCTTCCTCCGTCACCGATTCTGCCGGTAAGGCCGCCGCTGCAGTCGATATCTCCGGCAAAAAGGCCAGCAAGTCCGCCAAAAACGCTACCGCCTCGGTGGTGAAGTCTCTATCCGACACGAACACCACCGTTGAGAACGGCGTCACCCGCACGGTGGAGACCGTGAACGAGGTGCTCTCCAACGGCAAGAAGCAGCAAAAGCAGACCATCACCGAGACTTCCCGGCAGATAGTAGACGGTGTCCTCAAGGACATCAAGACGATCACCGAGATCGACGAGAAGGGCAAGAAGACCGTCAAGCAGACCATGGAGACCGTCCGGGAGACGGCAAAAACGGTCACCTCGACCTTTGACACGCTGGTGGACGGCGTCAAGACCACCACCCAGACCGTGACCGAGACGCTCACCGACGGCACGGAGACCCAGAAAAAGGTCATCACCGAGACCTACGACGACGTGGTGGACGGGGCCCTCGTGACCATCGAGCGGGTCAAGACCATCGCCGCCGACGGCACCGAACAGACTGCCGAACAGATCAAGAAGTCTGCCGCCGACAGTCTGGACGGCCTGTGGAAAGAGCTGCAGGAAAAAGCCAATGACGGTGTGCTGGGCACCTTTGACGACCTGTACAGCGCCGTCAAAGACAAGGACTGGAAAAGCATCGGCCTGTGGGTGGCAAAAACTATCTACGGCGGCCTGACCGCCGATCAGAAGAAGCAGATCGAGGACTACGCCCTCGGGCTCGTGGGCAAGATCAACGGCGTGCTGAGCCAGTACCAGCAGCAGATCGCCGCCAAGGCGTGGGACATCGGCACCCAGATCTGCAACGGACTGACCAACGGCTTCTCGGATGTCTGGCAGCAGGCGTCCCAGCTGGGCAGCACCCTCACCAGCATTTTCACCGGACTCAAGGGCCCCCTGAGCAACGCGGCCACGGCCATCAGCCAGGGCCTGCAGGGCGGCCTGCTGTCCAGCTTCCCGTCCATCTACGCGGGCGTGGCTGGCATGATCGGCTCCATCGGCGCGGCCTTTGAGGGCATGATGACCGCCATCTCTGCGGCCCTGAACGCAACCGTTTTCGGCATCCCGATGGGCGTCATCGTGGCGGGTGCAGCCGTGGCGCTGGGCATCGCCATCGCGGCCATCGTCAGCAAGCTGGGCGGCTCTAAAAAGAGCTCCGGCGTGTCCGGCGGCGGCAGCGTTTCTGGCGGCAGTGGCGGCTCCGGCGGTATCAGCGGCGATATCGACATCTCCACCGGCACCGGCAGTCTGGAGGACGCCATCAACGCCAACACCAAGGCGCTGACCAAGACCAACGCCGCCCTTGCCGACATGATCCGGCAGGCGGGCAGTCTGGTGCTGTCCGACAACATGCGGCTGGGCAGCACCGTTGCCGCGTCCGGCACCGCGCAGGTGCGGGCCGCCGCCAGCAACTACCACCGCGAGGGTGATACCAACATTACGCAGTACATCCAGAGCAAGGCACAGTCCGCTGCCGACCTTGCCCGCGAGACCCGCTGGGAGGCCGACAAGGCCCGCCGCCAGCGCAGAGGATAAGGAGGGGCACCGTGCTTTTTAAGGACCACTTAAAGATCGTCACCGACGCCGGTGCCGTCCTGCATCTGGGCTGGGACTACGACATGCCCTACAACCTCGACCCGCTGGGCGGCGTAGACATCAACCTGCAGACGGCGCAGGGTATCAACCAGGTGGGCACCACTGTGGAGCGGCAGAGCGTCTCCGGCGTGTCCCGCACGCTGGACGTGACCTTCTGGGGCACACACAAGCTGGAAAACGCGAACTTTTTCACCCGCTGCCTGCCGTACTTCACCAAGGGCACCCTCTACTTCGGAGACCGGTACTTCACCCGGTTCGTGCTGCAGAAAATGCCTTACTTTTCCAGTTACACCCCGGACCCGCGCTGCAGCCTGATGCTTTACACCCCGAAGCCCTACTGGTATGACCTGACCGCCGTCAGCAGCGTGCTGGGCGGCTTCCGGCCTGCGTTCAGTTTCCCGGTGTGCTACGACAGCCACACCTACGGCATCCGGCAGGACGGCACCATGGCAGTGCTGCGCAACGACGGCAGCCTTCCGGTGCCCTTCACGGCCACGTTGAGCTGCGCCACCACGCCGGTGGTGCACCCGAAGGTCGTGGACCTGAAAACGGGCGCGTACATCGGCTTTGACCTGACCTTGCAGCCTGATGACACACTGGAAATTTACCGCAGCACGTCCGACCGGCTGGCCGTGGCACTGACACATGAGGGCATCACCACCAACTGCTTTGCCGCGTTGGACGAGGACAGCACCCTCACTGAGCTGCAGCCCGGCGACAACGTGCTCAGCCTGCAGGCCGAGAGCGGAGCCAGCTATCTGCGGGCATCCGTGAGCTTTTATCCGATGGAGGCGGGAATCATCCCGGAACCGTTATGAGACTGGACGTGTTAGACGCAGACACCCTCGCCCGCGTGGGCTGGGTGGACGTGTGGGTGTCCCTCTACTGGGACAGCCCCTACTACTCCGAGGGCGGCTTTACCCTTGAGGTCAGGCCGACGACCGAGAACCTGCAGCTTTTGCAGGAGGGCCGGTGGGTCGTCCGCAGCGATGAAACACCCCGCATCCCCATGCGCATCTGCAGCCGGGCCAACCAGAACGAGGACGCAAACCTTGTGGTGAGCGGCTACCCGGCAACATGGCTGCTGACAAAGCGCGTCTCGGCTGCGGTCATCAAGGAGCAGAATGCCGAACAGGCTATGCGCAGCCTGGTGAGCGCCATGCAGCCGTGGCCGCGTTTGGAGCTGGGCACCGAGTACGGCTTTGACACCACCTTTGATAAGCAGACCTCCGGCGGCACTGTGTTCGACTACTGCCAGACCATCGGGCGGGCCTGTGATTTGGGCTTCCGCATCGTGCTGGACGGCACCGGCGCGGAAAAGCGCCTGCTGTTCGAGTGCTTCCGCCCCACCTTCGACCCCAACAACCGGTTCAGCCCCAAGTGGGGCAACCTGCTCAACGCCGGGTGGAGCTTTGCGGACACCGACTACGCCAACGTCGCCCTCGTGCAGGGCGCGGGCGAAGGCAGTGCCCGGGCCACCGTCTGGGTGGGTGACGTGGACACCACCGGTGCAGACCGGCGCGAGATGTACATCGACGCCCGGGACATCCAGCCCGACGAGGACAGCGGCGAGACCACCGCCAGCGCATCCTACTTGCAAAAGCTGGCCGACCGGGGCGGCGAAAAGCTGCTGGCCCAGCTGCGCACCGGCAGCATTGAGTTTGACGTGGACGACGATGCTTTGCAGGTGGGCGACGTGCTGAGCGCCAGCCTGCCCCAGCTGGGCTACACCTCCATGGTGCGCGTGGCCGACATCATCACCCAGAGCCAGGACAGCGGCACCACCCGCACCATCCGGCTGGGCACCCCCAGCTGGCACAAAACGTAAAGGAGGACCTATGAGCGACATCATAACTTACCCCGAAAACGGCATCACCTACGACGCCGACGACGCATCGGGCTACCTCGCCACCCGGCAGAGCGGCGTATACAGCGCCGAGGAGGACTTCGCGGTCTCCATCTCGGGCGAGCTGAGCCTGACCGTCAGCGCGGGTCAGGCATGGGTGCGCCCGTCCCGGTTTAAGGGCAGGAGCATCATCATGGAGCAGCCCACCACGCTGACCCTGACCGCTGCTGACCCGGTGCGCACCCGCATCGACCGCGTGGTGCTGCGCTACGACGCAGCGGCCCGGCAGACGCGCCTGCAGGTGCTGGAGGGCACGCCGGACTCGGCCAGCCACACAGCCCCCGCGATCACCCGCACGGCGCTGGTCTACGACCTCTGCCTTGCCGAGATCACCCGCCCTGCAGGCTCCACGGCCATCACCGCCGCGAACCTCACCGACACCCGCGCGGACGAAGACGTCTGCGGCGTCATGCGGGACGGGGCCACTGGCATCCCGACGGAGCAGCTCATCGCCCAGTGGCGGGCGGCGCAGGCTGACCTTGAGACGCAGCTGCGTGCACAGCTGGCAGTCCTCAACGCGGAGATCAAGGACGGCAGCGCGTACAGCAAGACCGAGGCCGACGCCAAATTTGCGCTGACCGCGGACAAAATCAGCACCGCCCTGGGCTATGACCCGGGCGACAAACTCAAGCGATTGGAAAGGATGATGAACATGGACGGCAAGTTAGTTTTTAGCGGTGCAGGCGTCTGCACCGGCCGCACCACCACAATGGCAATCCCCAGCACGGTGGATTACGTCGAGATCGTCTCGGCGATTCCGGCGATGGGACGCAGCAGTGCCGGATGGACAGCCTCATCTGGTTACGGAGTCGCGACGAGCAATGCCATCGGCGCAGCTTCCGACTTCGGTCATGCAAAGGTGGTGCGTGGATGTTCCGCCGCTGTACCCATCACAAGCCTTACCATGATGAACGATGGCAAACTCGATAACTATAATTCCATCGGTGCAAAAATCGAAAGCACAAGCGTGTCGATGGTCTCCGTGGCCTTTGCCTCAGGCGGCACCCTGTCCGTCTCTGGCGGCAGCAGCGGCAGCCAGTTTGTTGTGTACGGCTACCAGTATCTGTGAGGTGAACGCATATGATGACTATTATTGACTGCACCACCCAGCCCGAGCACCGGGTGATCTACGGCATCTGCACCACACCTATCCCGGACGGCTGGGCCGTCATCCCGGAGGGCATGACCCTGCCGGGCGTCCTCGCATACGCGGACATCACGACCGAGGAGCGGGATGGCCTGCCGACCGTGACCGCCATCACCCCGCGCCCGGACCTTGTGGCGCAGGCTGAGGCCGCAGCAGCCGCAGCGCAGGAGGAGGCCCGCAAGCAAGCCGAGCAGATGGCACAGCTGCCGGACCGCGTGGCCGCGCTGGAGACCGCGAACAACGATATCATCTTAATGATGGCTGATTTGATTGGAGGGACTACCGAATGAAAACTCTGAACGCACTCAAGCTCCGCATTATGGTTCGGGCATTCCGCATCCGGCTGACTGCTGGTGAAGCCTTTGAGGACATCGCGGCCGACTATCCGGCGCTGACCACGGACGACCTCGAAGCCATCAAGGCCGCGCTGGAAAAGTAACCCGAGAAAGGACGTACATATGGCAATCAAACAGTATTCCCTTGCAAAGGACGGTGCCCGGCAGCTGGCACCGGGTTTCCGCGTCCGGGAATTTCGGTGCCGCGATGGCAGTGACACGGTGCTGGTGGACGAAGGCCTTGTGGTGCTGCTGCAGTGCATCCGTGAGCACTTCGGCAAGCCGGTGACCATCACCAGCGGTTACCGCACGGCCACCCACAATGCGGCCGTTGGCGGCGCAAAGTCCAGCCAGCACCTGCTGGGCCGGGCGGCGGACATCCAGGTGGCAGACACCCCCGTGGAGGACGTGGCCGCCTATGCTGAGAGCCTGATGCCTGCATGGGGCGGTGTGGGCCGCTACCCGGTCAAAGCCGGCCGGGCCAAAGGCTGGGTGCATGTGGACACCCGCACCAATAAGAGCCGGTGGACCGGCTGAGAGGGGGAAACAAAATGAGCAAGACTATTTTTATCAGTCAGCCGATGGGTGGCCGCTCTGATGACGAGATCAATGCAGAGCGCCGCAGAGTGATCGAGATTGCCCGGCAGCAGTTCGGCGAGGTCGATGCGTTGGAGACCTTCTTCAGCGACTTCGGCCCTGCTGCAAAGCCGCTGGACTATCTGGCCCGGAGCATTGAGTTCCTGGCAAAGGCCGACGTGGCGATTTTTGCGCCGGGCTGGCAGGATGCCCGCGGATGCCGCATCGAGCACCAGTGCGCTCTGGAGTACGGCATCCTTGTGATGGAGGTGTGAGAACGTGAAAGATTATTTCTGCATGGCCGTGGGTGCGTTGGGCGCTGCGTTTGCCAGCCTGTTTGGCGGATGGGACGCAGCGCTGCAAACGCTCATCATCTTTATGGCCATCGACTACATCACCGGGCTGATCGTGGCGGGAGTGTTCCATGCAAGCCCCAAGACCAAAAGCGGCACGCTGGAAAGCCGCGCGGGCTGGAAAGGCCTGTGCCGCAAGGGCGAAACGCTGCTGATCGTGCTGGTGGCCTGCAGGCTGGATGCCGTGATGGGCTCCACCTTTGTGCGGGATGCCGTTGTGATCGGCTTTATCTGTAACGAGACCATTTCCATCATCGAAAACGCGGGCTTGATGGGCCTGCCCATCCCGGCAGCCATCACCAAGGCCGTGGACATTTTAAAGCAGCGCTCGGAAACCGAGCAGAAAGGATAACAACTTATGAATGAATTCCTGAAAGTCGCTCTCACTGCCTGCATTCCCGCAATGACCGTTATCTTTGGCTGGGGCCTGAACAAGGGTGTCAGCATTGCCAACGGATACATCAACAACAAGTTCGCACAGAACTGTCTCCAGAATGCTGCCAATGCGGTGTTCAACGCCGTCCAGTACGTCAACCAGACCTACGTTGATGCCCTGAAGGAACAGGACAAGTTCGATGCGGATGCCCAGCGCATTGCCTACAGTCGCGCACTGGCCGCAGCGAAGAAGGCTCTGACGCAGGAGACTATCACCTTCATCAAGGAGACCTTTGGCGACCTCGACAGCTACCTGAAACCGATGATCGAAGCGCAGGTCCGCAGCCAGAAGACCTATATGTGACGTTTCTGTAACATCAACAAAATCATAGTATAGCAACAGCCCCGGTGAGCCTGATGGTTCCTCGGGGCTGTTTTGTTTGCGTGTGCTGCCATGTGTCGGAAAGTGTTGCATTTTTCCGCATTGGTAGTTATAATGGTTTGGCAGTAAAATATGGTAGTAGTTTGGAAGTTCTTCTATTTTATCCGTTTTCTTTCGCACGGGGTCATTCTGCACAAAAGGAAAATCCCCCGCAGTTTTCACGAAACTACGAGGGATTTTCTTGGCGGAGTAGGAGGGATTTGAACCCTCGCGCCGTTGTTTAGACGACCTACGCCCTTAGCAGGGGCGCCTCTTCGACCTCTTGAGTACTACTCCAGAGCAAAGTGTGTTACACTTATTCAATAAAAAATGGCGGAGAGAGTGGGATTCGAACCCACGGTACGTTGCCGTACGGCAGTTTTCAAGACTGCTTCCTTAAACCACTCGGACATCTCTCCTTGTGGACACTCGC
>ENA-UOIZ01000271-UOIZ01000271.1-human-gut-metagenome-genome-assembly--contig:-P88-NODE-271-length-57858-cov-81.098472_pt1 | contig 57858 bp, 71 predicted proteins | sample MGYA00242336_ERZ723883 | MGnify/ENA metagenome assembly ERZ723883 | reverse complement strand
TTTTACCCGGAAATCGTTTGTTTATTTTCCGGACGTGAAGATGTATCAGGAAGTGTTTTTGGAGTCATATATAAGACTCGTCAGGCTAAACGAATTACATTTATTGTATGGACATTCAGTAAATGTTCAAAAAATATAAGGCGGCATGTGTAAATGAGCTTGGTTTTTCATTTCACATGCCATCTTTATTGTTGTTCGCTTCGAAAAAGGCAAAATATGGTCAGTATCTACATGACGATTCGGGAGAAGCCATTAACCGAGCTCCTCCATCCATAAGATTTACAGATTTCAGGCAGCCTGTATCTGTCTGTTCTTCACCTTTTCTGCCATCAAGACTGCATTCGAAGTATGTATGCCGAAGAAAATCCAAAGGATTTCGGTCTTCCTGTTCCTTGCCCTGACCTTTGCCAGTGAGTAGTGTTGCTTGTGTGTGCCGAAGCTCCCTTCCAGACGCGTAGCCCGTTCCCTGCTGAGTTCCGAACGTAGTATCCGTCGCAGCTCCTCATCCTTGGCTGCCCGTCCCTTACGGACGAAGGAGGTGGCAATCCCCTTTTCCGTACAGAACTTCCGGTTCGCGTTGCTGGCATAAATGGAATCGGCGGCAACGGCTGTCACCTTCCTGCGCATGAGCCTCTGTTGGAGGTTGATGCATTCCTTCAGACGTATACCTTCATTGAAAGCATCAAAGGAAAGGTGTTCGATGAAGGAGATTCCGTCTACCTGTATATTGTTCACCTTGGCTCCGAACTCGACCGGCTTGGTTTCCTTCCCACGCACGATGGGGCGTACATAGTGGCGGTCTATACTGACAATACGGTCACGGACATCCTTCCTGCCGGCAAACAGCTGCTTCTGCTGCTTGAATGCCTTCCTTATGACTGACAGACGCCGGTGGTAGTCTGACGTATGTTCAAGCTGTCCTTTATGGTCGGCATGGAGACGGCCGGTCTGATACAGCAGCTTCTCCAGCAGGTTGAGCAGTCGCCTTTTCAACATCCGGCTGCGTGAGGCCTTACGTCTGCGCTTCCTGCTGTACGCAAGATATGCACGGCTCACGTCACCCCATTTGTTCCTCGGACGGCGGACACCAAGTATCTGACAATCCTTGCAGAGATGACGGTGAAGCCATTCCACACTTTCCCAAAGCAGTTTCAGGCCAGTGGGATGACGCATGTAGCTTTCATAGCAGGTGGCATCGGCCATACAGACGTGAAGGTTTTCCAGATAGGGACGCCAGTGTTCAGCAAGTATGCACTGGAAGGCATCCATATCCAGCTTTTCGGCCAGTTCCTGACGGATTGCACTTACTATCTTGTAGTTGGTGACCGGATGGGACGGATCGATTAATATACCACAGAAGAGCTGGAAGTGGATGTTCCCGTTCAGATGTTCTATCAGATGACGATCGGACAGGCCGGTATAGGACTTCAGAACCATCATGGCTATCTTGCCGGCGGCAGAAAAATAACCTTTCCGTCCTAAAGGGGAATCCTTCAGTCCCATCTTCCGGGCGATAGAGGAGAAAGGAAACAGCGAATGGATGCGTCCCAATTCACTGCTTTCAAAACTTTTCTGATAATTTTTCAGAATATCGAACTCTGTAAAGCCTAAAGTAGGCTGAATCTTTAAAATATTTTGTATCTTAGCCATATCTTAGTCGGGGTATTTCCCCCGTTTTGGCTGTCAAACCTTATTTACGGGGGAATACCTAAAGATACAAAAAAGCCAACTAACTCGCAATGAATTAGTTGGCTAATTTTATACTATTTCTTGAAGATCCCTACTGTAATCTCCCTCCATTGAGGGGTATTTACATTATAACTTGAATATTCCATGACATTTTATATTAAATTAAATAAGTTCTAATCTTTATTCAATCCTTTTATTATTTTTCGTTTACCGACAATCCATACCGTATCATTCTCCTTGAAAATTGTATCAGGGTCTGGATTCATAATATTCACGGTACTTCTCTCTATTCCGATAATGATGCTATCCGATATGTCTGCCTCCCGGATCGTCTTTCCGATCAATGGTGAACCTCCTTCGACAGGAAATTGCCCTATTTCCATCTCATCCTGCGAGGATGTTCCGTTCCCGTTCCTTTCTACCTTCTTTTGCTCCATGGATGTCCGGAAGCTTTCCAACTGTCGGTCCGTACCTACGACCGTAACCTTGTCATATGGATAGAGATGTTCTTCCCCTTGTGGTATATCCAGGCGTTTTTCTCCACGGGTGATTGAAATCACATTTATCTGAAACAAGGTGCGCAGGCTGCTTTCTTTTAATGTTCTGCCCACATATATGGAATCAGGGGATACTGTGAAATCCGCCAAATGTAATTCCTTGAACGGGATATTGCTGCCAAGGGTGGAGCCTGTATCACTTTCTGTAGAAAGTCCATTCCCATCCGTCCCTTGAAAGTTTGCCATAAATTGTCTCTCTATAGTCAGCGACCGTTTCTTGATCCGCTTGGAAAAATAAATGACGGCAATGATAATGGAAGAGACTACCAACCCGGCTCCCAAGGCAACATTGAAAAGATGGGTAATGATACTCATCATGATAATCGTGCAGATCAGTATTTTGACAAGTACTATTGATACCAAAGGCCCTCTGTTGAACTTGTTGTCCGTCCAGAGTTTACGGAACTCGGTTGAATTGTTCCTTTTCATGATGATGGCCCATAGAAACGGGGATATGACAAGAAAGATGATGATGAAGCCCAACAAGTTCCCTTCCATTCCCGGCAGACTTTTCCTAATCAAAGGATGCACATAGGAAAAATATAAAGTGATGAAAAAAACGCATACGACCAGATAGAGTGTGACAGACACCAGCATAGACCGGATCAGTTTATGCCAAGTACCCTGGTGTTTTACAGTCATTGCCCCGGACGTATAGTGTACGAGATAATCTTTCAGGGATTCAGGCATGTGGATGTCTATAAACCGGTATGCTGGTTCCGAAAGCCGTATCATATAGGGGGTAAGAAAAGTCGTTATGACAGATACTGCCACTATGACCGGATAGAGATACTTGTCCGTAACATTCAGACTGACGCCTAAAGATGCGATGATGAATGCGAATTCACCGACCTGTGTCAGTGAAAAGCCGGACTGTATGGCAATTTTCAACGGCTGGCCGGAAAGCAAGACACCAAAGCTCCCGAACAGTACCTGACCGGACAGTACCAGCAATGTCAGGATGAGAATAGGGACGGCATATTCCCACATCATGGCAGGATCGATCATCATTCCTACCGACACGAAAAATATGGAAGCGAACAGGTCTTTTACCGGCTGTACGATATGTACGATTTTTTCCGCTTCAACGGTCTCTGCCAGCAGGGACCCCATGACAAAGGCTCCCAATGCGGCAGAAAATCCCGCTTTTGTCGCAATCATCACCATTCCCAGGCAAAGTCCCAGAGAGGTTATCAATAAAATCTCGTTGCTGGTGAAACGGCGTATCTTCTTCAGCAGGGTAGGTATCAGATAGATACCCAATGCCGACCAGAAAATCAGGAAAGCGGCCAGCTTCAATATACTTTCCAGCATCTCCTTCCCTTCAAAATGTTTGCCTACCGCCAACGTGGAAAGAACAACCATCATCACTACAGCCACCAGATCTTCGATAACAAGAATCCCCAAGACAATGCCAGTGAATTTCTGTTGGAGAAGTCCCATGTCATTGAAGGCCTTGAATACGATGGCCGTGGACGACATGGACAACATTCCACCCAGAAAAATACTGCTCATGTGGGAGAACCCCATTGCATTCCCCGCTGTATAACCTATGAACATCATGCCACATACAATAGTGACAGTGGCAACGATAGCCGTAATGCCCACATTTATCAATTTCTTGAACGAAAAGTCCAGTCCCATCGCGAACAGCAGAAAAATGACACCGATGTCCGCCCATATTTTGATATTGGCAGGATCGGAAACAGTCGGGACCAGAGAAACGGAAGGACCCGCCATAATACCGGCTACAATGTAGCCCAATATGACCGGTTGCTTCAGCCACTTGAAAATGACGGTTACAATACCGGCAATAATCAGAATTATGGCAAGATCCGATATTAAAGGAGCAACTTCTGACATATTAACGGTTATTTTAGATCGATAATTCGTTAAGGACCCGGATCAGGCTTTTGTCAATAGGCTTGTCCTTTTTGATTGCCTGGACAAAAGGAACATAAACAATCTCGTTGTTCCGTATGCCTATCATAACATTTCGCTGGCCTTCCATTAAGGCCTGGATTGCGGCTTCACCCAGCCGGCTTGCCAGTATACGGTCATTGGCACTCGGAGCACCACCCCGTTGCAGATGGCCCAGGATAGAAACCCTGACATCATACCCGGGATATTCCTTCTTTACCCGGTCGGCGTAATATATGGCACCTCCATTCTTGTTTTCAGGACTTTCGGTCACAATTACGATGCTGCTGTTTTTCGTCTTTCTGAATCCGCGCCCGATGAATGTTTCCAACTGGTCCACGTCCGTCCTGTCCTCCGGGATGATGGCCGCTTCAGCACCGGAAGCTATTGCGCTGTTTTGTGCCAGGAAGCCCGCATCACGCCCCATCACCTCGACAAAGAAAATGCGGTCGTGCGAGGTGGCCGTATCCCGGATTTTGTCCACACACTCCACGATGGTGTTCAGGGCCGTATCATATCCTATGGTAAAATCGGTGCCGTACAGATCATTGTCAATGGTGCCGGGCAATCCTATGCACGTCACATCATACTCCTCCGCAAAGATACGGGCTCCCGTCAGGGAACCGTCTCCACCGATAATTATCAAAGCATTGATGTTCTCTTTCTGTATGACCTTATAAGCTTTCTTGCGTCCTTCGGGAGTGGTGAAAGTCTCGGAGCGAGCTGTTTTCAGTATGGTGCCTCCCCTCTGGATAATGCTACTTACATCTTCCGTCGTGAGTTCTTTCACTTCACCGGCAATCAGCCCCTCGTAACCTCTATAAATTCCTTTCACTTTAAATCCGTTAAAAATAGCGGCGCGGGTCACGGCACGGATAGCCGCGTTCATTCCGGAAGCGTCCCCTCCGGAAGTCAGAATTCCTATATATTCATCTTTTTTCATCTATCTCAGTTCTTGTTTTGTTTCATTCTGCCAATATAGCTTTCAGTTTTTTCCGGCAGTGAAAAATACGGCTCTTTATAGTTCCCAAACTCACGCCGGTTCTTTCCGCTATCTCACGGTATTTGAATCCTGACAGGTACATCTCAAAAGGTATGAAATGTGACTCCGGTAAACTTTTGATGGCATTACGTATCTTTTCCAGGTCATAGTTCTTGTCCACCTCCTCTCTACGGGACTCGTCCATGATCCGCGAATAATATGCAGGATCGGAGGATATGTACAGGCGGGTATGACCGACCTCCGCCCGGTAACCGTTGATAAACGTGTTGCGCATGATGATAAACAGCCACCCTTTGAAATTCGTGTTCTTGTTGTAACTTTCTTTGTGAAGCATTGCCTTGAGCAGGGTATCCTGCAACAGGTCTTCCGCCTTCTCCCTGTTAGCTGTCAGTTTGTACGCAAAACGGAACAGTTCGTCCTGTACGCCAAGTAGTTCTTTTTCAAAATTGAATTCCTTCATCGGTTGTGCCGGTTCCCTGTTCCGGAAGTGTCTGTTAAAGGTCGGACGGCTTTTCCGAACAAGAAAAGCCTGTCCGACCTTACGACATTCCAGATCTGGAATTATTTAACCTCGATAGCCTTGAAAGTTTTTTGTTTTTCTTCCTCCTTCATTTTCGGGATTTCAATGGACAGAATCCCGTGTTCGACTTTTGCGGAGATCTTATCCTTCTCCACATTTTCAGGCAGCAGGATGGTCTGCTGGAACTTGGAATATGAGAATTCGCGGCGGAGATACTTCTTGTCTTTCTTGTCTTTCTTCTCCTCCTTCTTCTCTTCTTTCTTTTCCATGCAGATTGTCAGGTTGTTGTTCTCGTCAACATTCACCTTGAAATCATCCTTTGTCATTCCGGGAGCCGCCATTTCAACCTTGTAGTCCTTGTCATTCTCAATGACATTGATGGCAGGAGCCGTAACTCCCGTTTTTGCCAGCCACTCATTCTCGAAGAAATCGTTAAAAATACTCGGCAACCAGTTTGAGTTTGTTTTTACAGGTACCATTTTTACCTCCTTTTTTAAATTGTTAATAAATAAAATATTCAAAAAGACAATACAATCCAGTCTGATTGACTGACTTTTATCGTCTGATCATACCTTGTTCAGCTACAGCCTTTGTCCGTTTCCGTATCTCTTCCGGGTTTCCAAGGTAGTAGTCCTTGACAAGAACCAGTCTGTCGTCAAATTCAAAGACATAAGGAACCGCCGTAGGCAGGTTCAGGTTGGAAATATCCGTATCGGAAATCCCTTTGAGATGCTTGATGATTCCGCGCAGGCTGTTGCCATGGGCGACTACCAGCAGGCTGTCCTTATACATCAATGCGGGAAAGATGATGCATTTCCAGTAAGGCATGACACGCCCAATAGTATCTTTCAGGGATTCCGTACGGGGAAGTTCGCTATCTGGTACACCGGCATAGCGGATATCCATGCCCGGATTACGGGGATCATCTTTGCCTACCGGAGCGGGAGCCACGTCATAGCTTCTTCGCCAGATGTGTACTTGTTCTTCACCATATTGGACCGCCGTCTCACTCTTATTCAGTCCTTGAAGCATGCCGTAATGCTTCTCGTTCAGCCGCCAGGTCTTTTCAACCGGAATCCAGTCTTTATCCAGCCGGTCCAAGACACAGTTCAACGTTTTTACGGCACGTTTCAAGTAAGAAGTGTAAGCTGCCTCAAAAGAAAATCCAGCCTCCCGTAATGCATCGCCTGCCTTGCAGGCTTCTTCAACTCCTTTCTCGCTTAAATCCACGTCCGTCCATCCAGTAAAACGGTTTTCTTTGTTCCATAGACTTTCGCCATGACGTAATAACACTATTCTTTTCATGGATACTTCTTCTTTATGCAATGGTTATTGAAGAATCCAGATATACGTCCTGAATGGTGTTCAGAAGTTGAATTCCGTCTTTCATCGGTTTCTGGAAAGCCTTACGACCGCTGATCAGCCCCATACCACCTGCACGCTTATTTACTACTGCCGTTACGACAGCATCATGCAGGTCGGATTCCCCATGGGATTCACCGCCCGAGTTAATCAATCCGACACGTCCCATATAGCCATTCGCCACCTGATAACGGCAAAGGTCTATCGGATGGTCAGTGGTCAGTTCCGAATACATACACTCGTTTGTCTTTCCGAATCCGATAGCCTTGAAACCGCCGTTATTGGATGGGAGCTTCTGCTTCACGATATCGGCTTTGATGGTAACCCCGATATGGTTGGCTTGTCCTGTTAAATCGGCAGCGGCATGATAGTCGGTTCCATCCTTTTTGAAGCTGCTGTTTCTCAAATAGCACCATAAAATAGTAGCCATTCCCAGTTCGTGGGCATATTCAAAAGCCTGTGACACTTCTACTATCTGGCGGCGGCTTTGTTCCGAACCGAAATAAATGGTAGCGCCGACAGCTACAGCACCCATGTTCCATGCCTCTTTTACCGTACCGAACATTACCTGGTCGTAGCTGTTCGGATAAGTCAACAGCTCGTTATGGTTCAACTTCACGATGAAAGGAATCTTATGGGCGTACTTACGTGCCACAGCTCCCAGAACTCCGAATGTGGATGCCACGGCGTTGCATCCTCCTTCAATGGCCAGCTTTATGATGTTTTCGGGATCGAAATAAAGCGGATTGGGGGCGAAAGACGCTCCTGCAGAATGTTCTATCCCCTGATCCACCGGCAGGATGGAGACATACCCGGTATTGGCCAGACGCCCGTGCCCGTACAGGGCTTGTAGGCTCTCCAAGGTGCGTATATTCCTGTCGGAATTCATCCATACCTTATCTATCATATCCGGTCCCGGAATATGGATAAGTTGTTTGTCTATCGTCTTACATGTATGGTTCAGGTAGTACTCAGCCTTTCCTCCCAATAAATCTACTATTTTCATTTTATTTATTTTTATTGATTATTCTGGTTTATGACTCCCGTTCACCCAGTTTTGCATCCATAAAAAGGATAGCACTGTCTCCGGCTTTCCTTAGCCGACTAACAATATTGAGTACATTCGCTTCTTCTTCTACCTGCTCACGAACAAATTGCCACAAGAAGTTCTGAGTGGCATTGTCTTTCTCTTCGGATGCTACCTGTACCAATTCATCAATCAGTTTGGAAACATGTTTTTCATGCTCCAAAGCATGTTCGAATACTTCAACAGGGTTACCCCAACCTTGTGGAACCACATCGACCTTGTCCACTTTCGGGGTTGCCTCACGCTTAATCATGTACTCAGCAATGGCATATGCATGCCCGATCTCTTCTGCAGATTGTTTCTGCATCCAGCGAGCCATTCCGGAAAAGCCCTCTCTTTCCAGATAAAAAGACATTGATAAATACAGGTTGGCAGACCATAATTCTGCTGTGATTTGCTCATTCAGAGCATTTTGCAATTTTTCAGTCATGATGAATCAAACTTTTAATGTTAATAATAAATCCAAATTATCTCTCTTCTTTAAGAACAAGCATGGGCTTGTTTCAAGATTTCAATTAATACCGGACGTATCCCGCTGATAAAACATTCCACGGCGATCACCATTAGAATAAGTCCCATCAGTCTCATCATCACATTGTTTCCCGTCTCTCCCAAGATTTTTAAAAGCTGGGTGGACGCGCACAGAATAAAGAAGGAAAGAATGCAGACCAAAGCGATTACGCCAAGCAATACTATTTTGAAAGTATATTCCGAAGCATCTTCCATCAATGTTATTCCACTGGAAATCGCTCCCGGACCGCATAACATCGGAATGGCAAGAGGTGTGATGGTTATATCTTTGGAATATTCTTTTCGTTCAGTTTCATTCAGTTTCACATGGGTAAAATGTGCCTGCAACATATCATATCCGATTTTAAAGATGATGATACCTCCCACAATCCGGAATCCGTTTGTTGAGATGCCGAAAAAATGAAACAGAAACCTGCCCGATAATGTAAAAAGGACTAATATGATAAATGCAATGGTACATGCTTTCAAGGCGATATATCTGCGTTCTTTCGTATCCATTCCATCAGTCATTTGCAGGAATACCGGCATCACTCCAAGCGGGTCCATCAAGGTGAATAGCGAAGTGAAACACAATGTTATATATACAAATATATCCATGATGACATATATTTTATTGTCGATTATTATATCGCAAAAAACATACCAGATAGCATTCTGCAATATTAAATTTTGCATAACATCAATCTTAAATCCATACCGTCAAAAATAAGGTAGTTTCCGTTCGTTTTCCTTGGCGAGGATACGTAACAATTCCATAAATGCCGTACTTACATATATACGGTCTGCATACAGCCCGCTGATGAAAGAATGGAAGGACATGCTTACATTCCAGCATAATATGAGAAATGTGTTTACCTGACGTGATATGTACTGCTCATGTTCAAGCAATTCATTCAAGGCATTCAATGGCGTTGTCCATTCATGTGTATCCCGTTTCATTTCATTGATTACAACACATCCTCCATCATGGCATATCCGATTCATCATCTGATAAACCTTGTTCATATTGTCCTGTGCTTGGGAGTTCAGCCAGGAGCTAAGTATTGGAAGCCGTTCATCTTCAAAATAAACCTGCAATGACAGGTATAAACCGGTTGACCATATTTCTGTATTGATCAACTCATTCATGGCGTTTTCTATTCGTTTATCCATTATCACTCTGAATATTGAAAATCCATTACTAATATCATGTGTTATTCTCAGTATATAAAAATTCCATTCGATTGTGGGTAACCCATAAAACGGAATTCTTAAACGAGGCTTAAATAATAGGATAACTTATCGGCGTAGACAAATTGTCATAAAAAATAGCACTATGATGTCTTTTTGTCTTGCCTCCCTTGCAGAATATCCAATAAGACATCCAGTTCTCTTTCTATTCCTTCAATCTTATCGGAAATACAGTCCAAAGTATTATGGTGCAGACTAGCTTTACACTCCTGCAACTCTCTTGACAGAGAAAGTATCTGTAACCAAAGTTCTTCCTCTATGTGATAGGGGGAGTTACTATTATCTAGTACCATAGCAGGAGAAGGCAGAAAAGTGCTTTGGCATGTAATTTGTATGATAATGAACGGTATGTTCCGAAAGAGACAGGAATGGAAATGAAAGGATAGAATATTCCACAAAAGACAGTAACAAACAAAGGGGGAAAGTCGTTGGAGACAGTTGTCTCGCTTTTAAAACAAGTTGCTTTCATAATGTTTATTATAAGCCAACCCTGTTCCCTGGAGTTGTGTTTATATAAAGTTAAGCGTGGGAACTTTGGTATTACCGTTCAGAAGTATCCCCATACTCAACAACATATAATACACAAAGCCCCACGCCTATATATAACAAAAATCTATATAGATAGAACGTGGAGCGTCCAATGTATTATCCAATTGTTGTTTCGAAATTGGGGATTTCCTGAACTTGGATAATGCCTTAACGCTTTACTATAAATCTTCTATTTTTAAAAGACTAATACAAATGTAATAAAAGAAATGAATTCTTTCAAAGGAAATATCTCCTTTTTTAAGGGGTGGCTTAATTTTTCTTCATTAAAAGTCTTAGAATTACTGCCTGCCAAAGCCCGTCACAATTTTTTTGAAATCCTCAAGCTGTACATTAAGCTCTATATAGTACAAGCAGAAAAACAGACCATGATGCCGCAGGCAGTATAGGCCATAACCCACTCTTCCGTGAGTATCTTATCTATTTGACAATAATAAAAATGTAAAGGAGGATAATGGCATGGACAATATTCGTATCCCAATACATATAGGTTAACATATAAGGGAAAATGGTCACGGAGTCCACAAACCGTAGAATGAAAAAATATATTTCCATCGTGCACGGTTTATGCCTCTATCCGGATATTTGGCCGGTGCCGCAAAATGCACAATGCATACTCCATAAAAAACACCAGGGAGGAAAAATAAGTCATACTGAACAACGCCTGTCTGTAATGGGTCATGGATACAAATGGACTACAGATAATGGCTGCAATGGATATAACGATACAATCAAGCACAAAATAATGTACGAACGTGCCTATCAGTTGCATTTGGATGAAGCAGTACCACTTCATGCGATGTTTGGTTAGATTGAGTATGGATATAGGGGCTTAAAAATTAGACAGATACAAATTTACTAAAAAAGGAGAGGCTGTCTCAAAAGAGGTGTTTACAAACTTACTTTTGAAGATTTCATCCTTTCAAACTGCTTTTTCGTTGCCATAAGCCTCCTAAGAGGCTACTTTTGCAAGATTATATGCTATGGCTAGCTTAGCAAAACACATACTTCCCGTTTTCTAAAAACTAACCAACTTTATGGCAAATGACAGGCGGGTTCCGAAAAGCCTAAGATAGAGTAGGAAAAGAAAAATATTATAACTATGCCAGTATTACTGAATGGAGTACATATTCCAGATTTTCCACACAATGTACAAGAGACGTGTCATTCATTTACAGGTAATTATTTATATCAGCGATATGTACAAAGAGGTGCACCTTATCAGATCATCCGAACAGACAGCATTGAATTTTTAAAAAATATGATACAATTATCACATATAAGAAGTCAGCCTATTGGTTCTCCTATAATGCAAGGTGATTTAATAATTATAGGTAGTGGAAGAACGCCAACAGGAGAAATAGCAATCATTACTCATTCTATGATAGCTATTTCACCAACAGTGTGGTTTGGTTGCAACAATGTTGGAACTTTTGGTACTGTTTATAACACACTAAATATTCCTGCAAACAGCTTGGCAAGTAGAAGAGAAGTTGACTTATTAAATCTTGCAGGATTAAATTTTAATCATATTGCATATACTTTCGGAGGATTTGATTTTGATGTTTTAAGATAATGATTCAAACAAATATATCTAATCAATCCTTTATTAAACTTAAAAAATATTCAAGATTTTCTTGTTTATATTAGTAATAATAATCAAACAAGAAAATCTTAATACTTCCATATTGCATTTATCCCAACAAATGTATCTCTTGTAACCTCAATAACTCAAATATTGCTTAAAAAGCACTTCCTGATACATCTTCACGTCCGGAAAATAAACAAACGATTTCCGGGTAAAAGATACACAAGCAAACGGTCTGACCTCACTAGCATCCATTTCAGGATAGCATTTCTTCATCTTACCTGCAACCGTTTTATTCAAAGCCGCCACAAAGTTAGCCAACCGAATTGGATTTCAGTTCAATGCCGTTTCTTCGTAATATCCGGTAAACGGTTCCTGCACTTCCGATATGCAGTATTTTCTGTATTTGCCGGATGGGAGTTCCTGTCTGGTAGAGCTTGATGCAGCTTTCCTGCTTGGCGACATTATTCTTGTTGATGGCTGCCTTCCGTCCGAATTTCACCCCTTTTTCTTTGGCTATCCTTCTGCCTTCCTGTGTCCTTTCCACAATCAGATCTCGTTCAAACTGGGCGAAAGCTCCTAACACGTTGGTGATGAGTTGCCCAGTGGCTCCTTCGGTGCTGATGTTGTCTTGCAGCGAGACGAAATGAATGCCTTTGTCCTTGAACCCGTCAAGCAGCATGAGTATATTCCGTAAAGAGCGTCCGAGGCGGTCTAGCTTATAGACTATGAGGGTATCCCCCTGCCTGATGAATGACAAGCAGGCATCCAGTTCCGGGCGGCTTCCTATGCGTCCGGACAGCTTTTCCGAGAATATCTTTTCGCATCCTGCGGCTTCTAAAGCCTCAATTTGCATGTCGAGATTCTGCTCTCTGGTTGATACACGTGCGTAACCGATTCTCATAAATCCTTTATCTTATAACAGGTTTGTAATGGTTGTGGTGTTTTGACTATTGACACGGTAGCCGACAGACAAGATAGCATCAAGGTTATAGACCTTGGTTCTCCAAATGGTGTTTCTGTTTTATTATTATGTTGCAAACGTAGTGAATAGAAACGGATTCTCCAAGTGTTTCTCTAATTAGTTTTTCCATATCGTGTGTTTCTATTTTATTTTAATAAAACAGAAACATGTTTTTCGTGATTATGGAGGTACATGTTGGTGTTAATACGTTTCAAAAGCTACATTATTTTAGAAACTGCTGAATCTTTAGTTTAGTCATAGTATTGTTATTACCATTATTGTAGATAGTCTAGATAATAATTGTGCTGTTTTTTTCATGGATGTAGATTATGGACGGATGGATGGAAAATATTTCAGGCAATGTTGTTGATTGTTAAATAACTAAACCTATAGGTTTATATTGGTTCTTTTTTGTATTTTTGTAATCAAATTGATGTGTAACTTATGAAGTTTGTAAGAGTAATAGAAGGATATGAACATTTATGGGCTGTCAAAGAGCCTGATAAAGAGTATGATGAATTAACTTCATTGTTTGAGAACTGGAACAATGCGGATTATTTATTGGACTTCTTTAAAGATAACATAGAGGATTTGCGGAATAATTTTCATATAGAGAAAATATCAGAAGCGATTCAAGATACGTTTGAGGATGCAGATGAATTAGAAGAGTTGATTTTAGAATTTCCATATACAGAAAACTTGGATGGCTTGTTTGTGCCACTAGATATTACAGATGCAAAATGTGTGGAACTGACTAGAAGAAAAGCCCGCAATTGGAATAGGGATAAACATGCTAGTTGGTTGAGAATATATGCTATCCGTCTTGAAACCAATGTTTATGTGGTTACAGGTGGAGCAATTAAGCTGACGCATTTAATGCAGGATAAGGAACATACTTCTGTGGAATTGGATAAATTAAATAAATGTAAGGATTTTCTTAAAGCGAATGGTGTTTTTGACAAAGATAGTTTTATGGATTTAAATAGTGAGGACTGAATTATGAATAAGGCTATTGATTTTTTAAAAAAGCATGAAAGTATTTCTCCATCCTATTTTGAAGAAAATGCGAAATGGAGAAAAGAAAACAAAGTTTGGCTGGAATGGTCACGCTCTATCGCTTTGTCTTTAGTGGACTATATGGAATCCAATGGATTGAATAGAAATGGTTTGGCAGAGCGTTTGGGTGTTTCTCCACAGTATATCAGTAAAATTCTATCTGGGAAAGTGAATTTTTCGTTTAAGAGTATTGCCGAATTGGAGCAGAAACTTGGCATTAAGCTATTGAATGTGTTGGAATTTGCTTGATAATTTGATAGTATTTCTATATATTATCTTAAGTAAAAAATATTTTTATGATTCAGAAGGTGTTGATAATTTTATTGGTTGTTTCCATAATATTGATTATACTTGGATATTCAACAAGTAGTTCAATTTTATCTATTTTAGTTGCAATGATAAGTTTAGTATGTGAAAGGAAACAGAAAACAAAAATTAAAGAGCAAGAAAAAAGTATTAAAGAATTAGAAGATGCTCTTGGTGTTCAAAAAAATGAGCAAGGGAATATAACTTCAGTAACAACTGATTGTGGTACATTTTAAAACTATTTTTATATGTGAATAGAGAACGACCATTAATTTAAATTTATAGTGATTCAGCTTGTTCATTTCACTTGTATAATCTCTTTCAGGTTAGTTGTATATTGCCGGGTAATATGCTCGCACTTCAGGTGCCAGCTTTTACCGTTTCCTTGCACGGCAACCTTGACCGTGTTGTAACCGTTCTTCCGGTTGATGGCATCTATGGCAGCGGCCAAACGTGCCTGTTTCTCCCGGTCAATGGTTTCAAACAGGTTGGTCTGTATGGCAGAATCCGGGCAGATGTCCCAAACAATGACCCCTGCTTTTTTGTATAGGTATGTGTTCCCTTTTCGCCATTCTGACCGGAGTGCTCTAACTGCGGATGCTGCCAACTCCTGTTGGTCGTTGGTAGGAACTGGAAACGTAACGGTTCTGTTGATGGCATGTGACGGTAAGTCCATACGGAATCGGCTGGTGTAAGCGAATACGGTCATTGAAGAGCAACAACTTTTCTGTTCTTTCAATTTGCGTGAGCAGGATGCGGCAAAATTGGCTACTGCTTCTTCTACTTGGGTGAGTTCGGAAAGTCCTTGGTCTGCAAAACTGCGACTGGTGCAGATGCTCTTCTTTTGCGGCAGTTCCTCGATATCTATGCAGCTTATTCCTTGCAGTTCTTTCCATGTCCTGACACCGGTTACGGTCAGCATCTTCCGTACCCAACTTTCGTTCTTCTGCGTAAAGTCCCATGCCGTCCGGATGCCGTGATAATTCAGTTTCTCTGCGTGTTTCCTTCCGATTCCCCATACATCGGCAATATCGAATCCTTGTAAAGCCTTGATGCGTTTTTCTTCCGAATCAATCAGACATACCCCTTCATACCCTTTATATTTCTTTCCGTATTTGCTGGCCACCTTCGCCAATGTTTTTGTTTGGGCTATTCCCATAGTGACGGGTATGCCCGTTCCTCTTCCAATAGTTGCTACAATCTTTTTTCCGTAAGTATGCAATGCTTCTCCGTTTCCGAACCCGTTGAGGTCAATGAAGGCTTCATCGATGGAATATTGGGTGAGTTCTGGGGAAAAATCGGAGAGCAGCATCATGACGCGGCGGCTCATATCTCCGTACAGGGTGTAGTTGCTGCTGAATACCGCCACCTTATTTGTTTCCAACAGGTTTCTTATTTGATAAAATGGTGTCCCCATTGCAATGCCTAAAGCTTTGGCTTCGTTGCTTCGGGCGATGACGCATCCGTCATTGTTGCTTAAAACAACGACAGGTGCATTACGGAGATTGGGGTTGAATACCCTTTCGCATGAGCAGTAGAAGTTGTTGCAGTCAATAAGCCCTATCATATTTATCTATGTAGCTGCCGTTTGATGTTATAGGTAAGCACGCCCCAGATGATGAAATCGTTTTCATCCGTGACTTTTATAGGCGGATATTCGTCATTGGCAGGAATAAGCCAAAGGCAGCTTCCGTCCGGTTCCAGTTTTACTTTCTTCAAGGTAAATTCACCGTCAATATAGGCGACCACTATATCCCCTTCCTGCGGGTCGATGGCTTTGTCAATGACCAACAGGTCTCCGTCATCAATCCCGCAGCCTTTCATTGAATCACCTACCGCACGTGCATAGAAGGTGGTAGCCGGATGCCGTATTAGTTCTTGGTTCAGGTCGATACTGTCCGACATGTAATCCTGGGCCGGGGATGGAAATCCGGCACGGATGCCTTGGTCTGCGAACAGTAGTTCCAGTTCACTGCTCAAATCTGCGGAATAAAGAATCAGTTTCATGCTTTGAAGCCCTTTCTTTGCATATCTTCCCTTGCTAGTTCAATTTCAGTCTGTGAGAGTTTGGGTAGTTTTACGGTATCGGGGCTTTCGCTCTGATATGCCTTCACTTCGTCTATCAACAGTTGCCAGTCGTACAGGAATTCTTCAGAACATCCGTTTTTCCGGTATATTTCCTTGGCAGCTTCCAATATCTCAGGCGCACAACGGTCATCCCCTTGGAATACGACAGCAGGGATGTCGCCATTGATACAGTCTCTTAACAATCGTAGCTGATCTTTCATCTTGAATCAGTTTTTGATGGTATCTAACTCGCTTATGCTCTTTATAAACTCTTTTGATGGCTTGAATGCAGGAATATTATGTGCCGGCACAAGGATGGTTGTGTTCTTTGAGATATTGCGGGCTGTTTTTGTCGCACGGCGTTTGATGATAAAGCTGCCGAATCCACGGAGATATACATCTTCTCCTTGTGCCAATGATTCTTTTAGTTCCGTCATCAGGCTTTCAATGATGGTCAAGACGGTTCGTTTGTCTATGCCGGTCTTGTTTGAAATTTCTTGTGTCAATTCTGCTTTGGTCATTGCATTTCATTTTTTGTTGGGATGCAAAGATAGTAATTTCTTCCATGTCTTATGTCCTGATCCTTGTTTACAGTCTTAATTCTGTTTCTGTTAGGTCATTATCTATTTGAAGTGAAAGAAGTCTGTCGGCTTTCCATGTATGTTCATTGCTAACTGTTTCTTACTCCATTCTGTTCCGCTCTTTTCCATTTTTCTCCTGCTCTCCTGTTTTGGGGAAGTCTATCCCCAATCCGTGGAAGCCTTTTTCAATCGGCAAATTTCTGATGTGAGGTGAAAATGAAAAATCCCGGTTTGCCTTTGCTGAGGAAAAAATAACGATGAAGGCTTAGCTTCCCAACATTTTTTCCTATCAGGATTTTTCGCATTTCCCCTTTTCCATCCGCTTGTTCTTGCCGTAGAAAAAGGCTCATAAACTCGGATGGGGCATAAATCGCTTCAAAAAAAAGTCGGCTGAGAGGAAAAGACCGGAACGGAAGATTTCAGAAAAAGGTCTTTAAATCTGGCTGAAGCATAAATCAAGTTTAATTTTTTAATTCTTTGCGTATGAAATGGATTGATAGAATGGTAGAAAAGGTGACAAGATGCAGCACACCGTTGAATACATCTTTCAAGATGGGTGTTCATGCGGTGGTCTGCCGAAGCGGTCTGCCTGATTATGTGTGTGTGAATGTTGACGGGATTGACTGGTTCAGTTTCGATTTTTGGCTGAAGGAGCTTGTGATTGAATCATCTTGCCAATGTCCTTACAATATCGTAGATGCGTTTGATATGCTGTATGATGATGTGCATGTGACCGTTAAAAATGAATAAGCGATGATACCGAAAGATTTTTCAGGGTTATACGACCGGCTGTCTTATACGCATGGGCGTGAGGATGTGTTCCGTGATTTTTTGGATGTTTCTCTTTTCATGTTGTCCGGTGGTACATATCGGGAAGATTACGATAGGCTTTCAATTTCTTATAAAGAAAATGAAATGGAGATTTTTATACAGATGCTGCACTCCGTTGCCATTCATTCGGAGGGTTTCAATGATGTGTTGGGGGATGTATTTATGGAGCATATCAGCCACGGGCATCACGGGCAGTTTTTCACTCCGATACATATTTCTGACCTTATGGCGGTTGCGTCTGGCTGTGAGGCGTTGCGGCGTGGTCAGTCGGAGTATGACCCGTGTTGCGGTTCCGGCAGGATGCTTTTGTCGGCAGTCAAGGCAAGCACGAAGTCTGACATTTCAAACAGACCTTTCTGTTATGGTTCGGACATTGATTTGAATTGTGTGAAGATGGCGGCGGTCAATTTGTTGATGAACACGATACCGGGTGAAGTCGCTTGGATGGATGCGCTGACATTGGAGCATTGGCGGAGTTATAAGGTTGAGCTTGTTTCTGTGTGTGGCGTATGGTTGCCGTTGTTGTCTGTATGCGGTGCTGGAGATACTTCTTTGATTACCCGTATTCAGAATACGCCTCAGGTGAAAACGGCAAAAGGCATGGGGCAGTTACAGTTGTCTTTTGATTTTTGATGGCGGTTCAGAGGCTGAATAGTAAAAGTTAGCCTCCGAATGTTTTTATGAGCCGATTCAATGAAATTCATTTTGTGATTTTGTTTTCTCTTGAATAATTCATATATTTGCATTACTATAATTATAGTTTCAGTTAATACGCATATAGCATTATAAATTACAATATATTTATATTTAATGTATGATAGGTTTTTATGAATATTCCGTTCCTGAGCTGGTCAGGCTCTTGGGTTCCCGTTTCAAGGATTATAGAATGAGGGCTGGTATGACGCAGAAAGAGGTGGCAGAACAGTCCGGTATAACGGTAACGACAATTCACAAGTTCGAGACCGGAATATCTACCAACATCTCATTAGGGACGTTTCTGTTGCTGCTTAAAACCATTGAGCGAATTGGGGCAATCGATGAATTGTTGCCGGAATTGCCGGAATCTCCCTACTTGTATGTCAAGGATAAGAAAGTACAACGTATTCGTCATAAAAAGGAAAGCAAATGAAGGAACCGTTAAAGATATTTTTGTGGGGGAAAGAAATAGGTCGCCTTGTATGGGACAGCCGAATGAATAACAGTTATTTCACTTATAACCCCGATTTCTTAAAGGAAGGGGTCGAAATAGCTCCATTGACAGCATCGGTCAAAGGTGTGAAAGGGCGTTTCCCTGTATATGGGGAAAGCGACAGGAAGTTCCAGAAACTGCCTCCGTTTCTAGCTGATTCTTTGCCTGATGATTGGGGAAACCAGTTGTTTGAACGATGGCGTATCGATAACAAGCTATCCAATGCGGATATTACACCTCTTGAAAAATTGTCTTTTATAGGGAAAAGGGGAATGGGGGCATTAGAGTTCGTTCCGGATGTTTCCCGTGCATCCGTGAAAGAGCGGATAGACATTCCTTCATTGGTGGAGCTTGCCAGAAGAATTTTTACGGAAAGGGAAAACGCACGCATTTTGCCGGAAGAATCATTGACCATGCAGTCCCTTATCGCAGTTGGCACATCGGCAGGCGGTAGGCAACCGAAAGCGATTCTGGCGGTTAACCGGGAAAATGGGGAAATCCGTTCCGGGCAGATAGCAGGTCTGAAAGGATATGATTATTGTATCTTGAAATTCGGAGACCCGCAGCGTTGTTCTGCTGAGTTGGAAATGGCATATTATGAAATGTGCCGTCATGCCGGTATTGACATGATGGAATCACGTCTGTTGGAAGTGGATGGAGAGAAACATTTTCTGACTAAACGCTTCGACCGTGAAGGTGAGGAAAAGTTACATACGCAGACGCTTGCCGCGCTTTGTCCCGGTACAGACAGTTATGAAAAACTTTTGGGTGTTTGCCGGAAAATGCGTTTGCCAGAGAAGGATGCAGAAGAGGTGTTCAGAAGGATGGTATTCAATATATTGGCAAACAATACGGATGACCACGACAAAAATTTCTCATTCGTAATGGATAAGCAAGGACGATGGAGGCTTTCTCCGGCTTATGATATGACGTTCATCTTCAATACTGGGGGGTATCAGCCACAGGAGGAAAGATGTTTTATGGTACGTGGCAAGTTGGTTGGCATCACCCGACAGGACGCACTTGATTTTGCCAAAGACAATGGCATCCGCCGTGCGGCATCCATTATGAATGATGTGGTGGAAGCAATCAAGTCTTTTAAGGATATTGCGGCTGGTTATGGAGTGAAGGAGGAATGGATCGGGCGCATAGATTCATGCCTGTCCCAACATCTTGCCGGATGGGGCTGCTTGCCCGATAAAGAAAATGTTGGCGGTGATTTTTCTCTGGTGGTGGATAACCATACAGTCCATGTGAGGATAGAACAGGCTTATAAAGGTAATTATCACTTGTTGGCTTCTGTTGATGGGCGTGAACTGAAGTATATTTTCCGGACAGGAACGGAAACGCACGGACAGATAGAAAGGAAAGGAATTGCCGGACTTTCTTCTGAAGACATCCTGCAAATGGTAAGAACGTATATTATGCCTAAATTGGAGAAGATGTAAGTTTTCGCCTTTTGTATGGCAACCGCAGGAAAAACGGTTGGTTGTGTTGTTATATTGTATGATAATTTTATTTGCTTATGAATACTGTTCAGAACCGATGTGGTATGCAGCCGAGGGAGCTGCTGAAACTGGCTGTCTCCGGATATTTTCAGGTGTTGAAAATATTAAAGGGAAGTGACGGACTTTATGTATTGAAGCGGATGTGCCAATACTCATATCCGGCGTGGGAGAAAGTTTCTTCTTCCGCAGACCGGAAGGACTTGCAGTTTGACATAGAACTTTTCTCAAATACGTCTATGGTGCTTGTGGCATCCGAAAAATTATCTCAGGCTGATTTTGATAATATGAAGAAAGCCGGGTTGCGTGTGTTGCGCAAAGCGGACGGAAAAGATTTACTGGTGAAGGAATATGTGCAGGAATCCCGTAGCTGGCGGATTCTTGAACGGTTCAAATCGGTCAACCAAAGAGAGTCATGGCTGGCTTCTGAACTTTATGGCCACATGACGGTGCTTGTAAATTGATGCGGTGGCTTTATGGCGTGTCAAAGCCCGAAAGCAGTTTTTCTGTGTGGGCTTTGATAGCTTTCATCTGTTCCTTGATTTCTTCCTTAGAATAGCGTTTGAATTGCTTGCGCTTGTAGATGGTAGCAAGTCGTTGTACTGTCATTATATCGTATTGGTCTGATTTGTTTTTGCCTTTTCCACTCAGATATACATGTGCACCATCTTCCGTAACGAGAATATCCTTCGTATCTTCCATAATTTGCAGCACGCGCATGATGATGTTCTCAAAAATCTGAGTACGTTCCAAGGGGTTTTCATCAATAGGATTGTCATACCGGATGTCGAAATTTTCTGTGATTTCGGTGATGACATCCTCAATATGTTTGGGCAGTCCTGTCCCTAAGACATGATAAACGGCTATTTGAAAATCTTGAAGGTTCGGAGTCACTGTCATAGTGTAAATGCTATTTGTCATATTGCTGTTTAGGTATTAATCGGTTTCATCGGTGCCAATATAGTGAATAGCGTTTTATTTTTGTGTTTGTATATGCGATTTTTAAGATATGTTCCGAATTTCAATGCGTATAATGGTTTGGAAAAGAAAAAAGGCTATCCCAAAGTTTATTTTGAGACAGCCTTTTTCCATACTGGCAGGGTATTACTCGGCCAATGTATAATACCCGATATTCTTGCGTCCTTTCTTTTCGGTCGCATAGACTAGTTTGTTTTCGCGTGAAAGCCATCCGATTGCTGCCCAGAACTCATCATCTGTCAGATGTGATTCCTTTTTCAGTCTGGCTACTTCCACTTTTTCATTGCTCTCATGCAGGATATTCCAGATAGTGCCTGCATTCTTTCCGATTAGATTACTTTCCATTGTTTCTATGTTTATATGGTTTATGTGAATAAAATGTGTTGTACGTTGATTCTCATAGGGAGAGGGCAGCGTTTATAGGCTTGCCCGGTTTCGTGACTTAAATACCTGAAATACGTTTCTGTCTTTCTCATAATGCAAAATGTTACCTGAAAACAACTGTTACTTGATAATAAACGAATGCATTGTAGGTGTGCCTCTGTAGCCCGGCGTAGCATGAGGATTTTATAAAGGGACGGATGTCATCCCCAATTGATAGTGGAATAAATACGGTGGGATTGTAATAAATGAAAGAACCCAGAGGGGTTCATAGCTGAATGCAAGTGCAAATATAGGGAATTATTTTTAATTGTGCAGGTTTTATGATGGTTTCTTTGTGGAGGTAGCCTTTTGTTTCTTTTGATTCCGAACTATGGGTGTGGCAGGTTTTACTTTCGGAAAAATTTATATGGGGCATATCGGCAAGCCGCCGGGCTATCCGTTGCAAGTCCTCGCTGTGGCTGTGGGCTTTACTCTGCTATCCCTTATGCGTCAAGAGGTATCTGTTGCCTATTCCTTTCCGCCCTTTTCCCCCTTTCTGCCTCCCCTTCTTGTATGAAGTCCTGTCCCGACCGGGAAGCCTTTTTTCTTCGGCAAAGGTATGATGAGGGGTGGAAATGAACAAATTCCGGCGATGCCTTTGCTTCGGGAAAAATAACGATGAAGGCTTGGCTTCCCAACATTTTTCCCTATCAAAATTTTTCGTATTCCCCCTTTCATTAGTCTGTATTTGCCGAAAAAAAGGCTCATGAACTCAGTCGGGGCAGAACCCGCTTTAAAAAAAAGGTCGGCAGAAGGAAAAGGACGGAAAGGAAAATTTGAAAAAAGGTCTTTGAATCTTGCCGAAGCATAATTCAGGAAGTTCAACCCTAAGAATCACAGGTTATGGCACAGAAAGGAAAATACCCAAGTTTGGAACGGCAATGGCGGAAGCTGATGTACGCCTTTTATGATTATTTGCCCATGCAGTATAAGAACGCAAGCGCACGGGATTGGCAGATAAGGCATCTCGTTTGGGACTTCAAAGACGGGAGAGCCTATGAAAGCGTGGCGGAAATCACGGCATCCGCACTGGTGAGGTTTTTCGGAAAGGAGACAAGGAATATCGTCTTTGCATGTGTGCCTGCTTCTTCGGCAGCGAAGAACGAAAAAAGATACAGGAAATTCGCGGAAAAGGTGTGCGGTCTGACAGGAGCCATCAACGCATACGACCATATCCGTATCGAGGGAAACCGCTTGGGGGTGCATGAGCGGTTTGACGAGAAAAGCATACGGAATGTGCAGGTAATTGACTTTGACAAGGAGTTTTTCAACGGAAAGAAAGTGCTGGTGTTTGACGACATTTTGACTAAAGGATTTTCGTATGCGAGGTTTGCGCTTCAATTGGAGAAATTCGGTGCTGAAATCTTGGGAGGTTTCTTCTTGGGTAAAACCATTTTTCATAGCAACTAACGGAATAGTAATCTTCAAATCGTAAATCATGAAAGGAAATTTTGAAATCAACGGTGAATATCGGGTTATGGAGAGCACGGAACTTGTGTATATCCTGACCAATAGCGAGCGGATGGCAGGTAAGGTAAGGGAAAAGGAAATGCGGACTGACGAGAGATTTGACCTCAATGCGGTGCTTGATTCCATGACCCCTGCACGCAGACAAGTGGCAATGGCGGCAATTGAGCTTTACAAGCGGTGTGCGCCGAAATCGCTCAACGGCTTTCAGATTCAATGCAGTAAGGATGCCTTTGAAATTATGCAGCCGATTGTCGGTGACATCGTGACGGAAGAGTGCTGGATAATTTTACTGAACCAATCGGCAAAAGTGATAGGAAAGAAACGTATCTCATGCGGTGGATATGTTTCTACACAAGTTGATGTCCGTATCGTGTTAAGGGAAGCGTTGTTGGCTAAGGCTACGGCAATGGTGCTTTGCCATAATCACCCAAGCGGAAACAGTAGACCGAGTACAGGGGATGACAAGCTGACCGAATGTATGCGCAAGGCAGGAGAAGCTTTGAACATCCGCTTGCTTGACCATATCATCGTGGCAAATGATACTTATTACAGCTATCAGGATGAGGGAAAACTTTTTTGAAAATGTAGGAACAGAGACCGTCACCGAAATAAGAAAAGGCTTGTTCGGTGATGTGTCCGTATGCCGTTACAGATTCATGTTGGGGAGTGTTGTCTATGAAACGGAGGCGGCTTCATTGGAAGAATGCCGGAAGCATTGCGCCGAATGGCTGAAAAAGCGTTCTGTGGCTTTCAGCGGTCATCGGAAGTTGCAGGGTAATCCCAATCGGGTATTGCCCTGTCTGTTGTCGGAAATCCGTGCGTGTTACGCTTCGGGATACCGCTTGTTTTATACAGGTGGGGCAGTCGGATTCGATACGCTGGCAGCCGAAGCCGTATTGTCGGAAAAACGGAACTTCCCGGACATGTTGCTGGTGGTTGCCGTGCCGTTCAACGGGCAGGATGCGCTTTTCAGCCAGTCAGCCAAGCAGCGGTACAAACGGATTCTGGAGGAAGCTGATGCTGTAATCATTCTTTCCGAAAGTTATTATCCTAAATGCTATCTTAGACGGAATGATTTTATGCTGTTGCATTCAAGTGTCCTGATTGCCTATTGGGATGGCATTTCATGTGGAGGGACTTCATACACTGTGAGAAAGGCATTGAATGGCAAACGGGTGGTTGTCCGTAACCTGTTCTGATGTCCTGAAAGGTTACGGGCGGTTGCCCTACTTTTTGGCACTCGCCCCAAAAAGTAGCAAAAAAGGCTTTCGATAAGTATTTTACTTAATGCAATAATCCCTCCCACCCCATTATCGGTAGGGCTGTATACAGCCGATTATGACCCGTTAATCCCCTTACATGTAAGGGAGAGTGGTAGCGTCCGCCGTGCCTTTGATTTCGGTAAGGCTTCGTAGGGCTGAAGGATTTCCCTGGTTGGTTAGGGAGCGGTTCTTCCTCTTCTTTTTCGGTGTGCTTTATAGTAGTCACCTGCATTATCTGGCAGTGCTTTCTTTTCGTTTCCAAACCGGTTGTGTGGCTTGTGTATCTCTACGGTAATCGGCGTGCCTTTCCTGATGTGTTTCAGGTGGTGCTTCATTGTTGCGCCAGACTTTTATTGTCAGTAATGGGATATTCCCCGTCCCTCTCTTTTTAATGATATGCTAAAACAGAACTCCGCTTGCCTTATCTGCCGAATCGCATCCTTGCCGAACCTGATACTGGATTTTCCTCCTTTCCCTGCTATTTCTGGAAGTCAAATCATTTTTCCTGGTGCAAATTTCGTATGACGCTAACCCTTTAGGGGTTAGGGACGATTCGCAAATACCGTTCTCCTATTTGACTGAAATCTTCCTTCCCTGTAGGTGAAGCGTATTTAAGCACAAATTATTTGCTGCCATCTTAACCAATAAATCCACTCAAAATCTTCCTTTTTTAAGGATAAAAAAGCGTATTTCAAATGGATTTCTTGGTGTACCCTAAAGCCGTCATCCGGTGTTTGCACTGTAAAAATAATTTATTAACTTCTAAAAATTACAGTTATGAAAAAGTTGGAAAATTCATTCGCAGTATCAGGTTTCATCGGTAAGGATGCAGAAATCATCAATTTTGAGAAGGCAAGCGTAGCCAGATTCGCTGTAGCTATCAGCAGACCGGAGAGAGACGGGAAATATGTTTCTTCATTCGTTAATGTGGAAGCATGGCGTAATAATGAAGCCATTGATACCTTTGAGGTGCTGAAGAAAGGCACGCTGATTACTGTAGAGGGATTCTTCAAACCCGAAGAATGGTTTGATCAGGAAACGAAGAGAAAGCGGAACCGCATCGTTTTTGCAGGTGTCAAGTTCTATCCTACTCCTGAAAAAGAGGAGGAAGAAGTACCCGCTCCCAAAAAACGGGCATCCAGAAGGAAGAAATAATCCTTCAGCCTTACGAAGCGGCTTCAAGCCGCTTTTCTTTTTGCACGGCGGACGAAAACGGTTTGCGTGTCCGCATCGATGTCCCACCCACCCTGTAGCGGAATGGCTGTCCCGTGTAAATGACATGTACAGTTCCGCTCACTGGCTCACGGAACTGTATATGCCATCCGGGAGGAACAGACGGAAAGACGGTGTCCGGATGTTCCTCTTCAGAGCTAAGGCTATAGCCTTAACAACTTCCGATGCCCTTTCCGTACACGGCCATTCCTGATGTCTGTTCCGGCAGCCCGTTGTCTGACCCCTTGAAAGCTGTCTGTCAGCTTTCCATATAATTAGTGTTGGTATGGGTTTCTTTCCCGGCATCTGATTCCGTTTCAATCATTTCATTTCCCATTCCGTCCCGTCCTTTTCCTTGTCTCTCTTGCACTCCCGTTTTGGGCAGTCCACCCCATCCGTGAAAGCCTTTTCCCATCGGCAAATTTCTGATGTGAGGGGAGAATGAAAAATTCCGTCAGAGTCTTTGCTTCAGGAAAAATAACGATGAAGCCCTTGCCTTCCCAACATTTTTCCCTTTCAAAATTTTTCGTATTTCCCCTTTTCCATCCGTTTGTTTTGCCGTAGGAAAAGGCTCATAAACTCGGATGGGGCATGAATCGCTTCAAAAAAAAGTCGGCTGAGAGGAAAAGGACGGGACGGAAGTTTTTCAGAAAAAGGTCTTTAAATCTGGCTGAAGCATAAATCAAGTTTAATTTTTTAATTCTTTGCGTATGATACAGATAACAGATTCGATGCTGGGTGCATTTGCTTCCGCTTCTTTGTATTCCAAAGAGGGAAAGGGGTTTGAGGCTACTGTAATTGCCAAGTTTTTCATGCCGTTCACTTCTGCCGTGTGGCTTGTTACCGAAGCGGAGAGACAAGAGGATGGGGATTGGATTTTCTTTGGGTATTGCCATATCCTTGAATGGGAATGGGGGTATTTCACCCTTTCTGAGATTGCGGAACTGGAATTGCACGGGATTACGGCTGAGGTGGATTGTGAATTGCCGGAGGGTCAGACGGTCGGGGATTGTCTGAAGTCCATTTTTGCAGGAGAAAAATTTTTAGCGTGTTAAATTTTTAAATGTGGTGTTATGGCTAATTGGTGTTCAACGGATTATTTGTTTGTAGGTGATACAGAGGATGCACGCAGGTTATTGGCTGATTTGGAACAGGCTGTGAGCGTCGATAGTTGGTTAGCTTATGTGAGGAAATCCTTGTTGCCTGAATCATGCGGTACGGATATTCCGTGTAGAGGTGAGGTGTCTTATCTTGGTGATGAACTGCATGAGTTCAGTAATGGGCTTGTGGGAGTCCGGATTTCAACAGAAACCGCTTGGTGCGCTTGTGAGGAACTGATGCAAAAGATTGCTGACAGATACGCGCTGCATCCGTATTATTATACAGAAGAGCCGGGTATGGGCATTTTCCAGACGAACGATGCGGAAGGTGTATTTTTCTCTGCCAGATACATGGTGGATAGTGAGAGCAAAGGATGTGAGTACTTTGAGGATTTTGAAGATGTGGCTTCTGTAATCAGGAAGATGACAGGCATTGAGGTAAGTCAATTTGAAGATGTGGAACCGATGCTTGCCGAATGGAACGAACATTCGTTCTTGTTGGTGCATGAAATAGAGATTGTGTAACTGATAATTCAAGGGTAGGGTATTCCCTACCCTGCTAAGAACTGTTATCTTATGATTTACGAAACGAATTGTACGCTGCTGACCATCCAGGAATGGCGATGCCTTATGCGCCGTTCAAGACGCTGCTCTTACAGGCTCCTTGTCAATCGCATCAAAAAGGAGCTTCCTCATGTCTATGAGTCTTTGGCATTGCAGTTTCCCAACCCTTATGCCGACCGGTGCAGACAGACGGACACCCACTATATCTTGGTACATTCGGCGATAGAGTATTTTTTCCGAAAGTGATGAATCATTAATTCAAGTTTCGCAAGTTTAACTTGCGAAACTTGAATAAGTTATCCATCAGTCAGGAACATTTCAGCGGACTGAGCATGTACGTGCCTTTAAGCAGGTGGAAAGGAAACTGCGAATACAGTTACTATTTCAATAATTTGGAATGGTCAGGGATTTATGAATGACGGAACTGGACATGATAATCAAAGCGGCATGTTCTGGATGACACACGAAAGGATGGCGGACACATATCCGGCCTCACACAGTTTCAGACGTACTTCCTTTGTCATCACGCACACTTTTTTCCTGACGGTGGCTTCCGTAAATCCGTACATGTCAGCCATCTCTTTGGCTGTATATCCATTCTTCATACTGACGAAGACCTTTTTGTCCAGTTCACCTAACCTTTCAAGCACTTCATCGGTAATCGTATGGATGGCTTCCACATCCAGTTTGGAGAATACCGTCGGGTTATTATCCGCGATGTTCACCACCATGCGCCATATTTCCTCGTCGTCCAACGACACAATGTTATGGCAACTCTCCACCATCCGGTAGAAATCCAATATGCGTTTGGCTATGACGGCATAAAGCAAACCTTTTATTGTATGCCGTTTTTCGTCATGGTTCCCGATGATTTTCCCCGCATTGTCCCATACGTACATCCACAGGTTTTGTGACAGTTCGGATGCGGCCTCCTTACTGCCCGTCCGCGAATAGAATAGCCCGAAAGCCCACTTCGCATACTTGCCGTAAAGACGTGTGAATGCTGCCGTATCCATGTTTTCCGCAATGGCAGAAAGCAGTTGGAAATCATCTTCTTCCTTATCTTGTCCTAAAGCCGAAACATCCATAATATTTATATTTTTGGACGATGCAAAATTAGCCATACAGTGTGACACTCGTGTTACGTGCCAGTAACATTTATAATAAAAGGTAAAATTCATAGGGAAAGACCTAAAAAGTATCGCATTAAGCCTTTTCAACGCAAAATCGGGTAACACTCGCCCCGTCCGCTACGAATTACATATAGGAAGCAATCCTTTAATGATATAAGAAGTTGATATTTCATTAAACGACCCTTTTACAATTATGCGTTACAACAAAGAAAAAGCACTGGTCCGGGGCAAGAAAAAAGACAAGGCATTTGTCCGCATCTTCGGCGGAATATTTGTGCTGGTGGGCATCATCCTGTTTACCGTCTGTATCTTCATCTATACCAGCGGTCACACATTCAAAGCAGAAGCTACACCTGTGCAGGCAGTTATCCTGGCCATGCGTGGGGCAAATCACGAATCGCTGGGCACACCGGTGGTGGAATACACAGTCGGCGGAAAGACCTATACTTCCACGCTCAATCTGTCTTCATCGTCCATGCATCCGGGCAAGCAGATTACAGTCTATTACCGCAATGGCAATCCCCAAGAGGTGCGTTATCTGGATGATAACAATTGGATAATCGGCCTATTGATGGCCATGGCGTTCGTGTTTGCCGGTATGGGACTGGCTTTTATTCTGGTAAGGCGGAAACACCGGCAGAAAATAGCCCGCCTGCTTGCTACCGGCGATACAGTGGAGGCGGAGATAACAGGCATCCGTGAAGATGACAACCAAAGCATGAACGGACGGCATCCCATCATCGTGAGTTGCCGTTATGTGGCATCCGACGGGCGTATATACCTGTTTCACAGCGGTTCTTTCTGGTATGAGAGTTACGAGATAGATCCCCAAAGGAAGGTGCGTGTCTATGTTGACCGCAATAATCCTTCCAATTATTATGTGGATGTTGACAGTGTGGTGGGATGAGAACGGGAAGACGTGTTTAAGGCAAATTATCCTTGGCAACCAGCATCAGTTCGCCCGCTTTCTTCATCAGCGTTTCTTCGGATACATCCGCTCCTTCCATAAAGATAACCAAGAGATGGTCGCCCACCAAAGCAAAAACGTTCAGCACACGCCGTCCTCCTGCCTCTGCGCAGGCTAAGGTGTAGTAGGTAATCCATCTCTTGTCTTTCAGCGTCAGCTCCAGGTAGTCCTGCGTTTCATAGATGTCAGGGTGCTCCCGGAACAGGTGGTCCTTGTAACGCATCAGCCTGCCCAGCAACGAAGCCATGGCAAAGGGCGTGGCCTGGTTGAGGGGTGTGCTGCGTGCTGATGTCAGTCTGAATCCTTGTATTCCGACGGAGGCATACAACACTCCGAAACGTTCCACGCCGCCGGCTATCCGTGTCACTGCATCCGTAGCAAGGGTGTCTCTGTCGGACACTGCTTCTATAGTTGCGTAGTAGAACATTGTTGTCTTGTCTACCCTCAAGGTATCCGGATTCACGCCCGACGCTTTCAGGCGGATTTCAGCGGCAGCTGTCGCGCAGGCACCTCCCAAGGTGAGCAGCGGCCAATATCCTCCGCCCTCTATCTGCATCGTGTCTTTCAATACCGGGGAAAGGATGCAAAGGCCCGTGCGTGGCGCAAACCCTTTCAACAGCTTTTGCAGCTTTGGTTTCAGGTCGGCGTTCATGTCGTAGATGAACTCATCCAGCCTGTCGCGATAGCTTTCTGGAATCATCAGCATGCTGGTCGTCCTTGTGTGTGTCAATCCCTGTGTGCCCCACACCACAAACATGGGACGTTTGCATTTGTCGGTAAAGCGCCAGGAAGACGTCCAGTCTTCATATCCGTCCTCGTCGGTATAACTCCATCTGTTATTTCCGGGGAGGTATTCGTGCAATTCCGTGGCATAAGCATTGTAGTAGCTGAAACCGGGCGGGAGGTTCAGATCGGAAACCAGCACGTAAGCCTCAAACCTGTTGTATATTATGTAGCCGAATGCTGTTACTAAGACCATGACAAAAGCAACGATAGCCGATGGAAGCCACCTCCATTTGCGACGGCTACGGAACACCCGTTGCCCCCTCTCCTGGTGTCTGAGTATCGCTTCGCCAATGTTTCCCACGTTTGTGCCCTGCCTCTTTAGTTTTTCCAAGCTGTTGACAAACGTCTTGTCCTCCTCATAGAATTGGCGGACAAGGAGGTGCGTATATAAGTAGAACTTGTACGGATGGTCGCGGTCCACGAAAACGGGCACGCGGCTTCCCACCTCAATCAGTCCCAACAGCCCCGCCTGCGAGCCGTTGAGCTGTTCCTTAACCTTCCATTTCCGACCGCCGGGCAGGGTGAATTCATAGACTGCCACGAAAGCCTCTCCGCCTTCCTCGACATCTATCTCTTTCTGGATGGCCGTGACGACGGCTTCGGCCTGGATGCCATGCCCTATCAGCTTCCGCTTCTCCCTCAGGATGCCCAGCAGGGAATAGGCGATGTAGCCTGTCACCACCAGACAGATTATACCCGCCCAGCAACTCCCGATGCCTTGGAAGCCATGCAGGAAAAGATTTACTATTCCCGACCCGCTGAACACTCCGGCAAGCAGCAATCCACCCGCTATGGCAACCAGCCACCAGCACAATTCCCGCTTTAAGATTCGCCGGTACGCCTCTTTCCGTATGTCTGTATCGTTCCTCATACCGCTATCAGTTATTTGGGGAGCGAATGTAACGAATGGATGTTTCGTTTCGGTTACGAATCTGTGTAATTGTTTGAAGCCCTCAAAAGCGGACGGCCGGGAATAAAATTTTCCCGTTTAATGTTTATTAACGCAAAATCGGGTAACACTCGCCCCGTCCGCTACGAATTACATATAGGAAGCAATCCTTTAATGATATAAGAAGTTGATATTTCATTAAACGACCCTTTTACAATTATGCGTTACAACAAAGAAAAAGCACTGGTCCGGGGCAAGAAAAAAGACAAGGCATTTGTCCGCATCTTCGGCGGAATATTTGTGCTGGTGGGCATCATCCTGTTTACCGTCTGTATCTTCATCTATACCAGCGGTCACACATTCAAAGCAGAAGCTACACCTGTGCAGGCAGTTATCCTGGCCATGCGTGGGGCAAATCACGAATCGCTGGGCACACCGGTGGTGGAATACACAGTCGGCGGAAAGACCTATACTTCCACGCTCAATCTGTCTTCATCGTCCATGCATCCGGGCAAGCAGATTACAGTCTATTACCGCAATGGCAATCCCCAAGAGGTGCGTTATCTGGATGATAACAATTGGATAATCGGCCTATTGATGGCCATGGCGTTCGTGTTTGCCGGTATGGGACTGGCTTTTATTCTGGTAAGGCGGAAACACCGGCAGAAAATAGCCCGCCTGCTTGCTACCGGCGATACAGTGGAGGCGGAGATAACAGGCATCCGTGAAGATGACAACCAAAGCATGAACGGACGGCATCCCATCATCGTGAGTTGCCGTTATGTGGCATCCGACGGGCGTATATACCTGTTTCACAGCGGTTCTTTCTGGTATGAGAGTTACGAGATAGATCCCCAAAGGAAGGTGCGTGTCTATGTTGACCGCAATAATCCTTCCAATTATTATGTGGATGTTGACAGTGTGGTGGGATGAGAACGGGAAGACGTGTTTAAGGCAAATTATCCTTGGCAACCAGCATCAGTTCGCCCGCTTTCTTCATCAGCGTTTCTTCGGATACATCCGCTCCTTCCATAAAGATAACCAAGAGATGGTCGCCCACCAAAGCAAAAACGTTCAGCACACGCCGTCCTCCTACCTCTGCGCAGGCTAAGGTGTAATCGGTAGTAGGCCAACCTTTGTTCTCCAAACTCTGCTCCAGATAGTCCTGCGTTTCATAGATGTCAGGGTGCTCCCGGAACAGGTGGTCTTTGTAACGCATCAGCCTGCCCAGCAACGAAGCCATGTCAAGGGGCGTGGCCTGGTTGAGGGGCGTGTTGCGTGCCGATGCAAGCTTGAAGCCATGTATCCCGACGGAGGCATACAACTCTCCGAAACACCCTATGCCGCCGGCTATCCGTGCCATCGCATCCGTGGCGAGGGTGTCTTCATCGGACACCGCCTCTATGGCTTTGTAAAAGAACATCGTCTTGTTCACCCTCAAGGTATCCGGATTCATGCCCGACGCTTTCAGGCGGATTTCAGCGGCAGCTGTCGCGCAGGCACCTCTCAAGGTGAGCAGCGGCCAATATCCTCCGCCTTCTATCTGCATCGTGTCTTTCAATACCGGGGAAAGGATGCAAAGACCCGTGCGTGGCGCAAACCCTTTTCCAGCTCATTTGTATTAATGTGATTCCTCTGTTATGTTATATACGATTTTCAGGTCATCATTCCAGTCCTTGTGTTCCGGTAGTTCCGCACTATCTAACATCGCCACCTCTGCTGCCAGTTCCGCTGTGCTCATGTTTTCCGTGTCGATGTCTTTCCCATAGAAGTAACGCTGCATCCATAGGGTGTATTTATACCCTTGTTTGTCGTTGTCGAATATCGTGCGCATTGACTTCACCTCATTCTTGTCAAGGATAATGCGGAGCAGGCGCATCTGCCCTTCGGTCAGTGTGCCTTCGGTAGATACATATACGAGATTTAACGGGGTGTTTTCGTGTTTCAGTTGATAATGCGAAATGCAGTCAATGATGGATTCACCAACATACAGGATGTCGATTGGACGGCTTTTGTCGTGTGCGCTTGTCGCAAGGCAGTCGAACTTGCCGCCGATGATGCCCTTGAAAGTCTCGTTTCGTTGAGAGATGGCTTCCACCCCTTTTTCGCTGTACATCTTTACACAGACGTTTCGGTAGACACTTCCTTTGTTCCGCACTTCCCGGATGAAGAAGGTGTTCTGAAACACTTTGCTCTCAATGCTTTCTTTTCTGATGCCCCTTTTCTGAAGGTAGTTACCGTTGTAGGGTTTCAGTTGGTTCAGGTAAAATTGCAGTTCATTCTGGTTCAGTGAAGTGTTTCCTACCTCATACCTGCTTTGTTCGGGCGTGACAATCTGGTTGGTGTTGATGTATTTCTGTAGTATCTCCCCCACCTCTCGCAATGTTGGCATTTTTCCGGTAGTTTCAAACAGATGTTCCTGCATGAAGTCGAGGATGCTTCTGCCACGTATGCTGTCGCTGTGTACATCCCAATAGGTGTACTGGTTCTGCGCATTGCGTTTGATGACAATCGTGTGTGTGCCGTTACTCATCTTCGGGCAGGCATTTGACGAACCACTGACGAATTTCCATCCTAACTGTAACAGGAAATCCGGTAAGGAGATGGCGGTTTTTATCTGGTTGAAATCTACTTTCATTTTGTAAGTATTATCTGGTTAGAAACTCTTTAGAATGTCTTTTGGAAGGAAGTAGCTGGCGGATTCGCTGTGTGCAGGTGCATGTTTCAGGAATAGGAAAAAGTGCACTTCCTGTGTGTCCTTGATGAACGGGAGGTACCGGGCTTTTCCTGCTAAGTCGTGGAGCAGCCTTTGGGCATCTTCCCCACCCGTCCATTTGCACTCTCCGATAAGGATGTGCTTTTTGTCGAAGGACTCAGCCACGACATCCAATTCAATCATTATCCCTTCTTTGTTCTCTTCCGGGAATATTTTCCCCCACCATCTGGAAGCCATGTCGTAGGCTATCCCGTCAATCTCATTGCCACTTACGAACTGGCGGCAAAGATGTTCCCAACATTCGCCGACATATTGGTTGAATTGGGATTCAACGAGATTCATGACCCTATCAATACGCCCCAGTTCAAGGATGGAGCGGTGAGGTGCAACAAACCGGTAATAGAATTGCAGCATATTGTCATTGATGCGGTAGATGCCTTTCTTGCTTTTTTTCTCGCTCTCACCGAAAGGCACTTCTCGCCTGACATATCCCAATTCACGGAGCTTGCTAAGCGGTTCGGAAATTTGGGTGGCTTCTTTTCCGGCACGTGCCGCAATCTCGGTGATCCTGTTCGCACCGTTACCGATGATAGAAAGGATGGTGGAGGTCTGTACCGTGTCGCGCAGGTCATCCCGTAGAAGCCTTTGGGGTTCTTCTGCCAAAATTCCCTTGGTGTCTAAAATCAATCTTCTTATGGCAGTGCCCTGATCCGGGTAATCGGCTCTCAGTTCCCAATATCTGGGAATCCCGCCCCAAACGGCGTATTCTTCCACAGCGGTTGTTTCATCCACACCCAATGCCTGACAGATGTACGGGACGGGTATAGGAGCCAGTTTGATAATCTCATTAGCCAGTCCGTATAGCGGTTCTTTCCTATCCAATACGTAGCCTTGCATCAGTTGTTGCGAAGAACCGCAGATAATCAGGTCGAATCTGAGTGTTCTTCCATTCAGCAGCTTTTGGATGACAGATGGAAGTGCGGCACAGCTTTTGACCATATAAGGAAACTCATCCAGACAGACTACGATACGTTTGCTTATACGTTCGTTTAGTTCCAACAGCAGCGTTTCCCAATCCGGGTAAACCATCTTGTCAAAACGGGGAATGATGTCGGATATGGACTTGGCAAACAGCATACGCTGGTTGGCTTCATTGGTCTGGTCACTGAGAAAATACACGTCATTGCCCGTCAGGATTTCCTTAATGAGCGTAGACTTCCCGATACGCCTTCTCCCATAAATGACAATGAACTGCGGATGCTGCCGTTGCAATGCCTCTTTTATCCGTTCCAACGAATCCTGCCTGTCTATGAATCTGTCGAATTTCATTTGTTTCTTCTAATTATTATAAATGAGAAAAATTATCTTTCACAAAGATAATAAATATCTTTTAGGTAGAAAAGCATTGCGTATGTTTTTTAGAGATATGGAAAGATTTCTCAAGCTGTATCAATTCATGCAGTAGGCGTTGCGCCTCTGTCCGATATGGATAGTTATCGGACAGAGGCATGGCTATTTATTTTACAGTGCTGTACACCAAATCAATGGTTGTGTCTGTACCCGGAACAGCAGTCAGCTGTTTGGATTGACTGAATACCGTCTCTCCGTCTTTATACACGTTCATGGTAAGCGTCGCATCTTCTTTTGAATACAGGATGCCTTGTGCTGTGATTTTGCAGACCTTTCCGTCTGTGACGTAAGACGTCCGGCTGGTGAAACTCTCATTGACTTGCTCCGTCCGTTCTCCGGTCTGCTCGTTCCTGAACGCTACTCCGTCAAGGTTATACAGATGCAGGTTCCCTTTAGGGCTGTTTCCGTTGACTTCCACGACTACCCGGTATATGCTTCCGCTGTCTGTTACGGATGGATCGTTTTCGCTGTTGCACGAGGTCATGATGCACAAGGTTGTGCATAAAATCGCTAAGAATGCTTGATAATGCTTTTTCATATTTCAAAAATTTAAATGGTTCGTTTGTATTTTCATTATTGTTTCCGTTGGTTGGTTGTGTTTGCGGTTTGGTTCTTCAACCGGTCTGCCACGTTGTTAAGGATGGCATTCACATCGCTGATGATTCTGATGTAGTTCTGCTGTACGATTTCTTCCAGTATCTCCAGTTCCAGTTTCTCCTTTCCCTTTCCAAGCTTGACGGGGAAAGAGAAACGGGGTATTTCTTGTTCCTCAAACCGGCACATCTGGAATTGGGTGCTGAAATAGGGCGGTTTTCCTCCGGCAATTTTACCTGTGAAATGCCCGGCAGACTGCCCTGCCACTTCACGGGCTTTCAACACCTTTTCTTTTTGCAGGCTTTCGGTCATGCTGTCACTTCCGCTTTCCTGATGAGAATAAGACTGTTGGGCTTCCTTCTGTTCTCCTAAAAGGCTTTCAATGTCTTTGGCGGTCTTCTCGTTTCCCGTCATGCCGTAAGCCTGTGTTCCGCAGGAGGCTTTTAGGATATTTGCGCTTTTGTCTCCGTAATCACGGATCGCTTGATTGAAATCCTGTACGGCAAGGATGGTCGATACGTTGTGCTTTCGGGCTGTACCAATAAAGGTGTCTATCCCTTGCAGGAGGATAGTGGGGAATTCGTCTACCATGAACACGCTGGTTGCCTTTCCCGGATTGTTCATCTGCGACATAAGCACGCTTCCGATACAGGAGATTGCCGGAGATACGGCTTCCTTGATGGTTGGAGCATTGCCAACACAGAGCAGTGTAGGATGTTCTTTGTTGGTAATGTCCAATGAGAACTCTTCTTCGGGCAAGGGAGACAACACCCAGAAAATGTACTTGTTGTTCAGCAGGACAAGCGGGGTCTGTGCGGATGAAACGGCACCGGCAGTCTGTTGTTGAGCCCCTAGCTTCCATGCGGTCAGCATGGATGACATATTCAGAGCGATTTCCGGGTCTTCTGAAAGCCAGTGAAACACAAGGTCGCTGTCGGACAAGGCGAAAGCAATGACATGAGGAAGCGTGCAGATGCCTTGCTCACGTTCCTTGAAGCACTTGTAAGCGATTGAATAGACATAATTGATAGCGTTGTTAGCCCAAAAGTCGGTCTTTTCCTTCCAACTGGCTTCGAGGTTCTTCATCAATGTCGTGATGATGTTCCGGATAAACAGGGATTCGTTGCCTTTGTACATGTAGCGTGGCGAAAGAACATTCACCCGGACTGTACGGGACATATCCACGAAGTTGATGTAGGCGAAGCCGGGTACTTCCCTGCCTTGTTTCTTGAAGTGCTCGATGCTCCCGTAGGCTATGCGTGAGAGAATGGGCGAGTTGGCTTTGGTAGGGTCTCCTTCCCAGTCATAGATGAATCCGGCATAATTGCGTTCAGCACACTGGTAAATCATGCCTTTTATCCAACTTTCAGACTTCCCAGACCCCGGACCGCCATCGATATAGATGTTCTGTTGGGGTTTGTGGATGGTCAGCGGACCATTCGCTGTCTCAAACCGGAAGTAGAACGGTGATTCCTCATTGCTCAGACCGAAGATGCTTTCCTCAGATTTGACGTGCTTGCGGATGAAGTATGGAAGGGTTTTGATGACCAACAAGGTATAGGCGGCAAACAGGCATGGGAAAACGAACAGGTTGTACCAATGGGAAAGACGGCTGAATCCGATGACCAACATCGAAGCGGTCAGCAGCGTCATGCTGGCATAAAACCATTTCCGGCTTTCGTCTTTTGGCATACCGACCGGAAAGAGAAAGGCAAGCCCGCCGATGAGGATGACGTACAGGAACCGGAACATCATGCCTTTCTCCATCAGCTTTTCCCACAGTGACGGATTGCCGTGCGGCATATACAGACCGTTCACTATCGCCCATTGGAAAAGTACGGCGATGCCTATCAGGGTGGAGAGCAGAATCAGGATAAATGACAGGTCTTTCTTTTCTCTTTCCATCGTCTGCTTGTTAAGATTGGGATACCGTTGATTCTTCTTTCTTATCCGCTTTGCCCAAGAGCTCGATGCGCGAGACATTCAGGCTGACGGAAGGGACATGACTGCCGTCCTCTTTATGGAACACATCGGCGTATACATCTCCGCATACATAGACTTGCGTGCCTTTCTTCAGGTATTCCATTACTTTGCTTTCAAAGTTCACGAAGCAGCATACCCATAAGGTCTGTTCTTCACTGTCCGCGTTTCTGAATTTGTGTGATACGTGGAAATTGAATCCTTTCCCGTTCTTGTTGGTGCGTGCATCCGCACCGACATAACCGATGATTTCTCCTGTAAACATAATGATTGTTTTTTAAGTTGTTTATAATCTATAATCCGAGTTGTGGCTCATAACCTTTATGGACGGTTGCCGCTCCAATCGTTGGAGGAACGGCAATTTCATAGATGCTGGCAAGCAATTCGCTGCCGGTTTCCGTAATGCCGTTCGTCTTTGCCCTTTCGATGTTTTTTTCCGAAGGAATGAAACCGTCTTTCTTCATATCTTCAAGCTCCTTTCCGTCATGTTTGAGTACGGCTGTCAGAAAGCGTTCCTCTGGGCTTAGGTAGGGGTGCATGGATTGGCTTACTTCCTGAATCATGCCGCTGGCTTTGCCTACGTCAGACAAAAGGGAATAGATGAATTTCGGATCTTCCTTCAGTGCTGCAAGCCAGTTCTTTAGATACATGGCGTTCTCTTCGCGGATATGGGTGGATATGCCCATCGCCTGACCGGTGGTTGCCGCAGTGAGTTCGGCTACCAGTTCTTCCCTTGCATATTTTTCGTCACCGAAAATCCTGCCTTTTTCACGGTTCAAGTATGCAGGTTCCCCGGTGGAATGTGCCATTTCGTGCAGCAGGGTCGAATAGAAATTCTCGCCGCTGTTGAACTGACCTTTTTTCGGTATGACGATGTACCCGTTTTCTCCCCGGACATGATAGGCTTTGTCACCTACCTGTTGTTGAATTGGACAAATCCATTTCTGTTCGCGCATCAGAGCGTCCAACAGAGGCATGGTAAACATTCCCTGTTCATCCTTTAAGGCCGGTGCCTGAAACTTCTCTTTCAGGGATTCCCATTTCTCCGGGTGTATTTCTTGCAGGTTGGTCTGATGCACGTTGAATACGTTGTAAGTTTTCATGAAAGGGGTAACTTTGTACCGTTCTTGCTCTTCCTTGCTCAGTGCCCTGTATTGGTCAAGCGTGATTTTCCGCCCTTCCTTGTCTTTAATGGAGAAGTTCCAATAGATGACCGGAAATGATTTTTCTCCTTTCAGGACATTCACTCCGCTCTCCTTCGCTTGCATGAAGGTCATATATACCGGAAGGGAATAATTCATTTTTTCCGAAAGTAGAAACAGCATGAAGGAATTTACACCATTGTATGCACGCCCTTCTATGTTCTGTGGCAATCCTCCGCCTTGGGTGGATAGCCAAGGCTTGTGCCAGTTGTCCTCGACTTGGTGGATTTTCTCTACCATTAAGTCTGCGAACAGTTTCAATGCTTTGTCACCAGCTGTCTCCATGTCCGTATAATTTATCGTTTTCATACTGGAGCAGCCATTTTCTGGCTGTCTCGTCATTTATCTCCTGAAGGCTTTCTTTCATTGCCTCCTTGTAGGCTTGCGCAAGTTCTTCTTGCGCCAGCAGGAACTCTAAATCGCTGATTTCTCCTGCCTGATTTTTCTGTACCAGTTCTTCGTAATCCATTGTATTGCTTTTTTAAAGGTCATTGAATGCACGGTTGATGGTGCTGGCTATGGGGCGTACCATGTCTTTGGCATTTTCCGGTTTTGCACTGTTGGCAAGTCGCACGTCTCCCATGTTCTTTTCTTGGGCTTTTAGCCCGAATATTTTCTGTATGGCGATGAGGGTGTTGGACTGTACGCCGGATTCACGCATGTGGGTGAGATCGTCATTGCGCAGCCGGTAACCGCCGGATTGTATTTCCTGTATCGTCACGAAATCGTTTTTCAATGCGGCTTCATAAAGCTTTTGGGCTATGCTTTCCTCTTCGTTTTTCATTTCGGTAGCAATGCCGAATACCTGATAGACGGACGCGGTCTGACGTTCATCCAGTCCTTTTTCCTTGGCGATTCCACGGATGTATTCTTCGCTGGGGCGGTAGCCTTCTTCTTTCAGGCTTTGTAGCTTCTCGAAGTCTTTTTTTCCGATGGCTTCCCTTAATTCGGCTTCCATGTCACGTGTCGGGCGTTCTTCATTAGGGATATCCCGTTGGGTGGATGAGCCTAGTTTGGGTGTCATTTCTTTTATCAGTTCCTGTGCTTTTGACGGTGTAAGGCTCTGTATGTTGGTGAACTGGATGCCTTTTTTGTCATCGGTCAGCCGGACATCTGCAATGAAATACCCTTCTTTGCTGTGCATCAGTATGTTTTCAAGCGTATGTCCGTTGGCAAGCAGGTATTTGTCCGCTTTGGTCAGTTTATATCCTTGATATTCGGATGTTTGTCCGATGGCTTCAGGAATCCGTATCTCTTGATTGGAACGGACGATGACGGAATTCAGGTCTTTATCCACTTGCAGCATCAGGTCTTTTTTCTTGACCGTAAGGGGGACAATCTCTCCTGCAAGCAGAAGCTCCTTGTCTTTCTTGCTGAGCTTTTTCCCCAATATCTTATCGGGAATGGTCAGCGTCTCTTTACGGTAGAACACGGATATGCCGTTTTCACTGAACCGCAGCTTGCCCTGTTTGCCGTTAATCTCCATCATATCTGACAGGATGCCTTTCTCCAGTCTCGTTCCTTTACCGTCAAGAATGTTCCCGTTTTTATGGGCGTACTCGTATAAGGATTGACCGGTATAGCATACCTTGTGACGGTGGTCGATAACGGTGAATCCGTCCTTGTCCTGCCCTTTCAGGTTTTCCCACCGGATGATGCTGATATCCTTCTGCTCCAGTTCAGCAGCGTATGCGGGGTCGTTGGCACGGTCTTTATTGAAAATTCCGGCGACACGTTCCTTAGACTGTTCACGTATGCTTCCGTCGGTCTTGCTTCCGGCTAACGCCCGTATCTGGTCGATGTGCAGGACGGTTTCTTCCCCGTCTTTGCGGAAACGGAAATAACTATCTTTATATTCAGTCTGGTAGCCGAGCGAACGGGCAATACCGTTGAATTGTCCTACGTTGTCAAACTGATAGGAATCCAGTGCTTCTTTTAGGGTCATGGGCGTTCTTTATATAAGGGTTCTGCTGACAGGATATATTCATTGAATACAGCGAGTTTCATGTGGCGTCCGCCGTTTCTCTCATACATCTCGATTTCAAATACTTTGTCATCCGGGATGGTGAATTTCTGGAATCCGAGTATCAGGCGGTTCCGGCTCTTCCCCTTGATTTTGGTCTCAAAGTCCTTCAGGTAAACGGGGTCTATGGCCGTTTCCTGCTGGATGGCGTTCTTGCTTTTCTTCAGGTCACGTTGGAAGCATTTCACAAACTCGATGTCGTAATCAATGTGGGAATTGTTTCTTACGTCAAAGACAAAGAACATGAAATCATTGTGTACATAGAGATTGGCCATTGAAAGCTCAAACTTGTTCTTGATGACACCCAGACTGAAAATGTTCCGTTCTTTTGTCCTTAGCTCACGGATGCACTTCTCCATTTCTTGGCTATTTACGTCTACATGAGCCGTATATTGGCGCGCGTTGTCGAAGTTATAGGTGTAGGATGCCGTTTCGTTTCTCCGGATTGTGATATGGTAGGTGTTCATATCCTTGTCGATGACAAACAGGTTGGAATACGCTACGGCATCGGGTGCTGTAATTACTTTCAACTGGTTGTTGTAGGTGGAAAGGCTGAATGACATTTCGTTGCCTGGGGTACCGTAAACGACATCTTCCGGGAAAAAGAACTCGGTGACATGCAGGTCGCTTACTTCCGCCCGGTAGTCATGGTGCTGCCATTTGCCGTTGTCTTCATAAATGACCGGACAGGTGTCCGTCTCATCACCGGACTGGTAAGTGACGTGATAGGTGTAGACGCTTCCGTCAATGCAGACAACGGTAAGGTTCGTTTCTTCTTCAAAATCCTCGGCCTGTGCGGAGAGCCGGACGATATGTGGGGCTTCCTCCACCCGTTCAGCCAGTATCAGGTGTTCTTTTCCGATGGCAATGTCCGACACCTGTACGGGAAAGACAAGGTGCTTCACATAGTCGAAAGAGATGCGGATGTCCTTTTGGGTGATTGCCTCTTTCCGGGGTGTCTCAGTCTCTTGTGCGGATGCGGACAGACAACAGAGCAATCCGAACAGCATGTATGCGATTTTTATCTTTTTCATGTCTCTGTGATTTTAATTGAAAAATGCGGTGAATACGGTGATTCCCCATAAAAGGAGAACACAGATAACGAACGAAAGGGTCAGCGGACGGATTTCTCGGAAACTTTTCCCCTTCCTTCGTGATATATAGATGCGGTAGCCGAAGAAAATTGCGGATAGCGCCAACAGATAGTTGAGTATGTCGGTCATAACTTGTCTATGAGTGTTTTTAAAGGGTGAGACTTCTTTTTCTTTTTCTCCTGCTCCAGTTGGCTGTATAGCTTTTGCAGTTCTTGCTGGACGGCTTCCCGTTTGAGCTTTGATTCCTCGCTTTCTTCCTGTATGTACATGATATAGTTGCTTTTCAGATGTACTTTGGTCTGCGACAGGCTCATGTTCAAGATTTGCTTAGCTATCTGTGTTGTGGCGTTGATGGCACTTGTGACCTCACTGGTCATTGTTCCGATACTGGAGAGCGGCATGTCAATGTTCTGCACAAGCCCCTGCTCCATGCGTTTGGCCGCTGTTGCTTTCATGTTGTTCGGCAGGTTCAGCCCTTCCATCGCATCATTGTCGAAAACAAGGAAGGAGACTGGGTTGATGCTGTTGCCGACTTTCAGGTTGTTGATGACAATATCTAACCGGCTGGCTCCTAATGTGGCGGTGCCGTAGAACAGCGTGTTAGCAGGTATCTTCATTCCTGATACATGCACGTCTTCCAACAGGCGCATCCGTACTGTGCTGCCCGTGACAATGGTCTGGTCTCCGTGAATGCAGGCTTTGATAAGGTTGCTGCTTTTGGGAAGTGCGGAGCGTTGTCTGCGCATCCGCTTCCCATTTCCAGCCAAATAAATGGGAGCGTGTTGTACCCGGTTGTTCATGGTGTCTGAAGAGACGGGTTGGCTTGCCGATGCTTGTTCTTCTTTGTCATACCCGGAAATTCGCTCATACATCTTTTCACGGTATGCACTTGATTCTGCAAGGTCTTTCCGGATGCGCGCGTTTTTCTTGGCTTTCCGGATAATCTCGTTCAGGGCTTCTTCATCTTCCAACCCGTTTAGTTGGGCTTCCAGTTGCCGGGAAAAACGTCCGTCTTTTCCTCCACCGTATCCTTCCATGACTTCTGAATACGGGTCTTTATGCATCCTTCGGATACGTTCAAGTGTCACTTCGTCATATTTTTCTTCCCGGTTCTGCATTTCAAAATAGAAGTCAGAACCTCTGACACGTGAGGCTTCCTGAAGGCGGGCTTGTTCCTGTTTCTCCCTTTCGTCTTGCTTATAGGCTTCCATTTTGTTGGCGGCTTTCTCGGCAACACGCGATTCGGGTTCCAACAGGGTTTCCGCTGTGCGGTTATCGGATGATTCCTGCGTTTCCTGACCGGAACCGTGCAGGAAGAACACATAAATGAACAGGATGCCTAACAGGATGGGTATGACCATCAGCAGCTTGTTCTTGTCTTTCAATAAATCTTTCATGTTCATGGCTTATCTGTTTGAGCTTTCAGGATTGGGTTCATTCTCATCCGCAGTGGAGGGGCTTGTCTGGTGGAGCAGGTCATCGCCGTTTTCCACCGGCTCTGAATAACTGACAATCCAGTCCTCTATCTTTGCCCCGTGCGCATTGTCTTCGCTTCGCGATACGTCATAAAGGGTAAATTCGGCTTCAATGTCGCGCGATACGCTCCCTCTTGCCCGGTAGCCGGTCTGGGTGAACAGTATCTTTCCTGATACGGGAATGGTATTCGTATGGATTTCCACGTCCTTGATGGTGACACCGTACCGGATGTTTTTCTGGATAAGCGAATTGAGCATGTTCACGTCATTGTATTCGTTCAACAGTTCTTTTCCCTTGTTCCCGATAAGGTTCAGCGCAAGGGATATGTTGCCTTCATACGTGCTTTCATCGAATGCATACCAGTGGGTAACGAAGGTTTTCACGTGGTTGAGATACTCGTATTTGCGCATGGAACCGGCTGGTAGGCTGCTTGTCTCATATACTTCCCCGTTCTTGTCAATGACCAATGCATGGCTGTAGGCTTTCTCTATCTTTACGGTCAGGTAGATGATGCAGCTTACAAAAGCGGCTGTCAATAGGATACAATAGCCGATGGAAAGCCGGATGGTCAGTCTGACAGTATCATCTGCTCCTTTGAATTTTGTCAAGTCCATAATGTTTTCACTTTTTATTATTGTCTATGATGCTTTCTCCTGCACTAGCGGCGGCTCCTACATTGGTGAGCTTTCCGGCAGCGGCTCCACCCATCAGCGCAATCGTGGCAGCTGTCGTTACGATGGAGACGGTTTTAGAGATGATTTTTCCGGCATCGCTGTGTCCTACAATCTTTGAGGATAACCAGAAGCAACTGCAATAGGCACCAATCATCGCCAAGTCAAGTCCGAGATACTGAAGCTGCTGGGTGGCGGCATCTACCGTGTCTGCACTTTCCGTATAGATGGCTTTTAGGGTTTGCCACATGATCTGGTTGAGGATATTGATTACTGTAAATACCATACATGCGGAACAGAGCGTTCCGAACCATATGCTTAGTTGCTTCTGGAAAACGGGCAACATGCTTGCGGCAAACACAAACGGACCGAGAATGACCAGAATCTTGACGATGACTACGCCAAGCCCCAAGATAATGATTTGGATGATGCCGACGAGCAAGGCAGCTACCGCGTGCAGTACTAGTGTAACCAGATTGGCAGGATTGAGCAGTTGGGCGATTTTCTCCACGCTGGAGCGAACGCCCGTCATTTCATCCTCTTCATCCATTTTGTCCAACTCCTGTTGCATGGCACCGGTCGTGTCCTCTCCTGCGGCAACTTCCGACTCTAAAGCGTGTTTGTCGTACTCGGCAATCATCTCCCCCTGTTCGGTAGCCGACTGTGCCATGAATTGTGCAAACTCCTGTGCCCTGTCCGAAGTGAGCGAGGTGGCTTCGTTGATGACTTCCATTGTCCCGACAATCGTCTGGGCGATGGGCTTATACAAAGTCAGGCAGAAGAACAGGACAAGGCAACGGGCGATTTCCATCATGTCCGGGAACTTGTCTTCGTTCGGATTCAATAACTGGCTGGCTCCATGCGCCAGATAGTTGTAAGCGATGTTGCAGATGAAGCAGATGACACCCACTCCGAAGGCAATGACGGTCATTTGGGAAACGAGTTCCATCGTCAGCCCGTCTGTTATCTGCAAGCCCCATAAAAAGTTGTCTTGATTCATAACGGCTAATTGGTATAACGTGTGTAAGCGGCCAACCGTCCTTGATAATAGGTTTTCCGGTTATGCCCTTTCAATGATTTGTAGATAACGGTAGATCGTACCGATTCGTTGAATTCTCTCATTTGTTCCGAAGCCTTCTCGACAGATTCCTTCACTTGTTCGATAAACGACATCCGTCCTTCCGAGTTCATGGAGAAATAACTGGTCACCGTGGCTACCTTAAAAAGCAGGTCAGTGCTCAGACTGAGATTCACGGTTACGCGCTGGAAGTTCAGGAATTTCAGGCAATGGTAATTGGAACCGACATTCAGGTAGAAACTGTACTCGCTGCTCAGGCAAGCCACGTCATCCAACAGGTCGGCAAGCTCTTTGAGAGATTGCAGCTCTTTTAACTGGTCTATCTTCTGTAGACCTAACCGTAGTTCCTGGGCATCGATCATTTCATTGATTTGGGATATCCATTGCTTGACGTTGGTTATCCATTCTGTGGCGTTCAGTGCGGTATGACCGGGGTCTGACACGACAAACTGTGCGTGTGCCTGACGGATGTTCGTGCAGAACAAGACGGCAATAAGACCGAATACAAGAAGTGTCCTTTTCATTTGTCTTTTCTTATTTGAGGATGAATAATAAAGTGAATACCACACAGACAAACCAAGCTATCAGGTAGCTTTTGGCATTGTCTTTTTTAGTGGCCAATGCCCAGACTACGAATATCAGGGCTACTCCGAGCATGGCGGATGCGATGCTTCCGGCCAATGCGTAAGACTGGCTGTTGAAATCGCCTGACCAATTCAGGATTTCATTCAGTCCTTGTGTCGCGTCATCCATACCGCCGCCTCCTTTCTTCTAAATACAGGTTGATGGCCGTATAGGTGGAACCGGTTTCCTGAAACAGCTGTTTCAGCCGGACAACCGTAGCTTGACGGGAGTCAAATGCGACTGCCGCAAATTCTGAGACTTCATTGCGGAAAATGAAAGCGTCATTCGACATTTTGATGAAGAATTCACGCCAACGTTCCGTCCGCTGGAGGGATTCTATCATGAACAGTTCTTCGTCCGTGATGGATAGTACAGCTTGCACTTCCGGCAAGTTTTGCCGGTGTTCCGAATGGTCTAAGATAATCTTGGTTGCACAGTTGATGATGATGGAGTCTTTGATGCTTGGCGGCATGTTCTTCAGGAAAAGGATGTTCTGTGCGGCAAGGGTGATGCTTCCTTCCTTTTTCCGGAACGTGCGGTACAAGTAGGCGATAAAGTCTCCAAACTTCTCGTCCTGAAGAAAATCCAATGCTTCGTCTATAATCAGTTCCTTCATGAAGCCCTGCCGTTTCTTGATTTTGTCGACAATCATCTGAAGGGTGATAATAGCAACCAATGGGAAGTATTCTTTCTTGCTGGCATCTTCCATGTCGAACGCGATGAGACGGTCATGCACGATGTCTACGTTTTCCTTTGCGTTGAGCAGGAAACTCATTTCTCCCTCTGTATATGGCTCCAGAAGCAGTATCAGTTCCTCAATCTCGAATTTCTGTTTTTCAAACTCGCTCATGCGGTTGCTGAATACGTCTTGCAGGAATTTCCGGTATGCGGTCAGGCATGGGAATATCCGTTCGTGCTTCTCCCCTATCGATGAGTTGTTCACATAATCATAGAATCCGATAATGGATTTCCGGAGGATGGCACTTTCTGCCGGAAGCATCGGCTCACGGGCTTTCCAGATATAGCTGATGATGGCTACGATGGTCTTGATGAGGTCATCCGCAGATTCGGCATCCGAGGTGTCGATATACAGGTATTTGCCGTTTTTGTCCCGGTCGCAGAGGAATGGGTTAAACGCGAATTTCTTCTGTTCCGTTGAATCGAAATACTTGCCCCGGTTCAGCGCAATCATCGAACGGTACGAACCTCCGATGTCGATAATCATGACATCCCTGCCAAGCTCATAGCTTTGCAGGATATAGTTGTTCAGCCAGAATGATTTTCCCGAACCGGACGGACCGATAACGATGCGGTTCTTGTTGTTCAAGGTGGGGTAATCCCACAGGTTGATTCTGACGGGTGTGCCGAAACGGTCATTGTAGATGTGTCCTTTGCTGTCAGACAAATACATCCCTTCTTTCTGCAAATAGCAGATGGCCTGTTTCGTGGTGTTGATGAATCCCCGGTAGTTGGCTCTCGCATTGCCGGGAATGTTCGTGAAAAACAGGTTGCACAGTTCCGCATTCTCCACATAACAACTGCTTTGGTTCATGAAGGAATAACCCTGCTGTACCAATGCGATTTTACGCATGAGGGTGGTCTTGTCCGTGTCGTTCACGATGACATTGAAAGCCGTATATGCGGTCTGATAATCGAATTTGGTGATTTCGTTGCAGAAGGCTTCCTGTTCGCGCTGCTTTTCTGAAGCCGGAGGATAGAAGTTGGTGATGTAATTCAATGCGTCTTTTTCAGCACCGATGGCAGTCACCGTGGCATCTGGGTCTGTGATCTCTATCACCACATTCACAATGTGGTCGAACGGCAAGCCCAAACCTACCGGATAAAGCATCGAGCATTTGCTTTTGATACTGTCCGGCACTTCTATCTGTCCACCGTAGGATTTCGACTTTCCGGTATGCGGAACGACCAGTTCATGCAGATGCTCCCCTTCATTTGTGAGAGACAGCATCGCTACGAACTGTTGCCCGATTTTCATGTCCCCGTTCTGATTGATTGCCATCGGATTGACCGTTTTCAGCGTGGCATCGTCAGTGGGGGTCTCATAGGAGAGGTTGATGTAATCGTATATGGCATTGTTGAGCTCCTGGCTGTTCATCTTCCGTATCTCAAACTGCTGGATGGAGGCAAGCCCGTTCTCAAAGTTCAGCAGAAAGGCTTCCATTTCGGATAATCTTTCCCTATAGTCCTTAAACGGTTGTTTAAACGGGTAGTGCAGCTTCCGCATGAGCGATGTGCCGGATGCGTTTTTGCGTATCTTGCCGTTCCGTTTGCCGTTTGTAAATGTAACGTACAGGTTGGTATAGCTATTCAGGATTTCTTTCCCCTCAAAGTGACGGTTGTTTTCCGAAACCAAGGCATTGGTGGAATATTCTGTGTTGTGATATTCCCCTTTATAATAAAATGCCTGCTGGTGTACGACCGTCCCTGCCGGAAGCATCTTAAATAAGGCTTCCAACCGTTCATGGATATATTGCGCGTCATTTTCTGACAGAGTGAACACTTCGGGAAGGAACAGGCGGTAACCGACCGTGATGTCACCATTCCCGTTGATGATCGCATCCTCTGTGATGGTCTGTATGGGCAGCACATCTCCCAAATCCACGGATTTGTCCGTCAGGCGGATTTCTGTCTGCCTGACATAAATCAAAGCTATCAGCAGGCTCAACAGGCAGATAACGGCTGTCAATAGTAAGATGATTCCAATCATGGGCTTTCGGGGTTTAAAATGAATTTGAATATTCTTTTCTTGTCCGTTATCCGTCTGGGTGTCGCACTTCGGATGCTCAGTCCGCTCAGGTAGTCTGGATTGCCTGCTTTGTGCTCTTTTTTCAGGGTTTTAAACAGCATGGCTGAGAAGAACAGTATTGCAGATATGATGCCGATGATAAGTATCGGATGAAACTGCTTGAAGATGCTCACGATTATGGTGATGGCCACAAACAGCATGAAAATGGCGAACTGACCCGAAGAAAGCCCGAAAAAGCGGATTGGTTTGTTGATTTTTCGCATGGTTCTCATAGGTCAGATAATCAGGAAGGCTACCATGATGACTACTACTGCGATAATCCACCCCAAAAGATACTCCTTTGCGTGAGGGTTGTTGGTGGCTAATGAATAGATGACAAATACCAAAGCGATACCAAGCACGGCTGCAAGGATGTATTTGGCTACATCAAGAATGGTGTCTGCTCCTTCTTTGGCAGTGTCAGTCACTTCAGACAAGCTGTTGATTTTCAGTCCGCTCTGTGCCAAAGAAATTTCGGCTGTCCCTAGCAGGGTACAGAATACAAACAGGGTAAGAAGTCCTTTCCCGTAACGGTTGATGACTTTTTTTGCTTTCTCAGTCGATGCTTTAATGATGTTCATACCTTTTAAATATTAAATGATTATACATGAATGTTTTTCAGTTTGTTCCATTGTACGTCCTTATGCCGTACATATACGGTATCTTCCTTCCGTGTATCTGTAGCGTGTTTTCCGGTGTAATAGAAAGCCCGTCCGTGCAGGTACATGTCTGCTATCTCTGCGGCAAGCTCTTCTTCCTCGACCTCTTTCTGAAAGATGACGTGGATGACCGGGATTGCACCTGTCTGGTCTCCTTGATTCCCCTTCCCATCCGTGTTGTGTTCAGACTTCTTTTCAGGCTCTTCGTTCTTCCGGCGTTTTTTCCGAAAGTAAAATAGGAACAGGAGGCATATCGCGGCCATGATGATCAGGTCTGCCGTGCTCATAACAGCTGCCATACGGTTAGCCAGACAACAAGAGCAATGACATAAGTGATGACAGCTTCTTTTGTCCGTTCATGATTGGTTATTAGCTTCTTCAATACGGCTAATCCGGCACAGACAAAACCGACTCCGACTAAATATGCCCCTATTTCACGGTACAGTGCGATCAGTCCGCTCACATCTGTGGCGGATAACAATATGCTTGTCAACATGATACAGTGATTATACTAATATAACAATGCCTTGATTCCTATGTTCCAGACCGTATTCCATTCATGGAATGAGAAGGGATTCCAATATTGTTGTACGCTGGCTAACAAGGCCATTCGCGGAAGGATGAATACCTCCATTTCCGTGCCGACTTTAGGACCGATAATGAACTGGTATTCTTTATCTGAATGTTTTTTGTGTTCGACTCCAGTAAATGCGCCGATGTTTAATCCCCAATATACGGATTTTAGATTACTGGCGAGGGTGTAATGATAGTTCCCGTCTATATATATGTCTTTAGCTTTCGTTTCCCGCGTGGGTGTGGTTTCACTTTCTGGAAGCGTGATGGAATACTCGTATGTCTTTTCAAAGTAATTAGCTCCTATTTTCCAATAACTTTTCCGGTTGATGTATCGGGAATAGGAAAGATTGACAAAATTGTCAGCGTTACCAAAAATGTTGGTTCCGTAATTCAGTTCAAGGGCAGAAACCCCCTTGTAATGCTGTTGTGCGTAAGTGTCCTTAATTCCCAGCAATAATACCGCTACTGTTACCGCAGCAATTCTTATCCATTCCATATGTAATCAATATAAGTTTGTTAAGTTGATATATATAATTGTTCATCTGTATATTCAATTTGTAAGTAATATCTAATTTAATTGAATCAAGTGTTCGGTTTTACTTGTTTCCGCTTACAAACATATAGATTATATATAACGAAACAAACTTTGTGAAAGTCATTTTTAATGACTTCCTCATATCTTTAATCTGCATTAAAATTTCCGCCTTTTGTTGGATTGGAAGTGGGGAATTATTCTACAATAAATTAGCCGGAACGGATCAGTTGTGTATAACTGTCCATACCGGCTTGTGTTGATGTCGTATTTCTGTTTTATATCCTTTTCCGGACATTGCTTAATGCCTGTGGGGTGATGCCGAGGTAACTGGCGATGTCTTTCAGTGAAAAATATTGCAGCAGCCACCGTTCAGTTTCAAGCAGTCGTTTATAGCGTTCTTCCGCACTCAGTGTGTGGAACCCGTTTTCCCGTTCAATTTTGTGGATAATCGAACGCTCCAGATGGATTCTGGCCAGCTTATTGAAACTGAATGAAAGGTTGTAAAAATCGTGCAGCTTGCTTTTCTCCATCCGCCATATTTTGCATGGGGACAAGGCTTTTACGTTGTAATAGGCATAATGTGTATTGTGTGACAGGAAAAAGTTGATAAACTCTTTTTCTTCTACGAATTTGGCGGTTATCTCCCGGTTCTCCTTGTCGGGAAACCATAACTTTATGTTTCCTTTTTCCAGATAATACAGGTAGAGAACTTCTTCTCCCTTGTTCACTACATGCTCTCCTTTCTTGACGGTTATAGGCTCAAAGTGCTCGTTAATAAACGCCTTCTCGCCTTCGCTCATTTGTACGTGGGAATGTGCACCCATTTTAAGAATAGTTTCGTCAATCAGTTTGGCTATCGCTATTTCTCTCTTCATTGTTTAAGTTATATAAATGAAGGTGCGGATGCGCACCTCTCAACCGGGGCGGTGGCTCGCCCAAACAACAGAAGCACGCCCCGCACCGATTGTAATTTTCGATACAGGTACGCGCTTGCTGTTGTTTTTAACTTCCAGATGCCACTCTTTGGTTGAGCAAGCGTATGTATGTAAAAAACGGACTGCCCTTTCAGACAATCCGTTGCAAATATAGGAATTTAATTTTAGATTTTTAGAGTTGGCAGGTCAAAGTTCTTAGGGGCGACACCTAATACCTTGATGTAGGTATCTCGATAGACGTTCTCTTTGAGCGGGCGATCTTCTTCTGAATAAGCCCATTCGATGAATGGTTGATAGTATTGTCCTGACCCTATTTTGAATTCCTCTTTATAACGGTAGTGCTGGCTGATGTGTATGCCTATCTTTTTAAGGAACTCGCTTTGTAGGTTTTCGTAGTATTTGGATAAAAGGACGGCTTTCAGTTTTTCGTCAAAGTAGTTGAGCGTTTCTTCTTCAAACAGGAATTGCACGGTGTAAGCCCATCGGTCTCCTTCTCCCTTGACATACTGAAACTTGAATTTCGTAACTTCCAGATTCTTGTTGATGGCATTCAGGATGCTAGTTACCTTCTTCTTTCTATCTGCATTATTGGTAATGTGCACCTCAAATATATCGGCAAGCTGGTCTACCGTAGCCGTAAAGCACGGCTCGATTCCTTGCTCGATCTTATACTTTATAAGATAAATCATCCGGGTAAGGTTCAAATAAAACTTGCGGTAGCCCTTGCGGTTCGGAAGTTTGCGGTAATCCTTTAGTTCAATCAAGTTGTATTCTGTAAACAGGGTATTCAACAAGTCTTTGCTCAGATGGATGTTATAGACTCGTTTCGTTTTCTTTTTGGTTGAGAAGTCATCTTTTATTTCAAAGCTATCGAATATCTGGATGAACTTATACTTTGATTTCCCGTCTTTGGAATAGGCAACAGCAAGATTGGAAGTTCCTAACCGGTAAATGGCAGCTTCAAAGGAGTTTTCTATAGGGTGCTCGATTTTACGCCCGTTCTGTTCGGTCATGTATATGGGAGGCTGGTTCCCGAAAAGTTTTTCCAGAATGTCTTGCGGCAGTTTCCGTTGTAGGCGTGTGCGTTCATAACCCATTGCTTTGCAGAAATCATTAATCGTAAACCAGCATTCGCCGAACAGGTCTTTCATCTGTGAGGATGCGGCATAGATGATGATGTCTGACATAATGGATCCGGCAGAATCGAATAGTACTTCCAATACTTCTGTATTGGAAGATTCGTTCAGACTTCGAGGCACGCGGCTCAGTTCTTTTTCCACTATCTGCATAATCTCCTTTAACGACCACAAATATAGGGATTTTTTTTCAAACAATCGCTTCTTTGGAGCTTTTACTCGCCAGTTCTGCATTTGCTTCTCAGTCAGTTGTGTATAACTGTCCATACTTGTGCCTTTTCCCCCTCTCCAGATGTGTACAGGTGTCCTTACTTCCCGATTTAGATGTGTATAACCGTCCATGTTCCCCGATTTAGATGTGTATAACCGTCCATGTTCCCCGATTTAGATGTGTACAGGTGTCCTTACTTCCCGATTTAGATGTGTATAACTGTCCCGATCATTCTCCCAGATGTGTATAACTGTCCTTGTTTTTTTTGAAGCCGATTTTTCGCAATACACTTATATTCAATACACTAGTACTAACTTTCCTCATTTTAGATGTGTACAACTGTCCCACAAACTCATAACTACCTAAAAACCTAAAATATGGGGAAACAAATGACTCGACTGACCATAACATACTTTCGGAAAAAATTTTTAGGAGAAAGGTTTTATGCTATTACATTATTTAACATCGCAGGGATGATGAATGGGGCGTTTGAAGTGTAAAAGTGTCCTTGGTTGTAACGATTTTTAAACAAAAAAAAGGATGAACCCCGTCTGTGGCGGATTCATCCCTATATGGCTTCTAAGGCAGATAGCTTTTTCCGGAAGTATCTTCGTTACATGCTCATGTATTTTTTTAAGAGACTCTGTATCTCCTTATTGTGTTCTTCGCATACGATGTCAAGGATGTTGGATGCAAGGATGTACATGCTGACTCCTGTTGCCGTTGAAATGCGCTTGAGCGTCCTGTGTGTGTCGCTGGATATGCGGATGACTTCGTTCCCTTTTATCTTCCGGTCTTGCAGGTAGTCCGAGAATTTCCTTTTCCGCACGTTGGCGTTCGTTGCCGGCTCGTTGGAGGACGGTTCCGCCGTATCTTTAGGCTGCTTTTCTTCTGCTTCTACAGTTTTTTCGATCATTTCTGAAGGTTTGTTTTCCGTTGTTTCCGTTTCCGGATTTGCCGCTACACTTGTCGTTTCCTTTACCTCCTGCTCCTTCTGCTTTGCGCTCTGCATCAAGAGATCCTTCATTGCCTGGGATGTATTTCCTTTCATGTGAATTAATTTTTAATGTGGTTGCTAATCAGTTCCAACACTTCCTCACAGAATGCGTCACACGGATGATGGTACGCATTGCTGAGTGTCGACAGGTTCCTCTGGTAGTCCACCCTCGAATCTTTGATGTAGTTATCCATCAGCTCGAATGGAAGCGCACTCTTGTTCGCCATGATTTCCTTGAACTCCAGAACATTCGGCATGACACGATTCATGGCTCCACGCACCGTTGTCTTTTGCCCCAATTTGCGCCGGGCTGAGAGTATGTCCTTATAAATGTTGTTATAGAAATAGAGCGTGGCCGACAAATCCGTATTGTTCGGCTCGAACGGAATGACAATGACATCAATGAAATGTAACGCTTCTATCACGCCGTTCTGTTTCAGGTTTCCCGGAAAATCAACTAAAATAATGTCAAAGCTGTCTTTCAAAAAGTCCAGTTGATTGATGAACTCGGAGGAAGAGATGTTGATAACTTGATATTCGTTTTCTTTATCCCCATCTTCCGAAGTCTCATTCTCACGCAATCTTCCGATCGTATTCTGCATGTCATCGATATCCACAACTGCAACGGCCAGTCCTTCCCCATCCTCATTCATGGATTGGATGTAACCGGCGAACAAAGCGGTCAGTGTAGACTTCCCTACCCCGCCTTTGGGGTTTTCAAAGGCAACTGTTATGCCTGGCAATATCTGTCCCATCTTTAATACCTTTATTGATTAAGCACGTTGCAAATATAGTAATTTATTTCTTTATCAACAACGAAATTTAGTTATTTCTTAGTAGCTCAATTAATCATGTAATTTATAAAGTAAATAAGAATGAAATTAAGCAATCAATATATTACGTTATTACCTATATTCGTAATTAAGTAATATATTACATACTTACATAATTAAGTAAGTAACTATATTACATAAGTAGCTAAGTAACATTTGTTTTTTTGTATAATATGAAACTATGATACAATGTAACATTGTTACTTTGTTGCATTTGTACTGTGCGGGCTTGTATATGACTGTGTTTTCTTCATGCAGATTAAATAATCGTATATAAATCCCCGGATGTTTTTCCAGTTTGAAATATATCATTATCTTTGTGAATGCAAGGTATGTTTTTGTATATACAAAAAGCCTTGCGACAGCCGAGCAGTCGAAATCCGTTCGCTTTGCTCACCCATGCGGTTACAGTATAAACAGATAGTATGCAATGAAAGAAAACAAGACGAAAAGTATAGTCATTCGCATGACAGAAGAGGAAAAGGATAAACTGGTTAAACGGGCTAACTCAGTTGGTAAATCCGTTTCTTCATACATCCGTGAAGCGTCTTTACAAGGTAGTTTAACTACAAAAACAGACATTCAAACAGTGTATGAACTGAAGAAGATTGGAGCTAATATCAACCAGTTGGTGAAGTATGTGAATATGCTTCCTGTAGATGAAAACATACGGAAATCCTTAACTCGTATGAATGAATACCTTTCGGATATTGACCGTATAAAACAGAGTCTTTTATGATAGCAGAGATACAGCCTTCGTTTTCTTCTTCGGCAGTAATGGTACGTAAAGTAGCTTATCAGCTTACGAAGATAGAGCAGGGTGACGCACGGGTATTGTTCACCTCGACAGGTGACGGACTGCAAACCATACCGGAATATATGCAGTTGATAGCAAGAATGAATGAACGGGTAAAACTGCCCTATGCCGAGTTTATCCTTAGCTTATATCCCGGAGAAACGCTTACAGATAAGGAATGGCTTTCACTGGCCAATGAATACGTCCAACGGATGGGGTACGGCAAATGCTGTTACGCCGTTGTATTGAATACCGATAAAGCTCATCAGCATGTGCATGTCCTTCTGACTACGGTAGACGAAGAAGGAAGAAGCGTTCCTTCAGGCAATAACTTCCGCCGTTCGGAAAAGATCTCCCGTGAACTGGAACGTAAATACGGATTGACACCGGTAGAGAACGGTCATTCAGCCAAAACCACTTTAGGGGAATCCCATTATCGTATTTATTATTTTGATGCAGCCATGAAAAAGGCTTTACGTAGTTATGCTTACCGGGATAAGATTTCATCCTTGCTACGCCATGCGGATGCCTTGCAGTCTTCCGGAAAACCGATTCATGAGATTACGTTATCCAATGAAGAATGGCGGGTTCTGCTTGGTGATGAGTTATACGATGATCTTTTCAATGTATTGGAAAAAGGAGGATTCTTCAAGCCTTTGCTTAAAGACGAACTGCTTCGTCAGCTTGACCGCGTGTATGCTTTCTCTGAGAATACGGCAGATTTCCGGAAGAATCTGGAGCAGGAAGGGCTGTATATGCGTTTGGTCACAAAGAGAGACAAGTCATATTATGTCTATGGCATGAAAGATACGTCTTTCTATATCAAAGACACCTCTCTTCCCATGAAATACCGTTTCGGGCATATCCGTTTTGGCGGGAAAGGCATGAGTGCAGATGAGCAGAAGCACTATCTTTATGATCATGTATTCATGGCATTGAACGGTTCGGACAGTTACAGGCAATTCAAGGAAAAGTTGGAGCAGGAAGGCATTCAGGTGAGGGAACACATGAATGCGAGCGGTGTATATGGCATATCGTTTGGGATGACCGGCATTGACAGTCCGCAAATGTTCAAGGGGTCTGAGATTTCACGCAAGCTGACCTACCGGAATATACAGAAACATTTTGACGAGGTGGCAGCAGGGATGTCGCCGCATGTCGATAGGGTAGGGGAGTTCCGTGAAAGGGTGGAACAGGAGTCAAGGTATATGCAGCATGGTTCTGTTCCTTATGTACCCGATGTGGAGATAACAGGCAGCGGCAAAAAGTCTGAAGAGGATGATTTCTTTCCATCCAAGAAAAGAAAGAAACGCAAGAATGAGCAAGGATTTTCCTTGTGACAATGTAAATAACTATAAACTGATAATACGATGAATTACCGTACTATTCTAAATGATTACAAGCCCATCGAGCAAGGTGACTTCATGCTTAGGTATAAGATAAACGGCAGGAGCTATGTGCTGTTCTCTCCGAAAAAGGATGTGGTGTCCTGCATCGAATTGTATAACTTTTCAGAGATAAGTCCCATACAGTTGGCTTTGTTGTTTTCCTATCAGTCCGCTGATGAAATAGAACAGGAAGAGTTCACCTTTACTGCAAACTGCACGAGGGAACAGATTATTGATTATTTGTTCGATGTGGAGGGAAGTGAGGACTGTGTGAAAATCCGGCATACATCCGGCTTACAGGGTTATCTTATGTATGATTTGGCAAAAGCGGATAAAGTCAGAAACCTTTTCCAGTTCGATATCGAGAAGAAAGCATCTCATCTGTTGTTTGACAATCGGCACTGTGCCGCTTCTTTGCGTGGGGATTGCCAAGGCAGCGTCATTCACTTGTGTTGGAATCCTTGTGTGTTCCATTCCATCAAAAAGGGGGGAGAACCGGATGCCCCGGCTTACCTGTTGGCTTCTTCTTCTCCCGTTGTATGCGGTTACGTGCTGAAGCAGATAGAGAAGTGTTTTGCCTCTGTGGAGAAAGCAGAGCGCATCATCGGCATTCATGTGGGTGATGAGGTATCTGAAGCCTTTGATTTTGTATGTTATTATGTCCGTAGTGTGCAGGATGATTATACCTTTATCGTTGAAAGAAAAGGCGGAATGGTCATTTTAGAAATGTTGAACTGGAATCCAGTGCGGTTGGCTAACTTTGTGGCGGCTTTGAATAAAACGGTTGCAGGTAAGATGAAGA